>ERZ857629.6-NODE-6-length-352918-cov-5.729912_pt1 | contig 352918 bp, 315 predicted proteins | sample MGYA00519700_ERZ857629 | MGnify/ENA primary metagenome ERZ857629 (study PRJEB31778, sample SAMEA3449351) | human gut metagenome | biome: human gut; feature: human-associated habitat; material: faeces | place: United Kingdom | collected 2010/2012 ... | reverse complement strand
TGGTTCATGCCGCCCATCATAGGATTCATTCCCATCTGGTTCATGCCGCCCATCATAGGATTCATTCCCATCTGGTTCATGCCGCCCATCATAGGATTCATTCCCATCTGGTTCATATCGCCCATCATGGGATTTGCTCCCGGCTGGCTCATATTGCCCGCTGTCGCTCCACTCTGTACCGCTGGGCTGTTCATGCTGCTTGCCTGTGGTGTGGGCGGCACTGCCGCTGCGGGTGCCGGCTGCGGTGCGGGTGCACTCTTTTCGATTTCTGCTGTCTGTGTATTGATAAAAGTATCAACCAGTTTGCGTGCAAATTCAATGGGGTATAACTGCATCAGACTGCTGTCCACCAAATCGTCTATCTGCATTCTGAACGAAATCTTTACAAACGTCCCCCCTAGGAATGGAGCAACATCTGCTCCGTCCTTATATTGCGTCAAATCAACCAGCGAAGAATCCGGCGGACTGATATCAATGGTCGTCTTGAGCATTGTTCCGAGGGAGGTGGCTGCCGAACCCATCATCTGGTTCATTGCCTCCGAAATTGCACTCAGGTGTAATTCTCCCAGTTCCCCATCTGTATTGGTTCCGTCGCCTCCCATCATCAAGTCGGCAATTACCTTTACGTCGTGTTCTTTCAGTACCAGAATATTGGTACCGTCAAGTCCCTTTGTGTACTTAATCTGTATAAACACACAGGGTTTTTCGTAATCTCCCAGCAACGTGTTCCATGTGGCCAGTGTAACAACCGGTGTTGTAATATTTACTTTTCGGTTTACCAGCGAATACAGGGTGGTTGCTGAAGACCCCATACTGATATTCGCAACCTCTCCTATTGCATCCTTCTCTACATCCGTCAGTAACTCCTCCTGCACTGCAGGTCTTGGTTCTGCCGGACTCTCTACAGAATCCTGCGCCGGTGTAGTGTCTGCTACAGGTTCCGTAGCACCTGTCTGTTCTCCGGCTGCACTGTCGCCCGAAAGGTCCATGCCGCTAAGTAGCGCATTTATCTCGTCTTGAGACAGCATTCCATCCATAGATTACTCCTCCTCTCTGATTACCGATGTAATCCGGACGGCATATGTATCTTGATTTGCGCCGGGCAAAGCGGTAAACTTTCTGATATTTCCTACATAGATGTCCATGTCGTTGTCAACCTTGGTATCTAAGCGGATGCAGTCTCCGACCTGCAGATTCATAAAGTCGGAAACCGATATAGTGCTCCTGCCAAGTATTGCTTTGACAGGAATATCCACCTTTCGGATAAGGGACTCAATGTAATTCTCATAATTTTCATCCCTGTTCTCTTGCATGGTAGAAAACCAATATTTGGTATTCAGTTTATCCATGACCTCTTCCAGTGTAAAGAACGGAAGACAAATATTTACAAAGCCTTCTACATCTCCTATTTTCACATTCAATGTAACAATGGCTATCATGTCGTTTGGTGCAATCACCTGTGCAAACTGTGGATTAGTCTCCACTCTGTTAAGCACCGGTGCAATATCTACCACGTTTTTCCATGGTTCTCTCAAAAGCTGTGTCATCATAACCAGTATTTTCTGTAATAGGATTAATTCAATTTCCGAAAATTCCCTGGTCTTTTCCAACGGAACGCCGTTTCCACCAAGCATCCTGTCCAACATGGCGTATCCGAGATTGGTCGCCAAATCAATGATAATGGATCCGTTGAGCGGTGCAAAATTTACAATTCCCAAAATAACGGGGTTGGAAAGTGCGTTCGTAAATTCACTGTAGGTTACCGTTTCCGAACTCGCCACCGCTACCTGTACGTTTTTGCGCAGATACAGCGGAAGGTTGGTCGACAAAAGCCTGCCATAATGTTCAAAAATGATTTCCAGTGTTCTTAGATGCTCTTTTGAGAATTTTGTAGGTCGGCTAAAGTCATAATCCTTAACTTTTTTCTCTTCTTCTCCCTGCATCTGGTCAACATCAAGTTCTCCGGACGCTAACGACGCAAGCAGATTATCTATCTCGCTCTGTGAAAGAACCTCACCCACAAATTCTCACCTCCTGTCAGCAAAATAATGTCAATGGTATCAACCGTACTTAATATTGTTGATTGAAACCTGATAAATGAAATCCGATTGGAACAACTGCTGGATTGCGGTGAGAATTTCCGCTTTCAGTCCTTCATAATCATCCCTGCACTCACTCTCCGTATGTGCAGACACCACAGAGGTAATTGCATCCTTTATCAGACTCTCTCTCTCCGATAAATCACCGTATTTTTTGTAATCCTTACTTTTGGTGTCCATAGAGAGAGCTATCTCCATTACAATATAGCTTTGTTTGCTCTTGCCGTCCGCCGTAACTTCGGGGGCAAGGGGAATTGTCATCGCACCGTTTAAGTTGTACACTTCCGTATCCGCCAAAGACACTTTGGGTGCTCCGTCATCCTCGCCGGGTGTGGCAAGTTCCAGATTCATTACCGTAGCAATGTTTGTCACCAGTTCAGCCGTCTTTTTGTTGGTACTCATAACGCTGAACATCAGCACGCCCGTCAATGCGATATTCACAATCAGTAGTGCCAGAATCAGCACCGTCAATAGATTCTTTTTCATATTCGCTTCACCTTTCTGTCCGGATTTCCAGTTACCGGTCACATCCGTGTTGTCAGTTTCCGGTGGAAGGATTATATATCTTTATTTCAACCCTTCTGTTTTTGCTTCTTCCCTCTTCTGTCGAGTTGTCAGCTATCGGAACTCTCTGTCCCATTCCGGCATGTTTTAACTTTGCCGGATCAAGTGCTGTGTTATCCACCAGATAATGGAACACCGTAAGTGCTCTCGCACTGCTCAGTTCCTCGTTGTCCGCATATTTGGTCGTATGAATCGGAACATTGTCCGTATGACCTTCTATTTCAATGGTGCTTCCGCCGTACCGCTCCAAAATCACGCCGACTTTGTCAAGCACCTGCTTGGACTCTTCTTTTAACTCCGCACTTCCCGAATCAAATAAAAGTGCGCCTTTCATGGAGAGCTGTACATACTGCTCTGTAAACGTAACCTGAATCTGGTCGGTCATATTGCTCTCCGTTACAGCTTCCTGTACCGTTTCCGCCAGTTGTTCGTTATTTTTCAGGTTCTGTTCCTTCACCACCTCTTCGGCCTTATCGCCGGAGTATTCATACTCTCCTAATTTGTCGGACTGTTCATCACTGTCCTCACTCTTCCCCATACTGTTGATATACTCGTCCAACTCATTTAACTGGCTTACGCCGTTACTAATCAGGATTCCGTCGCCGATAGCCGTAGCCCCCGCATCGAAAATACTGAATGAATTGTTCATGGCAGCCACCATGGCATCATACTTGGCTTCATCCACATTTGACATGGAAAACAGCATAACAAAGAAGCAGAGCAGCAGATTCATCAAGTCGCTGAATGTATTCATCCACGCCGGTGAACCGGGTGCCGGCGTTTCTTCCCTGCGCCTCGCCATTAAGCCTCACCCCCTGCATCCTCTTCTCCTTCACCACTTTTTCTATCCTTCGGAGCTAAGAAGGATTTCAGTTTTTCTTCAATGACTCTGGGGTTCTCTCCTGCCTGTATTGACAAAAGACCCTCTATCATAACTTCCTTCTGTAACATCTCTGCGGCATTGTTTGCCTTCAGTTTATTGGCTACCGGAATACATACCCAGTTTGCCAAAACGGAACCGTACAGGGTTGTAACCAGTGCCACTGCCATTGCAGGTCCAAGGGTCGTCACATCATCCATGTGGTACAACATATCTACCAGACCAACCAGAGTACCAATCATACCCCACGCAGGACCCATGGAACCCAGCGTCTCCCAGAATCCCACAATATCTTTGTGCCGTCCTTCCACACTTACCATCTCCGTCTCCATGATGGCACGCACCAGATCCGGGTCGGTACCGTCGACGATCAAAAGAACTCCCTTTTTCAGGAAAGCCTCCTCCATGTCCGTTGCCGCTTCCTCCAGAGACAAGAGTCCCTCTTTACGGGCAATGTTGGACAGGTCGATGATTTTATGTATTATGTCGGAAGTATTCAGCACCGGTGCCTTAAAAATCAGCTTAAAAGATTTCAAACCATCTATATAATTCTGCAAACTGACAGATGCCAGTGTACAGGAAAATGCACCACCGAAAGTAATGATTGCCGACGGGGCATCCAAATACTCCTTAATTCTCGCCGGACCTGCACTACTTAAAATACCGAATATAAGCATTCCGAGTCCCAATATAATTCCCAATAAAGACGCAATATCCACTCAAATCACCTGACATTCTGCTTATTTTTTATTACTCTGCAAAAATATCCTTTCTATACAATTTTACAAGATTTTTTACGTCTTGTCTACTTTCTTTTACAATTATTTTTCTGCCCGTCGTGAGGGTCATTACCGTGTCCGGTGTCTCCTCCACTATCTCTATCAAGTGCGGATTTACCAGTATTTTCACGCCGTTTAACTTTGTCACTTCAATCATATTTTCTCCCGTTCTCCCCATTTTCGCAGTGTAAGAAATTAGTACCACTGTCCGTTTCGAGGCATAAAAACCTTTTTATTATGTAACTTTTATTTCGATTTAAGGGACGGAAATACTCCCGTCCCTTAAACAGTATTCAGGTATTTATTTTATCTCTTTAAGTTGGTCAGCTCTTCCAGCAGGGTATCGGATACCGTAATGATACGGCTGTTTGCCTGAAATCCTCTCTGGGTGGTAATCATCTCCGTAAACTCGGAAGACAAATCCACATTACTCATTTCCAGCTGACCGGTTGACATATAACCGCCGTTGGCTGTAACGTCCACGCCGATACCGTCGAACTCACCGGAGTTTAAGGTAGAGGAATACAGGTTGTCACCCTCTTTTTCCAGACCGGAAGCGTTGGCAAAACTTGCGGTTGCAATCTGACCCAAGCACTTGGTCATACCGTTGTCGTAGTTGGCATAAATCATACCGTCCTTCTGAACGGAAACACCAATCATGTCGCCTAAACGACGTCCTGCTCCCAGTCCGTCAAAGTCACCGCTGGTTGCTCCCACAGTGGAAGTTCCTTTGTTATCATACATGGAACTTTCGGACAAATCAATGGTGATATCCGAGAAATTACCGCCGAGTCCGGACAGTCCCAGTGTAATGGTTGTGGTGGTTGCGGAACCGCCGATTCCGGCAAACTTACCGGTATCCGGGTCATATTTTACGGTTGCACCGTTGAAGTAACGTCCCGCTGTCTCAAAAGCGGTCTCCACACCGCTGTCCACATCCGCCGTATCGTAGATAGGGAATGTATTGGTGGTTGCTCCTCCCTCAAGGTTAGTCAGCATCTGCTTGATGGAAACCGGGTCTCCGGTCGTTTCATCCTTCACATAAAGGTTTAAGAATTCATCCGTGGAACCCTCATAGCCATATGCCTTTGCAATATTGTCCAAACATTCCTGTACGGTGAGTTCCTTTCCGTCCGCTCCCAAAACAGTGGTCAGCTCTGTGCCGTCTTTCAGCTCACCGCCCTGGAACAAATCTGCCAGAACTGCGTATTTGGTAGTTCCGTCCACACTGGTAAGAGTATTGGTCGTCTTATCCCATCTGTATGCGGAATTGTTGAAACTTACCTTTCCGGGTTTTTCCTGTGCAACGCCGTTTGCGCCGAATGCCGCCTTGGAAATATCCACTTCCGTTCCGGTGGAATCCAACAGCTTCTCAAACTCCAGACTGTACTCATTGGTCGTTTGGGACTGTTTGAATACCAGTCTTGCCGTGTAGCTGTAGCCCAATGCGTCATAGAAATTCAAGTTCACGGATTTACCGTTTGCGCTGGTAACATCCTTATCATGCTTGTCAATAATACCGGAAATATATGCCTGAGAAGTTGCCTCAGGGGGATAGGTCATGTTTGCCGCACTCATAATACGAAGTGCTGCTACCGTATCCTGCTTGATGTTGCCGGTGGTCTCATCCACACCCCAGCCCATTACGTTGTAACCGGTACTTGTCATGGCAAGGTTGCCGGCACCGTCCACATAAAAGGAACCGTCACGGGTGAAGAAGTTCTGTCTGCCGTTGTTTACCACGAAGAAATTGTCTCCCGTAATCATAATATCAAAAGGGTTTCCCGTGGACTGGCTGGAGCCCTGTCCGGTAATGTTAATATTGATTGCTCCTGATTTTACACCAAGACCAATCTGTCTTGCGTTAGTACCGCCGGTGCCGTTTGTGGCATTGGGTCCGCTCGCCTTCTGTGTGGTCTGGCTCATCAGTTCACTGAAAGTAATGGAACTGGATTTGAATGCTATTGTGTTGACATTGGCAATATTGTTACCAATTACGTCCATCTTGGTCTGGTGTGTTTTCAAACCTGCCACGCCAGAATACAATGATCTCATCATAGTGTTTGTTCCTCCTTAAACGGAACCTGTCTCCCTCTGTCATTCAGGAAACGTAAACCTCCTTGTAAGGTCCGGTCTATACAATTACGGCTCCGTTGATATTTGTAAATACATTTTCATTGGTCTCTGTACTGTCCATTGCCGTTACCACGGTGTTATTCGGTACATTTACGATAAACGCCAGCTTATCCATGATTACCAGAGAATCCCGGATTCCTTTCTGCTCTGCTTTTCTGGCTCCGTCGTTCAACCTCTCCAACTGGTTCTTGGTAAGAGATATGTTTCTGTCTGCCAGCCTTCCCGCAGCATGCTTGGAAAACTTAAGTTCATGTGTTTCCTCTGCACTCTTCTGCTCAAGAATTTTCTGAAAGGAAAGCCCGTCGGCACGTCCTGTGCCTGTGGTGTCGGAATTTCTGTCCAGATAACGGTTGGTAACCTGTTCAATGGAATAGTACCCGTTTTTCTGAATATCCATATTCCCAACTCCTGTTCCAAAAGCCGGTTTTCGTCCGACTTTTACATTCTTTCTTATGCGTCGGCTCCATCCTCTGCCTTATCGGTTTCTTACGTCTTGTCGGATTCCTCTGTCTTGCCGGTCTCGTCCTTCTTTGCAGTTTCCTCCGCTGCCAGCCTGATTTCCTTCAGTCTCTCGATATACTTGTTCAGGCTTGACACAACGTCCTTCGCCAAGAAACTCTTCTCGTAATCGGACATTTCGTTGTATTCCTTTTCGAGTTTGTCGATAGCGTCCGCATCTCTCATGTCGATACCGTTTACGCCCGGAAGTTTGTAGAGATTCTTCACATACTCAGTTGCCTTATTGTATGCCGCCAGATATGCTGCATCTGCAACCGTATCCAAATCCTCCAGAGAATACAGTTCCTCATTGATGGATAAGTATGCTTTGTTGTTCTCATAGACTACATAGTCCACTTTACCCTGAACATACTTTGTTTCTCCCGTGGAGGTGGTGGTCTTGATATATACCTCCTGTCCTACCAGCGAGCTTGCTCTCTGCAAATCCATGCTGCTTGACATGTTCTGCATCTGCTCTACCTGTGAGAACTGTGCATACTGTGCAATGTACTCTGTGTTAGAGGTGGGTTCCAAAGGATCCTGATACTTCATCTGTGCAACCAAAAGCTGTAAAAAGGCGTCCTTGTCCATGCCGCTGTTAGAAGTCTTGCTTTTGTTTTTCAGGGAACTTTGTGAAGCTGATTCAACAACTTTTCCGTCTTCCACCGGTGCTACTAATGCCATGTTTTTCTCCTTTCTCCGCTATGCGGTATAATCTACTGTACTGCCGTTTGCTTCCATCATCTGTGCCGCAAGCTGTTCTTCTTCGTCCATGTTCTCCATATCTTCCATGGTGAGGGATCCGTCCAGCCGGATTCTGCGGGGTTTGTCTTTCCTGTCAGGCTCATTCTGTCCGCTGCCCCGTCCCTGCTCTAAGTTCTGCTCAAAGTGATGGGTCTGCACGGCAACTTCAATGGCTTCCACCTTCACTCCCTGTTCCGCAAAACTCTCTTTGAGCTGTATCATCTGGCTTTCCAGTGCAGCTTTAACGCTTTCATTTTCCGTAACAAACTGTGCCGTAACCACGCCGCCCTTGGATGCGATATGTATCTGCAGACTTCCCAAACTTTCCGGATGAAGCTGCATCTGCAAATCGGACTCTCCGGGTTTTACCTGAATCCTCATGTAATCCATAATCTGGCGCATGATGTCCTGTGTGTCGGTGCTAAAGCCTCTTTGGCTCTCCACAGACTGTTCTGCCTGTAATCCGAAGCGCTCTGTCCGAAGGTTCTGCAACAGTAAATTGCCGCCCTCCGCATTGTCCTTTACGGATTCGTGGTGTCCGGACGCATTTTCTTTGCTGTCTTTCTGCCCGGCTGTGCTTTCCTGTTCCCCGGAACGCTTTAAGGTCATATCCTGTGCGGTGTCTGCGGGTGTCTTTGTTAAATCCTGTCCTGCATCTTCCGTCACGGTTTCCTCTGCAGAATCATTTACCACAGGTTCTTCCACCGTCACTTCAATGGGAAGCACGTCCTCTGCTGCGCCGGTATCTGCCAGTCTGTCAAGCACGTCCTCTGCAAGTGTGTCGGCATTCAGGTTCAACTGTCCTGCACTTTCCTGCAAAATGTCGCCTGCCTGTTTCATCAGTTCCTGATACTGCGTGTACAAATCTCCGTCTGTCAGCAATGTGGTTGCATCCTCTGCTCCTGCGACTGCCAAAAGCAGTTGTCCCAAATTTTCCGGCTGCAGTAAATTCACTCCGGTCATATTCATGTCAGACATCACGCCTTCCACATCCTCTGCGGATACGCCGAAATTCTGTGCAATCTGCTGTATCAGCTCTGTGATTGCCGCTCCGAGAACTTCCATGGCTGCCTCAAAATCTTTTGCATCCATATCGTCCAGTCCTTTTTCCGCCTTGCCGCTGTCTGAAACGTCCTCGGCTTTCGGAGTGTTGTGTTGAGCACTTTTGGCTCTCAGGGAATCCTTTGCAACGGGATTTTTGCCGTTTGAAACGGCGTTGTCCTTCTGCGGTGATTTCTGTGCGGATGCACCTGCGTCTGCCTGTTTGTTCCAGATAGTTTCAAAGCTGGTATTTCCCATTGTCTTGACAGTGCTTACATTTCCCACGCTTTGTCCTGCGGAAACAGTGGCTGCACCGAAATTCTTAATCGGTGTGCTCGTCATAAGGTCTCCTCCTTTCCTGTTTTTTATATAACATAAAATGCCACTTTGGGCATTCATGTTCTATATCGGTTTTTTAGCGGTTTTTCTTAAGACTGCGGGTCCATAATTTTGGTTATTTTTGCTGCCACATCTGCATCCATGGCTCCAAGAATATTGCCTCTGTCCTTCGCACTCATGGTTTTCAAAATGCGTGCCGCAAGATCCAGATTATCCGTCATTTTTTCAAAAATGCCCGCCGCCTGCTTCGGTTTCATGGAAGAATATGCAGCCGCATAATCCTGTACTTCTTTGCTTTCCTCCAACCGTGTCACCACCTGCTTATAAATATACTCCGCCGTGGTAGGGTCCATGGACTCGTAATATTTCTGAAATTCCTCCGCTCCGGGACCTTTGTCGGAATAAACCACTTCCTCGTAAAACTGTGTGCGGATTCGCTGAAATTCCACCTGTTTGTCCTCAAACTCTTTCAGACGCACCACTTCCGCTTTCAGGCTGTCCAGTTCCTCCTGCTTTGCCGCCGCATCATTCTGGGCGCGCTCTAATTCCAGTTCCAGATTCTTTATCTGGTCAACCGCATCCTTTAAGTTGGTGTAGCCGCCGTAGCTGTCCGGGTTGGTTGTTTCCGTCAGGGAAACTCCGGGCAGAATCCGGTTAATCACAGGTACATCCTTCAGTATGGGGGCAAGCACTCCGCTGCCGAACCCTCCGATGTCCAGCTTGATTACGGCACATATCACCGCAAGCCAGAGCAGTACAATGAGAATGGTGGCGCCGAAGGTCATAAGACCGTTGCTCTCCTCGCCCTCATCCAGCTCATCCTCCTGCTTTGCAATTTCCTTTGCCCGGCGCTTTGCCTCTTTACGCTGTTCTTTCTGCTGTTGTTTTAACTGTTTTTTCTCATCCTGCAGCTTCTTTTTTTCGTTTTCCGCTGCCAGTTCTTCCGGACTTTTTTCTCTTGCCATCAGTTTTTCACCTGCCTCTTCCTGCCATATGTATAACTGGTCAATTCATCCACAGTCTTGCTTTCCTGTCTGTTTTCTTCCTGCATAAATTCTTCAAATGCCTTTTCACGCAGCGTTTCCTGCGTCTTTCTCTCCTTCATCACATCCGTGAGCTTTGCTCTCGCTTCAATCACCTTTTGCTCCGCCAGCTTTACCTGCTTCATCTGTTCTGCGATATATCCGTCCATACAGAGAATGGCATTTTTGTTATCCTCAATGTCCCGGATTTTCAAAGGTCCCATCAAAAGTTCTCCGGCGTTCTCCTCGTACTCCCGCTTTCTTTTGTGCAGGACGTCCAACTTATGTTCCTCCTCGCTCAGTGCATTCTGGGCAAAGGAAAACTCCTGTTTTGCCTGCGTCTCCATCTTCATTTTGATGTCCAAAATACTTTGCAGCGAATATCGAAATTTAGCCATGAAACCTCATCAACCTTTCCTGATTATTCTCTACTGCTCGTCAAAAAGATTTTCCAGCATGGTTACGCTCTCTTCAAAGGTGAACTTCTCATCCACATCCTGACACAGGAACTTGTTTACCGCATCTATCTTGGAGATTGCATAGTCAATGGACGGGTTGCTGCCGCTCTTGTAAGCGCCGATATTAATCAAATCCTCCGCCTCGTTGTAGGTGGCAAGCACGGTTTTCAGTTTGTTGGCTGCCTGCTTGTGCTCCTTCTGTGCGATCTGGCTCATACATCTGGAAATACTCTGCAAAATATCAATGGCAGGATAATGGTTCTTGTGTCCGAGTTTTCTGTTCAGCATAATATGTCCGTCCAGAATACTTCTCGCCGTATCGGTAATCGGCTCATTGAAATCATCGCCGTCCACAAGTACGGTGTACAATCCGGTGATGGAACCTTTTGACGCTCTTCCCGCGCGCTCCAACAGCTTCGGCATTTCCGAATACACGCTGGGCGGATATCCCCTCGTCACGGGCGGTTCGCCGCTGGCAAGACCGATTTCCCTCTGTGCCATAGAAAAACGGGTCAGGGAATCCATCATCAAAAGCACATCTCTGCCCTGGTCTCTGAAATACTCCGCGATAGCCGTTGCCGTCTTTGCCGCTTTGTTGCGCTCCAGGGCCGGTCTGTCGGAGGTTGCCACAACAACCACCGAACGTTTCATGCCTTCCTCACCCAAATCCCGTTCAATAAACTCGCGAACCTCTCTGCCCCGCTCTCCTATCAGGGCAATGACGTTAATGTCCGCCTTGGTATTTCTCGCAAACATACCCATCAGGGTGGACTTACCCACACCGGAACCTGCAAAGATACCGATACGCTGTCCTTTTCCGACGGTAATCAGTCCGTCCACCGCTTTTACGCCAAGGGGCAGCACCTGGTCAATAATGGTACGGCTCATGGGGTCGGGCGGCGGTGCCTCCACCGGATATGCAGCGCCCTCTATCACCTCTCCGTCAATGGGGCGTCCCAGACCGTCCAGCGTCTTTCCGAGCAGTCTGTCGCTAACCGTAACACGCAGGGGATAGCCTGTGTTTTCCACAATGCAGCCCAGTCCGATACCGTCCACCGCATCGTAGGGCATGAGCAGTGTTTTCTTGTCCTTGAATCCCACCACCTCGGCGGGAATCGGTGCCGCATCCGCATCCATTCCGGGATATATCATGCAAATATCTCCCAGCCTTGCGTCCGGTCCCACGGATTCAATGGTCAGACCGACCACATTGACCACTTTTCCCATTTTGCGGAAGAATGTCTGATCTGTCAGCTTATGATATTTTTCAAAATCAATGCGAAGATGTTCCACTCTGTCAGCCCTGTCTCTTCCTGAAATCTGTCAGTTACTTTCCTTCTCGTAGGAAAGCAATTTTAACTTCTGTCTCAATTCCGCAAGCTGCGTTCCCAGCCCGCAGTCAAAAATACCGTTTTCCGTCTCTATCAGACAATCATTTTTACCAAGCGTCGCATCCTCCACAACCTCAACTGAGCTGCCGGGAGCCAGTGCATTTGCCGTCAGTTGTTTTTTCTGCATGCTCACGTAAGGATAGTCCTCCTTTGAGACATGAATCAGAAAACTGCGTACGCCTTCAATTTTGTGCATAGTGGTAGAAATGAGATATGCCAGAACTTCCCGATAGGAATCTAAATCCACATGAAAAATATGTTCATAAATAGAGCTGATGGTATCGACAAACTTCGGCTCTAATTCCTCCACCATTTTTTGGTATTCTTCTTCCAACTGCTTTTCTTTTTCTGCAAGCTGCGCGGTCTGCTCCCTCGCCTGAATCTGCGCTTTTTCCATTCCGTCGGCATACCCCTGGTCCCTTGCGCTGCTTAAAATATTGCCGCGCTCATTCTCTGCCTCCGCTTTTGCAGTGTTCACAAGCCGCTCCGCTTCCTGTCTCGCCTCCGCAAGAATAGCATCCGCTTCCTGCCTTGCCTTTGTGCGGATACTTTCCGCATCTTCCCCAGCCTTTATTACATTGCCCGCAGGCGCATCGGTTCCATCCTCTGCATTGCCTTCCACTTCCACCTGCGCAGCATTCAATCCCGTAACAAATCCCTCATTTTCGGGCTGATTCATTTTGACTGCCAGCTCCCTGATTCGCTTAGCCACCAGTTCGTTGGAGTCAATTACCCTCTTATCTTCCTGTGAAACATAGGTATTACTATACTTAAAGAGATTACTAGACAACGATCTCGTCACCTCCACCTCTGGAGATTACAATTTCTCCTGCATCCTCCAGCTTGCGGATAATATTTACAATCTTCTGCTGTGCCTCTTCCACGTCCTTCATACGAACAGGGCCCATGAATTCCATATCCTCTTTTATCATAACAGCCAGACGCTTGGACAGGTTGTTGAAAATTGCATTCTGTACCTGTTCGTTTGCACCCTTGAGTGCGATTGCCAGGTCGTTATTATCCACATCACGCAGTACTCTCTGGATAGCTCTGTCGTCAAGCAGCAGAACGTCCTCGAATACGAACATCTTCTTTCGGATTTCGTCCGCCAGTTCCGGCTCCTCGATTTCCAAAGTTTCCATAATATGTTTCTCGGTACCGCGGTCTACCGTATTCAAAATCTCTACTACGGAATCCACACCACCGATAATGGTGTAATCCTGATTTACCAGACTGGACAGCTTGGACTCTAACACCTTCTCCACCTCCTTGATAACATCGGGGCTGGTTCTGTCCATGGTTGCGATACGTTTTGCCACATCTGCCTGTCTGTCCGGGGACAATGCCGAAATAATCAGCGCCGCCTGTCCCGGTGAGAGGTAGGACAAAATCAGGGCAATGGTCTGAGGATGCTCGTCCTGAATAAAGTTGATAAGCTGTGAAGCCTCTGTCTTTCTCACAAACTCGAAAGGTTTTACCTGCAAAGATGCAGTCAGCTTGCCGATAACATCCATGGCTTTCTCGGAACCGAGTGCCTTTTCCAGCAGCTCTTTCGCATAGGAAATACCACCCTCCGCAATATACTGCTGCGCCAGACAGACCTCGTAAAACTCATTGATAATGTCTTCCTTCGCCTGCGGAGATACACTTCGGGTATTGGCTATCTCAAGCGTCAGTTCCTCTATTTCTTCTTCCTTTAAGTGCTTAAATATTCCTGCCGACCGTTCCGGTCCCAAGGTAATCAACAGAATTGCAGCTTTCTGCACTCCTGTGAAATCTCCCTCTTTTCCTTTCATACTTTCGTACCCTCACATCTTTCCGGGCTGACCTTATGTTACTCCCAGTCCTCATTCAGCCAGTTACGGAGCAGCGCTGCCGCAGCTTCCGGATTGTCATCTACAAATTTCTCTATTACTCTGCGTGTCTCGGATTTCGCCTCAACATCAATGTCTTCCAGTTCTTCCTCAGGTGTAGACTGCAACAGGTTCTCCACGGAGAGTTCCTCTTCCTCCGCACCGCTCTTTGCCGTTCTCATGCTTCTGAGAACCACAAATGCCAAAAGTCCCAGGATTACCAGTATCAGGATAATGCTGAGTATGGTCGTTGCGGTAGGCGCCTGTGAAGCCTTGTCATAAAACAGTGGTGACTCATAAGCGATAATGGTGATATTTGCAGCGTCGATTCCCGTTGCGTTTGCCACCATGCTGTAAAAGTCCGTATCCACATCCAGTTTTACATCCGCGCTGTGTGCCGCTTTATATTCATCCCATGTAATGCCGTCCAAAAGTCCCTGACTCTTGGCGTCCTCCTCATGAATCTCCTTGTAGGTGATTGCTGCAATGGAGACAGAGGATGTTGCGTAATCAATGCCGCCCGCCGGTGTCACCTTGTACTTTGAGGACTCGTTCGGAAGGAAATCTTCCAGTGTCTCCGTCTGTGTGGACGAACTGTTGTCACTGTTCTGGAACATATAGCTGTTCTCATTGTTGGAGTCCGTTCCCGGAATTCCCGAAATTCCGTTGGTATTCTCGGAATCGTACTGCTCCCGGTGCGCTAACATTCCCTCGTCCCTGCCGCTGTTGGCATAATATTCCTTAACCGTCTCCTCGTAATTGGAGTAATCCATGGTGAGGTGGCTGGTAACTTCGATATTGCTGTACTGGTTGGTTCCAAGCAGTACCTTCTTTACCTGATTGGCAACCATCGACTCTGCCTGATTCTGCAGTTCCTGCATGGAGCTTGCGATTCCCGCGGAACTGTAATCGTCACCGCCGGAGAAAAGCAGATTGGAGTCCGAATCCAAAATCGTGATATTTGCCGTTGTCTCATTTCCCAGTGCGGTAGCTGCCGCTTTTGCAAGATTGGCTGCATTGGCGGAGGTAAACGTACCGTCCAACTCCAGCTTGATAAACGCGGAAGCTTCCTGCTGCTGCTTTACAAGCGTACCGTTCTGCTCCGGAATATGTAAATGTACATTTGCGCTTTTGACATTCGTAAGGGAGGAAAAATCCTTCTCCAACTGCTTTTCCAGCCAGTCGGTGTAATATTTTTCCTTGTCTGACGCCGTAGTGGACATACTGCCGCTGATAGCGTCCTTAATCGAATAATCATCCGGCATGAAGCCCGCAGAGCCAATCGCAAGATTCGCCTGGGACAACTGTTCCTGCTTTACGCTGACAACCAGTCCGTCCGACGATTCCGTGTGTTCGATTCCGGCACTGTCGAGAATGTCTACCAGTTCCGCTGCGTCCGCTGCCGTCTCGCAGGTATATAATCTTTCATACTGTGGTCTTGAAAAACTGTAAATCAGAATTGCGAAAGCGAAAATGACCACTGCGGCAATTCCGACAATGATACTTTTCTGTTTGGTAGTAAATTTGTTCCACCAAGCCAGAATTTTCGCAGGTATTTCTTTCAAACGTTCTGCCATGGGAGTACTCCCCTCATCCTATTTTTTGTAATATAACATTGACCCTTAAATCTGCATCTGCATCAGTTCTTTGTAGGCTTCCATCACCTTATCCCTGATGGCTACGGTATACTGTAATGAAGTGGATGCTTTCTGAAGGGCAATGGTCAAATCATGTGTATTCTCCGTCTCTCCCAGTGCAAACTTGAGTTCCTCATCCTCCGCATCCGAAAGATAACCGTTGGTTGTTTTGATATTATCAATCGCTGAATTCAAAAACACATCAAAAAGCGTTCCGTCCGTTCCCTTTGTTTTCTCCCCCAAAGCTCCCATAAGTGTTGTTGCGCCGATTGCGTCCGTGCCGCCGACCGCGTTCAGACCGTTCAGTGCACTCAAACCGGTAATTGCTGACAAGTCCATCTGTGTACTCCTCTCAATCCGCCTGCAAAATCAGGCAGTTATCCTCTTATTGGTTTACAAGTTCCAAGCCTCTCAGCGCCATGGATTTGCTTGCGCTGAACGCCGTAGAGTTTGCCTCGTATGCACGACTGGCATCAATCAGGTTCGTCATTTCGGACACAATATTGACGTTCGGATATGTAACATATCCGTTTTCATCCGCATCCGGGTGGGACGGGTCATACACCATCTTCATCTCCGTCCATGTATCTTCGCTGACCTTGTCCACCTTCACGCCCTGTCCGCTGTATCCGGCAGAAACGTTTCCGAGGACTCTGCTGAATGTGGTCTGGCTGCCTTTTTCCGCAAAGGTAACAACCTTACGTCTGTAAGGTGTGCCGTCCTCCGTGCGCGTGGTACTTGCATTTGCCACGTTCTCGGAAATAATATCCATTCGGTATCTCTGTGCCGTCAATCCTGACGCATTGACGTTAAATGCAGAAAACATACTCATTGTTTCTTTTCGTCCTTTCCCCTATTATTTCATCACAGACTGTAAATTGGTAAACTCGTTATTTATACTGGTGAGGAGTCCCTGATATTTTAACTGGTTCTCCGCCAGCATAACGTTTTCATTTTCAATATCAACATTATTGCCGTCGAGTCTGTAAGAGAATCCTGCGCTGTCCGTATAAGGTCTCGGCTCCAGACGGCGGGTTTTTAATCTCGACACTTTGGTATCCGTGGATTCATAGCGGTTGTAGCCGATGGCTTTTTTGAGCTCCGCTTCAAATGCCACATCCTGTCTCTTATACCCCGGCGTATCCGCATTGGCTATATTGTTGCTGATTGCTTCATTTCTCAGCCAGCTTGCATCCGCCGCTTTGTCCAACATGTTAATATAGTCAAAAGCATTCGTGTTTATCATTTGTACTCCTCTCCATGCCGTCCGGCAAATCAGCCTACACGACACCCACTCTATTATATTATAATTTATTTCGACAAAAACACAATATCTTTTTCAATATTTGTAGCAAAATACACCATATAGTAATTTTTCGCTCTTTATTTCGGAAAAGCAAAAAAGGACTTATTGTTGCCAACAAATCCTTTTCCTGTCTCTTTATAATCCGTTATATTTCTTATGCAGTTATTTTGTAACGATTATTTCTTCTGGTTCTGACGTTTCAGCTCCGCGATTTCGTCAAACACCACATCATTCAACACTTTTATGTAAGTTCCCTTCATTCCGGAGGAACGGGATTCAATGACTCCGGCACTTTCAAACTTGCGCAGGGCATTGACGATAACCGACCTTGTAATTCCCACTCTGTCGGCAATCTTGCTTGCCACTAGAATTCCTTCCATACCGTTTAATTCGTCAAAAATATGGGTAATCGCTTCCATCTCCGAAAAGGACAATGTGCTGATTGCAGATTTTACAACCGCTACCTTGCGGTTCTCCTCCGCACTCTCCTCATTGACGGCACGGAGCATTTCCAGTCCCACCACTGTGGTTCCGTACTCGCACAGGATAATATCGTCAATGTCGTACTGGGCGTCGCACTTATAAATGAAAAGAGTTCCCAGCCGTTCTCCCGCTATCTCAATGGGAGTGATAATTGCCTGAAAACGCTTGGTATCGATATTCTCAAATCCGAGAGTCTCCAGATTCACATTCTCTTTTGTGGAAAGTACGCCCAACAGTCTCTCGTTCAGCATGGAATCGATAAAGCCGCCTATATTTTCATCAATGAGTTCCGTAATGGATTCAATTCCCTCTGATTTGCCGACACCGAGCACTTTGCCCTTGCGGCTGATTACCAGAACGTTTGAATTCAGAATTTCGCGCATCACTTTGCAAATGTCATTGAATACCACCTTACTGGAATTATTGTTGTGAAGCAACTTCCCTATTTTTCTGGTCTTGTCCAATAGCTGTACACTGCTCATAAGCGCCCTCCGTTTTTACCCAACTCTCATCATAAGCCAATACTGTTCTATGAGATATATTAACATATATATAATCAGATTTCAATGCGTAAACTTTTAATTTTTTTGTGTTTTTTGTGATTTATGAGACAATTTAGTTATCATTTCTGTTTTTCTTACTATTTTTGGTCTCATACATCCTGTTATCTGCCACATCCACATAATGGTTTAATACTTCGCCGATTTGGGGCACCACCACCTCAAAACCGCAGCTCATGCTCACGCGGTACGGCTTGTCCGCCGAATCGTTGATTTTCTCCAGTTCCTCCTCCAGTCTGCTTTCGTATGCCTCCGCATTCTCCTCGCTGTACCCTGCTGCGCAGACGATAAATTCATCGCCGCCGAACCGGGAGCACACCTCGTTTCCAAGGCACGCCCTCTCCAGCGCACGGGCAGCCGCCTGAATTGCCGCATCTCCCTCCGTATGTCCAAAGCTGTCGTTAATTTTCTTCAAGCCGTCCATATCGCCGAACAGTATCATCAAAGATTCCGCCCGCGCCGTACAATTTTCAAAAATTGCCCCGGCATACCGTATAAATCCGAACCGGTTGTACAGTCCCGTCAGAGAATCCGTCACATACATTCTGTCGAGCTGTCGTAACATATTTCGCTGGTGCGCCTGCTTGCGCAGATTCTCCAGTCCGTTGCAAAGATTAATCATCCATGTTGCAAAGAGAGGACTGCTCATGGCAAAGTAACTGTTGTCTACGACCGAATAGCCCATGCACTGGTTCCGAAAATGTATCGTGGAAAAGATATAGGTATGATTCTTATCCGTACTCAGGTGTCTCTCCGGCAAAAGCTGTTCCGTGGGAAAATCCTCATACTGAACCGCCTTCCCGCCCTCGCAGGCGATTGCCATCGTCATGATTTCGGGGAACCCCTCCACACAGTAATCCTCACCGTATCTTGTCTCTGCCATGTCCACCCTCTCGCCCTGCTGCTCTGCCCGGAGATTTTCCACCAGTTTTCTGTCCAGGCAAAGATAAAAGCTGTCACACTGTAACATCCGCACATATTGCTGTAAGCAGTCCAGAAAGTCCTGAAGGGTTCTGCTGTCGTTCAATTCTTCCACCATGACAATGCCGTCCGTCAGATACCTTCCGTAATGCTGCGCCGTCTCCACATATTTGCGCCGCAGGGACACAATCTCCGCTCTTCCGCCTGTCGTACAGCCACAGCTTTCCCTGAAAACGGGAGTGGCAGGAAACCGCTCCGCCCGGCTCGTCATTCTGCCGTCCAGCACGGCAGCTATCTTTCTAACTGCCTTTCGTCCCACCTGCACCTGATTCCGAGCCACCGTAGTGATTCTCGGAACGGAATTTCTGGCTCCGAAGGTATCGTCAAATCCGGTCAATGCCAGTTGTCTTGGAATTTCGATTCCGCGCCCGGCAAATACGCTTCTTGCACCGATGGCTATGGCATCCGTGGCACACACCACTGCTTCCGGCAGCTTTTCCGGCGTCTCCAGCATTCTTTCTGCCGCAGCCCTTCCATGGGCATTGGTGAACGCTCCTCTAAAAATCCGTTCCTCCTCCACCGGGATTCCATGCTCCGTAAGGGCGTCGCAGTAAGCCGAAAGCCGTTCCCTGCTGTCCGAATTAAAATCCTGCCCGGATATATAATTGATTTTGGTATAACCGTGTTCTTCTATGAGATGGCTTACAATCTCCTTCATGGGACGGTAATTTTCCCCCCCCACAAAGTAAAAGCCTTCCATTTCCGCATCAATACTGACGGCAGCAATCCCTGACTTTTTTACGGCGTCAATGATTTTGTTGTAAACGGAATAGGACTGAATCAGATTGGCAAAAAGAATCACTCCGTCAAACAGAGTATAGTCAATAAGATTATAAATATTATATTCCCCAATATTGTGCTTTAAAGTCTCATCCGTACTCACCGAGGCATTAAACACATACACATCCATCCCCAGTGCATGAGCCTCCTTTTCGATTCCCTGCAGCGTCTTGCCGGCATATTCCACTTCCATGCTCGCAACCACTACCGCTATCCTGCGTTTCTTACCTTCCCTTTTCATACTTGTGCAACACTCCTTCTCAGTGCTCCGGTCTGCTGTCTTATCGTTCGCCGTGTCTTAAGTTCTTTTGCTGATACATCTTTTTGTCTGCCCTGTCTATGTACTGCTCCATAGTTTCGCCCTCCGCAGGCACCACGATAAAATATCCGTGGCTGGCGCTGACCGCAAAGGACTGGTTTATCCATTCATTGTACTTTTGCAGCGCTTTTTCAAATCTCTCCGAAAAAATGTGGGCTTTCTCTTCGCTGTAATACGCTCCGAAAGCAACATATTCGTCCCCACCGAATCTGGCGCAGATTTCTCCGCCGTCACATATTTCCTGCAAAGAATCCGCCACCGCTCTTATGGCAATATCGCCCTTGTCATGCCCGTACCTGTCGTTAATCTTTTTCAGTCCGTCCAAATCCGCAAAAAACATCATAACCGGTCTGCATTTTTCCTTGCACTCTTCAAACAGCGCTTTCGTATATCTCTCAAAACCGAACCGGTTGTACAGCCCCGTCAGGGAATCCGTCACATACAGCTTATCCAGTCTCTCCAGCATCCGTTTCAGATTGGTCTGCTTTCGCAGGTTTTCCAGACCGTTGGAAAGATTCAAAAGCCAGCTTTTAAAAAGCGGACTGCTCAGCACAAATTCACAGTTCTGTACCACCACATACCCCTGACTGACGTCCCGGAAATTAAGCGGGAAAAACACGAGTGCCCGGTTGCCTGTCTCCTTCACGGGAATGTGCGGTATCATCTGTGCGGAAGGAAAATCCTCATATTCCACATAACCGCCGAATTCATAGGCGAGCGCCGCCACCATTTTCGTGGTATAGCCTAACATCCGTGCCGGTCTTTCGCCCTCCTCCCGGCGCTGCTTTAACTCCTGCACCAGCTTCCGATTCAGGCACAGGCAAAACCTGTCGCAGTCCAGTTCCTCCACATAATGTTTCAGTCTCTCTAAAAAGTCCTCATAGGATTTACTGTCGTTCAAATCCTCTATCATGACATTGCCCTGCGCAAGATGTTTCTCATAGTGATCCACCATTTTCAGGTATTTCCTGCGAATGAAATCCACGCTGTCGTTTTCCCGGTATTTGCAGCCACAGCTTCCGGCAAAAATAGGTACCGCCGGGAACACCTCCGTTTTCTCCGGGTTAAGTCCCGCCAGACAATCCGCAATCTTGTGCACCGCCTCCCTGCCGACATTTTCCAGCGCCCGATCCACCGTTGTAAGCCTCGGCACGGAATTTCTCGCCTCAAACATATTGTCAAATCCCGACACGGCAACCTGCTCCGGGATACGGATACCATGTTCTCTAAATACGCTGCACACACCTAAGGCAATGCCGTCATTGCCGCACACCACCGCCTGCGGCAGTTCCTCCCCGGAGGAAAGAATTACCTGTGCCACTTCCCTTCCATGCTGCGTGGTAAAGGTTCCGGGAAAAATCCGTCGCTCCTCCACGTCGATTCCGTGCTCCTTAAGAGCATCCTTATACGCCTCCAGACGCATACGGCTGTCCGAGTTAAAGGACTGTCCGGATATATAATCTATTCTGGTAAAACCATGAAATTCAATAAAGTGCTCCACAATCTTTTTCATGGAGTTATAATTTTCCGCACCGACACAATAGTGGTCTCCGATAGGAGCGTCAATTCCAACCACCGGAATCGTTGTCCTCTCCAGACGCTTCTCTACCATATTGTATATCTTTCGCCCCTGTATCAGGTTGGAAAAGACTATCACACCGTCAAAAAGGGAAAGATTCACCAGCGAATAAATATTGTATTGTCCCATATTGTGTTTTATGGTTTCATCCGAGCTGACAAACGGATTAAAAATGTAGACGTCGATTCCCCTGTCCTTTGCCTCGCCCGTTATTCCGCGCAAAATTTCCGCAGCATACTCCACATCCATGTTTGTTGTGACAACTGCTATTTTTCTCCTGAGTTCCTCTTCCATCAAACCGCTCCCCATAAATTTTGACAGTATCTTTTGTTATTATAACATAACGTTTTAGATTATCATACCTTTTTCCTACATTTTGTGCAAATTTTTTCCGTATTATCCGAAATTGTCCCAAAACTGTGTTTTCACCGGCGCATATAAACGTGCGCCATGGGGCGCAGCACGCAAAAAACCGGAGACATCGTTTTAAAACAATGCCTCCGGTTTTTCGGTCATCCGTTTTCCTATTTCTTTTCTTCCGCTTTATTCGTTACATAGCCGCACTGCTCATTCATGCAGACTAATTTATTGCCTTTTTCCAAAAGCATTTCGCCGCATTTCGGGCATTTCTCTCCCGACGGCTTCTGCCATACCATGAAATCACAGTCCGGATTGCCGATACAGCCGTAATACTTTCTTCCCTTTTTGGTCTTTTTCAGCACAATATCCTTGCCGCACTTCGGACATGCCACGCCGATTTTTTCAAAATATGGCTTGGTATTGCGGCACTCCGGGAATCCGGGGCAGGCAAGGAAACGTCCGTGAGGTCCGTACTTAATCACCATCTGTCTGCCGCACAACTCACAGACCTCATCCGAAACCTCATCCGCAATGGTGACCTCCGCCAAATCCTTCTCAGCATTTTTAACCGCCTCGTCCAAATCGGGGTAGAAATTCTCGATAATGGTTTTCCACTTCACGCTTCCCTCTTCCACGCCGTCCAACAACGCTTCCATGTTCGCCGTGAAATTCACGTCCACGATGGAGGGGAACGCCTCCTTCATCATGCGGTTCACCACTTCTCCCAGTTCCGTCACATAAATATTTTTATTTTCTTTTGTCACATACCTTCTCGCCAGTATGGTGGTGATGGTGGGGGCATAGGTACTGGGGCGTCCGATACCAAGTTCCTCCAAGGCACGCACCAGTGACGCCTCGGTGTAATGTGCGGGGGGCTGGGTGAAATGCTGTTTTGCGTCAAAGGACTCAAATTCCAGCACGCTGTCCTGATTCAGTTCGCCGCTCAGTATGTTTTCTTCCTCCTTGTCGTCCTCCTGAATGTATACGCTCATAAAGCCGTCAAACGTCATTTTGGACGCCGCCATTGTGAAAATCCGGTCTTTTGCCTGTATTTTCACGGAGGTGGTCTCATATTTTGCCGGACTCATGCGGCTTGCCACAAACCGTTTCCAAATCAACTGATACAGACGGAACAAATCTCTGGGTAACTGTTCCTTAACCGCCACCGGAATACGGTTTAAATCCGTGGGGCGGATTGCCTCATGCGCATCCTGTATCTTCTGGCTCTTCTTTTTCTCGGCAGAAATTCCCGCCTCATACTCGGAACCGTACTGGGACTCGATAAAGTTCTTCGCCATCAGCTCCGCTTCCTCGGATACACGGGTGGAATCGGTACGAAGATAAGTAATCAGACCGACGGTTCCCTCACCCTTGATATCCACACCCTCGTACAACTGCTGCGCAAGACGCATGGTTTTCTGGGTGGAGAAATTAAGCACCTTGCTGGCCTCCTGCTGCAGGGTTGAGGTGGTAAACGGCAGGGGCGCCTTTTTGATACGCTCTCCCCTCTTAATATCCGTCACCTTGAAACTTGCGTTTTTCAGGCTCTGCATAATAGCATCCGCCTGCTCCTTGTTGGCAATGCCCTGCTTTTTGTCCACCGTTCCGTAATACTTTGCCGTAATGGGTTTCTTTTCTCCCTTTACTTTCAGGTTGGTATTCAACGTCCAGTATTCCTCCGGGATAAAGGCGTTAATCTCTTCCTCCCTGTCGCAGATAATACGGAGAGCAACGGACTGCACTCTTCCGGCGCTCAGTCCCCTTTTAATCTTCGCCCAAAGGAGCGGAGAAATGCGGTAACCCACCATACGGTCCAGTGCACGGCGCGCCTGCTGGGCGTCCACCAGATTCATATTGATTTCTCTCGGATGCTTCAAAGACTCCTTCACCGCATTCTTGGTAATCTCGTTAAATGTAATACGATATACTTTTTTGTCCTCCAACTTCAAAGCATAATACAAATGCCATGAAATTGCCTCTCCCTCGCGGTCCGGGTCGGTTGCAAGATAAATCTTTTCTGCCTTCTTTACCTCTTTTCTGAGGTTTGCCAGAATGTCTCCCTTTCCGCGGATGGTAATATATTTCGGCTCATAGTCATGCTCCACATCAATGCCGAGGCGGCTCTTGGGCAAATCCCTCACATGCCCGTTGCTGGCTGCCACTTCATAATTCGAGCCGAGAAACTTTTTAATTGTTTTCACCTTAGCAGGTGACTCCACTATCACCAGATACTTTGCCATATCCAATCCCCTTATTTTAAATTCTGCTCTGTTTTCATGTTTCGAGTGAATCGTGAAACACTATACACCAAAAAATTATTGTGCGCAAGCAGTTTTTCGGAAATTCACAAAAAGTTATGATTTCAGGCAACAAAAAATGCCGACAACCACTCGCATGGTTTCAGCACTTTTAAGGGTTGGGCTATTCTGTTAAGAATAAGCAGCTGATAGGGGAATCGAACCCCTGTTTTCGCCGTGAGAGGGCGACGTCTTAACCGCTTGACCAATCAGCCATAAGCAAGTCTCATTTTGTGAAACTTATTTGTCCCGCATCAACGGTACTTGCTTATAATAATATAACTTGAAACAAATTGCAAGTATTTTTTTAAAAATTTCTACAATTTTTGATTATTTGTACACTTTATACAAAATCAAACAGGCTAATCTGGTTTGATTCAGGCAGATTTCCTAACAGATTCATGGAATCCATCAGCTCAATGACCGTCTTGGAAACCTTGGTCCGCTGTCGGAAATCGTCTTTGGAGAGGAACGGCCCGTCCTTCGCCGCCTCCACAATGGCATCCGCCGCCTTCTCTCCCAGTCCGTCAATACTGTTAAGGGACGGCATGAGTTTTCCGTCCACAATCTGGAAGGAGCGGGACTGCGCCCGGAAAATATCAATGGGTTCAAATTCAAAACCTCTGGCATACATTTCCTGTACCACACGCATATCACTCAAAGCGTCCTTTTCCTTATTGGAAAGGGTATCCTGACGCTTTTTGTAATCCGCCATAATGCTCTCTAGGTGCTTCTGCCCCTGACACATGATTTCGTAGGAGAAAGCCTTGGCACGGATACTGAAAAAGGCTCCGTAATATGCTAACGGATAGTGAATCTTGCAGTAGGCGATTCTCCACGCCATCATAACGTATGCCGCCGCATGCGCCTTCGGGAACATATACTCAATCTTCTGGCAGGACTCAATGTACCACTCCGGCACATCATGCGCCCGCATATCCTCTTTCCACTCTTCCCACTGACCGCATCTTCCCTTCGCCACCATGCCCTTACGGACAGCCTCCATGATTTTGAAGGATTTCTCCGGCTCCACTCCCATCTGAATCAGGTAAAGCATAATGTCGTCACGGGTACAGATTGCCGTGGAAATGGTTGCCACGCCGCTCATAATCAAATCCTGCGCATTGCCCAGCCACACGTTGGTTCCGTGGGAAAGTCCGGAAATCCGCACCAAATCCGAAAATGCCTTCGGTTTGGCATCGATAACCATCTGCATAGCGAAGTCTGTACCAAACTCCGGAATGCCCAGCGCTCCCAACTTTGTTCCGCCTATCTGGTCAGGCGTGATTCCCAAAGCGTCCGTGTTCTGGAACAGGGACATAACATCCTGTCCGTCCAACGGAATCGTAACCGGGTCCACCCCCGTCATATCCTGCAACATACGAATCATGGTCGGATCATCGTGTCCGAGAATATCCAATTTCAACAGGTTGTGGTCGATGGAGTGATAGTCAAAGTGTGTCGTTATGGTATCCGTCGTCATATCGTTTGCCGGATGCTGTACCGGGGTAAAGGAGTTGATGTCCTGCCCCAAAGGCAGTACCACGATACCGCCGGGGTGCTGTCCCGTGCTTCGTCTGACGCCGGTGCACCCTTGGGTAATCCGGTTGATTTCGCTGGTTCTCTTGTGAACCCCGCGCTCCTCAAAATAGTTTTTCACATAACCGAACGCCGTTTTATCCGCCAGCGTTGCAATAGTTCCCGCGCGGAAGGTCTGACCGGCTCCGAAAATAACCTCCGTGTACTTATGCGCCTTGGACTGATACTCACCGGAAAAGTTAAGGTCAATATCCGGCTCCTTGTCTCCCTTAAATCCGAGGAATGTCTCAAAAGGAATGTCAAAGCCGTCCTTGTGCAGCTTTTCCCCACAGACCGGACACATTTTGTCCGGCATATCAATACCCGCCTTGCCGGCATATGCTTTCACATCATCCTCGTCAAAATCCACATAGTGGCACTTGCTGCAATAATAATGGGGACTTAGCGGATTGACCTCCGTAATTCCCGCCATGGTTGCCACAAACGAACTTCCGACGGAACCACGGGAACCTACCAGATACCCATCCTCCACCGACTTCCACACCAGTTTCTGGGCAATGATATACATCACGGCAAATCCGTTGGTGATAATGGAATGAAGCTCTTTTTCCAGTCTCGCCTCTACAATCCGGGGCAAATCCGGTCCATAAATCTCATGTGCCCTGTCGTAACAGATTTTCGTCAGGGTCTTGTCACTGTCCGCAATGACGGGAGGACATTTATCCGGCCGCACCGGGGAAATGGTTTCTATCATATCCGCAATCATATTGGTGTTGGTAATGACAATTTCCTTTGCCTTATCGCTGCCGAGATAGGCAAACTCCTCCAGCATTTCCTCCGTGGTATGTAAAAAGAGGGGTGCCTGATTATCCGCATCATCAAAGCCCTTGCCTGCCATGATAATACGGCGGTATACCTCATCCTCCGGGTCGAGGAAATGAACATCGCAGGTAGCCACCACCGGTTTGTGGAACTGCTCTCCCAGCGCCACGATTCTGCGGTTGACATTCTGAATATCCTCCACCGAATTAATGGTCCGCACCTTTTCCGATTCAATCATAAAACGGTTGTTTCCCACCGGCTGGATTTCCAGATAATCATAGAAATTGACCAGTCTTGCAATCTGTGCGTCAGATTGCCCGTCCAAAAGTGCGCGGTACAGCTCTCCCGCCTCGCAGGCGCTTCCTAAAATCAGTCCTTCCCTGTATTTTAAAATCAGACTTTTCGGAATACGGGGTCTTTTATTATAGTAGGTTAAATGAGACTGCGAAACAAGGCGGTATAAATTGATGCGCCCCAAATCATTTTTTGCCAGAATAATGGCATGATAGGTCGGCATTTTCTTCACCGCTTCCACGCTGTCCGCTCCCAGCGCATTGACCTGCGTCAGTGTTGTAATCTGCTCCTCATCAAAGGTCTTTACAAATTTTACAAAAATATGTGCCGTTGCCTCCGCATCATCCACCGCACGGTGATGGTTTTCCAACGAAATCCCCAGCGTTTTCGCCACCGCATCCAGTGTATGCTTCGCCTGATGCGGCAGTAATACTCTGGAAATTCCAACCGTGTCAACGTAAGTGAAATCGGTGGGATAGCCCAGTCTGCGGCAGTTTTCCATAATGAAACTCATATCGAAGCTGGCATTATGCGCCACCATGACACAGCCCTCGCAAAACTCCAGAAACTGCGGCAGAATCACATCTATCATAGGGGAATCCATAACCATATCGTCACGGATGCTTGTAAGTTTCTCGATTTCAAAAGGAATCGGCACATCCGGATTCACAAAGGTGGAATAACGGTCCACAATCTCCCCGCCGGAAACCTTCACCGCACCGATTTCAATGATGCGGTTGTTCACCGGGGAAAATCCGGTGGTCTCGATGTCGAACACCACAAAATCGCCGTGGGTGTCCTGCCCTCTGTCATTGGTGACAATCTCCTTTAAGTCATCCACCAGATACGCCTCGACGCCGTATATAATTTTAAAGAAATCCTGCTTATCGGGGTTCTCCTCCCCCGCTTCCTTCCGCTTGGTTTTCTCTGCCTTCCACAAATCGTCCCACACATGGTTGGCATCCGTAAAACTCTGCACCACTCCGTGGTCTGTGATGGCAATGGCCCTATGCCCCCACTTATAGGCACGCTTTACAATGTCCTTTGCCTCCGACACGCCGTCCATATCACTCATCTTTGTATGGCAGTGCAGTTCCACTCTCTTATAGGGAGAGGTGTCCGCACGGCTGGACGTGAAATCCGGGATTTTCTTGATGCCGGCAATGGAGCCGATGGTCAGTTCATGGTCGAACTTGTCCACCATACAGATACCTTTTACTTTGATAAAGGCTCCCGGCTTGATTCCGGCGGTAATCTCCTCCACCTGATCGTTTCTGGCAAACATTTTCACCGTTATGGTATCCGTAAAATCCGTAATATCAAAAATAATAATCGTCTTTTCGTTCTTGATTTCCCGCTTGTCTAAACTGATAACCTTACCGCGGATGACAACTTCTCCCATCTCACCGATAATGTCCTCAATCTTCATGGCATCTTCCTCAAAATCCCTGCCATAAAGTACATCCGGATTGTCGGAACGCTTCACGCCGCGAAAAGAATCGCCGCCGCGCCGAAACTCTCTTTTGCCCGAAAAGCCTCCCTTGTTGCCTCTGTCGGCACCGCCTGCTCCTTCCGTGTGTCTGACCGGCTCCGGTTTTTTCTCGCCGGGCGCTGCATTTGGGGACGCGGGCGCTCCCTGCGGCATACTTTCCCCGTCGGCACCGTTTTCTCCGTCACTGCCTTTTACGCGGTCATAGATTTCCGCCACCTTCATCTGGATTTTCAGCGCCTCATCCTCGGCAAATCTGCCTTCCTCCGCCTCTCTGTATTGCACCTGTATGGCAACATTAAAGCCGCACCGCTCCACCAGAATTTTCTCCATCACATGGATTAATTCCTCTTCCTTGCTGCGGTTCAAAACGGTATCGTCCACCGTCATCACCATTTTCGTTGTCTCCGGGAACGTGACATTTGCCGACTTAAAGGCATTGTATTCAATATGGCTGTATTCCCTTAATTCTGCCAGAATGCTGTCCCCGTATATATCCATCAGTTTTTCCGGATTATACTGGGAGGACAGTTCAAAATGCTCGTATATTTTAATGGTGATATTGGCTTTGGGAAAAAGCTGCCTTTTAATCTGTCCCTCCACTTCCCAGATGTCCTCTTTGAGAATCAGTCTGGTGCTGTGCAGATACACGCGCAAAAAATCCTTCCGCTTTGTGGCGGAAATTTTTTCCACATCCGTCTGCTCCATAATATCATGAATGGACGAATCCAGTTTTAACGTGGGAAATACTTCAAAAAATGCTTTTGCCATCTATCCTTCACCTAATTCCAATGTTCCAGTTCCTCTTTTAGTACCTCTAAAAGCTGATTTTCCGGTACTTTTCGGATAATCTCACCCTTTTTAATCAAAAGGCCTTCTCCGATTCCGCCTGCAATTCCCAAATCAGCCTCCTTTGCCTCACCGGGGCCGTTCACTGCGCAGCCCATCACGGCAACCTTAATATCCAACGGGTAGTCTTCCACCAGCTTTTCCACTTTGGACGCCAGCCCGATTAAATCAATCTGCGTTCTGCCGCAGGTAGGACAGGACACCACCTCAATGCCGCCCTTGCGAAGTCCAAGGGTTCGTAGAATCAGCTTTGCAGACTTGATTTCCTCCACGGGATTGCCGGTCAGTGATACACGGATGGTATCACCGATGCCCTGACTTAAAATCAGTGCGAGTCCGATGGCGGATTTGATATTTCCGCTGTTTACCGTTCCCGACTCCGTAATACCCACGTGGAGAGGGTATACGGTTTTGCCGGCCAACAGTTCATGCGCTCTCACACACATAAGCACGTCGGAGGACTTAATACTGATGACCAGATTGTCGTATCCCATATCCTCTATCATGTGCACCTTATCCAGCGCACTCTCCACAATGCCCTCCGCGGTCACTCCGTGGTATTTTTCCACCAACTGCTTTTCCAAAGAACCGCTGTTTACGCCGACACGGATAGGAATATTGCGCTCTTTTGCCACGTCCACCACCGCTTTTACCTTCTCGGTGCTGCCGATATTGCCGGGATTAATGCGGATTTTGTCCGCGCCGTTTTCCATAGCCGCAATCGCCATTTTATAATCAAAATGAATATCTGCCACCAAAGGAATGTGAATCTCTTTTTTTATCTGCGCAATCGCCTTTGCCGCCTCCATGTTGGGTACGGTACAGCGGATAATCTCACATCCGGCACGCTCCAACTCCAGTATCTGCGCCACGGTAGCCGCAACATCCTCTGTTTTGGTATTTGTCATGGACTGAATGGCTATGGGGTTGCCGCCGCCGATTTTTACATCTCCGATTTGAATGACTTTGGTTCTTTCACGATAGGTATTGGTTGTATTCATCGCTTCGCTCACTTTTCTCAATTTTTCTTTTCAGACTACATGATACTCGAAAAGCACACCGCTTCGCGGTGTACGTGCTTTTCCCTTTCTTTTGGGTTGCCCCAAACTCGAAAAGCACACCGCTTCGCGGTGTACGTGCTTTTCCCTTTCTTTTTGGTTGCCCCAAACTCGAAAAGCACACCGCTTCGCGGTGTACGTGCTTCGCACTCCCGCTTTTCTCGTTAACATATCGTTGAAAATCAAATGTCGCCTTCGGCGCCGCTTGATTTTCTTCCGATATGTTACATTATAAATGATTTGGGGAAATGTGCAAGGGTGAGAAGTCCTCAGTTTTTTCTTCTCACCGTCTGCTGTAGTATCCGGGACTGACCTGAACGGCATACTTTTCCATACAAAGCTTCATCAGGAGAGGATTCAACGTCATAACTGTGTATTTCCCCTGCAACTTATGCAATATCTGTTCTACAGACATGGGGGTAAAATCCAGTATCTGATAAATTTGCCGTAACTGCGGTGACAACCGTTCTCCCGTTTCCATTTCCATCTCTGTTCCGGTCTTTCTTTCCTCTCCATTCCCCGGCTCTGTCTTTATCACCGTCCTTGATTTTGTTCCCGTCCCAGTTTTTGCCTCCGCCCTTGTTCTCGTTCCCATTCCGCTTCCCGGCACCGCTCCTGTCATTGCGCCAGTCTCTGCCCCCGCCAAAAGATTCTGTCGAAGCACTTTGATGCTTTGCAGGTTTTTCAGTTCCTCCAAAAAATCTGCCGGCGAAAGAAAGATCTCCGCCCCCTGCTTTACCAGCCGGTTGCAGCCGTCACTCAGCCGGTCTGTCACTCTCCCCGGAACCACATAGACTTCTTTTCCCTGTTCCAGTGCCATATCCACCGTGATGAGTGTGCCGCTCTTTTGGCGTGCCTCCACCACAACCACCACATCTGCCAGTCCACTGACAATCCGGTTTCTCGGCGGAAAATTCTGTGCACGGGGCAGCGTTCCCGGCACGTAGGCAGACAGTATGCCCCCTTTTTCCTGTAACTGTTCGTAAAGATTCCGATTCTGCTTCGGATAACAAATGTCCACGCCGCAGCCCAAAATACCAAAGGAGGTTCCTCCCGCCTCCAGTGCCGCTTTCTGGCTGATTCCGTCAATTCCTCTCGCCATACCGCTGATGACCTGCACACCGTTTTCTCCGAGCGTTTTTCCCAAGGCTGCTGCCACATAACTTCCATACTCCGAACAATCCCTCGCCCCGATTACCGCAACGGACACCCTCTCATCCTCCGGCACTTTTCCCTTGAAAAAAATGGCAAACGGTGCATCCGGAATATTTTTAAGCCGCGTCGGATACTCTGCATCCCCCTGCAGCAGAAATCGGATTCCCGCATTGCACATACGCCTGTATTCGCCCTCCAAATCCCACTGTTCCTTATGCTGTTTCACTGTCTGGATGATTCCCTTTTTACCGACCTGCTCCCATACCTCATCCGGCGCCGTATAAATGTTTCGTGCGTTTCCGCAAATTTGCAACAATTTGCCTATAGTATACTTTCCCACTCCCGGCAGGTGGCAGAGCCAGTAACAATATACTCTCTCCTCCGAAACTTTTCTTTCCGATTCCGCTTTTTCCTCCGGCTTCTGTTTCTTTTCTCCCCCTATATGCGCCTCTGTTCCATCTTCCCAGTCAGATTTTGTCCATTCTCCATCCACCTTTCTCATTACCTCCAATACCTCCACTTTTCTCGTCACCTCCAATACTCTCTTGCCGGTCGAAAGCATGCCGCCTCCATCAGGTGTTCCTTTTGAATTTCTTTCTCGCCCGCCAAATCCGCAATGGTACGTGCCACTCTACGGATGCGGTGATAAGCGCGCACACTGAGCCGCAGGGATTCATACAACTGCTCCATACATTTTTGTTCCGCCGCTCCCAAGGCACAAAATTTGTCCATATCCACAGCCTCCACATCTGCATTAAAATGGTAGGAACTGTCTTGAAACCGTTCCTCCTGCATACTCCTTGCCGACATCACTCTCTTTCGGATGGACGCACTGCTCTCCCCCGTTGCATGCTCCGTCTTTCTTAAGCTGACCGCATCCACCGGCTGAATCTCCACACACAAGTCAATGCGGTCAAGTAATGGACCGGAAACTCTACCCATATATTTTCCTATCATGGTTTCCGTACAAGTACAGCGGTTTCTGTCAGGGTAAAACCCACAGGGGCATGGATTCATGGCGCATACCAGCATAAAATCTGCCGGATAAGTGACGTTCTGACTCGCCCTTGCCACATACACTTTCTTATCCTCTATGGGTTGTCTCATGCTGTCCAACACCTGCCTTGAAAATTCCGGCAATTCGTCCAAAAACAGCACGCCCCTGTGGGCAAGGGATATGATTCCCGGCTTCGGACGGCTGCCCCCTCCCGTCAGTGCTGCCATGGAAACCGAATGGTGAGGTGCCTGAAAAGGTCTCTGCGTTATCAGCGCATTCTCTCCTATCTGCCCCGCCACGCTAGCTACGGAGGTCACCTCCAGACTTTCCTCCAATGTCAGCGGCGGTAAAATGCCCGGTATACTTTTCGCAATCATGGATTTTCCCGCTCCCGGCGGTCCTGTCATTAACAGATTGTGAAATCCCGCCGCCGCGATTTCTGCCGCTCTCTTAGCGCTTTCCTGTCCTATGATTTCTGAGAAATCATAGCGGCACTCCCTTTCCCTTTCTACAAAAAGGCTTTCTGCATCCACCTGTACCCGCGGCAGAATCTTTCCTCGCTTTTCTACAGATTCCTGCAAAAAAGAAAGTACCTGCGCAATATTTTCCGCTCCCCGCACGCGAATGCCCGGTATCACCGCTCCTTCCCCCGCATTTTCTTTCGGAACGATACACTCTTTCACACCACGCAACGCAGCCTCCCTCACAATGGGAAGTACTCCCCGTACCCTTCGGATTTCGCCGTTTAATCCTAATTCCCCAAGGAAAAGGATTCCCTGTGCCGCTTCCTTTGGAAAATACTTTAATGACTCCAACACACCCACTGCTATGGGCAAATCGAACCCGGTTCCCTCTTTCCTTCTGTCCGCCGGAGAAAGATTCACGGTAATGTGCATTGGAGGAATACTCAGTCCTGCATTTTTCAGCGCCACCTGTACCCTCTCCCGTGATTCACGTACCTCTCCCGCCAACGAACCGACCATGTTAAACATGGGAAGTCCCGATGCGGCGTCCACTTCCACGCAGACCGGATATGCGCTGATTCCGGTCAATGCGCCCGATAAAATCGTACTGTACATAAAACCTCCTGTATTTTACTGAAATGAAATTTTGATATGAAAATTAATTGGGCTGATTAAAATAATTGATATAGATTAAATCATTTTGAATTTAATTACCTTGAGTTTAACTGTTCCGAACCTAATGACACTGAATTTAACTGTACTGAACTTGGCAGCATTGACTTTAACCATTCTGACCTTCATGAATTTGGAGCAGAAGAAAATCTCAGACCTGTTGAAACTTTATTTAAAAATATTTTGATAATTGACAAAAAGGGAAAAAATTTGACTTGGACTTTCCCAATTACGAACCTTGAAACAAGAAATGCTAAACAGATATATTCATGCCGGATATTTGGGGGAAATCCCCAAAATATCCGGACACATTTTAAAGATAAGACATTCTTATGAAATGAAAGCACTCTGCGCACACCGTGGTTCCATTCCACAACACCTAAAGAGCATATATAACATATATAATAGAAGAAACCACGCAAACCAAAATCAGATTTTAATACTCATGGCATCCGGATCCTGGGCAAACTGAATTGCCATATCACGGGTAATCCTTCCTTCAAAATAGAGCTGGCAGATTGCCTCATCCATGGTAATCATTCCCAATTTCCGGTTAGTCTGCATGACACTGGGAAGCTGATGTGACTTGCCCTCGCGAATCAGGTTGCGAACCGCATGATTGGCGTGCATTACCTCAAATGCCGCCACACGCCCTCTTCCGTCCGACGTCGGAATCAACTGCTGGGAGATAACTGCCTCCAACACATTGGAAAGCTGTACACGGATTTGCTGCTGCTGATGAGGAGGGAACACGTCAATGACTCTGTCCACCGTACTTGCCGCACCAATGGTATGCAGTGTGGACAGCACCAAATGTCCTGTCTCCGCCGCCGTGATGGCAACACTGATAGTCTCAAAGTCTCTCATCTCACCCACAAGAATTACGTCCGGGTCCTCACGCAAAGCTGCTCTTAAGGCATTGGCGTAATTTTCCGAATCCAGACCAATCTCTCGCTGGTTTACCATGGATTTTTTATGCTGGTGTAAATACTCTATGGGGTCCTCCAGTGTAATCACATGGGCGTCCCGATATGTGTTAATCTTATCAATAATTGCCGCCAGAGTGGTAGACTTACCGCTTCCCGTCGGTCCTGTTACCAGCACCAGACCTCTCTTTCTCTGATAGAGGTCAATCACGGAGTCCGGCACACCCAGTTCTTCCGGAGACGGCACCTGCGTTCCCACCAGTCGGAATGCGATTGCCACGGAACCGCGCTGTTTGTAGGCATTCACACGATACCGTCCGCAGTTTGGAATGGAGAAAGACATATCGTACTCTCCCCTCTCCTCAAAACGGTCTCTCTGGGACTCTGTCATAATCCCCACCAAAACATCCAGTGTATCTGCAGGGAGCATTTTCGGAAAATCCATCGTCAAAAGCTCCCCGTTTACTCTCATTTTGGGCGGGATTCCCACCGTCAGGTGCACATCACTTGCACCTGCCTCTTTTGCAGTGCGCAATATATCTTCAATTACAGGCATTTTATTTTCCCCCTTCTTCCGTCCGGTATCCTGTCACCTGCACTGCTGCATTGTCCATGATATAACGGTTATCCAATGTTTTCATAACGTCTGTAACCATAAGGTCACTGTTGATTGCCAAAGACAAATCCACAATACTGTTATCCTTAAAGCTCAACACCACGGGCTGTAAAATATTCTTCGGATTTTCTGCCAGCACCAGTGCTTTCTCTCCGGTATTTAACTCCACACTGACTCCGGCAAATAAAATATTCACCGACTGAATCAGCGCCTGTACCACCTTCGGGTCATACAGCTCGGGATGATCCATCAGTTCCCTGACTGCACCGACCTCCGATTTGCTTTCGCCGCCAAGGCTCATTGCCGTAAGCTCGTCGTACCGGTTTGCCACCTCCAGCACCTTTGCACCGGTAAAAATCTTGGCTGTCGACCCCGGATTCTCTCCCATCTGCAAATTGGCAGCCTGATTGCAGATTCTGCGGATACTTGCTCCGTCCGTGGAAAATGCACCCTCTATCAGTCCCGACGCCTGTATCTGCGCCTCGTATACGGTTTTCTTTTCATCCTCGGACAAATCATCCCGATAAGCGAACTCTCCGCCTAAAATAATCTTGCCGATGTCGTGTACAATCGCCGCCTCCACGGTATGAATCTGCTCATCCCTCTTGATATTCAAAACATGGGTAATCATAGCGCAGAGAATTGCCACATTCAGGGAATGGTGATAGACATAATCCTCCCTGCTTCTGAGGTTCTGGTAGAAATTCATTTTCCCGTCCAGATGTCCGTAATTTCTGATAATCATATCGGCTATAATTGGAATTCGTCTCTGATTCCCCGTGGAAAGAATTTTCTTAATTTCATCCTGAATGGAAAAGATAGTCAATATCTGGAAACGCTCAAATTCCAAATCCTCCTCCGATGCCGGGGGCAGGGGTTCTGCCGGTTCCAGTATGTAAATACCTAAAAGTCCGAAATTTTGTACACTATCAATGGCAAGGGCAGAAAGTTTGGAGTCTCTTTCAAAGAGAAGAACACCCTTTTTGCTGTACACGGGACGTGCCAGACGCATCCCTATTTTTAAATCTTCCGTCCTTACAAACCGCATGAAACTCATCCTCTTTTTTCTTCTGAAAATAAGGGCAGAGTGCTCACCCCGCCCTTTATTGTACAGTATATCGTATTTTCATGCGCTTGACAAGATTTCTTTGTGCTTTTTACCTATTAATCTTATCTTAATCTTATGCCTTTTCAAATCCTTCCCGCAACTTTTGCAGTGCCTTTTTCTCAATCCGGGACACATAACTGCGTGAAATTCCAAAGCAGCTTCCAATTTCGCTCTGGGTCATCTCCGCCCCCTGACAAAGTCCGTAGCGGAGAATCAATATTTGCTTCTCGCGTTCACTCAGGCAGCTTTCCATCAGACGAAACAGTTTCATTTTCCTGTGGCAAAGCTCCATATTATCAATAATATCCGGCTGTTGCTGCTCAATCACATCCATCAGGTGGATTTCATTGCCTTCTTTGTCCTGTCCGATCGGCTCAAAAAGAGACACTTCCCTTGACGTCTTTTTTTTGCTGCGCAAAAGCATTAAAAGTTCGTTGTCTATACACCGGCAGGCATAGGTAGCAAGGTGTCCTTTCCCTGCGTCAAAGGTTTCCACCGCCTTGATTAATCCGATACACCCGATAGATATTAAGTCTTCCATATCTTCATCCACGTTCTGGTATTTCTTGGCAATGTGTGCCACCAGACGCAGGTTTCTCTCAATCAGGATTTCTTTCGCCTGTCTGGACTCTGCATCGGTACCTTCCTTCAACAGACGGACATAACTGGCTTCTTCCTGCGGGGTTAAAGGTTTCTGAAAGGTTTTCAAAACATTCTCCGTGGATTGCTCTTAACAATAGTCTATGAAAACCTCTTCTTTCAAGTGCACGTCACCCCATTAAAAACTGTGCCATTACATAATTACTCAGATCCAGCCCCCGTTTTGTCAGCGCCCCCCGCCTGTCTCCATCCTCACATTCCCGCACAGACAAAAGTCCGTCCGCACAGTTTTTGCGGATAACTTCACGGTACACGTCTTCCATGCTCCTGCCAAAACGCTTTTCAAATTCGCCCATGCTCACCCCGGCTGTCATTCTGAGTCCCAAAAACATAAACTCTTCCATACAGTCGTTTTCGTCAAGCTGCAGTGCTGCGCTGCGACATTCTAACGGGTTGTCTAAATACTTAGAAAGACTGTTTTCGTTTTGAAAACGTGTCTCCCGCACCAGCGACGCCGCTCCGATTCCGAATCCCACATAATCGGTTCTGCGCCAGTAACCGAAGTTATGGCGGCACTCATACCCTTTTTTTGCATAATTGGATATTTCATACCGCTCATATCCCGCCTGCGCCAATATTCTTTCCGTCTGCTCATACATCAGGCGTTCCTCGTCCTCATCCGGAAGCAACAGTTTTCCCTCCTCCTGCATGCGGTAAAAAGGAGTTCCCTCCTCCACAATCAGGCTGTACGCCGAAATATGCTCCAGCTGTGGATTCAGTGCCAGTATTTTTTGCAGGGTACTGCGGTAAGAATCCACATTCTGTCCGGGCAGAGCACTCATCACATCCACATTCACATTCACAAATCCCGCCTGCCGCACCAGCCGGTATGTTCTTTCAAAGTCCTCCCAGCTGTGGATTCTTCCGATTCGTTTTAATTCCTCATTGTCCGCCGACTGCAGTCCGATACTGAGGCGGTTGACACCTGCCTTTTTGTACTGCTTCAGCCTGTCCGCCTCCACCGTTCCGGGATTTACCTCCATGGTAATCTCTGCCTTGTCCGAAACATGGAAATCTCTGTAAACTACAGATAACAGCTTTCCAATCCACTCAGCATCCACCGCCGACGGTGTTCCGCCGCCGATAAATATGGTATCTACGAGATATTCCCTGTATTCCCCCGCTCTGCAGACCGTCTCTTTTATGAGTGCCTCCATATAGGCGTCCTGCACGGCATGGTTCGCCGGTGCGGACAGAAAATCACAGTACAGGCACTTGCTCACGCAAAAGGGAATATGAAAATACAATTCCAGTTTATTCATTCTTTTATCCGTTATTTCTTGTCATCTAACTTCAACACGCTCATGAAAGCCTTCTGCGGCACTTCCACGTTACCAATCTGGCGCATACGCTTTTTACCTTCCTTCTGCTTCTCCAAAAGTTTCTTTTTACGGGTAATATCGCCGCCGTAACACTTGGCAAGCACGTCCTTACGCATGGCTTTAATCGTCTCTCTGGCGATAATCTTTCCTCCCACCGCTGCCTGAATGGGAATCTCAAACAAGTGTCTCGGTATCTCGTCCTTTAACTTTTCGCACATTTTTCTGCCTCTCTCATAAGCAGAATCCGCATGAACGATAAAGGATAATGCGTCCACTTCCTCACGGTTCACCAGAATATCCAGTTTCACCAGACTGGAACGCTCATAACCTTTCATATCATAGTCAAAGGAAGCATAACCTCTGGAACGGGATTTCAGTGCGTCAAAGAAATCGTAAATAATCTCGTTTAACGGAAGCTCATACTTTAACAAAGCACGGGTTCCCTCAATATATTCCATACCCAGATACCTGCCGCGCCGTTCCTGGCAAAGTTCCATAATGGAGCCGATAAACTCGCTTGTCACCATAATCTCGGCACTGACAATCGGTTCCTCCATATATTCAATCTCGGAAGGATCCGGCATGTTGGACGGATTGGTAAGCTCCATCACCTCTCCGTTGGTCTTGTGTATCTTATAGATAACGCCGGGTGCCGTAGTCACCAAATCTAAATTGTACTCTCTCTCCAGACGTTCCTGTATGATTTCCAAATGAAGCAGTCCCAAAAATCCGCAGCGGAAACCAAAGCCAAGCGCAATGGAGGTCTCCGGCTCGTACTGCAGGGAAGCGTCATTCAACTGCAGCTTTTCCAATGCGTCCCGCAAATCGGGGTATTTCGCTCCGTCCGCGGGATACAGTCCGCAGTACACCATAGGCTGTACTTTTTTGTAGCCGGGAAGCGGATTTTCACAGGGATTGTTGTCATCCGTAACCGTGTCGCCCACCGCCGTATCTTTCACATTTTTAATGGAAGCAGTGATATAACCTACCATTCCGGCACTGAGTTCATCACAGGGAATGAACTGACCGGCGCCGAAATATCCGACCTCAACCACTTCCTCCTTTGCTCCCGTTGCCATCATGCGGATAACCGTACCCTTTTTCACGGTTCCCTCCACCACCCGGCAGAAAATAATAACGCCCTTGTAGGAATCGTACAAAGAGTCAAAAATCAGTGCCTGCAACGGCGCCGTGGGGTCTCCCTTGGGAGCCGGTATTTTTTTCACAATCTGCTCCAACACCTCATCGATTCCGATTCCGTTTTTGGCGGAAATAAGCGGAGCGTCCTGTGCCTCGATTCCGATAACGTCCTCGATTTCCTCGATAACTCTCTGCGGGTCCGCACTGGGCAGATCAATCTTGTTAATAACCGGGAAAACATCCAAATCATGGTCCAATGCCAGATACACATTTGCAAGCGTCTGCGCCTCAATTCCCTGCGCAGCGTCTACCACCAAAATAGCGCCGTCACATGCCGCCAGAGAGCGGCTTACTTCATAATTAAAGTCCACATGTCCCGGCGTATCAATCAGGTTGAAAATATATTCCTCCCCGTCCTCGGCGCGGTAAACCGTGCGCACCGCCTGCGCCTTGATGGTGATTCCTCTCTCCCTCTCCAAATCCATGTTATCCAGCACCTGTGCCTGCATTTCCCTACTGGTCAGAAGTCCGGTTTTCTCTATGATTCTGTCGGCAAGCGTTGACTTGCCGTGGTCTATATGCGCAACAATACAAAAATTACGAATTTTACTCTGGTCAATAGAAGCCATGTTTTCTTTTCCTCTCAATCGGCTGTTTTCCTTCTACATTAGTCGATTGTAGCAGAATTTCAGGCTGTTGTCCACGTTATTCTCACGATTCCGGACAGGCTTTGTGCATCCCGCTTAACCGTTTCCCGACAATACCATATCGAGAATATGCGCTAACGGGTCACAGGCATTCATTGCCTCTTCAAGCGTGTTGTTCTGCGCCCCCAATTCCACGAGAAGCGTTCTCGGACGCAGGTGCATGTTGTAGCGGTAGCCCTTCAGATAAATTTTGCGCACCAGTCCCGGATAATACTCCGTGGCTTTTAACTGCATCTGAAAAGAAAATGCCAGATTGTCCGCCTGATTTTCATTGTAAAGATAGGCGATGTTTCCCGTTTTTTTCGTCCGGCTCAGTCCGTTAAAAAACATAAAACGCGCCGTGGGTCTTCCGTCCAAATCCGTCACAAGCCTTGTCTCCTCCGCCATCTCGTCCCTATGTAAGTCGATAACCACCTGAATGGAGGGATTCTCCGCAAGCACCTGTTCCACGCAGGGCAGCGCCTTGGAATAGGCGTCGTCCCTCGCCTCCACATCATACTCCCCGGTGTGGTGCAGCACCCTGTACCCGTACTGCGTCCGCAGAATCTCACTTAAATACTCCCCGACACCCACGATGGAGGTTGACTTATCCCCCGGCACGGAATCACTGAACTGCTCCTGCGAATGGGTGTGATAAATCAATATCTGCGGTTCCTCCCCCTCCTTGGAAATCGTCAGATTCCTCTGCGTCAGGGCATCTAAATTCAACTGGTCGCTCCCCACCATGGTATTGCCGTCCACCGTGTAAAAGTTTTTCACAAGCGTCTCGTAATTCGTGAGCTCCCCAAAGTCCACTTCCACCTGTTTTGTATGCGGAATAAACGCATACTCCCGCTCCGTCATCTGCAGTACGGCATCATTTTCCGCCCGAAGCAAATCCTGCAGGGACTCCCCGCTTTCTGCCGCATTAAAGCTCTCTCCGCCGTTTCCCGGATAGGTTTTCTGCGCCGTTTCCGGTCTTTCGGATTCCCCTACGCCAAATCCTTCTGTTCCTTCCCTTTCGCTTATCCCTCCCGTCTGTCCCTCCGGCATTTTTGCCAAATAACTTTCTGCCTTTTCAGCGCCTTCCCCCGGATTTTCGTTCTGACTGTTTTCTAAAATTTCCCTGTTTTGTATGCTTCCGTTCCTTTGGGAGAGGGCGACAGAATAGCCGTACAACGGCAAAATATCCGCGACCTGACTCTCCGTAAGGCGGATGGTTTTGTTTTCCGCACTTTGCGCCATGCACACAAGCGGCATAAAATGCTTATATGCGGCATTTGTCCACTCTTCCGCCGCAGACTGTACCGCAACTTCCCCCAAAGAATGGTTTGACGCCTGTATATCCCTTCTGACAGACATTAAAAATAAAAACAGGACAGCCCCGACCGCCAGCAAAAATCCGGGACTTCTTATGATTTTTCGCTTTCCGAACGCAGTATCACCCCCTACACTAAGGCTCTGCCCGACTGCTTACAATATATGCCCTTTGAAAAAAAGCTATTCCATCCCGGACTCCAACGCCATATTGATTCCCTCGGACACCGTAAAGCTCACCCGCTTTATCACCGCATCAATGTCCTTTCCCGTCATATACATATTGTTCAGCTCCGCAAACGCTGTCCGGTGCTGCCCCATATATTTGACGCTGTCAAACTCCTCATCACCCTCCAGCAGCTTTTCCAGTGCATCCCCCACAATGGTGGCTGCGTCCACCACCGTGGGCACTCCCACCGCTATCACCGGCACGCCGAGGCTTTCTTTGGTCAGGGCATTCCGGTGGTTGCCCACCCCCGACCCCGGATGGATTCCGGTATTGGTAATCTGCACTGTTCGGTTTAATCTTCTGGTGCTGCGCGCCGCCAGCGCATCCACCACAATAAGGGCATCCGGCGATGTCTCCTGCACCACTCCCTTGATAATCTCCGCCGTCTCCATTCCGGTCTTTGCCATGACTCCCGGTTCGATACTGCTGATTAAATTTATTTTCTGGCAGTTATATGCCGCTTTTCCGTACTCTCTGACCACATGTCTTGTGATAAAAAGGTTGTCCACCACCTGCGGTCCAAGCGCGTCCGCCGTCACCTCACGGTTTCCCAGTCCGACCACCAAAATGGACTGCTCCTTGTCTGCGTTTGGCAGTATTTTCAATAATTCCGCTGCGATACAGTCCGAAATTTCCCGGTGATAATCCTCGTCCGGCTCCACCATGGCAGGCGCTTCCATGGTGACATAAATTCCCATGGGTTTTCCCATAACCTTTGCCGCATTTTTGCTCTCAATAATGACCTTCGTGACGTGAATATCGTCCTCTTTTCTGTCATATTCCTCCACCTTCACGCCTCGCAGTTCGCTATCCGCCTCCGTGATGCACTCCCTCGCCTCTAATGCCAAGTCCGTCCTTATTTGAAAATTCTCCATTTCTCTTGCCTCCTGCCAGTCTCCTGAAAACTATTATTTTGCAAAAATTAGGAAAATATGTATTGACAAACCATCAAATATTTACTACACTACAATAGTATGTTTACGTTAGTCTTCCGTGTCTGGCTAAAGTGAAACATTTTCAATGAATTGATAATATACAAAACGGAGGTGTACGACTTGGCTAACATTAAATCTGCAAAAAAGAGAATTTTAGTATCCCGCACTAGAACTGAGAGAAATAAGGCAATCAGATCCGGCGTTAAGACTGCAATCAAGAAAGTATATGCTGCAATCGAGGCTGGTGAAAAAGAGACTGCTAAGACAGAGCTTATTGCTGCTACTAAGACTATCGAAATGGCTGCAAGCAAAGGTGTTTACCACAAGAACAACGCAGCTAGAAAAGTATCCCGTATCAGCAAAGCAGTTAACGAGATGGCTTAAGAATAAAATTTTTTCGCCGAAAGGCGCATTAAAAAAGCACCTATACCGTCATGTAGGTGCTTTTTTTGTTGCGCTTTTTTTACTTTTTAGCGTCGTCTTCCACCGCCGCCATGGCTGAATCCACCGCTACTTACATGGTGTCCGCCACCGCCGGATGAGGATGAGCGTCCGCTACCTCCGCCGCTGCTGCTGGACGTCTGGATTCTCCGCGTAGTTACATTCTTGCGAAGCAGCATATCATGATTCTGGTTTAAAACAGGCTGACCGCCCGCCACATATGCCTTGAGGGCAACATTTTTCTCTGCAGCCGCAGGTTTTAAATGGGACGCATAGAAAATCCCTGCAATAATCAACGGCAAAATCACAATAATCAATATGGGAATCTGAAACGTAGGTCTCATCTGCCAGCAGGCTTCCTTTATGTATGCCTTATACGCCGCATACGGGTTGTCATCAATATCAAACGCAACCGCATCCAGCACGGAGTTGATGCTGTCCATACTGAACTGGCTCTCCGCACTGCCGCTGGTGGATAACCAGCTTCCTTTCTGGCTTCCGTTCTCGTCCGAATACCAGTTGTCCAAAAGCAGTACGCCGTCCCCGTGAGGCTCATTGTAACCGAAGGCTTTTTCATCATAAAAGTCATCTGCCTTCTCCATCATAACCGTCTGCCAGTCCCCCTGACTTTCCACATCCTCATTAATTGTGACAAGCACAAGGTCAATGTGATACTTCTGCTCACACTTGGCAATGTAGTCCCTAAGTTTCTGCTCCTCCTCGTCCGTCAGAATATCCGCATAGTCGTATACTCTCTCTTCCGGCTCCACGGTATTGTTATGAACCACCTTGGAATTCCGGACAAGGCTAAATGCAAACAACATGGCACAGATAGCGGCAAGTACCCCTAATATAATAAACCACACTCTAAAATAATGAAAATACTGCTTCACAGCTTCTTTTCTGACTTCTTTATCCATTTTTCCCTCCACATCGAAATATAGATTTTCCGTTTATAAAAACCGGAAGATTCCGTTTAAAAGTACCATCAACAGCACCCAGCATGCCATCAAAGTAAACGCATAGGTACGTCCCTTCGCCTTGGAAATCGGCGGCGTACCGATAATTTTACCGGTCTGCCCATTGACATAAAACGGATACTCTTTTTCCTTGTAGCTGTATTTGTATCTCCAGAGAGGGATGTAACCGTAATTTGCCTTCGCATCCTTCACCTGTATATCATTTCGGAGAGGTCGGATATTGTTATATCCGGCATAGCTTTCCTTCATCATGGCGGTGGCGTCCTCTTTCATTCTCTCTTTCGCCCGGTTCTCCACCAAATCCGAAGTCATATTGTACTTTTCTGCATAGAAACCAGACAGATACTGGGGCTTAAACTCCACCATCTGGTCATAATTGAAAGGCTCCATTAAATCCATCACATCATCCGGCATCTGAACGGACGCGTCCACCGGGATTTTACGGAACGGAATATCCATGTTTCTGTCCACCTCATAAATGGAGGTCTCCGTGTTCTCTATATCACCGGTTCTCCACACCCTGATTTTCACGCCCTCGCCCTTAAAATCACAGTTTACGTCATAATCAAACAGCCAATAGGGCACATAGATTCCCTCCATGCTGTTCAGGCGCGCCTCCGACAGAAAATCCGTCGGTGCAAACAAAAATTTGCCGAACTTTTCACGGACAGATTTCTTGCAGCTTTCCTTTCCCAACTGAAAAGGAATAATCATCTGCGGTTCATACTGTCCTTCCACTCTGGAATCGAATATCAGATAATTTTCACAATAAGGACATTTGGTCGCCGCCGTATGCTCCTCCACCGGCACCTCACCGCCGCAGTTCGGGCATATCCTCAAATCCGTTTCCTTATAATCATTGCGTTCATCACTGTCCTGACTGTCACAAAACGGACAAAACATCCCCTTCCTGTCCGGGTCATAGACTACATTTCCACCACAGTTCTTACATTTAAAAATCATAACGAACCTCCTATTGGGTAATCTTAAAATAATGATAGCGAATCTTCCTTTTTCTGTCAAGAAATGTCGGACATTGTGCCTCACAAAATTACATTTGTCATAATTTACCTGTTCCATAGTTTCAAAAATAAGATATGATGTATTTGTAACAATTATGTAATATTTGTGTAACACTTGAAAGGAGTTTTTTATGAAGAAAATGAAATTACTGACCACCGCCGCTTTGCTGTCCGTCGTACTGCTCGGCAGCAACACGATGACTGCTGCCGCCGCTCCTGCGGATGCCGGCAGACAGTGCGGTACATACAACCATTTTGTATACTACTATATTTTGAAAAATCTGACACAGCTCCCCTGCCCTCCGGCTCAGCTTCCGGACAATAACTTACCGGATTGCAATCTGCCGGACACCGACTTACCAGACAGCAATTTGCCCGGCAACAATACTCCCGACACTGACTTGCCGGACAACAGCACTCCCGGCACCGACTTACCGGACAACAACACTCCCGGCACCGACTTACCGGACAACAACACTCCCGGCACCGGCGCCCTGTCCTACACGGCTCAGGTGGTAAAACTGGTGAACGCCGAGCGTGCCAAAGAAGGGCTTTCCCCTCTGACCGTGGACGTTAATGTGCAGGCAGCCGCACAGGTGCGCGCCGTTGAAATCCAGACCTCCTTCTCCCATACCCGCCCCAACGGCAGCAGCTTTTCCACTGCCCTGAAAGAGCAGAATGTCTCCTACCGCAGCGCCAGTGAGAATATTGCATGGGGGCAGCGCTCCCCGCAGGAAGTCGTAACCGCATGGATGAACAGCGCCGGACACCGCGCCAACATTATGAACGCTAATTTTACCAAAATCGGTGTCGGTTATCACCAGAATGCTAACGACACCAAATACTGGAGCCAGCTCTTTATCCGATAATGTAAAACCGTACACATGAAAAGCAACCTCCGATTATAAAGGACACGGAAGTCCTTGGCAGTAACGAAAAAGCAACCTCCGATTGTAACATACAGCCGAAGGTTGCTTTTTCTATTTTGATTATTATTCACTTTTCGCTAATCTTGTTTTTGCCCCAATTCGGAAAATAACCACCGTAAACAGGGGAATCACATATGCTGCAATCTGCCACGCTCCGCCCACATTGACAAGCAAATTGTAGATTGCATGATAGGTAATGGCAAGGCACAAAAGTCCCAACAGACAAATTGCCCTACGCACCCTGTTTTCCCACACAAACTGCAGCCATCTGCCATAGGCGCTGCCGCAGACCACGTGCATGGCTCCCGTACCGAATCCTCTTATAAATAAAAAGGTCAACTGTTCCGCACCGTTTTGGGTGAGGTAGCAGACATTTTCAAAGGTAGCAAAACTGGCTGCAATAATAATTGCCGCCACCTTAAACTGCTCCGCCGTCGGTTCAAATACCGCAAGATAAAAAAGCAGGGGCAACAGCTTCATGATTTCCTCCACCATGGGAGCAATCTGTGTTGTCGCATTCAGCCTGTCCGCATGATATACCTGCACAAAAAAGGTATTAAAATAGGCTGCCAGCAGACAAGTCCCCATACCGGCAAGGCAAAACAGCAAAGTGCCCCGGTATTTTCGCCCCAAAAACAGCATGGCAACCATAAGCGGCGCTGCCATACAGACAAAAATATTTTCAATGCACATCACTCCACCGCCTTTCTCACAGCGGGTAAAAATGCCGCCAGAACTGCCGACAGCAGAAAATCACACCAAAAATACGGATTCCACAAGGTATCACTCACCCAGAAGCAGGACCACGTCCACAGGCTGTATTCCAATGCCACAAACACGAGTACCGTGATATGAAAACGCATCCGCTTCTTTTGCTGCTCTTTCCGGGAATAAACAAGTCCCTTAACCGAAAACCACGCCGCAAGAAACGTTGTCCCACACATCAAAACATTAAAAAGAACATCCCCGTGCGTGATATACAAAAGAAACTGTGGTACACAAATGAACGGCACAAGCCATACAAGACGGGTCTTATACCTCCTCTCCCCTGCATCGGTGAGGGAAAACTGTACCGCCAAAAGGAACAGAAAACTTGCCACCCACCCCAAATCGGACACATAAAATATCTGCGGCGTCTGTTTTAAAAGCAGCATATGAAGCGTCCAATAGAGTGTTGCCATGGCAAAGGTTCCGTAAAAACAGGCAAGCAGAAACACCGACTGTTTTCGGCTTCTGGAAAAGGAAATCCCCGCCCAGACGCAGCAGACTGCCGTCACCACAAATTGCACCAGATAATCCACAAATTCAATCATGCTCACTGTCCTGCCGTTCTTCGCTGTTTTTCTGTTCTTCCTCCAAAAATCTGACTTTGTAACATACCACCGTTACACATATGCCAAGCACAAAAGCAAGCACGCCCACAACAATATACCCAAGGCTTTTACTCTCCTCAAAAATTCCCGCAGCCATGCCGGAATCATACCGCACGCCGGGAACACTTTTCGGAAGAAACTGCGGCATGAAAAATCCCAGTCCCACTATAATTGCCAGACAGGCTGCAGCCATGCAGACCTTAAGCACGCAAACGCGGCGTTCCCGCTTTTCCCGTTCCAGTTTCGCGGCACGCTGTTTCACAGCCGTCACCCGTTCTTCAAGATTCCGCATGAACGATTCCCTCCTTTTCCAAATGTCTCCGCAGGGAATTCTTCCCCCGATATATCAAATCCGTAATCTGCTTCTCACTTTTCCCCATGACAGTGCCTGCCTCCGCATGGCGCATCCCTTCAAAATAAACCAGATAAAGTGCCTCCTTGTATGCAGGATTTATCTTTTCCATACAAAGGTGGAGGATACGGTTTCGCTCCGCCGTTCTCACCGTTTCCTCCACCAGCAGACTGCCCTCCGGCTCCTCCGGCAAATTTTCCAGACTAAAGCAGCTCTGTTTGCGTTTTTTGGAAGCACAACGGATGGCAAGATTCCTGCCCGCTTTATAAAGGTATGCCCGAAAACAGCCGTCCCGTATTTTCGGTTTCTTTGCAATCAAATAGGAAAACGCCTCTATCATCATATCTTCCGCATCATGAACATCATGGAGATAACCGTCTATGTACAAAGTGAGGTCGTTGCCGTAGCGCTGCATCAGCGCTTCCAGTCCGCCGTCATCCCCACCAAGATAACGCCGGTAAAGTATTTCGTCCGCCTCCAAAACTGCCCCTCCCCTCTTACTGCTGCGTGGCCTTTCTCTCCATTATGGACGAAACCTCACTGCTTTGCAAGCGGTATCAGTAAAGTAGCATCAGATAATACAAATATTTTCCTGCAGACTTCACACCGCCAAAAGTTTTTCCCTGTAATTTCAACTTCTGTTCTCCTTTACGCGTCCCCAAGCGCTATTTTCATATCAAATTCCTCATAGGGAATACAAACTTCCGTGTAGCCCGCCGCATAGGGTGCCAGTTCATAGACGCCAAAGGAAAGGGAAATTCCCTCCTGCGTCAAATAAAACTCGCTCTCCCACTCTAAACTGACTTTTTCCTCCACATAGGAAAGCGCATCGTCCCAGTACATTTCCGGCTCTGTCTCTATCAAATTTCTAAAATACCTCACAGCAATTTCCTTGAATTCTTCTTCCGAATTTCCCACAATATCCTGCAGCGTCAGGCGTTTTCCGGTCTCCAAATCAAATGTGTAGCCGTCCTGCCATGGCATACCGTGTGCGCCACCCGAATAGTCATTGGAATTCTGGCAGAAGCTCAAATATCTTCCGTTATAAAAAGACAATTCGTGCACGGAACTGTACATGGAGCAGTTTAGCGGCATCCCTTCAATATCCTCATCATCCGCATCCATTTCGGCATATGCTTTCTCCTGCTCGGCTAAGGCTGTCATAGCCTCCTGAATACAGCCATTGATTTTCGCAGCTCCGGCAAAACGATCACTCACCTTCAGATAGCGCAAATCCGTCTGGGCTATCAAAAAATCCGGCTCTACATTGCTGTAAAACTTTTCATGATAGTCAACAATTTCCCCTACTTTTCCTATTTCCGCATCATAAAAACAATCTCCTATCACCTGTATCTCGTCCGGGTTATCCAGATTTCTCCGCATGACGTAAAGGGCATAATTGTCCTCCCCCACATAATAAAGATAATTGTCCCTGATGACCTCGCTCATCATATAATGGGGAGAATACTCCCCCAGCTTTCCGTCCGGCAGGGTAAAAAGCGTGGTAAGTTCACCGGTATCCAGTGATATTTTGAAATAAGAACACCTCTCGCCCTCCCCTTCTCCGGTGGTATACACATACTTTTCGTCCATGAAAAGAACAGACATACTAAAACCGGAATAAAGTTCTCTCTTGCTCCAGTCCTTTGTATCAATCAGCGTTAGGAAAATTCCGGTGTAATCCTCATTGTACCCCTGCATCAACAAATACCTGCTGTCGCAGGAAATAAGGCTGACCTGATTGTTTTCGTCCAGTTCCGTTCTTTCCGTATCTTCCCCGTTTTGCCCCGGCTCAATTTTCACCAGTTGATACGTCTGCGTGTATGCCACATAACTTCCAAACCATTCCTTCGATTCTTCAAATCCCAAAATGCGGTCGCCATTACTTTTATAGCTGCACTCTCTGTAACCTCCAGCAAGTAACTGACTGTCTTCTCTGTCCTCTTCTTTTATCTGTTCTAAAATTTCACCGTTTTCGGACACACGAAACGCCAATGTTTTCCGTTTTGCTACGTCCTCGTAATAAGAGGTATAGGCAAACAATATTCCATCCCGAATCCGCAAAGCGTCATTGCAGGACGCACCGTCTGCAAAATCGGTCAGAGAATACAGCCTCTCATAACCTGTTCCATCGGTCCCGACAGTGGACAAAGAGTTCTGTGTGTTGTTATTCCCGTCCGTCCATTCCTCCACAAAATAAATCCGTTCTCCCAACAGAAGTCCGCTTCCCTTGGAATACAAATACTCCCACTTTTTCTTTTTTGCGGTATCATTCTCCCACAAAACCACACTTTCGCCGGTTTCCTTATCCATCTTTATCACCTGATTAGCGCCGCACACATAGATGTTCTTGTCATCCTCCTGTATGATGCACCCCTCCTGATTTTCCGTCCACAGTTTTGCGTCCGCCATAGAATTTTCGTCCTGTGCACCGTTTCCCTGTATGGTATCTTCCTGCGGATTTTGGGTTGTCTCCCCGCCCTCCGCCACAGACTGCGTATTTTCCTCCAAAGTATTGTTATCGCCGCATCCCGTCAGACAGAGTGCAGTCAGTAAAATTGCCGCTATCGCTGCTTTCTTATGTGTTTTCACGCTTCTCCTCCTCATTTTGCATCTCACAGTTTTATCCATATTTCTTATTTTACCACATTCCTGCATCAAATCTGCATCAAAAAAACACCACGACCCGTATTTCAGCAGAATAACTGTTGAATACGTTTCGTGGTGTTTCGTTTTTTTAATAGCGTTTTCTAATTCCGGCTATCTTATTTGTAATTTACAATCTGTCCGAAATCAGCCTTGAGGGAAGCGCCGCCTACCAGACCGCCATCAATGTCAGCCTGTGCGAACAGTTCCGGTGCGCTGGATGCGGATACAGAGCCGCCGTACTGAATACGGATAGCTGCTGCGGTTGCATCATCATAAATCTCAGCGATGCACTCACGGATAGCTTTGCAAACTTCCTGAGCCTGCTCGGTAGTTGCAACCTTACCGGTTCCGATAGCCCAGATAGGCTCGTAAGCAATCACTGCGGTTGCAGCCTGAGCTGCAGTCACATTCAGGAATGCAATCTTAATCTGCTGACGGATAAAGTCGATGGTTACGCCCTGCTCTCTCTGGGTAAGAGTCTCACCACAGCAGATAATGGGAGTAATACCATGCTCGAATGCTTTCAGCACTTTCTTATTTACGGTTTCATCGGTCTCAGCAAAATACTCTCTTCTCTCAGAATGTCCGATAATAACATACTTAACGCCTGCATCATCCAGCATTGCGGGAGAAATCTCGCCGGTGAAAGCACCTTTCTCCTCGAAGTACATATTCTCAGCACCAATCATGATATTGGAGCCTTTTGCTGCCTCCATAGCAGGAATGATGTCGATTGCGGGTACGCAAAGCAGTACGTCCACCTCATCATTTGCTACCAAAGGCTTTAAAGTATTAATCAATTCTACTGCCTGACTGGGAGTCATGTTCATCTTCCAGTTGCCGGCAATGATTTTCTTTCTTGCCATTACACTACACCTCTTATTTTATTTTTTTCAGAGAATGCTGAAAGCATTCTCCGCGGAATAATTTATTCCGTTTTATCGTCTGCTGCCGCAACGCACGGCGTTGCTTTTTATACTCTCATCTTATTTGTCGTCAGCTGCAGCAACACCGGGAAGCTCTTTGCCCTCAAGGAACTCAAGGGAAGCGCCGCCACCGGTAGAAATGTGGCTCATCTTGTCGCCGAAACCAAGCTGGTTTACAGCAGCTGCGGAGTCACCACCACCGATAATGGTAGTTGCATCTGTCTCAGCCAGTGCCTTAGCTACAGCAATGGTACCCTCTGCAAGAGTAGGGTTCTCGAATACGCCCATAGGTCCGTTCCAAACAACGGTCTTTGCAGTCTTAACAGCGTCTGCAAACAGTTCTCTGGTCTTAGGTCCGATGTCACATCCCTCTCTGTCTGCGGGCATAGCGGTTACGTCACAAACCTGTACCTCAACCGGTGCATCGATAGGATTCGGGAAATCTGCGATGGTTACGGAATCAACGGGAAGCAGCAGCTTTTTGCCCAGCTTCTCAGCCTTAGCCATCATTTCCTTACAGTAATCAATCTTCTCATCATCTACCAGAGATTTACCGATTTCATATCCCTTAGCCTTTAAGAAGGTGTAAGCCATACCACCACCGATGATCAGGGTATCGCACTTCTCAAGCAGATTGGAAATAACATTCAGCTTGTCAGCAACCTTAGCACCGCCCAAAATAGCTACGAAAGGTCTTACCGGATTCTCTACCGCATTGCCAAGGAAATTGATTTCCTTCTGCATCAGATAACCAACTACATTTGCGCCGCCCTTTGCGGTGATGAACTTGGTTACGCCTGCAACGGAAGCATGTGCTCTGTGGGAAGAACCGAATGCGTCACATACATAGATGTCAGCCAAATCAGCCAGCTCCTTGCTGAATTCTTCGCCGTTCTTGGTCTCCTCAGCGCCACGGAAACGGGTATTCTGAAGCAGAACAACGTCTCCCTCTTTCATTGCCTCTACAGCCTTGGTAGCTGCCTCGCCGGTTACATTGTAATCGGAAACAAATACTACCTCTTTGCCTAACTTCTCGGAAAGTCTCTTTGCAACAGGTGCCAAAGACTCACCCTCGTTAGGGCCGTTCTTTACTTTGCCAAGGTGGGAGCAAAGGATTACCTTGCCGCCATCGTTAATCAGCTTCTGGATAGTAGGGAGTGCTGCAACGATACGGGTATCGTCTGTAATTTCGCCGTTCTTCAAAGGAACATTGAAGTCACATCTTACCAGAACTCTCTTGCCTTTTGCGTTGATGTCATCAACAGATTTCTTGTTTAAACCCATGATATATTCTCCTTTTCTAAAAAAAAGGGACCCGGCCCTATTGAGACCGGACCCCTGTCTAGGTCGTTGCTATATTGCAGTTTGTTTTCTTAAAAACTTAAGCAAGCTCGCTGAAATATTTGATAGTACGAACCATCTGAGAAGTATAGCTGTTCTCATTGTCATACCATGAAACAACCTGTACTTCGTACTGGTCGTCAGATACTTTGTTAACCATGGTCTGGGTTGCATCGAACAGAGAGCCGTATCTCATTCCTACGATATCGGAAGATACGATTTCATCCTCGTTGTAACCGAAGGACTCGTTAGCTGCTGCCTTCATAGCTGCGTTGATAGCTTCCTTGGTAACGTCAGCTTTCTTAACAACTGCAGTCAGAATGGTAGTAGAACCGGTAGGGGTAGGTACACGCTGTGCGGAACCGATCAGTTTACCATTCAGTTCAGGAATTACCAGACCGATTGCCTTTGCAGCACCGGTGGAGTTAGGAACGATATTTACAGCTGCTGCACGGCTTCTTCTAAGGTCACCCTTTCTCTGAGGACCATCCAGAGTCATCTGGTCACCGGTGTAAGCATGGATGGTTACCATGATACCGGACTGGATAGGTGCATACTTGTTCAGAGCATCTGCCATAGGTGCAAGGCAGTTGGTTGTACAAGAAGCTGCAGAAATAATGGTATCGGAAGCCTTTAAGGTCTCATGGTTGGTGTTGTAAACGATGGTAGGAAGATCATTTCCTGCAGGTGCGGAAATAACAACCTTACGAGCACCGGCATTGATATGAGCCTGTGCCTTCTCTTTGCTGGTGTAGAATCCGGAGCACTCCAGAACTACGTCAACCTTCAGCTCACCCCAAGGGCAGTTATTTGCATCAGGGAAAGCATAAATCTTAATCTCTTTACCACATACAGTGATGGAATCCTCACCAGCGGTAACCTGATCAGCATGCTCATATTTACCCTGAGAAGAATCATACTTTAACAGGTGTGCAAGCATCTTAGGGCTTGTCAAATCGTTGATTGCTACTACCTCATAACCTTCAGCACCGAACATCTGTCTGAATGCCAGACGACCGATACGGCCGAAACCATTAATTGCTACTCTTACTGCCATTTTAGTTTCCTCCTAAAATATATAATTTTATAACTTCTGACTTCATCCGGGAACATACTTTATCAGCATGTCCGATTGTCAAAAATTTATCAGCACTGTTATTTTACCTAATTCCCTTTCATAATTCAAGATGTAAATCGAAAATAATTGCCATTTCTATGCAATTTTTACACATTGTTTAGTTTTCATGTGGCTTTTTTCATTTTTTTTGGTATACTTATTTCACAACAGGTCAGTCAAAAAGCTGTTATGGAAGGACTGACGGAAAGGACAGGATTACCATTATGCCGATTACAGCAGATTTTCACTTACACTCCTCCTACTCCGGAGATTCCGACACTCCGATGGAGGAAATGATACAGCAGGGTATTTCCCAGGGTCTTACCACCATGTGTTTTACCGAACACAATGATTTTGACTATCCGGATTCGCCTGAGAGACCCGGCAGCCAGTTTCTGTTAAATACAGACTCCTATCTCTATGACTTGATTCGCTATAAGCAGAAATACGCAGACAAAATAAATGTTCTGTTTGGCATGGAACTCGGATTACAGCCCCACCTTATGCGCGAAAATGCCATTTACGCCCGTTCCCACGATTTCGACTTTATCATCGGCTCCTCCCATATCTGTCACGGGAAGGACCCCTACTATCCTGCATTTTTTGAGGGACGCACCGACGAGGAGGCATACCGCGAATATTTTACTTCTATATTAGAGAACCTGAAAAAATTCCAGAATTTTGACGTGTACGGCCACTTGGATTATGTAGTCAGATACGGCGCCACATTGGACAAGGATTATTCCTATGCAAAATATAAGGATATTTTTGATGCCATTCTGGAACAGCTTTTGGAAAATGAAATCGGACTGGAAATCAATACGGCAGGCTTGAGAAAGGGTATGCGCGACGTGCACCCCTGCACGGAAATTTTAAAGCGTTACCACGAGATGGGCGGCGAAATTATCACTGTCGGTTCCGACTCCCACGACACACACCACATTGCCGAATCCTTTGACCGGGCATGTGATGTGCTGCGGGAATGTGGATTTAAATACTATACCGTCTTTGAAAAAAGGACGGCGGAATTTCTTCGTTTCTAACGCTTCGAACGGCGTTCTGTTAACGTTCAGTCACTGCACAGCACAACCACTTCCTTCGGGGTGGTCTGTGCCGGTATACTTCTGGTGGAAGTCTCGTAAATCACAACCAGATTGTGGTTTGCGGGACTTCCCTGAAAATACTGATTGTTCGTGGTACGGATATCCACCGTGCCGTCGATATTAAGCTGCAGGGTCTGCCCCTCGTTTACCATGGAGGTATTGTAATATCCCACATCTACCATGCGCCCGCTCTTTTCCTGCGCCGCAACCACCGCCGTATACTGGGGCGGATAAATGAGCGGTGCCGGTGCATCCGCACGATACCAGAACGTCGCTTTCATTCCAACGGACAAAGTCTCCCAGTCCACAACAAAGGTGGACGGTGTCATAATAAAATTCACGGTATTGCCGTCCATATCTTCCACCGTTGCAAACAGCATACAGCCGTCCGCCCTGCGGTTTCCGACCCTTGCTGGCACCAAATCCACAATGGTTCCCGTTACAGAGCCGAAACTGCTTCTGCGAAACGGATTTCTTCCATTCATTAAATATTCCATCCCTGCTCCTTGTTTATGTCTTTTCACATAGTTCTTTCTTATTATATGAATGACGTTACAGTCTGTGCCTGTCTACAGAATGGTTCCCCCGCCGAGCACATACTCTCCGTCGTAAAACACAACCGCCTGTCCGGGAGTGGAGGCACGCACCGGTCTTTCAAATGTACATTTCACCCTTCCGTCACCCATATTTTCTATGTCGCAGTATTCCCCCTTGTGGTTATAGCGGATTTTTGCCAGAACGCGCATCCTGCCCGCGAGTTCGGGAATTGCCATAAAGTTTACCCGGTCACAGAACACCGTGGAGGTAAATACATCCTCATTGCTTCCGATAACCACCTCATTGGTTTCGGGACGGATTTCGGTCACAAACACCCTCTGACCCATGGGAAGCTCCAGCCCTCTTCGCTGCCCGATGGTGTAATGGGTGATTCCTTTGTGTCTTCCCAGTACACGTCCGTCCGCCGTGACAAAATTGCCCGGCCCCGGCACCCTGTCCCCAGCCTCCTGCTCGATAAAGGCTGCGTAATCATCATCCGGGACAAAACAGATTTCCTGACTGTCCGGCTTATGCGCCACCGTAAGCCCCGCCTTTTCCGCAAGGGCACGAATCTCGTCCTTAGTATAATCTCCCACGGGCATTAAGGTTCTCGCAAGCTGCTCCTGCGTCAGATTGTACAGGGCGTAAGTCTGGTCCTTTGCTGCCGTCACGGAATTGCGAATGGCAAACCTGCCGTTTGCAAGGCGTTCAATTCTGGCATAATGCCCTGTGGCAATATAGTCCGCACCGATTTCCAGACTTCTCCTAAGCAGGGATTCCCACTTCACATACCGGTTGCAGGCAATACAGGGATTCGGAGTTCTCCCCTGCAAATACTCCTCCACAAAGTAGTCCATCACCTTGCATTTGAACTCGTCCTTAAAATTCATTACATAATAAGGAATCTCCAGCCGCTCCGCTACTCTTCTTGCGTCATCCACCGCGGACAACCCGCAGCAGCCACCGTGCTCCTGTACGGACTCCTGCGCCTCATCCTGCCATATCTGCATGGTAACGCCGATAACGTCATACCCTTTTTCTTTTAATAAAAGGGCTGCCACGGAGGAATCCACTCCTCCGGACATGCCCACTACTACTTTTTTCTTCATTCTGAAATTGCTCCTAGGATTCTACTATGATGCTTGCGCAATTCACGTCTCCGGACAAATCGTATACCTTTCCGCTGTGAATGCCTACCGCCTTCGGGCGCAGGGGGTAACCCGGAATATTCTGTACAACCCTTGCCCTTTCGCCGTTGCTCAGTCCGATAATGCTTCCCACCGGATAGAGGATAATGGAATTTAAGAAACCCTTCATGGCGTTGATGTCAAGTTCCTCCACCATCGCCATAATCATTTCCACCGCATCCCTCTGGGAAAAACCTTTCTTATAGGGGCGCTCCGTTACCAATGCGTCATAAATATCCACAACCGACAGGATACGGGCATATGTGCCGATATACTTATCCCTCACTCCAAGCGGATATCCTTTTCCGTTGATTTTTTCATGGTGCTGTAAAACTCCCATGAGAACCTGTTGGGGAAAGTTTCCCTTTTCCTGTAAAATGCGGTAGCCGAAAACAGAGTGCTGCTTCATAATCTCAAATTCTTCCTCCGTAAGTCTTCCCGGCTTATTCAGTATTTCATTCGGTATCTGAGATTTACCCACGTCATGAAGAAGCCCCGACATTCCTATCTGGTATACGTCCTGCTTTTCCATTCCGGTCTGTCTGGCAATAATCATCGCCATGGTAGCCACGTCCACGCTGTGCTTAAAGGTGTACTCGTCGCTGACCTTTAGGGTGTCGATATTCAGGGCAACCGCATCATTCTCCGTAATTGCCTTCATCAGCTCCTGCGATATGTTGTTTGCCGTGTCCACAAAAGCGGCCTCCGAAGTATTGGAATACAAAAACTGCATTCCCTCGGACACACGTTTTTTCACGCTTTCCGAAAGTTTTACTTTGGTGCGATCCTCCACCTGTAACTTTTCAATAACCTGCTGCGCCTGCGGAGAAATTTCCAGTTCTTCCGGATCCTCTTCTCCCTCCCGGATATACACTCCGGTAACGCCCATCTTTCCAAGCTCATTAATCAGAAACTCGTCCAAAGTAGTCTTTCTGGCTATCAATATTCTTTTCGAGCGGTCTATCAGCGCCTGATCGATTACCATTCCCGGTTCTAGCAGACGCGTGCTGATGTATCTTCTTTTTACCAAACCTATCACCTGTGTTAAGTCGACTTATTACGCAAGATATATTATAACGCAATCATGGTGAAACAGGCAACCAAAATTCAGCAAAAACAATCAAGATAAATCAATTTTTCTCGACAATTAATAATCCTCCTCTTCTTCACCCTCGCTAATATCGTTCTTGGGTTTCTGCAAGCCTTCAATCTTAATATGGTTTTTCTCCGCGTAATCCCAAAGAGCAGCGTGGATTGCCTCCTCCGCCAACAGTGAGCAGTGCACCTTCACAGGGGGAAGTCCATCCAAAGCCTCCATTACCGCTTTGTTTGTCACCTGCAAAGCCTCCTGAATGGTCTTGCCCTTTACAAGCTCCGTTGCCATGGAGCTGGTAGCCACAGCCGCACCGCAGCCGAAGGTCTTGAACTTTGCTTCCTGAATAATTCCGTTCTCGTCAATATCCAGAAACATTCTCATAATGTCGCCGCACTTGGCGTTTCCCACGGTTCCTACTCCGCTGGGGTTCTCTATTTCACCCACATTTCTGGGGTGCTGAAAATGATCCATTACTTTTTCACTATACATAATTTTACCTCTTTTCCGGTTGTGCTTATTTCTTCTGTGATTTGATAAAGTCCTCGTACAACGGTGACATATCCCGAAGTCGTGCAATAATCACCTTGAGTTCCTCCACCACCGTGTCCATGTCTTCCTTCGTGTTCTCCTCGGACAATGTCAGTCTCAGGGAGCCGTGAGCCTCCTCATGCTTTAACCCGATGGCAAGCAGTACATGGGAAGGGTCCAGTGAACCGGAGGTACATGCGGAACCGCTGGAAGCACAGATGCCTTTCATATCCAGCATTATCAGCATGGATTCTCCTTCTATATATAAAAAGGAAAAATTCACATTGTTGGGGAGACGCTTTGTTCTGTCTCCGTTTAATCTGCAATAGGGAATTTCTTTTTCAATGCGTCCGATAAGATAATCCCGCAGCTCAATTTCTTTTCTTGTCTTTTCCTCCATGATACGCATGGCTCTCTCTGTTGCAGCGCCAAGACCCACGATTCCGGGAACATTCTCCGTGCCCGCACGTCTGCTTCTCTCCTGCGCACCGCCATGTACAAAGGAGCGGATTTTCACACCCTTACGGATATAGAGGAAACCGATTCCCTTCGGTCCGTTTAACTTGTGACCGCTGGCGCTGAGCATGTCAATGTGCAGCTTATCCACATCAATGGGAACCTGTCCGAATGCCTGAACGGCGTCGGTGTGGAACAAAATACCGTGCTCCTTTGCCACCGCACCAATCTCCTCAATGGGCTCTATGGTTCCGATTTCGTTGTTGGCAAACATAATGCTAATCAGAATGGTGTCCGGGCGGATTGCCGCCTTAACGTCTTCAATCCGTACCAGTCCGTTTTCGTCCACGTCCAGATAAGTAATTTCGTAGCCGCGCTTCTCCAAATACTCGCAGGTATGAAGAATCGCATGGTGCTCTATTTTGGAGGTAATAATATGTTTTCCTTTATTGGCATATGCCTCTGCCGTCGCTTTCAGCGCCCAATTATCCGACTCGGAGCCGCCTGCCGTAAAATAGATTTCCCCGCTCTTTGCTCCCAATGCCTTTGCTATCATCTCTCTCGCCTCAGTCACTGCCTTCTTGCTGGCTGCACCCAGAGAATAAATGGTACTGGGGTTTCCGTAATATTCCGTAAAATAGGGAAGCATCGCATCAACCACTTCCGGAGCTGTTTTCGTAGTGGCTGCATTATCTAAATATATCATGGCAACAACCTCTTTTCTCCGCATACAGTTTTAAATCCCACTTTTCAACCTACCAAATAGGAATTCACTGTTTCTGCGGTCTTTCCTTAATATTTATCTGCAATTCCCTTCTAATTTATACCTTTGTGCTAGGAATTACATTCCCTAATATAACACCAAGCCTTTGTTCTGTCAACCGCAGGCAGGGAATATAATACAAAAAAGCGTATCACAGGTACTATATGAAACCGTCGAAACGCCATCCGCTCATTATGGGCACCATTATTTTAACCATAACCGGTCTGATTAGCCGCATTATGGGCTTCTACTACCGTATCTATCTGACGCGCCTTTTCGGCGAGGAGGGCATGGGTATCTACCAGCTCTTAAATCCGGTACTGGCTCTCGCCTTCTCCCTCACCGCCGCCGGATACCAGACCGCCATTTCCAAACTGGTGGCGGAGAAGCATACCGGGGAATCCGACAATTCCTTCCGTCCCGTGCTTGTGGGATTAAGCATTTCCCTGCCGCTGTCCCTTGCCTGTAACGCTTTCCTGTTCGGACTGGCTGATTTTATCGGAAGCGTTCTTCTGTCCGAGCCCCGGACAGTCCCCATGATTCGTATTCTGTCGTTTTCCATTCCCCTATGTGCGGTGCACTCCTGCATCAACGGCTATTTTTACGGCAAAAAGAAAACCGCCGTTCCCGCAGCGGCACAGCTTTTGGAGCAGCTTGCCAGAGTGGGATGCGTTTACGGCATATCCGCCTATGCCATTTCAAAAGGCGGACACCCCACCATCAATGTGGCGGTTTTGGGACTTACCGTGGGCGAATTTTTCTCCATGGTGATAACCGTGGCGGCAATCTATTCCTGCTACGCAAAAGAGTCCGTGCCGTCTGCGAAACGTTCCGTACTACTCACAGGAAGGTCCGCACTCCCCACAAAAAAATCCTCACCGCCGGCAAAATTGTCTGCTCTACCAACAGGGAAGTCCGCGCTGTCCAACGCAAAGTCTGCGCTCCGCCCTGCCTCCGGGCGCCTTACCAATGTTTACCGCGGGGTACTCTCCATGGCGCTTCCCTTAACCGCCAACCGGCTTGTACTAAATCTGCTGCAGAGTGTGGAATCCGTGTCCATCCCCACCCAGTTAAAGGCATACGGTTACGACACTGCAGCCGCCTTAAGTGTCTACGGGGTGCTGACCGGAATGGCTATGCCGTTAATCTTTTTTCCCAATGCCCTCACAAGCTCCGTCGCCGTATTATTACTGCCCCTTGTGTCGGAAAATTATTCCAAGGGCGATATTCCGGCAGTGCGAAGCGCTATCCTGCGCACCTTGAAATTCTGCGCCCTGTTGGGCGGTGCCTGCATGCTTCTCTTTTGCCTGTGCGGCAGACTGCTTGGAAATTTTCTTTTTCACAGCGAACTCGCCGGACATTTCATCACAACGCTTGGCTTTATCTGTCCTTTTATCTATATGGACACCACCCTGTCCAGCATCCTTCAGGGACTCGGTAAGGCGGGCAGTATCTTTCTCATGAATATTTTAAGCCTGCTGGTGCGTCTGTGTTTTATCTTTTTCACCGTTCCCACCCTCGGCATTACCGGTTACCTGTGGGGACTGCTCGCCAGCCAGCTTTTACAGAGTGTTCTCTACCTGTCCTGTCTCTTTCGCTTTCTTAAAAAAACATAAAAAAAGAACAGTCATTTCGGACTGCTCTTGTTGTGGTCTTAAAATTTTGCAAACACGATACCGTCTGCACTCTGTGTGAGAAGATTCTGTGACCTGCCCACAAAATACTGGTACTGCTGCAATACCTGATCTTTCTTCATATCGGAAATGGCACGCTCCATATCCAGAGAACGAATGTCGCTGTCCTTTCCCAGATAACCGAAATCGTCCTGACGGTTAAAGGTTAGGGAAATGTCTTCTAACGCAGCATCCTGTCTCGGCTGTACAGTCTGTGCCGGAGCTTTCTCATGTACATTGGCTTCCGATACCACAATCCGGTTCTCCGCCGCATTATCTGCTTGGGAAATCTTTGCAGGTTCGTCTGCCTGAATATAAGGAATCGACAACGTTCTGTAGCTGTCCGCCAGATTACCTGTGCTGTTCACACCGCCAATGTTCATGCTCTCACTCCTTTCCACTTTTTCTTAAAATATATATCGTCTTTTTCGGATAAAATATTACCTTTATTTCAGCACATTTTTCAATTCGTCCATAAAGGTGTTAATGTCTTTAAATTCTCTGTACACGGAAGCAAAACGGACATAGGCAACCGCATCCAAATCCTTCAGCTTGTTCATCACAAGTTCTCCGATGACCTGACTGGGTATCTCCTTCTCCTCCATGTTGAAGATTTCGTTCTCCACCTCATCCACCAGCGTGGTAATCTGCTGTGCGCTAACAGGGCGCTTGTGGCATGCGCGGAGCACGCCCGCCTCTATCTTGGAGCGGTCGTAGGTTTCCCTGTTATTATCCTTTTTGATAATAATCAAGGGAATGGTCTCTATCTTCTCGTAAGTGGTAAAACGCTTCCCACACTCATCACAAATTCTGCGGCGTCTTATGGAATTGTTATCCTCCGCCGGTCTGGAATCAATCACTCTTGTATTTTCATGACTGCAAAAAGGACATTTCATATGTATACCCCTCCGACTAATTTCCTAATTATATAGTATAGTAAAATCAACAATGGATGTCAACCAAAATAATATCCGGGCCAATCTGTTTAATATCCTTGAAAGGAATCACAATATTCGGGTCACACCTGAGAAAATTCAGCATTTTATTTCCTCCCGGCACCATGATTTTGCGGATGCACCCGCTGCATTCGTCAAATTCCAAATCACACACCCTTCCGATTTTGCGGCAGTCCTTGATATTCACCACATCTTTACACTTAAATTCCGAATAGAGCACTCTTTTTCCTCCCGAAATTCCTTCTATGATATGGTATGCTGCATGCCTTTCCTTTGTCACAAAACCTTTCCGGCAAAAAGTATATCCCGCCCTTTATCGGTACATAATACTACAGCAAACAAATTCAAATATCTGTCAGGAGGTACTCACATGGCACAGGGAAAGGTTGAAATCTGCGGGGTAAACACCGCAAAATTACCATTATTAAAGGCTGCGGAAAAGGAAGCGCTTTTCTCCCGCATAGCCTCCGGCGACCAAAAAGCCAGAGAGGAATACATTGAAGGAAACCTGCGTCTGGTCTTAAGCGTCATCAAACGCTTTGCCTCCAGCAACGAAAATGTGGATGACCTGTTTCAGATTGGGTGCATCGGACTGATAAAGGCCATTGACAATTTCGACTGCACCTTAAACGTCAAATTTTCCACCTACGCCGTTCCCATGATTATCGGCGAAATCCGCCGCTTCCTGCGGGACAACAACAGCATCCGCGTCTCCCGCTCGCTAAAAGATACCGCCTACAAGGCAATCTATGCCAGAGACGCACTCACCCGCAAAAATTTAAAGGAACCCACCCTTGAGGAAATTGCCGGGGAGGTTGGCATTGCAAAGGAGGACATCGTCTATGCCATGGATGCCATTCAGAGTCCCATGAGCCTCTACGAACCTATTTTCACGGATGGCGGTGACACACTGTATGTCATGGACCAGATTAGTGACAAAAAAAATAAGGAAGAGACTTGGATAGAACATCTCTCCCTGAGTGAAGCTATGAAAAAACTCGGCTCCCGTGAGCACGAAATCATTACGTTACGCTTTTTTGAAGGAAAAACACAAATGGAAGTTGCCGATTCCATCGGTATCTCACAGGCACAGGTTTCACGTTTGGAAAAAAACGCACTGCGCACCATGCGCGGCTATCTCATGGCTTAAACAGCACCGACACCCCTTTCCCAATCAGGGAAAGCACCCGGAATATCAGATAGCCGATTACCATGCCCATCGTATTGGTCAGCACATCGTCAATCTGGAAATACCCTCTCCGGGTAACCAACTGCATCGTTTCAATTCCAAGACTGGTTGCCAGTCCAAGCATGGCATTGGGAATCAGTCTTTTTGCACCCTGCAGTACCCACGCACAGATAAAGCCGTAGGGAACAAACAACAGTATGTTCTCTATCACAAAAGCGTTATTCCTTTTGTTAATGCCCCATGTGGAAAACAGTTCCAAATCAATGCCGTTTCGGCTGCCGTTTTCTCTGGACAAAAAAGTAATAAAAAGCATAATTACCAAATATACACACAAAATACTGCCGGGCACGATGGAAAACGATTCCTTCCCCTTTCGGATTCTCGCACGGTTGACTGCATCCAGAATCAGAACCGCCAGCACGCCCGCAGCAAGTCCATACGGCAGATAACGCGACACTGCCGACAAATCCTTTATCACATATCCAAACATATTCTTCTGCAACTTTCTCTCAATTCATACGGTAACTGCTCCAGTTGTCCGAAGCATGGCTGAAACGGTCTTTCTCCTCAAACAGTCTGTCATTCATCCACGCTACCGCATCCACCACACCGTCCTCATCAAAGGAAAACAACTCACTTCTTTTCTCCTCCTCCGGTGTCTTAAAAAAATTAAACGGTTCCGGCCAGACCGTCACCTTCAGCTTTTTTCCACCCTCCGCATCGCCAACTCCCTCCAGGCGATAACGCATCCCCTGATGACAGCCGGTGAACTCCGTTTTCTTCAAATATTCCATGGATAATATATCATCACGCTGAATCATACTTCTAACCATACCTTCTCACATCTGTATTTTCCGTATCTACTCTTCTGTATCTGCTCTTTTGTATCTGCTTTTCTGTACCTACACTTTTGCATCTACTCTTCCGCATCTGCATTTTACATCTCCACTCCCGCAGACACACTTCACTCTACCAGTATATACTATCTTGCCCACACTTGCAAAGTCTAATTCCACTCTCCCTCCACTTTCCCTATCGCCCTTATCCTCCCCCTTTCATATTTCAGGGGTGGAGCCATTGTGGCACAAATATTCCCGCGAAGTTCCTTAAAAAACGTTCGGCACAACGTACCGCTACGTTTTTTACGGAGCGAGAGCGTAACTGAGCGGGAATATTTGTCTCGCCACTATACTCCCCTCCCCTCCCTAAATATGATTACTCATCTCCTTCTTCAACTGCCTCATAATCTTCTTCTCCAGCCTTGAAATATAAGACTGCGAAATCCCCAGATACCCCGCCACCTCCTTCTGCGTCATTTCCTCCCCGTCCTTCGTTCCGAGTCCGAACCGCAGCTTGATAATAGTTCTCTCCCTCTCGGAAAGTTTTTCCACCGCTCCCATCAGAAGCGTTCTCTCCACTTCATTTTCCATATCACGATAAATGACATCCTCGTCCGTTCCGAGAATGTCCGACAAGAGCAGTTCATTTCCGTCCCAGTCCACATTTAACGGTTCATCTATGGACACCTCCAGCCTCGTCTTATTATTTCGCCGAAGATACATTAATATTTCATTTTCAATACAGCGGGACGCATACGTCGCCAGCTTGATATTTTTGGAGGGGTTAAACGTATTGATGGACTTAATGAGCCCGATGGTGCCGATGGAAATCAAGTCCTCCACCCCCACCCCCGTATTGTCAAATTTTTTTGCTATGTACACCACCAGTCTGAGGTTATGCTCAATCAGAATCGCCTTCGCCTCATCCTCATACTCGGTTCCAAGGTCGCTGATAACCTGGTTTTCCTTCTCTATCTCCAACGGAGGCGGCAGCACTTCCGCCCCTCCGATATAATGAATCTCCCCTTTTTTGCGAAGAAAATTCTTCTCCCTCCGAATGATTTTAAACTGCATCTTTCCCGGAACTGCCACCTTTAATATCATAAAAACCTCATCCTTTCCCTTTTTTTCTAAGCAACCGTCAGGAAACTCCCTTCCCGCTTCTCCCCTCCAGCAGCTCCGGATTCAGAATCATTTTCACCGGAACACTGCCCTCTTCGTTTTCCTCCGAAAGATACTCGTCGCACACCGCGATATAAGTATCTTTGCACACTTTCTCCACTCCTCCCAAATCAATCCGAAGCTCCGGCAGCCGATACCCTTTCAGGATTCCTCTTTTCCTGCCGACGCTGTGATAGGGAATGGCTCTGTAAAATTTCGGTTCCACCTCCCACAGCCCTTTAAGAATATCCGCATCCACCACGGACACCGGTTTTCCGCTGATAGGTTCTGTCAGACTGTTTCCCGTGTCCAACAGCGCAGTCACGGTCATACGGCTTTTGCCGTTCATCATAACCGCCTTGCACAGAGAACTTGTGGAATGAAATCTGCGGTAAAGCCGTTCCATTCCCGCACAGAACAGCAAACCGCCTCCCATAACGCCCCAGATTCCCACGGTGTACCTCCGCAGTACCGGAAACAGTTTTAAGAAAAGCGTCAGAAACCCGCCGAGTGCCACCGCCCCCATAAGCAGTCTTTCCAGCACCTGAAAAAAGGCACGAAAGCTGCGAATCTGAAATGCTGTGACAATCATCAGAACATTTCCGATAAAAAGTCCCGAAAGCATTTTAAACCACAGAGCACCGTTTAAGAAAAAGGGCACAAAATATGACGCCGCTCCCAATGCTGCTCCCAAAACCAGACGCCACCGCGTGGCAGTGCGGTACAGGCTGCGGTTTACCAAAACCAGCAGTAAGAGGTTCATCATAAAATTGATTAGAAACAGGCTGTCGCCATACAGTTCATAATACATCTCATCACCCTTTTCACAATCATTATAAAGGGACAGGAACGGGGAATTTGTCAAAAGCAGTATGAGGGACAGACTTTTTTGGTGAGAAAATTCGACATAAAAAAGCATACCCCGGACAAACCGGAATATGCTTTCCATTTGCTTACTGATTCCATTTGTAAATTTGAGCACAAAAAATTATTTGCGCTGTAAGAAATCAGGAATCTTTAAAGATTTCTCTTCCACGGAGCTTCTGATGTCCGTAGGCTTCTTAATTCCCGTAATCGGTTTTACCGCAGGCTGCGTTGCAGCACCCTGTGCAGTTCCACCCATAGGCTGAAGATTCAGTCCTTTCAGGGAATTGGGTGTCATGTGGGAGGTAGGCTGTCTGTATGCAGCGCCTGCGCCCAGTCTGTTCTGGATAGCATTGTTAGCTGCATCCTCCAATCCGGTTGCGATGACCGTGATGGTGCAGGAATCGGATTTGGACGCATCATACATTGCACCAAAAATAATATTGACATCATCACCGGCAAGCTCCTGAACATAGCTTGCTGCGTCGGATGCGTCTGCTAATGTAATATCTCCTGAAACATTGATAATCACATGGGTTGCTCCGGAAATGGTGGTCTCTAACAAAGGGCTCTCCACTGCCATCTTGACAGCTTCTAAAGCCTTATCATCGCCCTTGCCTTCACCGATACCGATATGTGCGATACCCTTGTCCTTCATGACAGTCTGAACATCTGCGAAGTCCAAATTGATAACTGCGGGAACATTAATCAAATCCGTAATTCCCTGCACCGCCTGCTGCAGTACCTCATCTGCCTTCTTAAGTGCCTCCGGCATCGTAGTTCTTCTGTCTACAATCTCCAATAACTTGTCATTGGGAATGACAATAAGCGTGTCCACATTTTCTTTAATACGTTCAATACCGCCGAGAGCGTTTACCATACGTGCTTTTGCTTCAAAACGGAAAGGCTTTGTCACAACACCTACCGTCAAGATTCCCATGTCCTTTGCCAACTTGGCAACAACGGGCGCTGCACCGGTACCGGTACCGCCTCCCATACCGCAGGTAACGAACACCATGTCCGCTCCCTTGAGTGCGGATGCGATTTCCTCAGAACTCTCCTCCGCCGCCTTCTCGCCTACTTCCGGCTTTGCTCCGGCGCCAAGTCCTTTGGTCAGCTTCTCGCCAATCTGAAGCAGTTTCGGTGCCTTGCAAAGCTGCAAAGCCTGTTTATCGGTGTTCACACCAATGAAATCCACTCCGTCAATTTTTTCATCAATCATTCTATTTACAGCATTATTACCTGCTCCGCCCACACCGACTACTATGATTTTGGCAGCAGATTCAGCATCGTTTGTCTTAATCTCCAGCAAGGGTTATTCCTCCTTTTATTCACTCCGTTTTGACTCCATATAGTCTATCATATAATTAATTCACAAATTAATCAACACATTTTTTAATTATTTTTATCGGGCTTAAAGGTAAATTTTCCATTGCCTTCGTCATATTTTTCCATCTGTAAAGTGCCGCTCTTTCCCTCTAATTCCTTCAGAAAATTCGGAAGCAGCATAATCTTGTCCTCAAGCCCGCTCTGGTCTGTTCCGAGAGCCACCCTTACGTCCCCGAAATAGACCGTGATATCCCCTGAAGTATGAAAATAAATCTTATCCGCCGTCAGTTCATACTTATTTAAAAGTTTTGTCAGGTTAAGAATCGTTCCAAATACCTCCGGGTTCTCTATGGGAAGCAGCTCTCCCAAAACCATATGGTCGAAGGAAAGTCCCGTAATCTGGGGCACACCCGCCGTCCGGACATCGGAACACTCCACCACATATCCGTCCTTGTCAAAGTACATATAGGTGTCTAAATACTTCACATACCCAGCCAACGCTTTTTCGTATACCGTGATTTTCACCGTGTCCGGCGCTAAAATACTGACATCCATAACATCCACGAACGGAATATTCTCCACACCCTTATTCTTGTATTTCATGGAAAGATACAGCGAATTGTTTCCAAGGGGACCGTCCATTACAAAGGATTTGATTTCCTCCTCCGTGTAATGGACATTCCCTTCCACATAGACCGTCTTTACGGTATAAGTGTGAATCACGTAGTATGCCGCCCCCAAAAGAGCCGCAATAATTACCGCCGCCAACAGTATTTTGATTCCTACCCTCTTTTTGTTTCTATACACTTGCCACTCTCGCTCCTAACTCTCTTAAGTCCTTGCAAATATTTTCGTATCCCCTGTAAATATAAGAACATCCGGTGAGGACGCTCTCACCCTCTGCGGAAAGCGCCGCCAAAAGCAGAGCCGCCCCGCCCCTTAATTCCTTCGCCTCCAGACAGGTTCCGTAAAGTTTTTCCACGCCGCGCACCTTCACGCTCCCGGCATTCATTATCTGAATATCCGCGCCCATCTGCCGCAGGGGTTCCACCACCCGAAAGCGGTTTTCAAAAATCTTTTCTTCTATCACGCATACACCTCTTCCCTTTGTCATTGCCGCCAATGCCATGGATTGCAAATCCGTGGGAAATCCCGGATAAGGTGCCGTGCGGATAAGGGGAACCGACTTGGGTCTCTCCTTCGCCTGCACATAAATTCCTTTCGGTGTCACATCGCACTGCGCACCCATCTGCTCCGCGACATGAATCACCGCTTCCATCTGGGAAAAGGGCGCTCTTTCCAAAAAGACACAGCCTCCCGTGATAGCCGCCGCGAACAGATAGGTCCCGGCGACAATACGGTCCTCCGGCACACGGTAAGAAGTTCCGTACAACTCCCTGCCTCCCCGTATCGTCAAAGTTCCCGTTCCGATGCCCTCTATGCAGGCACCACAGGCAGCAAGATACCGACACAGTGCCTCCACCTCCGGCTCCCTCGCCGCCCTGGAAAGAACGGTACAGCCCTCCGCCATCACGGCAGCCATCACGATATTTTCCGTCGCACCCACACTGGGAAACGGCAGCATAATTTCCGCTCCGTGGAGATTGTCCGCTTTGGCGTACAGCATTCCCTGTTCTTCCCAAAAATCCACACCCATTTCCCGAAGTGCACGGATATGCAAATCAATGGGACGTTTTCCAATCATACATCCGCCGGGATACTCCATCCGGACTTCCCCGCACCTTCCAATCAGTGCTCCCAGAAGACAGAGCGAGGAGCGCATCCCCTTCACCGCCTCCGTGGGAAGTTCTCCCCTGCAGATGTCAGTGCTGTTCACACGGATTCCCTGCTCCTCCCAGCATACCTGCAGCCCAAGACTTCTCAAAAGACTTACCATATGATGTACATCTGCTATCCTTGGACAATTATAAATACAGGAAGTCTCTTTGGTAAGAAGCGTTGCCGCCAGAATTGGCAGTGCTGCGTTCTTTGAACCCTGAATGCGAACCTTGCCCTTCAAGGCAACGCCGCCCTGAACGTGAATAAAGTCCATGCGACACCATCCGTACCGATTGTTATGAATTATTTTATGCGCATGGCTTTTCTATAGTTCCTTAAGCTGGATATTCTTCGCAACGCTCAGCACAAGACCGATTTCAATCAGCAAAAACATGACGGAGGAACCGCCGTAGCTGATAAACGGCAAAGAAATACCGGTATTCGGAACCGAATTGGTTACAACGGCAATGTTGAGAATTGCCTGTATGGCAATATGTCCGATAACTCCCACCACCAGCATAGCGCCGAACAAATCCGGCGCATTGTTTGCAATAATCATCATTCGCCAAATTAACATGATAAACATCAGAATAATGGCAATGGCTCCAAACAGTCCCAGCTCCTCACAGATAATGGAAAATATCATATCGTTCTGCGCTTCCGGAAGGAAGTTTAACTTCTGCATACTTTGTCCCAGACCCTTGCCCCAGATGCCGCCGCTTCCGATGGCATACAGACCCTGCATGGTCTGGAAACCGACGCCTTGGGAATCACTCTCCGGATTGAGCCACACCTGAATACGGTTCAGACGGAATCCGTCCAAACTGTCGGCATTTGCCACCAGAAATACCAAAAGTGCCGCTCCCGCCACACCGATTAATCCCATAATGACAAATTTTTTGTAATCCGGGCTTGCCACAAAAACCATCAGCACCGCAATGCCAAGTACGATAATGGCAGAGCTTAAGTTGTTGGTAGCAACCTTAATCAAAAGTACAATGGGTGCGGGAACCGCCATCATCAGAATAAATCCCTTCATGGTGCGAATTCCTTTTCCCATCTTGCACACCAAAACGGCAAGACACAGTATCATGCACAGTTTCGCCACCTCTGCCGGCTGCACCTGCAAACCGATTCCCGGAATGCGAATCCATCTTCTCGCACCGTGGGATTCAATACCGAGCGGCGTCAGCACCAAAAGAATCAGCACCGCCGACACAATATATCCGAGTCCCGCGAATTTCGCCCAGAAATGATACGGGATATTCGCCACCACAATCATTGCCACCATTCCGATGACAATCGCCAGTGCCTGTTTTTTCAGATAATATGCGGCATCCCCCATCTCCTCAAACGCCTCATAAGAGCTTGCGGAATAAATCATAATCAAGCCAAACCCCAAAAGAAACAACACAATGAACAGCAGACTGTAATCAAAAAAATATTCCGACTGTTCCTTCTTTTTTCTGCGTTTTCCAACTGCCCTTGTCGCCATAAACTCTCCCTTAATCACGTGATAGGAATTCCCATTCCCCTTGTTTTTCTTATTTCAGTCCGTTTACATACTCCTTAAAGAGTTTTCCGCGAACCTCATAATTGGGGAACATTCCCCAGCTTGCGCATGCAGGAGACAATAAAACCGCATCCCCGCTCTCTGCCAGCTCGGTGCAGAGTTTCAGGCACTCGTCAAAGCTGTCCGCAAACCGGATATTGGTAAATCCGTGCTTTTTCGCACATTCCGCTATCTTTTCTCTGGTCTGTCCAATCAAAACCAGCCACTTCACCTTGCCGTCAAAGCTGTCAATCCACTCGTCATACACGCTCTGCTTGTCGTAGCCTCCGCCGATTAATATCGTAGGCTTACTCATGGCTTTGATACCCTGAATGGCGGCATCCGGGTTGGTTCCCTTGGAATCATTATAATAGTCCACACCGCCCTTGTTTGCCACAAACTCAATGCGGTGCTCCACTGCATGGAACTGGCGGATAACAGATAAAATCGTCTCCATGGGAACTTCCATTCCCTCCGCAATGGCGATTGCCGCCATCACATTTTCCACATTACAAAGTCCCACCAGATTCATGTCCTTATGAATGTCCATCAATTCGGTCTCATTCCCCGCAATGCTGTGGATAATCTTATCTCCCCGCAAAAAATAACCGTCCGCAAGCTCTCTGTGAGAGGAAAACAGCACAGGACGCGCCGGACACCTTTTTGCAAAATCTGCTGTATATTCATTGTCTGCGTTCAAAACACAGATGTCCTCTTTGGTCTGGTTGGAAGCAATTGCCTCCTTAGCGGCAACATATGCCTCCATGGTATGATGTCTGTTTAAATGGTCGGGCGTCACATTTAAGATTGCTGACACCTTCGGGCGGAAGGTGTGAATCGTCTCTAACTGGAAAGAACTGATTTCCCCCACCGTCACCGTATCTTTCGTTGTTTTCAAAGCCTCTAAGGTATAGGGATTTCCGATATTTCCCACAACGAACACCTTATCCGCACCTAAATGCGCCTTCATAATCTCTCCCATCAGCGTGGTTGTGGTTGTCTTGCCGTTGGTGCCGGTGATAGCCGCCACACGGCCCTTTTCAGCCAAATATCCCAATTCTATCTCACCGAGTATGTTCACTCCCCTGTCACGCATTCTGTTTACCAGCGGAATATCCGTAGGCACTCCGGGGCTTAACACCGCCGCTTGTACTGCATTTTCCACTTCTGCGGGCAGGTCTTTTGCATAGCACACCGCCTGACTGTTCTTCGGCAGTTTTGCCTGCAAATCCGAAACCGTCAGCTTTTCATTGCTGTCGTATAAAATAACCTCCGCTCCAAAATGCTCCAAGAGGCTGACCGCCCCGATTCCGCTGATTCCGGAACCTATCACCAAACATTTCTGTCCTTTAAACATTTTCTCCTCCTAATAAAAGCCCATCAGAGCCACCAGACACATAATGGCGGTTATAATGGTAAATACTGCGACAATTCTGGTCTCCGACCAGCCGCCCAGTTCAAAATGATGATGCAGCGGAGCCATACGAAACAGCCTTTTGCCGCCGCTTACTTTAAAATACCCCACCTGTAGGATGACGCTTGCTACCTCAATCAGATACACCATTCCCACAATGGCAATATACAGCGGCATCTGCAGCAGATATCCGCATGCCGCCACAAAACCGCCCAGCGCCAGAGAACCGGTATCTCCCATAAAGACCTCCGCCGGATGCACATTGAACAACAAAAACCCCATCAATGCTCCCACCACGGCACAGCTTACCGGAGCAATCCCGCTCTCCATGCCGATAGCCACCACCGCAAAAAATACTGCCACCATGGCTGTCACGCTTCCCGCAAGTCCGTCTAAACCGTCGGTAAAATTCGTACCGTTCACGGTTCCCAAAACCACAAAGAAAAGCACCGGAATATTATATGCTCCAAAGTTTATGTACTGCCCCCGGGAAAAGGGAACCCTCATTGCAAAGCTGACGTTTGTATAATGAATCAGATAGTAGGCAAATACTCCCGTCACCGCCACCTGCAAAAGCAATTTCTGCCATGCCCTCAGCCCCATGGAACGCCTGCAGACCACTTTGATATAGTCATCCAGAAATCCCACCAGTCCGAATCCCAGTGTCAGAAACAACACCGGCGCAGTCTCCGGGTATTTTCCCAGATACGGCAGGGAAGCCGCCGACACCCCAAACAGAATCAGGATTCCTCCCATGGTGGGCGTTCCCGACTTTTTTAAATGGCTCTGCGGGCCGTCCTCCCGCACGGTCTGACCGCACTTCATTCTTCGCAACATAGGAATGACGATCGGCCCTGACACTGCGCAGATGGCAAATGCGAGAATGACCGCCACAAGATTGGCGTTATTCATAAACTGTTCCAACATCCTTTCATTGATTATACTCCTTTATTCCCAAATACGGAAGAATATTTTCAAAAAGCTGTCGGATAACCGGAGCCGCAATCTGTCCGCCATAGTAAACTCCCTGCGGATTGTGAATAATTGCTATGGCAATGACCTGTGGGTCATCCGCCGGCGCAAACCCGATAAACGAGGATATATACCTTCCGCTTCCTCTGGGCAGAGTCTGACTGGTGGCAGTCTTGCCTCCCACCCGAAAGCCCTCCACCTTTCCGTTTTTGCCGGAGCCCTCGGATACAACCATCTCAAGGATTTCCCGCATGGTGGCGCTGGTCTCAGCCGAAACAATTCCCTCTTTCACCGGATAGGAAAAATTTTCCACTACCTCCCCTGCTTCATTCACCGCTTTTACGCCAAAATGGGGTGTCACCCGGTTTCCGCCGTTGATAATGGAGGACGCCGTTGTCACAAGCTGGATTGCCGTAATCTGAAACGACTGCCCGAAGGAAACCGTGGCAAGCTCCACATTTCCCATATCTTCCTTCCGGTGCATGATGGTTCCCGCCTCCCCCGGCAAATCCACGCCGGTTTTGGTCTTTAGTCCAAACTGCTCAAAATATTTGTAGTAATTATCCACTCCAAGTCTCAGCCCCACTGTGATAAACACCGGGTTGCAGGAATTCATGGTTCCGTGGACAAAGTCCTCACCCCCGTGTCCTCCCACCTTATGGCACCTTATTTTCCGGTCATCCACAATAATAAAACCGGGACAGCTGAAGGTACTGGACGGCGTCACCACTCCCTCCTCCAGTCCTGCTGCCGCGGTAATAATCTTAAAAGTGGAACCCGGCTCATAGGTATCGTTGATACAACTGTTTCGCCATGTTTTGTTCAGAATGTCCTGCTTCTCCTCCGCGCTCAGCGTATCCGGCGTCCCCTCCGGCAGCTCGTAGGGATTGTTCAAATCGAACTCCGGCACATTGACCATCGCCAGAATCTCCCCGTTCTGCGGATTCATGACCAGAATGGAGACACTGTCCGCCTGTTTGGTCGCCATCGCCTGCGCGGCAAGCTGCGTCGCATAGGTCTGGATATTTCTGTCCATGCTGATATACAAATCATTGCCGGCAACCGGTTCCTTCCGCCTCTCCCCTGCTTTCTCCACTTCAATGCCTTTTGCGTCCGTCACCGTAAGAATCTTTCCCGGCTCACCCTCTAAATAATCCTCGTAAACCACTTCCAGTCCGATAATTCCCTGATTGTCCCCACCGGTAAAGCCAAGTACCTTGCTGGCGAGGTCGCCGTAAGGATAATACCGCTTGTAATCCTCATCCACCTTCACTCCCGGCATATCGTACTCCCGAATCCGGTCTCCCACCGCCTTATCCACATTGCTCTTGATTCGCTCCATGGAGGAATATTTCTGCACCCGCTTCGTCACATATTCCTCGGACAGCCCAAGTTCCCGGCAGAGCATGGCAGTGACTTCCTCCTCGTTCTCTATCTGGTTATGGATAACCGATATGGTACATACCGTCTTGTTATCGGCAAGCACGGTTCCGTTCCTGTCTAAAATACGGCCTCTTGCCGCCTTGATACTCCTTTCTCTCTCATGTAAATCCGTGGCAAGCCGGGAATAATGCTCCGACCTCCACACCATCAGGTACACCAGCCTTGCGAACAGTGCCACAAAAACAAGCGTACAGGCAATGGCGACCACAAAGACTTTTTTTCTGTGATATATCTGGTTGTTATTGCTAAACATGGATACCCCGTAAAAAGCTCATAAAAAAGGTATTACTATACTGTATTCCCTGTCCTTCCAAGTTATTCCCTATGTCCGCAGTTTCTGTTTGAGCTTTGCTCCCGCCTTCATAACGGGAATCCTGACCGGACGCAGGAAAAGCCAGATACGGGCGGCGGCACAGTATATGGGATTTCGAGTGTCTAGCATCTTCCCCCGCCGCACAAACGCCACCAGTATTCCTTTTATTTGTTCTGCATAAACCGGGCCTTCTATCTCCTTTTGGTGATCCCCCACCATATAAAAAGCATTTCCTTTTCTGCGATAAATTCTGTGCAGCACCAGAATACCGGATTTTCTCCGGTACAGCACCACATCCCCCCTGTGCAGTTTTCCGGTGTCCGCCGCCGTAATGACCGCCTCATCCCGCCCCGGAACAAACATAGGGTACATGCTGTAACCCTGCGGAAAAATCCGGATGGTTTTTCCCTCCTTAAGCAGCTTTTCTATATCGTATTTTTCACTCTCTCCGGCTGTTTTCATAACGCTTCTCTCCTTTGCAAACATTGTAGCATTTCCCGTGCAAAAATGCTATAATGAACCATTATAGAAAGAGACAGGAGCATTTATTTTGAAAGTAAATCATGAATTTGTAAAAACCGACATATGCGGCACCCCCTATCTGCTTCCCTACGGACAGAGGATTGCGGACCACGCGTCCCCCCTTCTGTTAAACGGGACAGGGAGCCTGCTGTATGATTCTTTAAGGGAAAATGAGGATGCAGACAGAGAAACCCTTCTTTCGTCCCTGCAAAAAGCATATGACATAGAGGAAGAGGATATGGCAGAGGTGGCAAAAGATGTATCCGGCTATCTGGAACACCTGACCCGTGCAGGCGTTTTGAACTGTGATGAGGAATACCCTGTACTTGCCTCCCCCGAACCCTATTACTATCAGATAGGAAATCTTACCTTTTCCCTGCAGGCACCGTCCGGATTTGCGGAGAAATACTTTTCGGCTTTTGCCTGCCCGAAAGAAACCTCAGACAGACAAAAAAAAACTGACCAGCGGATTGTCCTTTTCCCCGGACGTCCTCTAAAACGCCACACCGGAACGATTGTTGTCCGCAGCGAGGAACTGCTTATCTGCGAAACTTCCGATACCTGGTTTTTTCTCTTTCTGAATGACTGGCCTTTTTACGAAATGCGGATGCGAAAGGACGGCAGCGAGGTGACTCTATACTGCCACTGCGATTTTCAGGAAAAAAACGAGGAAGCGGCTTTTCATGCGCTCCGCTTTGCTTTCCTTGTGCTGGCTGCCAATCATAATCTCTACGTGCTTCACTCCGCTTCCGTTTTATACAAAGACAGAGCATGGCTGTTTACCGGTCCCTCCGGCACCGGCAAATCCACCCATACCAATCTGTGGACGGAAGCATACGGCACTCCCGTTCTGAACGGAGATTTGAACCTGCTTGGCATGGAAAACAATACTCCCATGGTATACGGACTCCCATGGTGCGGCACCTCCGGCATTTTCACCGCCAAAAAGTACCCCTTGGGCGGAATTATCCTGTTAAAGCAGGCACCGGTGAACCATGTGCTGTTTCCTGCCGCCGATAAAAAGATTCTTGCGGTAATGCAGCGTTTTATATCTCCTTCGTGGAGTGAAAGTCAAATGTTGCAAAACCTGAACTTTGCCGTGGAACTCTCCGAAAAAGTTCCCATATGTAAACTTTTGTGCAACCCTACTTTGGAGGCTGCCTCCACCATGAAAGAAGCCATTGACCAATTCTGTGCAGAGGACAACATTAAAAAATGCGAAATGGGAAATTAAAACACTATATTGAACAAATGAAAAAAGGCGCGCTGCGCGATATATGGCATGAAACCCTTTGGATATACGGCTATGCGAAAAATTACCGCAAAGCCATGTTTCTCTATACGCTGTTAGGGCTGACCGGCACCGCCGTGTCCCTGATTTCCAGCCTGATTTCCCGCGATATGGTGGATATTATCACCGGACACCAGACCGGACTTTTGTTAAAAACCTTCTGCCTGTACATCGGTTTTACCATAGGAAATATTCTGCTCGGCCAGATTTCCTCCTACTTTTCCAACAAAATCAGTATTGGAGTGGACAATTCCATTAAGGCGGATATTTTTGACAAAATGCTCTGCACGGACTTGGAAGCCATTCAGAATTATCACACGGGAGATTTGCTCACAAGGTGGAGCACGGATGCCTCCACCATTTCCAGCGGCATTTTGAACTGGATTCCCAACCTGATTATCTACACCGTGCGTTTTATCAGCACCTTTGCGCTGGTATTTTACCATGATCCGGTATTTGCCCTTTTGGCGCTGCTCGGCATGCCCGTCAGTATGCTGATGTCCAGACATTTATTAAAACGGATGCGCAATAACAATAAAAAGAGCGCTGCCATGAATGCTAAAATGTCCGGCTTTAATCAGGAGGCATTTTCCAATATACAGACCATCAAGGCATTTGACCTTATCCATTTGTATACCGAAAAATTACGCAGTTTACAGTCCGAATACCTTTCCATGCGGCTGTCCTTCCAGAAACTTTCCATGGTGACTTCCATCATCATGTCTTTAGTGGGACTTGTTGTGTCCTACAGCTGCTACGGTTTCGGTATTTACAGAGTGTGGAGCGGCGCCATTTCCTACGGCACCATGACCATGTTCCTCACCTTATCCGGCTCCCTGACAAACACCTTAAACCAGTTGATTGCCTTAGTACCCACAGCGGTATCCATGGCAACCTCAGCGGGACGTTTAATGGATATTTTGGAAATGCCGAGGGAGGATTTTTCCGCCTCGGGGAAGGCAAAAGCCTTTGCAGCGGATAACCGCAAAGACGGTATCAGCGTTGTGCTGCACGACATTTCCTACTCCTACCCCAACGGCACATGGGTGTTCAGAGATGCGGATTTCGAGGCGCATCCCCATGAAATCATTGCACTGGTAGGACCTTCCGGAGAGGGTAAGACCACCATGCTCCGACTGATTCTTTCCCTCCTTCGCCCCACCCACGGCGATGCCGCGCTCATCGGGCAAGGTGACGGCAAAGAATTCCCCATCTGCCCTTCCTCCCGGTGTCTTTTCTCCTATGTGCCGCAGGGAAACACACTGTTTTCCGGTACGATTGCCGAAAACATGCGGAATGTAAAGCCTGATGCAACGGATGACGAAATCCGCACGGTACTGGAACAGGCATGTGCTTGGTCTTTCGTCTCCAAACTCCCGGACGGTATTTACAGCAAAATCGGTGAGCGTGGGTACGGTTTCTCGGAAGGTCAGGCTCAGAGACTTTCCATTGCCAGAGCACTGCTTCGCCACTCCCCTATTTTATTGTTGGACGAAGCCACCTCCGCACTGGATGTGGACACAGAAAAACAAATTCTGCAAAACATTATGTCCGACACCTCCCCCCGGACCTGTATTGTCACAACCCACCGCCATTCCGTGCTGGGTATCTGCAAAAAGGTATACCGGATTCAGCAGTTACGCTGCGAGCCGTTAGAGGCGGCGGAAATTCATTCTTTGGAAAATATATAAAACCCTACAAAAAAACCTGAGTTGTTCTGTGTTCTATTCCACAAAACAACTCAGGTCTTATTGATTTCCTATTTTCACTTGGTAATTACTTGGTATTCATCCCCTGCACTCATCATGCAAATTACCATGTCATCTTGTCAGGTGCTTCACCGTTACGCTCCCATGTAGGACGATAATCCTTATCGGACCAGTACTCACCCTTCAGAATCTTACACTCATTACCGTCATCACCACCGGGACATCCCTCACATCCTCTGACGTCGATATTGGTTCCCATTGCATTGCCACTGTGATTAGGCTTATGGAATACACCTTTCAAATATATACTTCCACATCTGCCACCAACTATCTCACCACTGGCAAGATATACTCCTTCAGATGTTCCTTCTGTTTTAAGTGCCATTGGCTTTTCATATGTTCTCATTATGAACCACTCCTCCTTTTTCTGTGGGTATCGATAGTACTACCATCATTAATCATATTTTAGAAAAAATGATAAAGTTTGTCAAGTAAAGAGCCTGTGAATATTTAGTGATTTTTTTGCGTATCTTGCCTTTTTACTGTCCTGTATCTTTTTTCTACAGTTTTATACTATTTTCCTATGCTTTTACACAAATTTCCATGCGCTTTTATGTGTCCTGCGCTTTCGTACCGGTTCCTGCGCTCTCGCCGCACTGTTTACAAATCCAAAGTTCCAATCAGATATCCCGGTTCCTGTTCTTCCTGCTCATTTGCAAATGCTATCCTGTCTCCGGTAGCGCTGTCCGTCACAGTCAGATAAATCTCATAATGCTTTCCGGACAGTTCTCGCAAAGGAATCGTCACCTCAAGGTTCTGCCGGATTTCGGTATCATTTCCGCCCCACAGATTATGCAGTTCCTGCGGTGCTTCCACCATAAAGCTCTCGTTGCTCTCCATGTCTTTCAAGCAAAACTGCGCCGAGCAGGTAAAATAGAGAGGGGCAAATCCCTCATTTCCCACGGTAACGGCTGCCGTGAAACTGTCTTTCCAAAAATCGAAAGAAAATGCCGCCTCTTCGAGAAACAGGCGATACCCCAGATGCCGCTCCATATAGGACAGTCCATCCATACCGTCAAAGCAATCGTCCGTGTGCACCGTGCTCCTCTCCCACTTTTCAAACACCTTGCGGTCATAATCCCGGTTTAAGTAGGTGACGTGCATGGTTGCCATATCTCGAAACGCATTTTCCAAATCGTTGCAGGGATTCTCCACAATGACCTCACCGCCGTTCGGTACATAGCGGCACAACGCCTCCTGAAAGGAAAGTTCCTCCGCCCGGTTCCACGGTCTTAAAAGTCCTGCTTCGTCCGCGCTCTGACTTCCGTAAGTTCCGTAATCGGACTCGTTACCCATAATACCGTCATTAAAAAGCCCCAATCGTACTGTCAACGAATCTGTCTGCGGAAAATCTTCCGTAATCTCTCCCACATGCGTAATTTTCCGCCACTGTGCAGGCATACGCACCGACAGATAAGTGTCCTCCTCCGTCACAGCCGCCAACTGTTTTGCCAGTATCTGCATGGACTCCTCATCCGAATACCGGGTTCCGTTCATCTCCCCCCAGTTCCCGATAAAAAGTCCCTGCATGGTAAATATTTTATGGCTGTACTTTTGAAAAAGCGGTTCCATCTGTTTCATGTGCCCCAGAATAATCTCCAAGGATTCCGGCTCGTACTGCTCGTTTTCACCGTACCAGTCATAGAGCACCCGTAAAATCCACTGAGGTTTCTGCGCCTCCAACGCCTGAAAAAGATTTTCCAGATTTTTCATTCCCTGTGCGGAAATCTCTCCGCCCCGGTATGCCTGTAAATTAATCTGTACCATGGCAAGGCGGTTGTCCCCGTCCATGGCAAATTTTTCCGGCATAAGGGCTTCATAGTCCACCTCTTCGTCGGTTATCCGAAACCCGTGGATATAGTAAAATCCCCGGTTGGGGTTGTGCAGTTCTTTTTCCGAGCGGGTAAAATTTGCCGCACTCACTTCCACCCGCCAGTGATGTCCGGTGTAAAACAGGAAACCGTCAAGCACAAAAAACGCCACAAACACTATCCAAAGCCGCCTTAGCCGTTTTCTTTGATTTTGCCTCATTGCACCTCCAAGGAATACAATTTATACAGATTCTGCGGTATGATATAGCACACAAAATCCGCATCCTCATAATACACTTTCATTTCCAGCGGATACTTCTTTTCAAATGCCTGACTCCACTCGTATGCCTTCGACTGCAGAATGGTACGGCTCTCCAAATTGGAATAACTGCTGGAAACCTTGGAGTAGGTCATAATTTTTCTTGCCGCCATTTCCGCGGAAACCTCTCCCGCATTGACCTCATTGCCCGCACTGACAAAGGAGGAATAAAACTCCGGGTACTTTTCAAGCGCCAGCCACTTCGGTCCGCTGAAGAAATGGCTCTGGGCATACTGAATCGGCTTTTTCTCCACATACAAAAACAGGTACTTGGTCGGAATCGTATACTCGTATCTGCCGTCCTCCACATTTTGTAAGAAGGTGAGCAGCTCCTCATGCCGTCCGTACTCGATTACCTGATACAGTTCGTCCGTACAGGAAATAATCGTATAGCTGTTTTGAGGATATGCCTCTATAATGTCGTTTGTCACCTCCACCACGGAATTGTACCGGGTGAGTTCATAGTATAAATAGCTGTGATAAATTCCAAGATACTGCGTTCCCACATAAATTAGCCCCACAAATGCCACCGACAGGGGGTAAAGGAAACCATAGCGGAATACTTTTCCCGGAATACAGCCAAGCAGGGAAAATGCCATATCCACCGGAATCAGCACCACCGCCGCCATCAAAAGCTGAATGGTGGAGCATAAACGGGACGGCGCTATCAGGCTGGGAAGCCCTATCCATGCCGCCGCATATATCATCATAAAGAACAGGGACGCCAGTATCACCGGCGGATAACCGTCCGCAAGCTGCCTCTGCTTTCGGGGAATCTGTTTCCAGATAAGGGAGGCGATACCGATAAGCAGGCGGTACACCACAAACAAAGCCGCTCCCACTAACGACATGAACACCAAAAATGCCGCGCGGCTGTCCGCATAGACCGTATGGTATCCGTGCTGGTACAGATTGTCAGCCTTATTTTGCAGCCATTTCATGCCTTTCTGAAATGCGGTTGAAATCCGTTCACCCACGCCGCTTTTCTTGGGTGAGGTCTGTGCTGCCGAATTATCGGGGGACGAAATCATGCCGTCTGCTGTTCCCGCGTTGTCCTGTGTTCCGGTATTACCCTGCGTTCCGGTGGTGTCCTGCGTGCCGGTACTCCCTTGCGCTCCGGCATTATCCTGAACTCCGGTAGCACCTTGCGTGCCGTCCTGCGTTCCCGTAGAAGATTCCGTGGTGTCTTCCTTCGGTCTGTACTGCGCCTCGTGTTCATCCGTACCGTTGATAACGTTCAACGCCCAGCCGATGGAACCCTGAAACTGCATGCCGGTTGCCAGCGCAATCCCCATAGGTGCTGCCGCTATCAGGCAGCCGCACAGTGTTGCCGCCACCAGTGCCGTAAACCGTCTCCAGTGAAGCACCTTGAAAAGCAGACACATCGCCACCGCCGCACACAGAAAGAATGCCATAATCGTCACATAAAAATGGATTGCCAGTGACGCCGCCAGAGACAGCATAAACAGAATCAGGTTTTCATCTTTCAGCCTGATACCTTTTCCATTCTTCGCCCGCCCCGGTTCCGATTTCAAATACCGGTAAAGAAAGAGGGCGCACAAAAACTGCGTATGTAATCCGAATTCCTGCGGCAGGGTCCATTGCAGACGGGAAATACTGAAAACGCCGTCAATACACTGTGCGTCCACCGTAAGAAACAGTGCCAGTACAAAAATAGGAGTGAATCTCCAGTGGAACAAATCTTTCATCAGGCAGTAAAAGGACAGCAAAAATGCCACCACATGGATTCCCGCCAAAAACAGCAGAATACTGTACACCCGCACACCGAACAGTGCATTCATGCTATAGACAACACAGTGCATTGCCTCCGGGTAAATACCGGCTGAAAAGATTTTTCCTTCCTTCAGCCCATAAATCCACGCATGGTGGGTGTACATGTCACCAAACCCGTAGGACGGCGTCTGGAATGCCCCGTAAGTAAAGTAGATTGCTCCAAATACAAGCACAACTGTCAGCAGCAGATATTCCACAAAGTGCGGGCGTATGGTCTGCCACAGTTCCCTGCATTTTTGTTTGACCCACCTGCCAATCGCCCCGAAGGTCTTTACAAGAAACAGCTTCCCGCCCTGTGTTCCCACAAACAGCCTTCTTATATTTTCCCACTGTTCCTCTGTCATATGGTGTTGCTTAAAAAAAGCTATCAGGAATGTTCCGTAAAAGAACAGCCTCACCGTCCAGTCATTCAGTATATGACAAAGTCCAAGCCCGAGTACCACCGTATTGATTACGATAATTTGTCCGGTGACGCAGAAAGCAAATTTTACCGTAAACGACCTTCCTTTCAGAAATCTGCGAAAGACCACCATGGGCCAGACAAACAATAACATTCCGTAAGCAAATAATACCTTTCCGTACTCCCACAGCCAATAAAACGTATCCATTAGAGCACCTCCCTTACCTTACTTTTCAAACAGGTGAAGATGTTTGGCCAGCGCACCTCTCTCACCCGCTTTTTTCAATATGGAAATTCCCGATACCCGTCTGATTTTGCGATTGCGGTACCAGAAACCAAACAACATCTTTACCCAGAGAACGGGCCAAAGGATAACATATTGTTTTTCCTTCGGATAGGTCAGCATGGTCTGGTGATGAAATTCCCGAAGAAAGGCTCCGGGACTGCTTCCTCTCGGAATCACCATCCTGTCCTTGCTGGATTTTCCAAATTCCTCCGCTTCCAGAATCTCTCTCATAAACGATTCCGTTATCCGCTCCGTCAGCTTCGCGCCCTCCATCAGAAAATCCGTATTTTGTGCGGACATTCCCAGATATTGCACACACACCGCCGTAATCATCTGTGCAAATCCATAAATCCCGCTCTCCTTTAGCATAAAAAGCAGTTCCCTTTTCCCCTGTTCACTCATTTTCCGCTCCCAGAATACTACCCAGTCGCATAACAGTTTCAGTCCGAATCCCGCCCGCAAAAAATGCTGCAGCATATGGAGCAAAAGGTAAAATGCCTGATAAGGCGGGCTGAGCGTGGGAAACATGACACCCATTGCCTCCCGCTCCTCCTTTTTTTCAAAGCAGGACGGTATCAGACTGTCCAGATACGAATTAACCTCGCTTTTGTCAAATGGCTCCGCCAACATGTTGTGAAGTTCCACACAGATTCCGTCCGGCGACACGCAGTTGATATGATGGTTTGCCAGACTTTTCTCCTGTACAAATCCTTTCTGTGCCAAAGCGTCACACGCCTGCCTTGCCTCTTTTTCATTCCTCATCAACAGGTCTATGTCCCCTGATTTTCTAAGCTCCGGCACGGGATAATACTCTGCCGCCGTACATCCTTTGAGCAGGATTACCGGTATTCCCTGTTCCTCCATGTACTCTGTCAGAAAACGGCTTAAAAACAGCAGACGGTAACTTTGCTGCACGGTTTTCCTGCATTCCCTCTCAAAATTTTCCCATGCCGCGCCTTGAAGCAGGTTCTTTTGTTTCACCACATCATAGAGTAGGGGAAGGATGCGGTGGTTCTCCGCGATCTTCATGGTTTTCGCCCAAAGTTCAGGTTCGATAAGTTCCTTTTGCCCGATCTGTTGCTCTGTTCCCGCCTGCCAGGTCTTCATCTCCCCATGCAGAGCTTCCGCAAGAAGGCGGCACACTATTTTTTCTTCCTGTTTTAAGCCTTTTTTCATGCCGCCCGTCTTCCTTTCATTTCTTTCAATTTTTCCAAGATCACAGCAAACTCAGGACTTCTGTGATAGATAAGTAAAAGCAGCAGGTTTGGCAGCAGTGCACAGACAAAAAGCCGCAAAACAAGCACTGCCGCCGCACCTCCCGTTATTTTTACGCACACAAAATCCGTGACTGCCCACAAGCCTCCCATCAAGACCACATATCCGAAATATTTCAGATAAAAAGGCGCCACCGGGCATTTCAGCCTGTGTTTGTACAACACATACGGTTCCACCCACACGCTTGTAAGCAGCATGCTCGCCAACGTTCCCACAAACACGCCAAAAGTTCCCATGTTTTTTGCAAGCACGATGGAGATAATCAAATTCAGTGCCGCCTCCACCGGAGCCTTATACCGGTCAAACCAGAATAATCCCAGCGAATCCCTGAAGGTCAGAACCGCTTTTCTCGTTCCCGTAAGAAAGAAATTGATACACAATATGAGCACAATGTCTTTGGAAAACAAATATCTTTTTCCGAAACTCATTTCCACAAAAGGATTCAACAGCTCATAGAGGCAGATTGCCGATACGCCGTAAAGCCACTGCCCGATAAAAAAGGCTGTCTCAAACACTTTCTTTACCCTTTTTTCGTCCTCCGTAGCGCCCAAGTTTCCCACACTGGCGGTAATTCCCTGAAAAATCTGATCCAACACCTGCCGCACGGAACCAATCACCAAAAAGTAATTGGAATAAATTCCAACACTCACTACTCCCACGCAGGCGGAAATAATCAGATTGTCCGTATTATTGACCGCCACCGTGCCCAGCTTGTGCATGAGCATTGCCTTGATATTCCGGAAAATATCCTGTCTCTCCTCCTCCGGCAGCCGTACGTCTTTCTTTTCCCGAAGAAACGGAAACATTCTGTCCGCTTTTCTGGAAATACAGATATTGTTTAACAGCGTACACACCAGATAAAGTGCCAGGAAAGCGATGAAATTCCCGGTAGTCAGCAGCACCACAATCTGACACACATCCTGAATCACCAAAAATGCGGTCTGATACAGCAGCACAATGTAATTCATCTGACTGGCTTCAATCAGCGTCTTTTTGTACACCACCATATACGAAAGCACGGAGTTTGCCAGATACAGAAGGTAAATAAAAACCAAATGCTCCACATCCGGCTTGTCCTTCATCAGCACGTCCAGAAAAGGAATCAGCGCCAGTCCAAAGGCAGTGACACACAGTGCCGTCACCCGGTAAAACTGCCGGAACATTTTAAGTAACGCCCACTGCCTGTCCTCGTCCCCCTCTGCAATGGGACGGTACAGCGCAAAGGTGATAGCGGTTCCCACTCCCAACTCCGTCAGGGAAAGCACATTCAAAATATCCAAAAAAAGTCCGTTCACGCCCACATAGCTTTCACTCAATGTTCTGGTGAACACCACTCTTGTCACATATCCCATCAAAATGGCTGTAATTCTGGAAATGACGGCTACTGTCGTATTCATTGTAGAATATTGCGTTCTTGTCCTTTTTTCCATAGTTGCCTCATTTTTCAAAAGATGACTTTTCGGGGAAAATTTCCTCCATGGCTCCCCGAATGTCCGCTGCCGCCTGCTCAAAATCCAGTTCCTCGTACCCATCGTTCATGCAGATGATATGGGCGGTTCTCTTTCTTACGGTGCGGAGCAGTTTTCCTCTGTCGGCGCCAATATTAAAATACGCCAGCTTGGATGCAATATTTGCCGGAACAAAATTACCAGATAATTTTGTCCAGTCACGAATCAGGTATTGATTGACGTCCTCCCGGTGCCTCAGCCTGTGACTGCAGGTTGCCGTAAGCAGCGCCTCCTCCTTCTCCCACAACTCCCGGTAAGTTTCCTTTAAGTGCGGTGCCGGTCCATGGGTAGAATAAAATCCCGTGTACCTCGGAAACGCAAGCTCCAGCAGATTATAAAAGAAATACAGGGGCGGATACCCGATATGAAAATAATTGCCGGGATGCTGTTTGACATTCTCCCGTTTCCTAAAATATTTTGCCAGAACCATGGCATTGTTCAGGTAAATGTAAGGCATGACACTGTCCTGCTCATTTGCCACCACCGGCTGAAAAGCAAGCATGTCCTTCGGACGTCCGTTCACAAAAAAATCCTCCGGCTTCACTGCCTTTAAAAAGAACATATCGTCATTAAAATAAACAAATTGTTCCGACAGTTCGGGAATCCGGTGCAGATTCCACTCTATCGTATGGGAATTAAAGGTGGGCAGAAATTCCTGCGGAATGTAGTCGCTGTGTTTCACAATCCGCAACTTCGGGTTATCGGTATCCAGCCACTCCGGTAAATGCCCCCATGTCACAAAAAAGATATTGCGCACCCATGGAGCATATTTCTCCACGCCCCGGAACCAGTATCTCAATAAATCCCAGTCCCGAAAACGCTCCTCCCTGTCATCCTCTCTGTCCTGCCCATTTTGGAGATTTTGATGTTCAGCGGTAAATGCCGCCTTCTCCCTCTGCCATTCCTTATCACTTCCATCCACCCATGTCATGACAAAATCAATGGAATTTTCCTTTTCCGTCATTTTTCTCATTTCTCCCATCTGCCCAGATAAAGCCCGTTCTCCGCTCCTTTGTTGGCAAACCGCACTGTTTTCTCTCCTCTTTCAAGCGTCATACAAAGCCACACTTCCCCTTCCGGCATATCCTCCGGCAGGTTCACCAAAAGGCTTTCTGTTTCCTTGGGCTTTACAGTGCGCATATCATATTCCACCGGAATCTTTTTCAGGGTCTGTTGGTCCTTACGAACCTCCAGTTTCAGAATTGCCCGCTCTGTCAGATTTGCAAACCCTTCGTTTTTTATAGAAATTTGGATTTGCAGGTGTGCTTTACCACGCACCGGCACCGCCTTTTCTATCAGGAAACGATAGCCCAGCCTTGCACCGATAAATTCGTAAAGGCTTTCGTCCCGGTTCTCTGCCGCTTTGGTCTGTTTCCACCGTGTAAGCAGCCTGTCGTCGTAGATACAGTTCAGATAACTGACCCGCATATTTTCGAGTTCCCTGAGTGTTTCCGCTACCTCCTGCGCTGAGAGCGCGTGGGAAATGGTTCGTGCCACCACTTCCCCACCCACCGGAATCCATGGTGCGGTTCGCTCCAGATACGCAAGTTCCTCCTCCTTACTCCAGTCCTCTTCCCAGCTTCTTGCAACAACGGTTCCTTTATCAACGGCCTGCCCGTCAGTGCTTTTTTCTGCGAAAGTACCCAGATGTGTTTCGGAGGCAAGTATGGCGTCGTCATACAATCCAATCTGCCGCTCCATGCCATTCCCGGAAACCATACGGCAGAAGGACATTTTGCGAAAGGCAACCGCCACCTTTCCCTCAGTGGCATTCCACCATGTCTGTTCCAGCAGGCGAATCTGCTCCGGCGAAAGGAATTTGGAGCCGTGCATTTCGCCCCAGTTTCCCACGAAAAGCCCCTGCGTCAGATAAATTGCGTCCGCATATTTTGCCACCACCCGTCCGAGCTGCCGCATATGGGTAAGCACCATATCCAGAAAAGACGGTTCCTTCTCCATTCCTTTTCCTTCGGTATCGTACAAAACACGGAGAATCATATCCTTTCCCGCCTGTGCAAAGCGGTCGAATATCTTTTCCACAAACCGAAGAGTCGCCTCATCTATCTCTCTTTGGCGAAATGCCCCGATATTCAGCCGGACAAGTGCTAACGTCTCTGTCTCCTCCAGGGGAAGCCAGATAAGTTCCTCCTCGTTTTGCTGATTGGGGCAAAAAGTATAAATGCGATACCAGCCCCGGCACGGGTTAGGGAAAACAGCTGTATCTTTTTCAAGTTTTGCCGGATAAAATTTCCCGTCAGTCCTCTTTTTGTGAAACAACATCCTGTTTTTCCACTCCCGTGTTCATCTTCAAAATCCGGATTCTGACTACCACCGCCAGAATCGAAAATACCATACGGAACATATAGACCACCGGTTTTAAGCCGGAGTGCATGCTCTTTCCGCTTTTTCGCACGTGCATTACCGCCGGAATTTCTTCCACCTGAAATCCCAAAAGCAGCATCTGTATAATCATGTTGGCGTCCGGGTATTTATCGTCAAAGTGCTTGTACTTGGAATAGTACAGCACCGCCCTCCAGCTCAGTCCCTGCAGTCCGGTGGTGGGATCCGCCAGCTTTCTTCCGGTATTGATTCGTATCAGAAAGCGGAACAGTTTATACGCCACTCCCCTAAAAAACGAAACCGGGTAATCACTGCTGCCCTCCATAAACCGGGAGCAGAGCACAATGTCCGGGTATCTTCCCTGTTCGTCCGCCTGTTTCAGCCGCTCATAGATTTTGGGGATATTGCACACATCATGCTGTCCGTCCGCATCCATCTGAATGACGTACCTGTATTTTCGCCGGATGGCATATTTGTACCCAAGCTGCAGGGCGCTTCCGTAACCCAAATTAAATACATGGGTCACCAGCGTATGCCCTCTCTCCTTCACCACCCAGTTGGTGGAGTCGGAGGAAGCGTCATTCATGACAAGAACGTCCGCTATTTCCTGTATTTCGGGTCGCTCCAACTGGTCTAACACCGTTCCGATATTTTCCTCTTCATTGTAGGCAGGAATAATAATCAATAATTCCTTCTGCTTTTGTTCCTTTATCTGTTCCATTTTTACCACATTTCTGCGCACGTTCTTTGCGCATAGCGAGTTTGTGTCAAGTGCGCGCAGACACAAATCTTCTCATTCCTTATGCAAGCAAATTCGTCAAAAGTTGCAGGTCATCTTCATAGCACATCATCTTCCCTGCCGCCGCTTCTTCCATTTTCTTTCTCTCTGTCGGATTCTGCAACAGGTAAATAACGGAATCCTTTACCGCCTCCGCCGTCAGGTCACACAAAATTCCGTCCTCTCCGGATTGAATCTGTTCCCTGTTTCCGCTTCTGTCCGAGGCAACCACCGCACGCCCCAGAATCTGTGCCTCCTGTATGGCAATACTTTTTCCCTCGTACTGCGTGGCATGTACATACAAATCCGCCTGCGCATAGTACGGATAGGGATTATCCACCGCACCGTGCAGGAAAAAGTCCTGCTCCAGCCCAGCCTCCGCAATCAGCTTTTCCAGCTTTGCGCGCTCCGGGCCCTCCCCCAGCACATACCAGCGGGCACGGACGCCTGCCTCCTTCAACAGCCTCATGGCTTCGATGGCAACCGGGTATGCTTTCAACTCCGTCAACCGTCCCACCGTCAGAATACGAATTCCGTCATATGCGTCCGTAAAGCCTCCGGGCAGCTTTGCTTTTTTCAGAATTTCGTTCCTGTCGATGATATTATGAAAAACTTTTGTCCTGTCCCGGTATTCGGGATATACCTTGAGGAAACTGTTCTGAACCTCCTCGGATATAGGGAAAATCCGGTCATATTTCTCATAGCAGTTTTCATCCATTCTCCGGTCGTAGCCCGCTTTCGTGTAATCCGTGTGCACAAATGCCGCTTTTTTTTTCGCCTTCACATGGTCTGCCACATAATAGGTGGCTCCACCCTCCAGAAAAGCCACCGCCAAGTCAAAGCTCTGTTCAAAGAACTCCGCTCCGTCCGACAACACATGCCAGAGCAGCTTGTCCGGATATACTTTCCCCTTCTTTGCCATAATGCAAAAATCCCGGCAAAGCTGCGGCAGCCGCTTTAAAACCGTTCCCCGCTTCCGCATGGCGTGCAGAATGTTCCGGTACATATCCCTTTTTCCGCTCTTTTCCAGTACGGAGGTTTCCGTATAGTTATGATTCAGTAATTGCACCTCTTCAGGGACCCGGCAGATTAATTCCCCCTGCCCCATCAGCACATAGAGATAACACTCGTACTCCGGTGCCAGTTTAGAAAGCAGTGTCAAAAGCGCCGTCTCGGCACCCGCCCTGCCCATAGTATTAATGACAAACAGAATCTTTTTTTTCATCTTCCAGCATTCCCATTGCGTGTAAAATTCTCTCGTTCTCCTGATTTAACAGTGAAACCTGCATTGCCAGCTCCTGATTTTTCATACTTAAAACAGAAATGGCTATGCTGATTCTGAATAACAAAAGCAGGAGCAAAAGCCCCAGCACAATCATCAGAAGAAAAATCTGCTGATTCAACTGTTTTACCGTGCCAAGCACCACACCGGCAACCATCAAAAGCACGGAAAACACAGCCCATCCAATTCCCATATTCTCGGTCAGATTCCGGCGCACATATGCCCTGAAATCCAGAAACAGAAACAAAATTCCTGCCCCGATGCAGCTTAATCTTATCATAGCGACAATTTCCATGCCATTCTACCTTCCTTCTCTTTGATACACCACCGCAGACGGTTTCTTTTCTTTTTTAACAGGGAACAGCACTCCCCTGCAAAAGATATGTCTGTCCAAATGTTTCTCCACCCAGCGAAGCCTGAAATATGCCATGGTAAATCCACAGAAGCTGCCTGCGACCACACCCATGCCATACCAGATTTCCGGGAACGTGCCGGACACACAGCTTCCCACCGCCGTCACCAGACAAAATACCACCGTGGTGAGCAGCGCACCTTTCATATCATTGAAATAATACAGAAAAATTATCTCCGCGTACAGCAAAAACAGAATAAAATATCCGGCGGCAAGACAGGGATATATGTTCAACACGCTTCCCGTGTAACCGAATCTCGGCAAAAATACAAGCACGCACAGATAAATGACCACCGTCACGATGAACTGGATGCGCACCAGATTCATAAGCTCCGCCGACAACTGTCTGAACATCCGGTTCTTGGAATTCTGAATATCCTCCAGCCGTCCGCCGATTACCGCCTCCGAATATGCTTTGTATCTCTCATGGAAATACAGTTCCACTCTGGAAATAAAAATAATGGTTGCGGACTGATTGGTAAACATGGCTATGCAGGTCGCCAAATCGTAGGTAGGCGCATACACAAAAGAGTCCCGCACCACCATTCTCAAATCCGTTGTCCAGAAAACAAAGTTATGAATGTACAGTCCCAATGTATACAGGAAATTCACCAGTACCAGTTTCCAGTATTTTTTGAAATATTGGAGCACTTCCGCATAATGATTGCTGTTTTGTTTAAAATACCGCTTTATGGTTGCAAATTCCAGACATGCCGTCAAAAAGAATCCGCAGCTTAATGCAAGTAACATGCTGTAAATGACTTCCCGGTGAAACACTTTTACAAAGAGACAGGCGAGCAGAAACGCCGCTGCCATTCCCACCAGAAAGAACAGTGATATTTTCTGATAATCCTTGCAGATGGACAGATACAGCATGGAATAAAACACCAGCACCAATGAGATATAGCCGCAAAAACCCGTGAAAACAAAAATCAGGTTTACCTTTCCCACCACATACTCATGAATACAGAAAGGAATTCCCAAAAGGCAGCTTAAAATAATATTCATCAAAAGTCCCACATAGTAGCAGGGCAGAATATCCTCGTACCTCTCCTTGTAAATGACGTCCGACATATATCTCGACAGCACCGCATTGAAGGGGGAGGCGGTCAGCAGTGCAAAGATGAAAATATACAGCACCGTTCCCGAAAAAAGTCCCCTTCTGGCATATCCCACGGTATCATATCCGAGCACCTGCCCCATCAAAAGCACATTTCCGATTACCAGAAACATCGGTGCTACCGTCACCATGGCACTGTAGCCAAATCCGGCGAGGTTTGCCAGTATTGTCTGTTTTGAGTAGATTTTTTGCAGTTTGACACCAATTCCAGCCATTTTGTATCTCTCTTTCTACCAATGAATATCTTCACATTTCCAATAGATTTGCCGATATGTTTCCCGCATATCTTCAATGCGGTATCTCTTCTGTAATCTCTGATAGCCGATTTCGCCCATCCGTTTTCTCTCCTCCGGATGCTCAGCCAGCTCCACCATGGCGTCCGCTATCTCTGTCACATTCATGATGTGGGTCAAAATACCGGCGGCGCCAAAATCGTCCGCCTCCCCGTAAATCAACCCTCTGCAGTTGCCCACGTCCGTGGCAATCACCGGCTTATGCGCCGCATAGCTCTCCAGAATGGTAAGCGGCTGACCTTCGCTGATACTGGTAAGAATCGTCATATCCATTCCGCCCAAGTATTCCGTCACGTCCACTCTTCCGGTAAATACCACATCCGGCACGCCGAGAAGCTCCACCAAAGAGTAACACTCCTTCGCATACTCTTCCTCGTCCGCCGGTCCCATAATCCACAGCTTCAGATTCGAAACCTTTTCTTTTGCAAAAGCAAACGCCCGAATCATGGTTTTTACATCCTTTATGGGCGCCACTCTGAGGACTGCGCCGATATGAATCATGTCCGGCTCCGTATTCTTTGGAAGATTTTCAAACCTTGACATATCGATTCCGTTCGGGGTAATCATAATCTTTTCTTCCGGACAGCCGAGCTCTATCTGCAATTCCCTTGCATGTCCGTACAGACAGGTGACAATATCCGCCTTCCCATATGCCAACAGTGACATTTTCCGAAACTGCTCAATCCAGATATTTTTGTAGGCGCCGTTCACCCATTTTGCCCGGATTAACTCTTCCTCGCGCTCTCTCGTATAGATACCGTGTTCGGAAATCAGTAACCGGCAGCCGTACTTTTCTTTTGCCATACTGCCGAGAACTCCCGCATATCCGGTTGCCACGCAGTGGTAGACATCCGCTTTCGGAAGTTCCATTTTCAATGTCAGAAACAGCGGCAGATAAATGGAACGCATGGTCCACAAAAAATCGGAAAATACCAGTTCGGAATAATTTATCTGATAGCAGTCTCTCACCGCTTTCAAAAAATCCTCTCCCATCAGCAAATCGTTCAGGGAAAAGACCTTGTCGCCAAACAGCTTAAAAAGAGTCTCCCACTGCACATTCTGATTCAGCAAAAGGCTTCTGAGCGCCGCGCGTTCCGCGTCACTCAGTCTGACCTTTTTCATCCCCTTCTGTTTCTGCCAGTCGCAGTCCTCCAGATAAAGTTCTGCCACTTCCACCACATTTTCGGGAAGCTCATACACATATTTTCCTCTCCACGAACGGTTGGGCACAATGGAAAGAATGACAAACTCATAATCCGGGAATGACTTTATCATGCTGTGAATCCATCCGGACACACCGCCCACCGTATAGGGATAACATCCTTCCGCAACAATACAGATTCTCATTTCACGCCTCCGTGATAATACAATTCACTGTCCGGCTCAAGCCCGATGGAAACCTGTTCTTTCAATGCCTGAATCAGATACGCATCTTTCTCTAATTTCACATACTCTCCGCCGTCAACCGAAACAACCTCTTCTCCGTTGGTTCTCAATAGAAACCATGCGCTTTCCTCAAAATTCTCCACCTGTAAAGAAATTACATTTTCCTCCCTGCTCTCCGAAAAATCCAGTGCGAGGAAACGTCTTATTCTCTGATTGCTCTCCGAGAGTGTGGTTTCATCAAAATTGCGGAACGGTTTCTGAAAGGTGGACACGTTTGCCGCAATTTTCTTGCTCATTCTCTCCCAGGAATCCTCCTCCGTCTCCGGGTATGCCGTCCGCTCCATATCAATGACAATGTCGGAATACGCTAACGCCGTCTCCATGGATTTCAACTTAAGGTCATCCCAAAAAGTATGTTCCACACCCGTGTCGGTTCCCCGCTGTACCACAATATCGGTTCCGGTCAGGTAGGATACCGGCGGCTTTGCGCTTTTTTTCTCCGCCTTTGTCACTACCGAACTATAGGAGTCCCCTTCCTTTGTTCCTTTCGGTAATGCTTTCTCGTCCTGCAGATAAAGCGTCCGGAAACGGTAGCCTGTAGCGCAGTCACTTTCCAAGGATTCCTCCCCGGAAAGAGCAGTGCCGTTTACTCCAGCCTCCCAGTGTTCCTCCTTCATCAGTCTGAGGTAAGACGCCGTTTCGTCCTCCTCCCCTGTCAGCGTCATCATGCAGGTGAGCTTATCCCCGGTCTGCACTGCCAGTGCGCTTAGCGAGGGCCAGATAATCTGGCTCTGCACATCCTGATAGGACTGGCTGTAGCGCTTCATAATCTCCTCTTCGTCCGCTCCGTCAAAGGAAGGGTAGCCGGCAAGCACCAGAGTTTGTGCGTTTATCACCGGATAAATCTCGTAATCCTTCAGTTGTGACATTATTGCATCCAAAATACCGATTCCCGCCATATCCTCAAACAGTTCCGTGCTGTTCACACAAAAGACCTGTCCTCCTGCGGTGCTGTTTCGCCAGATAATTCCCGGAAGCATGGACTGATACCCGGATGTGGAATCCACTTTTCCGTACTCCGCCAGTATGTCCTGCGAAATTTCCGTGTACAGCGTTTCCTTCGGAACAATGCCGGATGCGTATGTTTTCGTGCCGGCCCCGGTAATATACCAGGGAAGAACCCGCTCCAAATCCTGATTTGCTACATCCGCCTCGTCCTTCGCCTCGTAGATTGCCTCTCCGCCCAGCAAAAATCCGTCAAACAAATGAATACCCGACATGGTGAAATCGTCCGCCACAACATACCGGATTCCCAGCAGTTCCTGTAAGTTCTTATTTTCCGCAATCACCCGATAATCCGGCAGTTTTAGGAATACCATGCTTGTGCCCTCTCCCGCCAGCTTTTCTAAAGTCTGTATATCCTCTTTTGTCTGAATCCGGCTGCCGTCCACAAGCAGCACTTTAGGCGGAAGCTCCTCCGTCTCATCCTCTGTCTTTTTCAGTTGGGTCACAGAGGTATACACATTCATTGTTCGCTTAGTATAAATACACCACCAGCTTACCACCTCCTGCATATCGTCCGAGGGGCCTCCCACATAGGCAATCGTTTCCCTGTTCTTATTCGTCACCGCATGTTCCGCCGTATAAGCGTCCTTCTCTCCCAACAGCGTCCGGGCAGAGTCCACATATTCATTGACGCCATACTCATTCAGTCTTTCTTTCATTACACCGGTGAACTGAAACATAAAGAGCAGAATCAGCATCATTATGGTAATTACAAAATAATTCCGACGGGATATCACTTGTCTTTTCACTCCTTATTCGGTATCAGGTAAAGGTTCTGATTAACTCCAACGTTTCCTTGTCGATAATAATATCGGATTTTTTCAGCCCGTTAAGCACTTCAAAAAAGCGCTTGCGGTTGCCTGTTGTAAAATACAGCTTCAAATAATTCATGTAACCGGATAATTCTTCCGGATAAAGTTCCCTGCTTCTGCCGCACCAGACTTCCATGCGTCCGTATTGTTTTATCTTAAGTAATAAATTGCAGAGCCATTCCAAATACAGCGGCTGCAGTCTCTCTGTGTCGTTGTCATACAGCCACCTACACGCCTTTTCCATCATGTCCACATAAACGGTCTGTTCCATCTCATCAAAGACATCCTGTGCCAGCACCCCGTTCATATATTCCAAAAGCATTACCGCGTATTCGCCGCCAAATTCTCCGCCCCGCTCCATGGCAAGATACAGTTCCTGCGAATGTTCCCGGAATTCATTGAGCACATCGCGAAGTACCGTCGCCGCATAGTGGGACGTCTCGGAATCCTCGCTGTTTAGAGCAAGCGCCAGTGACGCCAGCGTATTCTGCACATCGCCCCTCGCCACATCCATCACCAGTTTCCGGAGGTTATCCCTGTCCGATACCGCCAGAGCTTCCTCCATAGGCACATAGTTTCCTTCCCTTTCCTCGTCCGCCTTCTCGTAAACCTTAACCCGTTCCTTGCTGAAAATAACGTCCTCCAAATCCACATCCTGACGGCGAAACAGATGATAAATCAGGTTACTTCCGAGAAAGAAAAGTGCTCCCACCACCGGGCACAGAATCATAACCACCGCTTTCATGCGGTATTCCGCCCCCGCCTCACCGGACTTTCCACGCAGGAACACATTCCACACAAGGTACAATACCACTGTCACCGTATTCAGAATTACAATCAGGGCAAACGCCTTCTCCACTCCCGTCATACCGTAATCTCCTTCTGTACCTCGCAGCAATATCCCTCTTCCTCAAATCTGCGGCAGACCGGCTCCGCATCCGCCACCGTAGTATTTGCCAAAAGGGCATATACCTTTCCGTCCTCCATCACACCAAGATAGTCCGTCTGGCGCATCAGGGGTTTCACCCCGTCGCTCATTTCCTTTAAGCCAAAACCTTCTCTCCGAATTCCAATGAGCACACATTCTGTCAAATGTTTTGCCCCCGCATTCAGATACGCTTTTACCAGAGAGCGGAATGCTTTTTCCTCCAGAATCTGCGTTCCCTCTATATAACGCTCATGCGCCAGCGCCTGCATATAGCGGTTGGCATTCAGCACCGCATTCTGGATTAAATAGCCTGTGACAGTGAGCATATTCGCCTGTCCCAACGTCATTCTCTCCCACGGGATTCCCCATACCATGAGAATCAACTGCATATCCTCCCCGGCGTAAATGGCATTTGCCATGAGCGGATATTTCTCGTTGAGGTTTTTATTAATGTACACCTTCTTCTGTTGCAGAGCCTGATACATTTCGTCCATATCCGTGTAGCGGATGGAATTTCCCATGCTCCGGGCTTTTGCGGAAGTAAAGGAAAACAGTCTCGCATAGGATTTGTTCGCCACCGTGTAAATGGCGGCATCTTTGCTGCCCATCACCTTTGCAAGCACTTCCGCGGCATAGAACAATACTTCCTCCGGCTCATACTTGTCCAGCCTTGACGTAATCTCATACAACTTTCCGAGGCTGTCATTCTGGTTGATAATCTGTTCGGAGAGAATTTCCTTGACCCGCATATTGCTGACATTAATATCGGCAATATTGTCTATTTTTTTACTGAGGTAATCCACCTCATGGCTCTGCTCTTCCTTGTTTAACCTAAGCTGGTCCCTCATGTAGCCCACTGCAAGACCCAGAATAAGTAACTGTGCTATCCACACATAGGTGTTGTAGTCCAGCATGACATCGAAACCGCTCCTCTGATACATCTGTCGGAAGAAATATCCGCCCACCGCCAACAGGGAGGAAAAGATTGCCTGCTGCTGACCGTACACAATGGCAAACAACAGCACATACAGCAGATAAAAATCCAGATTGCCGAAATACTGACTTCCCACAGCGCGGTTATTCAACATAAAGAACGGGATAAACGCCACAAGATTCTCCACAAAAGGAATCAGCGCTTTTACCACTCCCTTGATATTTCTTCTCCACTTTGTTCCGAAACGTTCCCTGCTTTCCGTCGTCCGGCAAAACTCTGCAAGATGGCTCTCTATCTGTCCCGCCACCTTCGGCACATTCTCCCCCGTCTTATGCAGAATGTGAATTCCAAATTCGTCCACATATTCCGAGCTGTCCATGAGAACCGTCTCGGTCTGTTTTCCCTCATCCTCTATCACCTGCACATCGGCATTCAGGGAATCGCAAATTATCCTTGCCAGTTCTTTTGTCTCTAAGATTTCATCGGAGGAAATCTGGTACAGGGAATGCTTGTGTTCCTTCGCTGTCATGGCACGGTACACAAACTCCACCGCATCCGCCGCATAGAGCAAAGAAACCTTATCCTTGGGATTTACAACCAGTTCTCCGGTCTCCAAGCCTTCAATGCACATCTGTGCGCACAAGTTGCCCGTCTCCCGCATATCCGCCGGCTTTTCATACATTCCGTTCAGACGGAGCACTAAAATGTCCGCCTGCGTCATTTCCCGGTAATCCTGACAGAGTTTTTCGCCAACTGCAGACGCTCTGCCCTTTAAAGTACGGGGACTGCAGGGTGTCTCCTCCGTAAGCGGCTGTTCCTCCCCCGCCTGAAATACCTCATCGCAGGAAATATAAACGAATCTGCCCCTCTTTTGCTGTACAAAATCCGAGAGCAGATTGGTAAGTCCCGCCACATAGGACACTTCCTCTTCCCTATCCTCCCAGCGATAGCTTCTGTCAAAAGCCCCCAGATATAAAATCACATCCGGTCTGACACTTTCCACCACATCCTTCACACAGGGATTCTCATAGGGAAACCGATATACCTCAAAAACTTTTCTTCCACGATATTTGCTGTTCTTTTCCCTTGTCAGGACAAAAATTCTGTGTCCCTCCTTGTACAGCCTGTCCATCATCATTTCCGCAAAAGTTCCTGTTGTGCCAACCACAATAATATTCATTGCTTCGTCACTCCTCTTTCGGTAAAATTATCGATTGCCCAAGCTGACGCAGGAAATCCCTCACGTCCTCTTCGGCAGCCTGTTTATCAATCGCATACTCCTGTTGCAGCCACTTTGCAATGGATTCTTCCGTTTCCCCCGCCGCATATCTTTTCCAGATTTCGGCTGCGGTCTCATTCAAAAGAAACGGCTTTCGGTACGCCGCTCCCTCCTGCTCCATATCCAAAAGCCAGTAAGTACCGGCTGCAAAGCGCAGTTGGTAACGCTGTTTCTTTTCCTTGTCACTCTTCATGGCTTCACACTGCCTTCCAATATACGGTCATTCCGCCCATAGTCTACAGAAAACCAAAGATATTCAAGGTATTATAACATATTCACTCTTCCAAGAACAGCACTCTTGTTGTAGTTTTTATGATATCTTTGCACTTTTTCAGCGGCTTTTATCGCACAAAAAGGCCCACCAGCCGGGAGCACTCTCCGTCAGGCTGTGTGGGTCTGTATTTCTTTGTCTGATTCTGTATGCTTTTTACTGCACGGCATCCGGGTTCTGAATGGCAGGGTTTGCGGGCACGTCTGCACCCACGGATTCCAAATTTCCTTCCGCCGGGTCTCCCGTGTCCGGATCCATCTTTTCTCCGGTATCCGGATTCACACGATAACCGGTTGCCGGGTCAATGGGGTAGCTCTTCCATGCCGGCTCCCCGGTCTGTCCGTCGCCGCCCTGCTCCCCTGTATTATCTCCTCCGGAAGTATTGTCTCCGGAAGTATTGCCTCCCGTTGTATCGCCGTTGTCACCGTTTCTGTCTCCGGCATTGTCCAAAGCGTCCTCCTCCGGCGTCTGTGTATACTGGGTTGTAATCTCTAACTGCTTTTCCTGTAATTCCTCCCGCTCTGCATCCGTCAGTTCCTCCGTCATGAATATCTGCAAATAGGGAAGCACTTCCGTCAAAACATTGCGGGCAATGCCGGTTGCAAATTTTGCATCATCCTGCGGGTTGGCATTGGCACGGTCCACTACCACATAAATGGCTATCTGCGGGTCATCCGCCGGAGCATAGCCGATAAAAGACACGACATATTCTCCGTTTCCTCTCGGCAAAGTCTGCGCCGTACCGGTCTTACCGCCGATGGCATATCCCGCCGGTCTTGCCGTCTTACCGGTTCGGAAACTTCCGCCCTCTTCCATAACCACGGCACGGCAGTACTGTCTGATTTTTTCCGAGGTGGATTCCGAAACAGTCTGTTTCAGCACCCTCGGCTCAATGTTTTCCACCGTTGCTCCGCCGGAGTTGGTAATCTTGTCCACCATATTGGGTTCATAGTAATATCCACCGTTAATTAACGAACAGAAACCGGTAATCATCTGTATCATAGTCACGTTGAAGTTCTGACCGAAGGAGTTGGTTGCCAAATCCGCCGCTCCCATCTGGTCTGCCGTGTACAGAAGTCCCGCGGTTCTTGCCTCTCCCGCCAAATCCACATTCGTCTTTAATCCGAAATTGAAATTCTGCTGGAATTCGCTGAACTCCTCGGCGCCCAGCGTCGCCGCTATTTTCATAAGCGCCACGTTGCAGGACCATGCGATGGAGTTCTGTACGCTTACGTCACCCTCTCCGCCTCTCTTATAGCTGTGGCACTTGATGGTATGTCCGCCCACCTCCAGCGAACCGGTACAGGTGTAATGCTCATTTCCGGTAATTGCTCCGGTTTCCAATGCTGCCGCCACGGTAAAGGGCTTGGCCGTGGAACCCGGCTCGTAGGTGTTGGAAATACAATAGTTTTTCCAGAGATTATTCAGGTTTAGCAAAAGCTGGTCCTCGCCCAGTCCGTCAATGGTCTCCTGCGTAATGTAGGTGTCCGTCTTCTGGTTCACCTGATAACCGGCGGCATTCGTCACCTGTTCAATCAGACGGGAACCCAAAAGGGCATCCGTGTTTCTCGTATCGTTCAAATCAAAGGTCGGGTAGCTTGCCATCGCCAGAACATTTCCGGTATTGACCTCCATAATGATACAGCCTACATTTTCCGCACCGTTTCCGGGATGCACTGCGTCCTTGTGCTCGTCATTGAACTGCTTTAAGTATTTTTCCACAATGCTCTGGACATTGACATCAATGGTGCTGTGAATGGTATAGCCGTCCACGGCAGGCTTAATGGTTCTCTCCAATGTGGAATCATCATTGAGGTATCCGTACTCTCTTCCCGTAGTTCCGTTTAAAACATCGTTGTAATACTCTTCCAGTCCGTACTGTCCCTGATTGTCGGAACGGGCAAATCCCACCACGTCACACGCCAAAGAGCCGTTGGGGTAAATTCTCTTGTACTCTTCCTCGAACCAGACACCTTTAATCTTTGTGTTCTCCAACTGTGCCTCTTTAAATCCGCTGATTTCATCAAAGGTCAGTTTGCGCAAAGGCACATACCATGAGGAGTTCGGATGGGTGGTAATATACTCCCTGACTGCTGCCATATCCAGTTGGGGAAAATTGGTCTGAAGCGCCTCCAAGGTCGGCTCTAAATACTCCTCTTTGTACTGCATGACATAGGAATCAATGACAAGATTATATACCTTTTCACTGGACGCTAACTTCGTTCCCTTTGCGTCCACTATATCGCCCCGTCTGAACGGCAGGGTGGTGGAATCATACCTTTGCTGGGAAAGCACCTGTTTTGTGTACTCTGTCCCGTCCTCCTTGGTAATCCACCTCAGTCTTACCACTAAGCCGGCAAAAGCCAGCAGTACCATGACGAAAAGTACCACCAGCTTTTTCTGCATTTTAATAGAAAACTTTTTGGTTTTTGTGTTGCTTTGTTTTGCATTATTCGGTCTTGTATTATTTGTGTTACTGTTCTTGTTATTCTGCATCCTCTTTTACCCGTCGCATATAATCGTTTTCCACACTGTCATAGGAGATAATCTGTCCCTCCTGTGCATAGGTCATGCCCAGTTCACCGATAGCTACTCTCTTTACCTCCTCCAAGTCAATGCTGCTTGTAATCCGGCTGTATGTCTCATCATTTTCCAGCCGCATGGTGTTCAGCTCGCTCTCAAGGCTTGCAAGCCCCTTCGTCCGGTTGGTAAGTTCTGCCTGTAACTGAATGTAGTTAATGAGAATAAACGCACATGTGCAGAACGCCACTGTCAGAAACACCACATAGCCAAAGCTCATATGGTGCGCCTTCTCACGGTTCTTTCTCGCCTCATGGCTCAGCTGCCTTCTGGGCGCTTCCTCCAACTGCCTGCGCACATCCAGCTGGTGTGCGGTATTCCCATAAACATAGGTGCGATTGTCTATTCTGTTGTTCACTCTCTTTCCTGAATTCACTCTTCTTGTCTGTGCCAAATATATCTCCCACTTTCTGTCCGAAATTTCTTTTCAGCTTACATGTAAGCCGTCCCCTGTGTTGTTTTTACTGTTGCTGTATCCTTCTGTGACTTTGTTTTTCTGTAGCTTTGCTCTGCCCTTACGCTCTTTCAAATACTCTGAGTTTTGCACTCTTGGAGCGGCTGTTTTCTTCCAATTCTTTTTCCGTGGGAAGAATCGGTTTCTTCGTAATCACTCTTCCCTTGGATACCTTGCCGCACACGCATACCGGAAATTCCGGCGGGCAGGTACAGGGATTCTCATTTTTGCGAAACGCTCCTTTTACAATTCTGTCCTCCAGCGAATGAAAAGTTATAATGCAAATCCTTCCACCCGGATTTAACATATCAATAAAAGAATCCAGTGAATCCCTCAGCACTTCCAGTTCCTTGTTACATTCAATGCGGATTGCCTGAAAGGTCTGTTTGGAGGGATGACCGTTCTTTCGCATCTTCGCCGGAATCGCCGCCTTAATCACCTCATTCAATTCAAAGGTTGTTTCAATGGGCTTGTCCGCTCTCGCCTTCACAATATGTTTTGCTATATTTTTGGCGAACTGGTCTTCGCCATAGTCTTTGATAATATGAAAAAGCTCCGTCTCGGAATAACCGTTTACAATATCCCTCGCCGTCAGTGTCTGTCTGCGATCCATCCGCATATCTAAGGGGGCGTCAAAACGGTAGGAAAATCCTCTGTCCTCCGTGTCCAACTGGTAGGAGGACACTCCGAGGTCTAAAACAATTCCGTCCACCTTATCCACTCCCAGTTCGGATAACGCTGCTTTTGCATTGCAGTAATTGTTGCGGATAATAGTCACTTTATCGCCAAAGGGGGCAAGTCTTTCTCCCGCCGCCTTAATTGCCGCGTCATCCTGATCGATTCCGTAAAAATGACCATCTTTCAGTCTTTTGCAAACTTCAAAGGCATGTCCGCCTCCGCCAAGCGTTCCGTCCACATAGATACCGTCCGGTCTGATATTCAGTTCTTCAATGGTTTCCGCAAGCATTACGGAATAATGATTGAATTCCATCCGGTATCTCCTTTCTGCCCGAACGCTTTTCTGCCAGAAGGTATTTCTGTCAGGACTGTTTTTCTTAAGGTTAAATCGTGAGTCCCAGTCCTTCCATGGCTGCCGTAATATCGTCCATATTTTCATCCGTGCTGATAGCTTCCCACTTCTCCTTGCTCCAGATTTCAATACGGCTTCCGACTCCCACTAACACTACATCCTTATCCAATCCGGCAAACTCTCTTAACGTTGCCGGCAAAAGTATTCTTCCCTGCTTGTCCACTTCCACCTGCGCAGCTCCTGCCAGGAAGAAACGGGCAAACTGTCTTGCCTCTTTATTAATTAAAGGCAGTGATGTCAGCTTCTGTTCAAAAGCGTTCCAATCCTCGTTGGCGTACACAAACAGGCAGCCATCCATTCCCTTTGACACCACAAATTCGTCTCCTAACGCTTCGCGGAACTTTGCGGGAATAATCAACCTGCCCTTGGCATCCACTGTATGATTGTACTCACTCATAAACATTGCAATCACCACCAGTCAAAATGGTCTGCCACGGAAGTCTGTACTGTCGTCCAAAATCTACCACTTTGTGACACTTCGTACCACTTCCACCCACTTTTATTATGATTCTAATATAAAATAAAGAATTTTTCAAGCAAAATCAAGTGGGTATTTTTGGCAAAAAAGCACAAAAAAAGTGCCTTACAGCCACCTGTAAAGCACTTTTTGCACATATTCATACCATATCTTGTATGGTGGGGATTCATCCCATACCATATCTGCCAAAAACAACTTTTTTATCATTTCTTTAAAAAATTTTTAATTTTTTTAATTTTCCAAGAACTTTTTTACTCTTCTTCCGTGTTGCTGCTTTCTTCTTCCGCGTCGTTGCTCTCACTTTCTGCCACAACCGGCTGATAAGCCGCAGCCTTTCCCTTTTTGATTCGTATTCTCACAATGATATCCGTCGCCACCGCGAATACCACCAGACACAGGGAAAGCACCTGTGATACCGCAATCTGGGTTCCCGGAATCCACAACTGATCCGTACGGAGTCCCTCGATAAACGCTCTTCCCAATCCGTAGCCGCCTAAATAAAACAGGCATATCTCTCCATGGAATTTCTTATGTTTCCGGTAGCATAAAAACAATATCAGAATCAATACATTCCACAAGGACTCATAGAGAAACGTGGGGTGTACCTGAATATAGTTGCTTCCCTCCACAATGTGGGCCGAAATATTTTCCGAAATATCTCTGCTTCGGACTGCCTCCACCGGAAGCCTCATGGCAAACAGGTTATCCGTGTAATCACCAAATGCTTCCCGGTTCATGAAATTACCCCAGCGTCCGATAATCTGCCCCAATATCAGTCCAAGGACACCGGAATCCCCTATCTGTAAAGGATTCAGCTTTTTGATTTTGCAATAGATAAACAGTGTCAGAAATGCAGCAATCACTCCACCGTAAATTGCCATGCCGCCGTTTCTGGTATTAAAAATACTCAACAGGTTATCCTTGTAGCTGTCCCAGGAAAATGCCACATAATAAAGTCTTGCGCCTATCACGGAAAAAATCACCGCATAAATTGCAAAATCCCAGTATACATCCGGATTCTGCCCCGTCACTTTTGCATCATGCACCGCCATCAGAATACCTGCAAGCACTCCGATTCCGATAATCAAACCGTAGTATGCAATCGAAAAGCCAAAAATCTCAAAACTTTTCGGTACGTTTTCAAGATAAATTCCCAAATGGGGAAATGCAATATCCGCTGCGTTCATTTCAAACATTCCCTTCTAAATTGCGTATTAAACATTAAAACGGAACAAAATAACGTCTCCGTCTTTTACCACATAGTCCTTGCCTTCCATACCCACAAGACCTTTCTCACGGGCGGCGGCCAAAGAACCCTGCTCCAGCAAATCCTTGTAATTTACTACCTCTGCCTTAATGAATCCTCTTTCAAAATCAGAGTGAATCTTGCCGGCTGCCTGCGGCGCCTTGGTTCCGATTTTAATGGTCCACGCTCTGGTCTCGTCTTCTCCTGCCGTCAAAAAGCTCATCAGTCCCAAAATACGGTAGCTTGCCGCAATCAGCTTATCCAGTCCGGATTCTTTTAAACCAAGTTCCTCCAAAAACATAGATTTTTCGTCATCATCCAGTTCCGCAATCTCCTGCTCAATCTGGGCACAGATAACGAATACCCCGCTGCCCTCTTTTGCCGCGAATTCACGAACCGCTGCCACATGGGGATTGCCTGCCGCATCATCCGCCAAATCGTCCTCCGCAACATTTGCCGCATAAATCACAGGCTTGTAGGTAAGAAGATTATAAGAACGAAGCAGAGCCAGCTCATCCTCGTCATCCACTTCCAAAGTTTTTGCCATTTTGCCGCTCTCCAAATGCTCCTTAATGCGCAGGAGCAGAGCCTCTTCCTTCGCCATGGTCTTGTCCATTCTTGCCGCTTTCGTCACTTTGGACAATCTTCTCTCCAAAATCTCCAAATCCGAGAAAATCAGCTCCAGATTAATGGTTTCAATATCCCTCATGGGGTCTACGCTTCCGTCCACATGTACCACGTTGGGGTCCTCAAAACAGCGAACCACATGTACAATGGCATCCACTTCCCTGATATTGCTCAGGAACTGGTTACCGAGTCCCTCGCCCTTGGACGCACCTTTTACCAGACCGGCTATATCCACAAACTCAATCACTGCCGGCGTTACCTTTTTGGAACGATACATATCTCCCAGCAGTTTCAATCTTTCGTCCGGCACCGGAACGATACCCACGTTGGGGTCAATCGTACAGAAAGGATAGTTGGCGGATTCCGCTCCCGCCTTGGTCAAAGAGTTAAATAATGTACTTTTTCCTACATTGGGCAGACCCACGATACCTAATTTCATATTGATTCTATCTCCTTAAAATTGCTTTATTTATCAAGTTTTGGAGCGTTGGGAATTTGGATTTACACCCCAAACGCCTCTTCAAAATTCTTGATTTTCTTCTTGAGTGTTATGGACAACCGGATTCCGGCAGGCAACTCCCCGCCTTTTCCATCTTTTTGCCCTTATTATGGCTCCTTTTCTAACCAAAAAAGAGCCTGATACAACTTACTAACTGTACCATAAACAGGCTCTTTTTTCAATAGATGTAAAAATAAATCGTGGTAAACGGAAAAAACATATGATATGAATTGCCATTGCCTGCGCAGAAAATTTTCCGACAGGCTTTCCCTTTATTTGTTCATTGCTTCCACAAACTCTTCAACGCTCACCAAGCTGCTGCACAACTCAAACTGGTGCTTTAAATGCTCCAAAACAGCTTCCTTGACCTCATCGGTTACGTCGTAAAGTCTGGTATTTACCTTTCCGGACTGGGTGATACCCGTAACCTTCACGTAACCAAGGTTCAATAAGCGTTTCAAAATAGCGGTTACGGTGCTCTGTGTTAAATGTCTTCTCTGATTTACAATTCCTGAAGACGTCATCGGACCCGGTGCGCTGCTGATAATGTTAAGTACTTCTAATTCTCTCTCTGTCATTGTTTTTCTCCTTATCGTGTATCTTGTACTTTTTGTTAGTAACCATTATATTGCAATATCTTTATATAATCAAGTACAATTCTATTTAAAATAGATTTTTTTACAAAAAAGGAGCACCGAAGTGCTCCCTGTCTGTTACTGAATCAAAGATTGTATTTCTTCTGCGGATATTCCTGCGGATGCGTAACTATAAGTAAATCCTTCCTTTTCCCACAATGCGTATTGTATTGTGTTTTCCATACCGGTAAATTTAGCAACTGCTTTTATCCGTAAAAAAACACCCCGCCTCAGGTTTTTATGCCTGTGACGGGGTGTTTTAGCACACAAATTTCAAAGTTCTGTCAGCCCTGACTACCTTGCATTAGTACTCTAATACATACATTGCTGTTTCTGTAATTTCAAAGCAAACCTGTCCGTTCGCATTGGAAATCACTTTACCAACAAGGGTTTTGTTGTTGTCCGCATCTACTTTGTAGATAGTCACCTCTCCCAAACTTACGGGTACTGTGGTGTGGAATACAACCGTTGCACCCAAATCCTGTTTGTGGGTGAAATCAATGGTTCTGGAGTGCTCTGTAATCGTATCCTTATGTTCAAAGTTTGTTTCCTTGTAACCGGAAAAATCATTCTTTGCAAGAAATGTTACCGCATCGGAATCACCGATAAATACATGTAATCCTCTCAGTGCCGATGAAGATATTTCTTTTACGGTTGCGGCGGGAATGATTTTATCCGTACTGCTTGCATCTACATGAAGAATATCCTGATTGGAACCGGATACACTTTCCTGTTCATCTTTTGTCTGTGTAGAAATTGCTTTTGCAATAGCATCCCAGCCTGAAATCTGCTCTCCTGCAACATTTGTTGTTTTCAGTACCGGTGCCGGAGTCGCAAGTGCCGAATGTGTCGGCTTTGCAGGTTCCGGATTCGAGGGTTCCGGGTTCGAAGGTTCCGGATTCGAAGGCTCCGGATTTGAAGGCTCCGGGTTCGAAGGCTCCGGATTCGAAGGGTTCGGATTCGAGGGCTCCGGATTCGAAGGGTTCGGATTTACAGCGTTTGGATCTGTTAACACATAAAAGGTTTGACTCTGCATTTTCTCCAACAACATATCATTAGAAGGATAATAACCTGTATACAGTTTACCGCTAGAAGAAATCATATTATGTGCAGAAGTCGTCCAGTAGAGTACCTCTCCCTGACTGTAAAATTTTCCTATAACAACCAACCACTCATCCGACGGAAACGGATACCTTTTATAGCATTCGTTTGCAAACAGATCCGATGCGCTACTGCCAAGGATTGGCAAATCAGCGTTTTCCACATCACTTAACGTAGTTGCTCTTACCCAGCCTTCCTTTCCTGTCCACTTATACCAGTGTGCATAAAGTGTTGTCGGCGCATTATACACTTTATGTTGCTCTACATAGTCCGTACCTTCGGGGGTAGTATACCATCCGGTAAACGCATATCCTTCCTTTGTAGGCGTAGGCATACCGGTAAGTATTCCGCCTGCTGTCGTGGCAGTGGTACTTTCCATATTCCCGCCGGCAGGATCAAAAGTGACGGTATATTTCGGATAAAAATAGTATGTCTTCCCATTGCTGCCTATCTCATCGCTTCCAATCACTTTATAATCCAGCACACTATCCCAGTATTTGTACAAACATACATAATCTGTTCCTTTTTTTCCTATTATGAAATACTCATCCGTATTTATAGTACTCATTTTGTGACCTATTTTAAATTCCCAAATATAGTCATCTAAGTCACCATCAACCAAAGCACTGATATCAATTAAATTTTCTTCCATAAGGTCTCTGTTCTCGCTCGTCACCTCTATCCAGCCCGTTCCCGCCGCTTTTGCACTGATTCCCGGTACCATACTCACTACCAGTGCAATCGCAAGTGCCAGACTTAATATCTTTGTCAAAAATTTTGCTCTGTTCATACGATTGTTCCTCTCTTTCTTCTGTACTTATGATTGTGAACTTAAGATAAATGATAGCATTTTTTCCCAGAGATAAGTGAAAAGCTGCATCAATCGACCACAAAATGTAACCAATCGACTTCGTCGATTAACAAAAAAAGAACCCCATTAGACTATATCTGCAATCCGAACAGAGCCTATCATCTGAGACAGGCTTTTATGCCGGGAGACGTCTCCTATGAAGAAGCTCACCGGATTGGCGTGGAACTTGCTGACAAACTTTTAGAAGGCAAATACTCCTATACCGTGACTACTCATATTGACAAGGGACATGTGCATAATTACATCAGTTCTGATCTATCAAAATACTCCTGTAATCTATTCACAAATTGTCCAACGTGTATTCCATCCACAAACGAATGATGTACCTGTACCGATATTGGTATCATAATTCTTCCATTTTTCTCATAATACTTTCCCCAGTCAAATAAAGGGATTGCATTATCCTTCTTTCCCGAATTTGTATGCGAAATATGCGTAAATGTAACCCACGGCATCGGAGAACATTGAAACACGTCATTTCCTAACGGACCGGTAAAGTATTCCTTTTGTTCATTTGCAACCGTATATGCTAATTTGCAATACTCGTCGATATCATCAACAAATGGTACATTAACCACTTTAAATAAATTTGTGGACTTATTCAGATATGTAAATGCAGTATCGACTCTGTCATAAAGAACAATTTTTCCATCCAAAAAGCGATAACGAAATTCCTCTATCTCATTGGCACATTTGCAAACTGCATATACCATTGCCATAGTAAATGACAATCCCTGTTTCTTAACTTTCTCTTGAAAATTTGTTATATCTGCCTCAAACGTAACACAAAATTGTGGTTCTATACTGTTTCTAAAAATCATACAATGCATGGCTCTTTCCCATGTCTTTTCATCTATAATCTTATAATTGTCAGCCATAAGCCATTCCTCCATAAATCTTTCATCAAGAAAACGTAGTTCCTAACTGATATGCCTCTTCTAAGCCATTTGTATTTTTCACATCGCCCTTATCTTTTGCACCTCTTACAAGCACTGTTCCCGCATCTTCAAGTTTAAAATAATTTAATACAAGCCGATACTGCACCTTAATTGCATCAAACAACTCCGGCAATGTCGCTGCACCAACTAATATCAGTGCAAGCCTTTTCATCTTAAACTCATTCCGCATAGGCGTATGTAGTCTGTCAATAAGTGCTTTTAGCTGTGCACTGACACCATAAAAATATACAGGCGACGCGACAACCAGCACATCTGCCGCTTTGAGCTTTTCATAAACTTGCGACATATCGTCTTTTTGAAAGCACTCATGCCCTTCTCTGGCAAAACACGTGTTACATCCTATACAAGGATTCACTTTGTAATCTGCTACCGAAATTACATCAACACAGTTATTTTTCTCTGCTCCATCAACAAATGCCTGTACCAGCATTTCCGTGTTTCCGCCTTTTCTCATACTCCCCGATAAAACAACAATATTACTCATTATGTTCTCCCTGTGTTGCTATGTGCTACTTTTGTATAGCTAATAGGCTATCATTTGTTAGCTGCAATAATACTACTATCTTATAAAAAAAGCAAGTACATTCATATATTTGAAGTTTATATATTCAAAATGATTTAAACCTTTTACAAAAACACCCCGCCGCAGGTTTTTACGCCTGTGACGGGGTGTTGTAACACACAAATTTCAAAGTTCTGTCAGCCCTGACTGCCTTGCATTAGTATTCTAATACATACATTGCTGTTTCTGTAATTTCAAAACAAACCTGTCCGTTCGCATTGGAAATCACTTTACCAACAAGGGTTTTGTTGTTGTCCGCATCTACTTTGTAGATAGTCACCTCTCCCAAACTTACGGGTACTGTGGTGTGGAATACAACCGTTGCACCCAAATCCTGTTTGTGGGTGAAATCAATGGTTCTGGAGTGCTCTGTAATCGTATCCTTATGTTCAAAGTTTGTTTCCTTGTAACCGGAAAAATCATTCTTTGCAAGAAATGTTACCGCATCGGAATCACCGATAAATACATGTAATCCTCTCAGTGCCGATGAAGATATTTCTTTTACGGTTGCGGCGGGAATGATTTTATCCGTACTGCTTGCATCTACATGAAGAATATCCTGATTGGAACCGGATACATTTTCCTGTTTTTCTTTTGTCTGCGTAGAAATTGCTTTTGTAATAGCATCCCAGCCTGAAATCTGCTCTCCTGCAATATTCGTTGTTTTCAGTACCGGTGCCGGTACCGCGGGTGCCGAAGGGGTCGGCTTTGCAGGTTCCGGATTCGAAGGCGTCGGATTTGAAGGCTCCGGGTTCGAGGGTTCCGGGTTTGAGGGTTCCGGGTTCGAAGGCCCCGGATTCGAGGGTTCTGGGTTCGAAGGCTCTGGATTCGGATTTATAGGATCCGGCTTTACAGCGTTAGGATCTTTTAACACATAAAAAGTTTCACTCTGCATTTTCTCCGCCAACGAACGATTGGACGCATAGAAACTTGTAGATATATTACCTTCAGAATCCATACCACGCGTAGAAGCCAGCCGGTACAATACATATCCCTGACTATAGAATTTTCCTACAACAACCGAATACGCATCTGATGGAAATGGAATCTTTTTATAACATTCGGTTGCAAACTGATCTGACGCGCTGCTGCCAAGAACCGGCAAATCAGCGCTTTCCACATCGCTTAACGTAGTTGCTCTTACCCATTCTTCCTTTCCTGTCCACTGATACCAGTGTGCATAAAGTGTCGTTGGCGCATTGTACACTTTATATTGCTCTACATAGTCCGTACCGTCAGGGGTAGTATACCATCCGGTAAACGCATATCCTTCCTTGGTCGGCGTAGGCATACCGGTAAGTATTCCGCCTGCTGTCGTGGCGGTGGTGCTTTCCATATTCCCGCCGGCAGGATCAAAAGTGACTGTACATTTCGGATAAAAATAGAATCTCTTCGCCTTGTTGTCTAACTCATCACTGCTAACAATTTCATAAGATACATCCTCTTCATTGTATAAACATACATAATCCTCTCCTGTTTTTCCTATCATATAATACTGACCGGGTAACATCGCACCTTGTATGTCATAAGCTATTTTAAATTCCTTAATATACTGATCTAAGCCACCGGCAACCAAATCACTGATGTCAATTAAACTTCCTTTCATGAGATCTCTGTCATCGTCCGTCACCATTAGCCAGTCCGCTATTCTTGCTTCTGCACTGATTCCCGGTACCATACTCACTACCAGTGCAACCGCAAGTGCCAAACTTAATATCTTTGCCAAAAATTTTGCTCTGTTCATAAGATTGTTCCTCTCTTTCTTCTGTACTTATGATTGTGAACCTAAAATAAATTATAGCATTTTTCCCAAAGATAAGTGAAAAGCTGCATCAATCGACCGCAAAATGTAACCAATCGACTTCATCAATTAACAAAAAAGAACCCCATTACTGATATTTCTATCAATAATGAGGTTCTCATCATTTTCTTATATACCCATGGCACTTACACAAAACTTTACCGTTTCTGCGCACTTACCTTTGGCTTATTTCTGTGCGATTGCAGCCTGTGCTGCTGCCAGTCTTGCAATAGGTACACGGAAAGGTGAGCAGGATACATAATCCAGACCAATCTTGTTGCAGAACTCTACGGAAGAAGGATCTCCGCCGTGCTCGCCACAGATACCTACATGGAGCTTAGGATTAACAGGCTTTCCAAGTTTGATAGCCATTTCCATCAGCTTGCCAACACCGGTCTGATCCAGTTTTGCAAACGGATCGTTCTCGAAAATCTTGGTGTCATAGTAAGCGTTCAGGAACTTACCTGCATCATCACGGGAGAAGCCGAAGGTCATCTGGGTCAGGTCGTTCGTACCGAAGCAGAAGAAGTCAGCCTCTTTTGCGATTTCGTCAGCGGTCAGAGCTGCTCTGGGGATCTCAATCATGGTACCAACTTCGTACTCAAGGTTGATTCCGGATGCTGCGATTTCAGCGTCAGCGGTCTCAACAACAACCTTCTTAACATACTTCAACTCTTTTACTTCACATACAAGAGGAATCATGATTTCAGGCTTAACAGTCCAATCGGAATGTTTCTTCTGTACATTGATAGCTGCACGGATAACAGCCTTGGTCTGCATCTTAGCAATTTCAGGATAAGTAACTGCAAGACGGCATCCTCTGTGACCCATCATAGGGTTGAACTCATGCAGGGAAGCAATGATATTCTTGATAGTCTCAACGGATTTACCCTGAGCCTTAGCAAGTTTCTCAATGTCAGCTTCCTCGGTAGGAACGAACTCATGAAGAGGGGGATCAAGGAAACGAATGGTAACAGGGTTACCCTCCAGAGCCTCGTACAGCGCCTCAAAGTCACCCTGCTGATAAGGCAGAATCTTCTCAAGTGCTGCTTCTCTCTCCTCTACAGTATCGGAACAAATCATCTCACGGAATGCTGCAATTCTGTCCTCTTCAAAGAACATATGCTCGGTACGGCAAAGACCGATACCTTCTGCACCAAGCTCGCGAGCCTTCTTAGCGTCTGCAGGAGTATCTGCATTGGTACGAACCTTCATGGTTCTGAACTTGTCAGCCCAAGCCATTACACGTCCGAACTCACCAGCGATGGTTGCATCAACGGTCTTAATCTCACCTGCATAAATGTTACCGGTAGTACCATCGATGGAAATCCAGTCTCCCTCGTGGAACTCTTTTCCGGCCAGAGTAAATTTCTTATTAGCTTCGTCCATAGCGATGTCACCGCATCCGGATACACAGCAGGTACCCATACCACGGGCAACTACGGCTGCGTGGGAGGTCATACCACCACGAACAGTCAGGATACCCTGAGAAGCCTTCATACCGGTAATATCTTCGGGAGAGGTCTCCAGACGAACCAGAACAACCTTCTCACCTCTTGCATTCCAGGTCTCTGCGTCTTCTGCTGTAAATACAACTTTACCGCATGCAGCACCGGGAGATGCGCCAAGACCCTTGCCCATAGGGGTTGCAGCCTTAAGAGCAGCGGTGTCAAACTGAGGATGTAACAGAGTATCCAGGTTACGAGGATCAATCATAGCAACTGCCTCTTCCTCGGTTCTCATTCCCTCATCTACCAAATCGCAGGCAATCTTCAAAGCTGCCTGAGCGGTTCTCTTACCATTTCTGGTCTGCAGCATGTACAGTTTACCATGCTCAACAGTAAACTCCATATCCTGCATATCTCTGTAATGATTCTCCAGAGTCTTGCAAACTTCCTCAAACTGAGCAAATGCCTCAGGGAACTTGTTTGCCATCTCTGCAATCTTCATAGGTGTACGAACACCGGCAACTACGTCCTCGCCCTGCGCATTGGTCAAGAACTCACCGAACAGACCTTTAGCGCCTGTTGCAGGGTCACGGGTAAATGCAACACCGGTACCACAGTCATCACCCATGTTACCGAATGCCATAGACTGTACGTTTACAGCGGTACCCCAGGAATAAGGAATATCGTTGTCACGACGGTATACGTTTGCACGAGGGTTGTCCCAAGAACGGAATACAGCCTTGATAGCGCCCATCAACTGCTCCTTAGGATCGTTGGGGAAATCAACACCAATCTTGGATTTGTACTCAGCCTTGAACTGGCCAGCCAGCTCTTTCAGGTCATCTGCAGAAAGCTCTACGTCCTGAGTAACACCCTTCTTCTCTTTCATCTCATCGATTAACTGCTCGAAGTATTTCTTACCAACCTCCATAACAACGTCGGAGTACATCTGGATAAATCTTCTGTAGCAGTCCCAAGCCCAACGGGGATTGCCGGACTTCTCAGCGATAACGTTTACTACGTCCTCGTTCAGACCAAGGTTCAAAATGGTATCCATCATACCGGGCATGGAAGCTCTAGCACCGGAACGTACAGACACTAACAAAGGATTCTCGTGATCACCGAATTTCTTACCGGTAATCTCCTCCATCTTAGCAATATACTCATTGATCTGTCCCTGAATCTCATCATTGATTTCACGACCATCTTCATAATACTGTGTACATGCTTCAGTTGTAATAGTGAAACCCTGAGGTACAGGAAGACCGATATTGGTCATCTCAGCAAGGTTGGCACCTTTACCACCGAGCAGCTCACGCATGTTGGCGTTACCTTCGGTAAACAAATACACCCATTTTTTTGCCATTTGTTACTTCCTCCTAAATATATGTTGTTCTAAATATGAGGGATTCCTATGGCCGAAATCCCCATAATCAGCATAAGTTTACGCTCTTTAGAGCGCACACATCTATAATAACACAAAAAAAGTAAAAGGCAACAAAAAAATTGTACATTTCAACACTTTTCTAACGGAACGAAGCTGTCAAAAATGAAAAAGTCAAAATTTTTTCTTGCCCGGCGCAACTGTTCCTCATTTTTTATTGTCCATGCCGCTGCCTTATTTCCGTAAAGCCTGCGGCAGATTTTGCGGGACAGCATGTTCGGGTACTTGCAGTTGTATGCCACAAAATCCGGTCTGCCCAGGAAATTTAACAACAGATTCTGCATAATAAAATACAGCACGCCGGTATACTCCCCCTCTTTCAAAAAGGCGTCGGACAACTGCCCTCTCACCACATCTTTGCGGTGCGTCTGATACCATAAAAGCGCCAACGGGTTAAAGGACTCCATGCAGTATGTTCCCTTGTATTTCCGAAGCAGCCTGTCTGCCAAAAGACACAGGCTCATATTGGCGGTTTCCATTTTAAACTCCACAATCAGCGGTACCCTGCCATTCACCATTTTGAGAACATCTTCCAATTTGGGGATACGCTCCTTAGACCGGCACAGCGGAAACTGCTGCAGCTCCTCGTAAGTATAATTCCGCACCTTTCCGTCCACACCGCAGATTCTGTTCAGCGTAAAATCGTGAAACACCACCGGCACATTGTCCTTCGTCAACTGGATATCCATTTCGATACCAAATCCCGCATCCACCGCTTTTTCAAATGCCTTCATGGAATTTTCCGGGGCATCCGTTTTGTTATCATGCAGTCCCCTGTGGGCGTACAGCCATTTCTGAAATTCCTTCATGTTTGGTTTTCCCACAATCCTCGGCATTAGCATAAGGAAATACAGCAAAACAAGTGCTATGATCACGATTGCAATTATTATCAGCGTTTTCATTCCGTCTCCCATCCGTATGTGCACATACGATTTTTATTTATCCTCCGTACCGTTAGTTACCCCATCACATTAATACACCCTGATTTTTACATAGGTATTATCCCATGCTTTAAAGCCCCGGCATTCATTCCCGTTCGTTATCCCGTCCGTCTCATCATAGGAGGTATTGATAAATCCTAAAACGGTTTCCCCATCCTTTTTTGCCTGCTCTATGTCCTCATCCGTGTATACCAGTGTAATCCTGTCCCGATAATTCGGCGGAAGAGCTTCCCTGTTCACAATCACCGCCCCTTTGGAATCCGGTTTCACACAGATATTGCCGTAGCTGTCCACAAGACTTTTTAAGATTCTTTTGGCGGTCACACCATAGTAATCTAACTCATATCTTCCCCCGGCATCCCCGCCTGCCAGCGAATTCATATATGTGGTGGAGGCGATTCCGTTCTCGCTGACTCCCGCCACCTGAACAGCAATACACAAAGAGAGCACGGCGGTCGTCACCTTTTTATACTTCGCCACATGTATCATGTAATGCACGGTATAGGACGCCAGCACAATCATGGCTCCGTAAATAAAATAGAAATGTCTCCAGCCGTTGTAAATATTGGGTTTTCCCACTATTGTCGCCATCACGGGAATCGCCGGAATGAGTGCAAACAGCGGATAAAGTTCCCCTGCCTTATTCCACCTTCTCCGGAATTTCACCAACAAAAGCACACCGACAACAATCATCACCGAAACGGACACCGGTATGGTGAGGGTAATAATTTTCGGCAGATAATACCACGGCAGAGGATTTTCGGAATAACGGTATATCTGTCCCTCAAATAAAACCGTTCCGTCCAGACGGCTGAAATTCGTTGCATTGGACAGATTCCACTGTATAAAGCGAATCAGGTGAAATCCCTGTCCCCAGATAGCCGGAGTAAGTGCAAGATACCCAAAAAACGCCGTTCCCGCCGCCGTCAACCCCACCAGAAAACTATGGCGGTTCCACTCCTTTTTCACCGTGAGACAAATCAGATAGTATATCCCTATTAAAGCAAGCACGTAAATGCCGCTGATTTTCAGATTGCCCGCAAATGCGGCGCTGCTTCCAAGCAAAACAGCATTTCTGAAATTCCTCTTTTCGATAAAGCGGACGCCGTAAAAGAGCATTACAATCACCATGGCAAGCAGAACGCAATCCTTATTATTGTACAGTCCGTCCCCGAATATCCTTGGGGAAAAGAACAGAATCATGGCACCCGCAAGTGCCGTCATTTTGCTTTGAAACACCTCTCCTAACAGCCGGTACATATAGACAACGCCCAGAAAAAAGAGTGCATAAGTGTACATATGCCACGCCGTACTCTGCAAATCCGCCCTGCCGTCCAAAAGCATAAGAATGGGCGCACTAAGATAATGCGTTGCGATGCCGTGGTCTCTCTCCACACTTTCACAGATAGGTATGATTCCCCTGCCGCGGAGCGCACCTGAAATTTTATTGATATGAAAAACATCACTGTATTGCAGCACATTCATGTACAGGATTTCCTGTTCCGATTTCTCGTCAAAGTACACTCCTGCGTCTTTCACAAAACAGCAGCCAAACAAAAACATTGCTGTCAGAACGGCAATTACCAGCCATTTTTTCTTCTTTTCCGTCATTTTCTTTTCAATCTCCAGCCTTTTACAAAATTCCCCAAGCTATAGTTTAGCATTATTTTTCCTTCACAACAACTCTATATAAGAAATATACCACTTTTCCTTGCATTTTCCACGATTTTCTGTAAAATAGAGAATGGTTGAAAAGAGAACCCATTTAAATAAAGAAAGGTTTAAGACATGATTAGTGCAAATAACGTAACCTTACGAATCGGTAAAAAGGCATTATTTGAGGATGTAAACATTAAATTTACCGAGGGCAACTGCTACGGACTCATCGGTGCAAACGGCGCCGGCAAATCCACATTTTTGAAGATTCTTTCCGGCAAATTAGAGACCACCAAGGGAGATGTCACCATCACTCCCGGTCAGCGTCTGTCCGTACTGGAGCAGGACCATTTCAAATACGATGACTGTGTGGTAATGGACACCGTCATCATGGGCAACGAGCGCCTGTATCAGATTATGAAAGAAAAGGACGCCATCTATGCCAAAGAAGATTTCAATGACGAGGACGGAATCCGCGCCAGCGAGCTTGAGGCAGAATTTGCCGAGATGGACGGCTGGGAGGCAGAGTCCAATGCCGCCATGCTGTTAAACGGTTTGGGCATTGACACGGAATTCCACTATTCTTTGATGAAAGATTTGGACAGTAATATCAAGGTCAAGGTTCTGCTTGCAAAAGCGCTGTTCGGCAACCCCGACATTCTGCTTTTGGACGAGCCTACCAACCACTTGGATTTGGACGCCATTGCATGGCTGGAGGATTTCCTCATTGATTTTGAAAATACCGTTATTGTGGTATCCCACGACCGTTACTTTTTGAATAAGGTCTGCACGCAGATTGCGGACATTGATTACGGCAAGATTCAGCTTTACGCCGGAAACTATGATTTCTGGTACGAATCCAGCCAGCTGTTAATCAAGCAGATGAAGGAAGCCAACAAGAAGAAGGAAGAGAAAATCAAGGAATTGCAGGAGTTTATCTCCCGTTTCTCCGCAAATGCTTCCAAGTCCAAACAGGCTACCTCCAGAAAACGTGCTCTGGAAAAAATTGAGCTGGATGAAATCAAGCCTTCCAGCAGAAAATATCCCTATATTGATTTCCGCCCTGAGCGTGAAATCGGCAATGAGGTGCTCACCGTAGAACACCTTTCCAAGACAATCAACGGTGAAAAAGTGTTAAACGACATTTCCTTTGTGGTCGGACATGACGATAAGATTGCCTTTGTGGGAAGCAACGAGTTAGCAAAAACCACCCTGTTCCAGATTCTTGTCGGTGAAATGGAACCGGACGAAGGAAGCTACAAATGGGGCGTTACCACCTCACAGTCCTATTTCCCCAAGGATAACACGACGGAATTTGACAATGACCTGACCATCGTGGACTGGTTGACCGGCTACTCTCCCGTCAAGGATGTGACCTATGTGCGCGGTTTCTTGGGACGTATGCTGTTTGCCGGTGAGGACGGCGTGAAAAAAGTAAAAATCCTGTCCGGTGGTGAGAAGGTTCGCTGCCTTTTGTCCAAGATGATGATTAGCGGCGCAAACTGTCTGGTTTTGGATGAGCCTACCAACCATCTGGATATGGAATCCATCACCGCATTAAACAACGGACTGATTAAATTCCCCGGTGTGGCTCTCTTCTCCTGCCATGACCACCAGTTCGTACAGACCACAGCAAACCGCATTATGGAAATTCTTCCGAGTGGACAGCTGATTGACAAGATTACCACCTACGACGAGTATCTTGCCAGCGATGAAATGGCGAGAAAGCGCACTGTCTTTACCGCCAATAAGGAAGACGACGAGGATTGATAAAATGAATTCTGTAGATTTACATGTCCATTCCAATAAATCGGACGGCACCCTCACCCCCTCCCAGCTGGTGGATTATGCCAGAGAAAAAGGCTTAAATGCCTTTGCCCTGACAGACCACGACACGGTGGACGGTTTGAGGGAAGCCATAGAATATGCAGATAGCTTAAGACAGCGGGAGGCGGCAGAAAATGCCGGTTCCCGTTTTCCTGTCCCGGAGATAATTCCCGGAATCGAATTTTCCACGGAATACAACGGCAGGGACATTCATATCGTAGGACTGTATATCCACTATGAAAATCCCGTCTTTCAGGAATACCTGCAGCAATTTATCGACTCCCGCACCATGCGTAACATCAAAATGTGCAATCTTTTAAAAGGAGCCGGATTCGATATCAGCTACGAAAAACTGCAGGAGGAATTTCCTGACGCCGCCATCACCCGTGCCCATTATGCGAGATACCTTTTAAACCACGGCTATATCAAGAGCATGAAGGAAGCCTTTGAGCGGTACGTGGGCGACAGATGTCCGTACTTTGTCCCCCGCGAAAAAGTCACACCGGCACAGGCAGTAAAATTGATTCTCGCCGCCGACGGGGTTCCCATTCTGGCTCACCCCATTCTCTACCATATGTCGGACGCCAAGTTAGAAACCCTTGTGGCAGAGTTAAAAGAAGAAGGGCTCATGGGCATTGAAGCCATCTACAGCACCTACACCGCCGGGGAGGAACGGCAGATTCGTTTTCTGGCACAAAAATACCACCTGCTGATAAGCGGTGGCTCTGATTTTCACGGTGCCAACAAACCCGGACTGGACCTTGGCTGCGGCTACGGCAAATTAAATGTTCCGGCTTCCGTACTGGACAATATCAAAGGAAGTCTGAAAAATGTTCTGTTTTCAGATATGGACGGCACCCTTTTACGGGACGATAACACCGTAAGTGACGAAATGAAGCAGGCACTGCTTCGCCTCACCGACGCAGGGCACCGGCTTGTGCTGACTTCCGGCAGACCCCTGCCTGCCATATTGCAGGTCTGCGAGGATGCGGGACTGACCACGCCCAATATGCTCATCATTTCCAACAACGGCGCACTGATTTACAATCATGAAACCGGCAGACATTTGCAGGAATACCGTCTGTCCGGCGAAGATATCGCCTATATTGTGGCACGCGCAAGAGAGGCTGGAATCCACATTCACGGCTACACCGCTTCCCAGATTGTGGCATGTGAGCCAAACGACGAGCTGCGTTTTTATACGAGACGTATTCATATGCCCATTAAATATGTAACAGATATTGGTGAAGCGCTGTCAAACGGCTGCTACAAATTGCAGGTCATTCACTTAACCGACCATGATGCACTGCTTCGCTTCCGCGACAGCCTGTTACCCTACTGCGGCGAGCGTATCCGCATGGTCTTTTCCAACGACCGCTATTTGGAAATTCTTCCCGCTGAGGCAGAAAAAGGAAAAGCACTCCGCTTTATCGAAAGCTATCTTCCGGTTCCGCACTCTCACACCTTTGCTGCCGGGGATGCCCCCAACGACATTTCCATGCTGAAAGCTGCGCAGACCGGAATCGCCATGCAGAATGCTTCTTCCGAGGTAAAGGAAAGCGCCGATGTGGTGACTTCCCTCGACAACAACCACGACGGTTTACTGGAAATTTTGGAAAAACATTTCCGGTAAACCTCCCCTTCGGGGAATTCCTTCGCCGGAGGTTCCTTTAAAGATTATCCTTCCACGATTAAATATCTTCCGTCTCCCACTTCAAAGACTTCGTCCGCTTCTAAAATTTCCTCTCCGCTCGCTCCGTCCATGTCAATGCCTGCTTCCTCGAAATACTCCTGTACTTCCTTTACGGAATTTACCACTACTGCCATGAAGTCCTCCAAAAATTCCTCCGCTTCCTCCGGGCTGTCGGCAACCTTCTCCGGAAAAAGCTGTAACTGATTCTCCAAAAAACAACTTAATACTGCCTCATCAAATTCCTGCATTTTGCTCATTTCTCCTTTTGTTCCAATTCAGGAAGTCCAACCTTCCCATTTCGGATTCCTATCTCCGAATTATAATAATTCCAGCAATTCCAGTGGATGTGCTATCACTGCGTCTGCGTGATTCTCCTCCAGTTCCTTCCGGTCGCGGAATCCCCAGAGTACACCAACCGTGAACGCTCCCGCATTTTTCCCGGTTTTCATATCCGTGGAGGTATCTCCCAGATATACAATGTCCTCAATCTTCAGTCCGAGCTGCTCCAAAATCTGATATACGCCATCCGGGCTGGGTTTTATGGGCACACCGTCCTTCTGTCCCTGAATCGCGTCAAAATATCCCTTTCCAAACAATGTCTCAATGACATCAATGGTCTGGGCATGGGGTTTGTTGGACAAAACAGCAATCTTCATGCCCCGGTTTTTTAACTCCTTAAGCAGTTCGGGAATCCCGTCATAGGTCTTGATTCCGTAAGTACACCCTTTGCTGAAAAGCTCCTTATATTTAGCAAATGCCTCGTCAAAATGCTCCAGCTTCTCGTCACCGCCCGCAATCAGTGCACGTTTTATCAGATTTGCCGCGCCGTCCCCCACAAAATATTTGTACTGCTCCTCGGTAAAGGGTCCGTACCCGTAAGGTGCCACCGCCTCGTCCGTACATATTTTCATGCTCTGTATGGAGTCGGAAAGGGTTCCGTCCAAGTCAAAAATCGCTGCCTTTTTCATCTGCTGTCCTTCCTTTCAAAGCCATTCCCCTGCTTCCTGATAGAGCCTGCCCACCGGCAGTCCCACCACATTGTTGTAATCCCCTTCAATGCCGCTTATATATCTTGCACACATTCCCTGAATACCGTAGGCTCCCGCCTTATCCATGCAGTCTCCGGTGGACACGTACTCCGTGATTTCCTTATTCGTCATGGGGTAAAAATGTACCTTGGTACACTCATGGAAAGTCTTTTGTGTCACTTCGCCCTCTGCAGACTGATGAATCAGGGTGACTCCCGTATACACCTCATGCACATTCCCCTGAAGCAGGGAAAGCATTTGCTTTGCCTCTTCCGCAGTTCCCGGCTTGCCGAGAATTTGATTCTCACAGGCAACAATGGTGTCCGCCCCGATTACAAGCAGTTCCCCGCTGTTTCCCTCTTTCTTTTTGTGCAAAAACACTGCCTCCGCTTTCTGCGCGGAAAGCTCCTCCACCACCCGTGCCGGAACGGTCTGCGTGACCTTTTCCTCCACGTTGCTCACCTCGACCTGAAAGTCCAGTCCGATTTGCGCAAGCAACTCCTTCCTTCTCGGTGAGGCGGATGCCAAAAGTATCTCCATATCTGATTCTCCGTTATTCTTCATGTCTTGTCTCAGGAACAAATCTGCGGCTCTCCGCTGCGGTTATCTCGGCAGTCTTTTTCGCCTTCTCCACCGCTTCCTTGCAGAATACCTCCTGAGAATTGAACATTCTCTTGCCGCGTCTGTCCGGTTTTACATAGCTTCCGTCAGGCTGCAGCACCGAGGCTTTCACATTGTCCGCCAGCTGATTCTGCAAAATGTGCAGTAGTTCCTCTTTTAACTCCGGTCTGTCCACCGGGAACAGAATTTCCACGCGGCGCTCTAAGTTTCTGGGCATCCAGTCCGCACTGCCGCAATATATCTCGTAGTGCTCGTCGTTTTCAAAATAAAAGATTCGGCTGTGCTCTAAGAAATTTCCCACAATGGAGCGCACGGTAATATTTTCGCTGACGCCCGGAATCCCCACTTTCAGACAGCAGATTCCCCTGACAATCAGGTCAATCTTCACGCCCGCCGCACTTGCCTCGTACAGCGCCGCAATAATATCCTTGTCGCACAGAGAGTTCATCTTTGCAATGATATGAGCGGGTCTGCCCTCCTCGGCATATTTTTTCTCCCTGCCAATCAGGTACAGGAACTTGTTTTTCAGCCACAGCGGCGCCAGTGCCAGCTTGTTCCAAAACAGCGGCTCCGAATAACCGGAAAGCATATTGAATACCGCGGTTGCGTCCTCGCCGATTGCTTCCGCGCAGGTCAGCATACCAATATCCGTGTAGAGCTTCGCTGTCGCATCGTTGTAGTTTCCGGTTCCAAGGTGCACATATCTGCGGATTCCGTCCTGTTCCCTTCTCACCACAAGGGTAATCTTGCTGTGGGTTTTTAAACCCACCAGACCGTAGATAACGTGGCAGCCTGCTTTTTCCAGCATTCTCGCCCACACAATATTGTTTTCCTCGTCAAAACGCGCTTTCAACTCAACCAGAACCGTTACCTGCTTGCCGTTCTCCGCCGCCTGCGCCAGTGCCGCAATAATGGGGGAATTGCCGCTGACACGGTACAATGTCTGCTTGATAGCGAGGACTTCCGGATCCTTTGCCGCCTGTCTGATAAATTCCACCACAGGGGTAAAGGTCTGGTACGGATGGTGCAGCAAAATATCACCTTTCCGGATTTCTTCAAAAATATTGCAGCCCGCAGGAAGCTCCTGAACCTGCTGTGGCTCATATTTCGGGGTTTTCAAATGGGAAAATCCGTCCAGTCCGTACAATTTCATTAACACGGTCAAATCCAGCGGACCGTCAATCTCGTAAATATTCTGCTCCCCGATATGCAGTTCCTTTTTAATCACTTTTAACAGATGGCTGTCCATACCGGCTTCCACTTCCAGCCGGATTGCCTCGCCCCACTGACGTTTCTTGAGCTGCTTCTCGATTTCTTTTAACAAATCCGCAGCTTCATCCTCGTCAATGGTCAAATCCGCATTTCGCATAATACGGAAAGGATGCGCACACACAATATGATAATTCAGAAACAGTTTCTGAATATTCCGCTCAATGATTTCTTCCAACAGGATGACCTTCTTGGTCTTTCCCTCGGTGGGAAGCTGTACAATCCGGGACAATACCCCCGGCACCTGCACCGTCGCAAATTCCAGCTCGTCCTCATTGTCCTTTTTCCGCACCATGGCACCGATATTCAGTGTCTTATTGCGAATCAGCGGAAACGGTCTGGAGGAATCCACCGCCATGGGGGTCAAAACCGGATATACATTTTCCTCAAAATAGTTGTCCACAAACTCTGCCTCTTCCTCCGTCAGATGTTCGTGGTGTCTGATAATATGAAGTCCGTTCTGCTCCAAAAGGGGAAGCAGGGAACGGTTATAGGTGGAATACTGCAAATCCACCAGTTCGTGAATTTTTTCATGCAGTGCCTTCAACTGCTGGGTCGGGGTCATTCCCGCCAAATCCGGCTTTTCATATCCGGCATTCACCATATCTTTCAGGGACGCCACTCTGACCATGAAAAATTCATCCAGATTGGAGGCAGTGATGCTTAAAAATTTCAAGCGCTCAAACAGGGGAATATTTTTATCCCTTGCCTCGTTCAAAACTCTGTTATCAAACAACAGCCAGCTTAATTCACGGTTTACATAATAATTCGGATTTTTGAAATCTGTCTCTGCCATGTCTTCCCCCTTTTCTCACTAAAAATTCTTTTTCTGCTTCAGCACCGGCGTGATGCTGAATACTTCCTTAAAGAACTCCGCTCTCTGGTCAAAATAGCACGCTTCCAGTGTAATATCTTCCTGTGTGTCCACGTTCAGCAAAAGTTCATTGTCATGCAGCGTTGCTTTCAGTCCGCCTAATTTCTGTTTGTGGCTGCGGTCCAGACTGTTTGCCAGCCGAAGGATTGCCGTCAGCTTTGCCACCACCAGATAGGAATCCCGGTCCAACGTATTCTGACTGCTCTGTCCGTAATATTGGAACTTACTGTGATTAAACCGCACAACGCTTGCCACAATTTCCCTCTCCAGATGGGAAAGTCCGATAATCTCGGTGGACATAATAATATTATAGGAAGTTTCCCCGATATTTACCAGACTCACATACTTACCGCAGCCGTGAAGAATAGCGGCAATACGCAGGTACAATCTCTCCCTCTTGCCCAGTCCGTGCACCTTTTTCATGCTGTCAAAAATCGTGGTTGCAATCTTATCCAGTGTCTCGGAGCGTTTTCTGCTGCCCATGTAGCGCTTGCTGATGTTCATGGAGCAGGCAAGAATATCTTTTTCAAAATCATGTTCCTTGGTGAACATTTTGATTTTTTCCGCATACTCATAGGCGATACCGTCGCACAGCGTTACACCGGGTGCCCAGATGGCGTCTGCTTCCATGAGACAGGCAATACGCCTCGTCAGCACCGCACTGATTAACATTAACGGAACCTTTTCCTCCGAAACGTCCATTTTTGCTGCAATTTCCGAGGTGTTTCTGCTCCGCAGAAGTTTGATAAGCTGTTCAAATTCGGTGGTATCGGTGACGGACTGTTTTCCTTCGGTTCTCGCCCTTTTCACCGCCCACGGGGAAATATAGTCATCCACCAGAATCACATTCTGTATTTCCCGGTCTTTCAGATAAAGTTTCTTGTAGGTGGCAAGCTGCGCCGTGGCAAGCTCGTCAATAAGTTCCTCGGTCTTGGAATTGCCCACCCGCATATGATGCAGCATTTCCTGAATACGAAGGACGCCCAGACGTAAATTCTGGGTGGATACCAAAGTATCGTTTTCAAACAGGGAAATCTGGATACTGCCGCCGCCAATGTCCACAATGGCGGTTTTTTCCTCAATAATCTTACGGAAACTCTCTCCCTTGGAGGCAACGGATTTGTAATCCAAAAAACGCTGCTCGGAGTTGCTCAGCACTTCCACCCGGATTCCGGTGCGCTGTTCTATCTGATCCAGCAGTATGGTGGAGTTCTCCGTCTCGCGGATAGCGCTGGTGCCGTATGCCTTGTACGCCTCCACCTTGTAAGAGTTCATGATTTCCGCAAACTCTTTTAATGTCCGGCAAAGCTCATCCACTTTCTCATTGCTGATTTTTCCGTTGGCGTAGGTCTCCGTTCCCAAATCCAGACGCTGGCTGATGCAATCCACCTCCCGCATGTTGTTTTTGCCGGAAAATTCATAAATTTTCATGGTCAGCTCGAAACTTCCCACGTCTATGGCCGCAAATGTCCTCACGCTCATACCATTCCTCCAATACTGTATGCGTTTTTACACCTGACCTAACAGGTAATCGATAAACTGTTGTGCGCTTCTGCCCGACAATCCGCCGTGGCTCAATTCCCATTTATTTGCCTCCGCAAGCAGTGTTTCCTCCGGCATACTTACGCCGTAACGCTCCGCCAAGGTTTTTACGATATTCTGGAACTGCTTTTTGTCCGGTGCACCGAAATAAATGGTGACGCCGAAACGGTATACCAGTGACAGCTTCTCCTGTACGGTATCACTGGTGTGCATATCCTCCCTGATTTCTTCCTTGTCGCTGTAGTTTTCACGAATCAGGTGGCGGCGGTTGGAGGTCGCATAAATCAGCACGTTTTCGGGCTTTTTCTCCAGTCCGCCCTCGATAACCGCTTTCAGATACTTGTACTCGATTTCAAATTCCTCAAAACTTAAGTCATCCATGTAGATGATAAATTTGTAGTTTCTCTTTTTAATCTGACTGATAACCTCGTTCAAATCCTGAAACTGGTGCTTGTATACCTCAATGATACGAAGTCCCCTGTCATAATATTCATTGGCAATGGCTTTGATGGAGGAAGATTTTCCCGTTCCGGCGTCACCGAACAGCAGACAGTTATTGGCTTTTTTACCGTTCACAAATGCCTCTGTGTTATCCACCAGCTTTTTCTTCGGCAGTTCATATCCCACCAAATCGTCCAGCTTCACATGGGCGATATTCAGAATCGGCTCGATATGTACCCCTTCCTCGTCATGAGTGATGCGGAAGGACTTGTGGAGACCGAATTTGCCCACACCGTACTCTTTGTAAAACTGGGTCAGAGTGGCTTTCATCTCCTCCGGTGTGTGGTCTTTACAGAATTTTTCCGCCAGTTCACAGATGCGGGCACAGATTCTGGTGTTGTACACCTTGCTCTCCTGCATACTGCTGGCATAGTTTTCAATCATTGCAAATTCCGGCACACGCAGCCTTTCCATTAAAGGTCTGAAATCAAAATCATAGAATTCCTTGAAAATCACAATGTCATGCAGCGCCGCATCATTGATGGTTCCCTGAATCTCTCCGCGGATTTCACACCCACAGCTGTAACTGTTTTCATTGTTAACAAGCAGATTTGCCAGATAGCAGTGCCACAGATTGCCGTGGAAACCGTAATTTCCGGCAAGGTCAATCAGCGCATGAATACACTCGTAGAACAGCGCCGCCATATCTTCCTCATTATAATAGTCGTCATTATAATGTTCCATGAGCCACGCCATATCATACAGCAGTTCTCCATCTTCAAAATCCCGGTATACAATTAATTCTTTCTCTCTCATCGCCCTGTAATGCTCCTGTCCTTTGCCTAGTAATTTCCCAATATTTTCATATTGCGCGCCTCGTCCCGCAAACCTCTGAGTGCGTTTTTGACGGAGCTGTCCGCCAGATTTCCCTCAAAATCTATGAAAAACCGGTATTCCCAGTTTCTGTCCTCAATGGGGCGGCTCTCGATTTTTGTCATATTCAGATTGTTGTAGATAAAATGGGACAGCATATGGTATAGGGAGCCGCTCTCATGCGCCACCTCAAAACATATGCTCACCTTTTGGGCGTCCTTTTTAAATATTTTCTGATTGGTTACGATAATGAAACGGGTGGAATTGCTGCCTGACTGGTTGATTCCCTTTTCCAACACTTCCAGCCCGTAAATCTTTCCGGCATGCTCTCCCGCGATGGCCGCCTGCGACTTGTCCTTCTCGTCCGCTACCTTTTTGGCGGCAAACGCATTGTTCTGCATACTGATTTGCTGCCATGCGTGATCTGCTAAATACTTGGAACTCTGCATCAGGGACTGTGGATGGGAATATACCGTTTTAATGTCCTCTATCTTTGCGCCGGGAACACCGAGCAGACAGTGCTCAATTTTGATAATCTGCTCCCCGACAATATAATTTTCAAACTCTACCAGCAAATCATAGATTTCACTCACAATTCCGGCGGTAGAATTTTCAATGGGGAGAACGGCAAAATCAGCACTTCCCTCGTCAATGGCGCTCATAGCGTCCCGGAAAGTGTCCACATGAAAGCTGTTAATCTTATCTCCGAAATATTTCATCATTGCCGCCTGGGAATAGGCGCCGTCCGCTCCCTGAAAGACTACTCTTGCCTTGGCGGTATCCAATTCGTCCACCCCGATAAAGGGCAGTTTTCCAAGGCTTCCGTGATCCGCCAGCATCTGGTATTGCAGTTTGCGGCTCATGGACATAATCTGTTCAAACAATTCCTCCACCCCGTGGGCGTTAAAATCATTGTGGGTCATGGATTTGACCTTTGCTAATTTTTCCTGTTCCCGCTGGCGGTCAAACACCTTTTTCCCTGTCTCTATCTTGTATTCGGCAACCTGACGGCAGATGTCCATTCTGTCCTCATAAAGAGAGACTACCTGAGAGTCAATTTCGTCGATTCGGTTCCGCAATTCCTGTAAATCCATACTGTAACCATGCCTTTCTTTTTTTCGCGCCGCATGCTTGCTTCATCCCGCAGTCTGTCTGCGTTTTCCTCACTTGAAAACTCGCAAACCAGCGCTGTCGCGCCCCTTGCCTGCTTTCGCAGGCGGTTTGCTCGTTAATGGCGCATGCAAAGCAAATGTCTGCTTCGCAGCCGCTTGCTTTGCTATTGCGCACATTATATCTCAAATTAGGCTTGATAGCAAGGGGAAATGGGGAGTATACTAGAGGCAACAAACAACAGAAAGGTCTACTCGGATATGAAACAAAAGAGAAGTATTTTGATAGCTGTACTTATCGTTTTGATACTGACTGCATTTACCGTAATCAGCTTTTTTACCGGCAAAGTGACCATGAACCCTGCCGGAACCGTGGGCAACACTGCGGGAAATCTCAACAACAGCGGACTGTTCTGCGAATATGACGGAACGATTTACTTTTCCAACGCCTCAGACAACGGAAGGCTCTACTCCATGAATCCCGACGAAAGCGGGCTTACCAAGCTGAGCGACCTGCACGTCAGAAATATTCTTGCCGGCGGAAAATACCTGTACTATTTCCAGTTGGGCGATACCGGCGATTCCGCAGGACTTGGCAATATTGTGTCCTCGAAATCATTTAACCGCTGTAGCCTGAAAGGAAAGGATGTCACCTGTCTCACCAGAGATGTGGTGCTGCAGGGACAGTTGGTGGACAATTACCTCTACCTGATGACCTCTTCCTCCTCCGCGCTATCCTTTTATAAAATGAAAATCGACCGCTCCGAGACGGTTCCTTTGGCAAATTATGAAATCAACCCGGCATGCACGGCAAACGGCGTCATCTATTACAACGGTACGCAGGATAACCACTATCTCTACGGACTGGACACCGCCACCGATATTCCCAGCGAAATCTGGCGGGGAAATCTCTGGTATCCTATCGTGGACGGCGATTATGTGTATTACATGGATGTGGCGAACAATTACCGCCTCTGCCGCTACTCTTTCAGCCAGAATCTGATAGAGGTGCTGACCACCGACCGCGTGGACTGCTACAATATCGGCAGTGGTTATATTTACTACCAAAAAAACGGCACCACCCCGCAGTTAAAATGTATGCGTGCGGATGGCACCGACCAGAAGGTCATTGCTGAGGGCAATTACACCAATATCAACATGACCTCACAATATGTATATTTTCAGGAATTCGGGAAAGAAACCTCCCTGTATCATTCCTATTTAGGGTCCGATTCCTATGCGGAATTTTTCATGCAATAGGAAATGGAGTACACACTACACGCCATTCCCTGTTTCATGTCTGACCGCTTTATTCCTCGATATGGTCAAGACCCTGACTTAAGATAGTAATAATATGGGCATCCGCCAAAGCATAGAAAATAGTCTTTCCCTCTCTGCGGTTTTTCACCAGCCCCATCTGCTTTAGCACTCTGAGCTGATGGGAAATCGCAGACTGGGAGATTCCCAATAAGGTTGCAATATCATACACGCACATTTCCGCACAAAGCAGCGCATTCAGTATTTTCAGCCGGGTCACATCTCCGAACACCTTGAAGAAATCCGCCAAATCCTGTAATTCTTCCTCCGGCGGCATTCTGTCGTTTACTTTTTCTATCGTATCGTTATCCAGATTAATATAGGAATTTTCTGCCATGGTAATCCTCCGTTCTGTCTCCTATTCTACTCCCTTTTCCCTATTTAGACAAATGAAAATATTTTTCCATGCCCTCCGTCATGAAAATTTCTCCCTCGTGATTCACAAACAGCGCCTCTGCACCGTACTGCTTTGCAAGATAACTTCCTTTTTCTTCCCCCAGCACAAAACAGGCTGTGGAAAGGGCGTCGCTAAGCAGACCATTCTCCGATAAAATTGTCACACTGCTCACACCGCTGTCCGCCGGGTATCCGGTTTTGGGGTCAAGAATGTGGTGATAGCGCACGCCGTCCTTTTCCACATACCGCTCATAATCTCCGGAGGTGGAAACGCACCAGCCGCCTTCCACGGACAAATACCCGATACTCTCCGCCGGGTTTAACGGATTCACCACGGCAACCTTCCATGACGTTCCATCCGGTTTCTTTCCGTAAGTCAGAATACTTCCGCCTGCGGAAATTACCGCACCCGATACGTCCTCTCTGCCATCCAGGTAACTGCAAATTTTATCCAATGCAATTCCCTTTCCAACTGCCCCCAAATCAAGCTGCATTCCTGTCGGCAGAAAAATCCGGTTATCCTGCAAAATTATGTTTTCATAACCTGTGCTATTTAGTGCATTTTGAACTGCTTTTTCCGTTGGGAGCTCGTAATCCTCACTGTCCATGCCCACCCATTCGTCAATGTTCCACAGTTCTACCACACTTCCCATGGTAATATCAAATGCTCCGTCAGAAGCCTCCGCTACTGCAAGGCATTGTCCCAGCATTTCCTGTAAAGGCTTGGATAATTCCGTGCCGCCCTCCGCACCTGCTGAGGCGTTGATTTGATAAATCTCCGAACCTTCCATGCGTCTGGAAAGGGTGTCTTTCTCCAAATCGGAAATCTGCCGTAAAATATCCTCCGTCACTTTCTGCCCGTTTTCTCCGGCATAGACGGTCTGCTGTATAATGGTTCCCATGGCTGTGTCCGTGCTGCGAACCGGCTGTGTCTGGCTGTTCGCACCATTCTGTAAGGCGCAGCCGCCGGTAAAGAAAGCCGCTGTACACACAAAACCTATAAGCATCGTTTTTCGCCGAAAGTTCTTCATTTTTCCTATCCTTTTTGTTATACTGATTTTATCATTGACACAAGGAGTACCCGGATGAAACGAAGGACAGAAAACTATCTCAAAAACGCTTATATCGCTATTACCCTTCTTATCGTACTCCTTATCGGCAGTCTTGCATGGATACTGTGGAGCAATTTTGCAGATTCTACCGGCGATTCCGATATAATAACTGCTGATATTTTTCAAAACGGAGCTTTAATAGACAGTATTTGTCTGAGTACAGTTGATACCCCCTACACCTTCACCATAACCGGGGACAACGGCTGTCAAAACGAAATTGAAGTCCGCCATAACAGCATCGGAATCATCGCTGCGGACTGTCCGGACAAGCTGTGCGTTCATCAGGGTTTTGTCCATTCCTCCCAGATTCCCATTACCTGCCTTCCGAATCATCTGGTAATCCGGCTCCGCTCACAGGATAATGAGGATGCCTCCATGGACGCCGTTACTTACTAATGTATAAAGTCATCGCCTGTGAAACCTTAATTGCTCTGTCTAATTATTTTGAACAAAAACCACAAAAAGGAGGCTCACGCAGATGCGCATAAACACACACAAACTCACATCACTGGCACTGTTTACCGCCCTGAGTCTCGGTATCTTTGCATTAGAAAGCGCAATCCCTCCGCTGGTTCCCATTCCGGGTATCAAACTGGGGCTTGCCAATATAATAACACTTGTTGTTCTTAAGTTTTATTCTCCGAAAGAGGCATGTTGTGTGCTGTTTCTGCGGATTCTCCTCTCCTCCGTGCTTTTCGGACAGGCAATGAGCCTGTTATACAGCCTTGCGGGAGGATTCTGCTGTTTTCTGATAATCTGCCTGTGCGACCGGCTCTTTTCAGGACATTTTCTGTACCTGACAAGTGTCTTTGGAGCCATTTTCCACAATCTCGGTCAGTTAGCCGTGGCGTACCTTCTCACTGCAGTACCGGGAGTGTTAGCATATCTTCCTTTTCTTATGTTGAGCGGAATCCTGACCGGTCTGTTCACCGGTCTGTGTGCGCATTTTACTCTGCACCGTCTACTGCCGCTAACATCTCACTCACCGTTTTCCCCAAAACAGGGTGACGGTAATTCGGAATAAGCTCAGCGAGCGGTTTCAGCACAAAATATCGGTTCTGCATATCCACATGGGGAATAATCAACTGTTCATCCTCGTAAACCAGCTTGTCATAGAAAATAATATCCAAGTCCAGTGTTCTCGGTCCCCAGTGAATCAGACGTTCCCGTCCTGCCGCCGCCTCAATCTTGTGCAGGGCATCCAGCAATTCCACCGGGTTTAACAAGGTGCGTACCACCAGTGCGCCGTTTAAAAAGACATCCTGTTCCACGCCTCCATACGGCTCTGTCTCCAGCAGCTTCGATACTCTTTCCACCTCTATCAACTGATGTTCTCTCAAAGCTGCGATTCCCTCTGTAATGTACTTTCTCTTTTCTCCCATATTGGAGCCTACCGCCAGATATACCCTGTGCCAGCCGCGCTCCACACACACTGAGACACTCTCAAAGGGAAGTCCGATTGGCGCATAAGGTTTTCGGATTTCCAAACGAATCTTATCAATCAAATCAAAATGTAACAATATTTCTTCCGAAAGTTTTTCTGCCACCGTTTCAATCAGTTTACAGGTATGATTTTGCATCCAGTCCGTAATAAAATGGCAAACCTCTCCGTAATTGGTGGAAAGGCTTAAATCATCCGCCAGTCCCGCCGGTCTGGTATCCGTATACAGGACAGCATTTACATAAAATTTCTGTCCCTCTTTATTCTCTTCCTCATACACTCCGTGATAGGCATATACTTCCAAGTTGTCAATTCTGATTTCATCCATAGTTCTTACGCTCTGCCTCCTCTTAAGATTGCCTCCGTCATCCGGATGGCGCGGACATTTTCTTTTATGTCATGCACTCTGACAAAACTTGCGCCTTTGATAACGCCCATAACCGTGGTAACTAATGTACCCTCGATTCTCTCCGTTACCGGCAAATCCAGTGTCAGTCCAATCACCGATTTACGGCTGCATCCAAGCAAAAGCGGATAACCGAACATATGCAGTTCTTCCAGACAGTTTATGATTTCCAGATTATTCTCATAGGACTTACCAAATCCCACACCGGGGTCCAAAATGATTTTTTCATCGGCAATGCCTGCCTTCTCCGCAATCTGCAAAGTTTCCGCCAAATCTGCCGCAACATCCTGCATAAAATCCTGATAATCCGCAGCCTTTCGATTGTGCATCAGACAACAGGGCAGTCCGCTTTCTGCGATAACCGCAGCCATCTTATCATCATATTTCAGTCCCCAGATATCGTTAATCAAATCCGCACCGGCAGCAATTCCCGCCTGAGCGACCTTGCTTTTATAGGTGTCTAAAGAAATGGGCACGTCAAAGCGGGCTTTCACCGCCTCAATGATGGGCACAACCCTTGCAATCTCCTCCTCGTCCGAAAGCAGGGTATATCCCGGTCTGGTGGACTCTCCGCCAATATCTAAAATATCCGTTCCATCCGCAAGCATTTCTTCCACATGACGGAGCGCTCTGTCTTTGTCATTCCACTTTCCGCCGTCGGAAAAGGAATCCGGCGTGACATTCAAAATTCCCATCACATAAGTATGACACTTTTTCTGAAACATTTTGTTTCCAATTTTCAATTCTGTATTCATTCCCGTTTCCATCTCTTATATACTCCTTTTCCCTCAGTATGCTGTCAGACTTTACTGTCAGACTTTACTGTCTGATTTTACTGTCTAATCTCGCTACCTGACTTTACTTTTTGATTTTACGTTCTGACCTTACTGCTGTCTGACCTTGCCTCCTGTATCTTCTTTGCTTCATTTTTCCATAGAGCGCATTTCTCTTTGCATTTATTTTCTCTTCCCTAATACCGCAGAGACATATTTTTCTTTCCTTCCTTCCAGTTACACTCCTTCTCCGCCGAACAGATATAGCAGGGACGGCTTGCCTTGTCCGCACGGTACAAAATTCCCCGCAGATTTCTCTCTTCCTTCACGGAAACATCCCTGTGCGCCCGGATTGCATCCACGATAACACCTGTTTCTTTATCATCAAACCCACATTCTTTTAAGATAGCCGGCGCGATTTCCGCACTTGCCAGTTCGTGGGGCGTTCCGTTCTCATATTGAATGTGCTTTCCCATATCGTGGAGCAGCGCCGCCGCATAAATCCATTCCCCGGAAAGCTCCAGCCCCTCCTCCAAATTCAGAATCATTCCGATTCTCGCCACGTCCAAAAAGTGCACCATACTATGACGGCAGAAGCACCGCTGTGCTTCTGCCGCTTCATTGGCATGCAAATGGTATAAAAACAATTCATGATTTACAATTTTATCAATTCTCTCCATCACAGTACCCTTCTGTTTTCCCAAGCATATGGAAAAATTGATTCTGCAAAACTATATTATCCTGAAAAACCCCTTTATTGGCAATGCTCACCGTCTTACTGCCCGGTTTTTTCACGCCGCGCATGGTCATGCACATATGCTCCGCTTCCACCATCACCATCACACCCTGCGGTGCAAGATATTCCATAATGGCATCCGCAATCTGCCCCGTCATCTGCTCCTGAATCTGGAGACGTTTTGCATAAACCTCCACCGTCCTCGCCAGCTTGCTTAAGCCCACCACTTTTCCGTTTGGAATATATGCCACATGGGCTTTTCCGTAAAAAGGCATCATATGGTGTTCACAGAGAGAGTAAAAGACAATATCTTTCTCCAGAACCATTTCATTGTGTTCCACCGTAAACACCTTGGACAAATACTCCTCAGCACTCTCATTCATGCCTCCGCAGATTTCCTCGTACATTCTTGCAATTCTGTCCGGTGTCTCCAACAGTCCTTCCCTGCCGGGGTCCTCACCGATTCCCTCCAAAAGCATTCTAACTGCCTCTTTTACTTTCTCATGATTTACCATTCTTATGTCCTTCCTCTGAACGCTTCGCCACAATTTCCATCAGTCTGCCAAGATAGGACAGCGAGCCAAACGCTATGATTACATCCTCTTTGCCTGCCAGCAGATAACTCATTTCCACCGCTTCCTCCAGACTGTCCACCGCTGTGACCGCCGGATGCACTTTGGCGATTTCTTTTGCCAAATCATACGCCGCCATAGCTCTCGGATTACCCGGCGGGGTTATGGTGATAATCTGCTCCGCATACTTGCTTGTCAGGTCAATGATTTTGTCATATTCCTTATCCCTCAATATTCCCATTATATAAATAATTCGTTTATTTGTAAAATAAAATTCAATAGAATCTGCCAGTTTCTTTGCAGCGTCCTCATTATGCGCCCCATCCACGATAAACAAAGGCTTTTTTCCTATCACGGAAAAACGTCCCTGCCAAACCGTTTCCTTAAGGCCTTTTCGGAGTGCTTTCTCCGACACCGGAAAGCCCTTTTGTCCAAGAACTTCAATGGTTTTCACTGCCAGCACCGCATTGGCTATCTGGAATTTTCCGGCAAGACCGATTTCCAGTTTTTTGAAATTCTCATAATTAAACCGCTGCTTTTCCACACCGTAACGGATATTCTTTGCCAGTGACGCGTCCGCTATGTACAGCGTACAATGCTTATCCTTTGCCGCACGCTCCACCACTTCCATAGCCTCCGCCGTCTGCGCCATGCTGACCACCTCACAGCCTTCCTTGATAATTCCGGCTTTCTGCGCGGCGATTTCTCTTAAACTGTTTCCCAAAAACTTCATATGGTCCATGCTGATGGACGCAAGCACTGCCACTTGTGTGGTCGTAATCAGATTGGTAGCGTCCTGCAAGCCTCCCATACCGGTTTCCAAAACAACAATATCACATTCTTTTTTGAGAAAATACCAGAATGCCAGCGCCGTTTCCACCTCGAAGGGCGTCGGATGGGCAAATCCGTCCGAAACCATGGCTTCCACCGCACCCTGAATCTCCTCCACACCTTCGCATAATGCCGCTTTCGAGATAGCTTTGCCATTCACCTGAATCCGCTCGCGATACTCGAAAATAGTAGGGGAAAGATACCTGCCCACCCGGTATCCGGCACATTTTAACACTGTGGACACATAGGCAAGGGTGGAACCTTTTCCGTTTGTACCCGCAATATGGACAAACTTAAGTTTATCCTGCGGATTTCCCAGCCTGCGGCACAACTCCGTTATGCTGTCAAGTCCCGGCACAATGCCGTAAGTATTTAAAGATTCCAAATAATCCAGCGCTTCCTGATATTTCATTGAAAACAATCCTTTCCGGTATATTTTTTCCTTGCCCGGCCCAAACTAAAGTAAAACTTTGTTCCGACACGGAGGTAATAATGAAACCCAAACTACCGCTTTTTGTTAAAAATTTTCTGCGCTGTGGGCTCACCGGATGGTGTATGGAGATTTTTTTCACCTCACTGGATTCCCTGCGCAGAAGAGATTATAAACTGAAGGGCAACACCTCTGTCTGGATGTTTCCCATCTACGGCTGCGCTGCACTGTTTGCCCCCATTCACAAACTGCTCTGCCGAAAACCTTTCTGGGTCAGAGGACTTACCTATATGTCCTTAATTTTTTCCGGGGAATATATCAGCGGCAGACTTTTGTCAAAACATTCCATGTGCCCATGGGATTACGGACACAGCAAATGGAACATCCACCGGGTAGTGCGCTTAGACTATGCCCCGGTCTGGTTCGGCGCCGGACTTTTATTTGAGCGCATCCTGCTGTCTCACCGCTCCTCGTAAGCCTGTTTTTCCCGCACCATGCGTTTGAACAAAACCCGGTACGCAATCCACAAAAACACACCTGCCGTCAGCCATGCCAGCGCATTGGCAAAACAGATTCCCTCGTAGCTTAAGAAATATGCCGCCACAAATGCCGCCGCACTCCGGCTGATTAATTCCACCACGCCGCCCATCATGGGCATAAATCCAAAGCCACAGCCCTGCAGTGCATTTCGGAAAATAAATATCATTCCCAATGGGATAAAGAATGCGCCGCAAATCAGGATATACGTTCTTGCATATCCGTACACCAGACTGATGTCTTCCGTCACAAAAAGACGGATGGCATACGGCAGAACCGGCAAAAGTACAAAGTAAATAATCACTGCATAAACAGCAGACATGATATTTGCCACCTTCACACCGCTGCGAATCCGGTCTAAGTCATTCACTCCCTTATTCTGTGCGCAGTAAGTAGCCATCGTGATTCCCATGGAATAAAAAGGCTGTGTCACCAGCTGTTCTACCTTACAGGATACGGAATAGGACGCTACTACCGTGGAGCCTAACAAATTCAGCGCCGCCTGCACCAGAATGGTTCCCACTGCCGTAATGGAAAACTGCAGCGCCATGGGAATACCCACTCCCATCTGATGGCGCACACAACAAGCGTCCAGTTTGAAATGTCCTGCGTTTACATGAAGTAACGGAACCCTCCACCAGATATAAATCAGACAGAGCACGCCGGACAATCCCTGCGAAATCACCGTCGCATATGCGGCTCCCGCCACACCCATATTTCCATAGACAATCAGTACATAGTCCAAGACAATATTGGTGACAGAGGAAATCACCAGTAAAACCAACGGCATGACACTGTTTCCGATAGCACGCAAAATGCTGGCTAACAGGTTATACAGCACGCTGAATGCGATTCCGCCGCAGATAATCATAATGTAAGTCTTTGTCATATCGAAAATATCATCCGGCGTGTTCATCACCCGAAGCAGACCGTCCATACCTGCCATGCTGATTGCCGTAATGATAACCGTCACAAACACGGACAAAATCGCTGCATTTCCGATACTCTTTTTCAGTCCCTCTTTATCCCCGGCACCGTACCTTTGGGAGGTAAGCACCGTAAAACCCGTGGTCAGTCCCTGGGCAAATCCCAGAATCAGAAACGAAATCGAGCCGGTGGCGCCTACCGCCGCCAGCGCATCCACGCCCACAAAACGTCCTACAATAATAGTGTCTACCATACTGTAAAACTGCTGAAAAATATTTCCGATAATCGTAGGAATAATAAACCGCAGAATCAGACTTGCCGGCTTTCCCTTTGTCATATCAAGTTCCATAAAAGCACCTGTCCCTTTCCAAACTCTTCTCCCCGGTTTGCCCTGCACTCCCTCATAAAGTCAGCTTTACGCCAAAAACAGGACCCTCACCGGGTCCCGTTCTCTATTATGCTCATGCTTTCCGCATTACATATCATCCATGTCATCCACATCGCCGGAACCGATATCCAGCATATTCACAGTACGACGTTTCAGTCTTGCTTCCTCGGACTGCTTTAAAATAAAGTCCTTAATTGCCCTGGAATTGCGTATATGCTGCAAACGAAGCTGCGGATGAGTGGTGTCGCCGGTATAGCAGACAACCGTACCCAAATGAAGAATCTTTTCCAAAAAACTTGCTATATGCTGTACATCCTGCACCTTGTACATAAAACAATCGTTTTCCACCGTCTTGAAAAGTCCCTCATCAATCGTGATAACATCCTCTTTCACCGTATATTTTGTAAAAGTAAAAGGCAGTCCCAAAAACAGCCAACGCTTTCTTTCCACAAACTCCATCTGTCTCATCCTTTCCGTTCCCCTCACTCTGCGGGGAACCCTTCCTTTTTTTGTTGAATTTCTTTGGTAAAACACATTTGGTATTCAAATTCCGCGAAAAAACTATTCTGATTTATTATAATCGAAATAATGCCGATATGCAAACATTTCCAACAGATTTTCACTGTAATTTTGAATTTTTCTCCTATGAAAGAATCTCTTGCGGGAGAAAAACGGAAACTGAAAAAAAGAAAAAATTGTGATTGAAAGTCTATGACAGAAGTGGTATCATGATAAAAATGTGTTCAGGAGGACAAGTCTATGACCGCAAAAGAATGTATTACGGGACGCAGAAGTATCCGTCAGTTTACCGACCAGCCGGTATCTCACGATACACTGGCGCAGATTGTGGAAACTGCATCTTATGCTCCCAGTTGGAAACATACACAGATTGTTCGCTATGTTGCTGTCGAGGGTGAAACCAAACAGAAACTGGCACAGTTCACCTCCGGTCATCCCCGAAACGGTGAAATTATCGCCAACGCCCCCATGGTAGTTGCCGTTACCATTATCAAAGGCAGAAGTGGTTTTGAAAGAGACGGTTCCTTTACTACCGCCCGTGGTGATTCCTGGCAGATGTTTGATGCGGGAGTTGCCAGTGAAGCATTTTGTTTGGCGGCATATGAACAGGGACTCGGAACCGTTATTATGGGAATTTTCGATCAGAAGGAGGCTTCTGATTTATTAGAGATTCCGGATGACAGAGATTTAATCGCATTGATTCCTATCGGTTATCCCGCGGAATCACCCGTTGCTCCGAAACGCAAAGCCGTGGACGAGTTATTATCCTATAAATAATCATACAGTCGAAGAGATTTTTCTCTTCGACTTTTCTATGCAATCTCAGTAATTTATATAAATGGAGGAAACAATTATGAGACATTTAATGAGTCCGCTGGATTTTTCAACGGAAGAACTGGACAAGCTGTTTGACCTTGCCTCATCCATTCAAAACAACCCGCAAAAATACGCCCACGCCTGTGACGGCAAAATACTTGCCACCTGCTTTTATGAGCCGAGTACCCGTACCAGACTGAGCTTTGAATCCGCTATGACCCGCTTGGGAGGCCGTGTTATCGGTTTCTCCGACGCCTCCTGTTCTTCCGCTTCCAAGGGCGAAAGCGTGTCCGATACCATCCGCATTATCTCCTGCTATGCGGACATCTGCGCAATGCGCCATCCCAAGGAGGGTGCTCCCATGGTTGCCGCCGAGCACTCCGGGATACCGGTTATCAATGCCGGGGACGGCGGTCATCAGCACCCCACCCAGACACTTACCGATATGATGACCATCCGCACCTTACAGGGCAGACTGGATAACTTTACCATCGGTCTGTGCGGCGATTTGAAGTTCGGACGTACCGTTCACTCCCTTATCCATGCACTGGTGCGCTACCCCGGTATCCGCTTTATCTTCATCTCCCCGGAGGAGCTGAAGGTGCCGGATTATATCACGGATATGCTCCGTGAAAAAAATATCCCCTACGAGGAAGTTATCCGTTTGGAAAGTGTCATGCCGCAACTGGATTTGCTGTACATGACCCGTGTACAAAAAGAGCGTTTCTTCAATGAAGAGGATTACGTCCGTCTGAAAGATTTCTATGTCCTGAATGCGGCAAAAATGGAACTCGCCAAAAAAGATATGCTGGTACTCCATCCCCTTCCCCGCGTCAATGAAATCTCCGTTGAAGTGGATGACGACCCCAGAGCCGCTTATTTTAAGCAGGCACAGTTCGGCGTATATGTAAGAATGGCTCTGATTCTGACACTGTTAAATATCACCGTATAGAAAAGAGGGACACCATGTTAAATGTAGGAAAAATCGAAGAAGGCTTTGTTTTGGATCATATCAAGGCAGGCAAAAGTCTGGACATCTACGAACATTTGCAATTAGATAAATTAGACTGCACCGTTGCCATTATCAAAAATGCTCGAAGCAACAAAATGGGCAAGAAAGATATTTTAAAGGTAGAGTGCGACATCAATATGCTGGACTTGGACGTTTTAGCTTTTATCGACCACAACATCACCGTAAATGTTATCAAAAACGGTGAAATCGTGGAAAAGAAAGAGCTTGTTCTCCCCAAACAGATTAAAAATGTCATCAAATGCCGAAACCCCAGATGTATTACCTCCATTGAGCAGGAACTTCCCCACATCTTCGTACTGGCGGACGAGCAGAAGGAAGTTTACCGCTGCAAATACTGCGAAGAGAAATATACCGAATCTTCCAAATAGACGGTAAGACATTATTGGAACCATACTGATACTGTTCATTTTAAAAGAAATTTTAAGCAACATATTTTCCGAATATTTTCATCATAAAAGCCGGAGCATATCATTATCTGCTCCGGCTCTGTTATCCTTATTTGGTATCCGCCTGCCCCGTTTCTGCTTCCCGTCATCTGCCCTGAAAGCGCTCCTTGGCAAACTCCATATCCTGAACCAGCTCCAGCGTTCCGAGATACCGGTTCTGCCTGTCCCTGACCGCCATATACGTCACCAGCATGGTACGCCCGTTTTTCTCCATCCATACCGGCACACTATCCAGAGTGCCCTGTCTGAATTCACCGATAATCCGTCTCACCTGCTGTTCAATTTTGGGCGGATGACAGGAAAACACCTCTCTGTCAATCGCTATTCCCGGACGTTTAAATACCTTCGGTCCCTCATTAAAAAACCGGTTTCTGTCCTTGGCATCCACAAATGAAATCTCCAGTGGAATTGTATTGAGCATTGCCGTAAGCTGCTCTATGCTCATATGACCGCCTGCCATATAGATTTCTGTCTGCGGGTCAGAAACCGCCTTCCCGTTTTCAGACACTCCTTTTCCGCCATCCGAACCTTCCTGCCTTTTAGCAAACATTCCCGCTCTTCCGGAATTTAAAAAGTTTTCCGCCGCTTCCCACACTGCATTTTCCACGCCAAGACATACCGCATAGTCCTTGGAATCCCGGTAAATGCCGTACCATTCCTCTTTGGTAAAATTGCGGACACAGTTGGGAAACAATATTCTCTCTTCCTTATAAATCATTTCCCGGATGCGCACCAGCACCGCAGCAAACCGCTTTTGCCATTCCTCGTCCTGTTTTTCTTTCTTTCCCAAGGCATTCAGCTCATCCCGGATTTCATCATCCACCGTCCACATGACCGCCGAAGGGCCGCTGATACCATACTGTACCTTTAAATGCGGATAGAGCAAATCACCCTTTTTCGCATAGTGGATGGCAACCTCTTTCAACTTCTGAAAAAGCTCCCTGTCCACCGCTCCGTTTTCCACTGCTGCCTCACATTTTTGCAGTATCTCCTCCAACGCCTCGTTCTCCCGCTTAAAGGTGTACAGCGGATGCCCCGGCATATCGGTCTTTAAGGATTCCGCTGCCGCTTTCTCCGCATTGGCAATCCGTACCTCCCTTGTCGCTCCGTGAAACAGTGCAGAATGTACATCGCACAGTCTCTGCACCTCCTCTAGCGGTGTTCCCTCCCGCAAAAGCGTCTGTTCCGCTTCCATAATCTCAGACGCATCCACCTCCTGAAACTCCTTCACGAAATCTTTGCGGACGCTCTCTAAGCTCTCTCCTTTGCCCAGCCGCTCCAAATAGGATTTAATCTGTTCCGTGCGTGACTGTCTCTTCTCCATATGCTTCCTCCTTGCAATTTGTTTATCCATAGTCTTTTATTTTTGTAAGCTCACTATACACAAATCTGCAAGGAATGTATGTTGGAATTCCAACACTATGATTTCCGGAGAAATCCTGTTTTTTCCAATTTATAAAGTTCCTCTGCCGCCAGTCTAGTCTTTGCCACAATATCGCCGCCCTGCTCCGGGAAACAATAATACAAAACCTTACTGTCGCCGATGCAGATCATATCCCCAATCTCATACCAGTAATAATCCGAATACAGACTGTAGGACGCCAACGGCCTCTGCACATAATCCAGTTTTCCGTCACAGCCGGTGAGGTGGAGTCCGTCCCTTTTTTCTGTGATTTTTACACCACTCTCCTACTGCCACTGGAAATTGTCAAAGGAAAAGCACTCTTTCAGCTTTTCATTAATCTGCGCGGCAGTCAGCTCCTTTACCTCCTCACCCGGAAGCAGATACTCCACGTTTGCCGACACATTGACCTTCCTAAGCCGCAAATTATTGTACAGCGGGTCTCTGGCAAACGCACCATAAGTACGAATGAAAACCACCGGCACTCCCAGCACTTTAATACATTTTCCGATACTTTCCGGCAGCGGTGTTGCCGTTCCGTCAAAGCTGTAGCTTGCCTCCGGGTACATCAGAATAGAACTTTTTAAGTTTTTGATGCAATAACGCATATCCTGGATTAAGGTCATGTCGGACACGAATTTCTGCGTGGGAATACACCCCATGCTTCGCATGAGCCACTCTTTTCCCACCGGTCCGTCAGAGGTACAGACAATATTGAAAGGTCTTGGATACAGCACGGTCGCTGCAATTTTCAGGTCGATAAAACTGGAATGATTCATCAAAATAAGGCAGGGTTCTTCCGTTCCCAGCCTTTCCATTCCTATAGAGTTATAAGTAAAGTGAACCGCTTTAAGCTCCGGCGCGGAAACCATTTTCATCAGTTTCCGGAAGATCACGCCGGGCTTTTTCGGGTTGCGGTGCACTCTCTTTGGAAGTGCCAGCACTTCCTCATAAGATTTTATTTTCATATCCTGTACTTAGTTACCGCACTCTACGCTGATACGGTTGAAAATTCCCATAATTTCTTCGGTGTTCACATTCTTTTTCTCATCACCGGATTTATCCAGTATCACTTCGCCCTCGTGCATCATAATCAGGCGGTTTCCGTATTCCACTGCATAGCGCAGATTGTGCGTTACCATAATGGTTGTGACGCCCTTTTCTTTCACCACCTTGTCGGTCAGTTCCATGATAATCTCCGCGGTTTTGGGGTCGAGCGCTGCGGTATGCTCATCCAGTATCAGAAAATCAATGGGCGTCATGGTCGCCATGAGAAGTGCCAGCGCCTGACGCTGTCCGCCGGACAGGGATCCCACCGGAATCCCCATTTTGTCCTCCAGACCAAGGTTCAACGGACGGAGCATCTGACGGTACTCCTCCACCTTCGCCTTGTTCACGCCGTGTCCTAAATTGTACGGCTTTCCTTTATTTTCCGCTAAAGACATATTTTCCAGAATCGTCATGGACGGGCAGGTACCCTTGGAAGGGTCCTGATACACTCTGCCGATACGGCGCTGGCGTACAAAGTCCTTCTTTTTGCTGATGTCCTCGCCGTTTACCAGAATCTTGCCGGAATCCGCATCAATGCTTCCGCAAATCAGATTCAACATGGAAGTCTTACCGGAACCGTTGCTTCCAACCACCGATACAAATTCTCCGTCGTTCACCGTAAAAGAAAAATCCTTAAACAGGCAAATCTCATTGACAGAACCCGGATTGTAATTTTTAGAGATATTTACCAGCTCTAGCATGACTTCACCTTCTTTCTGTCCATGCTGATTACGAGAATAATCAGGAACAATCCTGCCGTTATCAGTTTGATTGCGTTGGCGTCAATGCCCGCAAACATAGCAAGTGCCACACATGCCTTGTACAAAATGGAACCCACGATAACACTGGACGTCACCCGAAGCAGTGTCACTTTCTTGAAAAGACTGGTTCCGATAATAACACTGGCAAGACCGATTACCACGGCACCCGTACCGATGGAGATTTCAAAGGAGCGCTGCTGCTGTGCATAAATACATCCGCTTAAGGACACCAGACCGTTGGCAATGGACAAGCCCACGATTTTTACCAGTCCCTTATCCACTCCGAGGCTGGTGACAATCGTATCGTTGTCACCGACCGCACGAAGCAGGAAACCGGATTTCGTATTCATATACCAGTCCAAAAGATATTTTGCAATCATGGTAATGACAAAAATGATAATCACATTCTTGAAACTCATCAGCCATGACGGGAAAATCTTGTTTACCACAGCATTGTCAAAGATGTTTTCCTTATTGAAAATAGGTACATATCCGGTACCTGCCACCCAGAGATTAATCGTATACAAACCCGTCATCATAATAATTCCGGAAAGCAAATCCCTTACTTTCAGCTTAACATGAATCAGACCGGTACACATTCCAACCAGCGCTCCGCCTAAAAATGCCACCGGCAGAGTCAGGATTGCGGGCAATCCCAGTCCACTAATCATGCGGACCGTAATTGCTGCACCAAACGGAAAACTTCCGTCCACGGTCAAATCGGGAAAATCCAGAATTTTATAGGTAATGTATACTCCCAGTGCCAAAATGCCGTATATCATACCCTGTTCCAATACACTCAGTAATAATGCCATGTCAATTCCTCTTTCTATTCTACAATGATTTCATCAAAAGACTGGTAAGCATCCTCTGCATAGTTTGCGGGAAGTTCAAGACCAATCTTTTCTGCTGCTGCAAAGTTTACATACAGGCTGGGCTCGGAAATTACTTCGTAATTCATTTCGGATGCCTTTGCCTCGCCCTTCAAAACCTTTGCTGCCATTTTGCCGGTCTGTTTGCCAAGTTCAAAATACTCAAGACCCATGGAAGCCACACAGCCTGCCTTTACCTGCTCTACCTCGGAACCGAATACCGGAATGTTCTTCTTGTTTGCCTCTTCCAAAACGGTCTGCAAAGCACTTACCACGGTGTTATCTGTCAGGTTGGTGATGCAGTCTACCTTGCCGACAATATCAGCGGCAGCCAAAGCAACCTCGGACATTGCGGTAACACCGGTATCCACGATTTCAAATCCGTAATCTGCGGCTTTTTCCTTGTACTCTGCTACGGTACTGATAGAGTTAGCCTCGCTTGTGGTGTAAATGATACCGATTTTGGTTGCATCGGGAAGGATGGTACGAATCATCTGAAGCTGTGCATCTACAGCCAGTGCATCGCTGGTTCCGGTTACATTTCCTACCGGGGATCCGTCCGCATTTGCAAGTCCCGCTTCCACCGGGTCGGATACTGCGGTATAGATAACCGGAATATCCGTATTCATGGTAGCGTTATAAGCGCTCATTGCGGTGGGGGTTGCAATCGCACAAATCATATCCACCTTCTTGCTCACGAAATTGTTAGCGGTCATTGCTGCGGTTCCTGCATCTGCCTGGGCATTTACATAATCCACTTTCAGGTTTTCACCCTCCACAATGCCTTCCTCTGCAAGACCTGCCAGAAATCCCTCACGGCAGTTATCCAAGGAACCGTGTACCGCAAACTGGGAAATACCCACGCTGTATTCCTGCTTGGAACCGCATCCGGTCATCATTCCTACTGCCATTGCCATTGCCAATACTGCTGCTAAAACTTTCTTCTTCATAATTTTCTCTCCATTCTGCCCTCTTAGGCCTGTTAAATTTGTTTTGTCACCGCCTGTGAGGGTTTATCATTTAGTGATACCTTTGAAATAAAAAACGCCTCAAATGCGCAGCTATTACGCATTTGAGACGGTAATAAATTCTTATTATCGCGGTACCACTCAAATTGACTCATGTCCTCTTGTTCCGAATACTATCATATCCGTCGGCTTGATAACGGGTCCGAATCCCGCCGACGCCTACTATCATTTCGGGCCGGCCTCGAAAGTCCATTCAACAAAAGTTCCTATGTCATCCTTCCACCGTGGACAGCTCTCTGTAATATTCCCTTAAGTCTACTCTTCTTTCTCACAGGTTTACAAAACTTATACTGATACAGTATTCCGTTTTTCGGATTTTGTCAAGAGCTTTTATAAAAAAATTTGTAATCCTTTTTTCAAACATATAATGCACCTAGGAAACCGGGAACTTTAAAATCACCTTGAACAGGTCGCCGTCCGTTGTAATATCCATGTGCCCGCCCTGCAACTCCGTGAGGCTGCCTGCAATGGACAGTCCAAGTCCGTTTCCTTCCATGTGCCGGGATTTGTCCCCCCGCACAAACCGCTCCTCAAGTTCCTCCGCGGAAAGTTCTAACGGATATTTGGACATATTGCGGAAAATAATCCGAACCTCCCGCTCGTCCTTTTCCACCGTCAGATACACTCTGGTATTTTCCTGCGCATACTTACAGATATTGTTGAGCAGATTATCAAACACTCTCCACAAATGCCGTCCGTCCGCCGTAATCACCACTGATTCCTCCGGCTGGCGCACAATCAGGGCGAGCTGTTTTTCCTCAAAACGCTGCTCATACTCTCCCACCGCCTGAGACAAAAGCACACTGATTTCACAGGGTTCTAAATTGACCTCCAAATTGCCCGTGGTTGCTTTGGAAGCCTCCAGCAAATCATCCAACAGCTTTTTCAAACGTTTGGACTGTCGCAGCAACACTTCCGCATACTCCGCAACCTGCTCCGGATCCGCATTTTGTGTGCCGAGCAAATCCGCATAATTGATAATGGAGGTCAGCGGTGTCTTTAAATCATGGGAAACATTGGTAATCAGCTCCGTTTTCAGGTGTTCACTCTTCATCCTCTCTTCCACCGCAAGAGAAATTCCCTCTCCGATTCGATTCAGGTTTTCCCCCTGTTCCTTCAGACCCAGAATGAGTTTTGACGTATCAACCTTATAGTTTAAATCCCCTTCCGCCAACGCCTTACTTCCGTCCAAGAGCCGTTTAAACATAAGCGTCACGGCAAAAACGATGAAAAACAGCACCAGTTTTTCCAAACCCCAGAACACCAGCATCGCCACGTCAAAATTCCAGTAACGGTTCCAGGAGAAAAAGATTATCATTCCTATCAAATCCGCAATGCAGAGGCTTCCGTAAATGACTGCCACAGACAATACCGTCGGGATTTCCCGAATCATCGTCACAATCCCTCTGCCAATCGCCCGCAGTATTCTGAAAAGAAAACAGATAATGCGGTATATCAATGTATTTTTTAACAGAGTTCCCATTTTAAGCTGCACGGACAGTTCCATACAGTAAATGGTACACCATACCGTTTCCACGGCGCCAATCGCAATCAATACCACCGTGCTGACCACGTCTCCCGACCAAATCTCTTTTGAAACAACTAACAAAAACATTGCCACCGCGCCAAAGAGCAGTGTCACGACGTCAAAATGGAAATAGGACAACACTCCTCCGGTAATTTCCGCTTTTCCCCTGTGATGGCCTGCACTGCACATAAGAAACAGGAAAGCGCATACTGTCACAAGAATACCAAACACTGCAAGTGCGGGAATCAGGTACAGATAATCTTCCAGCCAGATAAACTCGTTGTAAATCTGCCAGTAAGCGTCATGCACCGGGAAGCTGTCGTCAATGTAGATTTGGTAATGCAGCTCCACAAATTTTGTTTTCTCCGTCTCCGCTTCCGATTCCTCTGCCTCCTGTGTCTCATCCACAGCGTCTGCACCCTCAGCCACGTTCAGTTTATACGTGCTCTGTCCCTTGTCGCCGTTTTCCGCCTCCTTGTCTTCTTCAATACCGATAACCTTGATTTGAACGCCGGACTCTGTACTCTCCTCCGCCGGCATCTCCACAGTAACAAAACAGTTAAAGGAATATGCCGTGTCCATTCCTTTGTAATTTCCCCACAGAAATTCTCTGTCCTGATACAGTTCTATCTGCATATTGCTGTTTTCGAGATATTGCGCCATCTGGTCCGTGTCACCGTCCGCATAATAGCTTTTCAAATTGCCGACATCCTCCCAGACATTCTGCACCATTCTGTTTCGGATAATCTGGGAAACTCCCTGCCGGTACGCATCATTGTTCACCAGAAAAAGGCTTCCCGCAATTCCGACGGCTCCAATGGCAAAGCCGAATACCAGTACAAAAAAAGCTAAAATTTTAGCGAACGTGCTCTCCAGAACACTTTCGGTCGTTTTCTCCCTCTTGTTTCGTTCCTTTTTCCTTTCCTCTTTCTCTGTCATACTATCGGTTCTGTTTTCATCCATGCCTTCCGCCATGCCATTCACACCTTTCCTGCCTTTTGGGCATTTCCATCATCCTGCCTATCGATTTACATCTTCTCACACTTGTATCCCTGTCCCCACACAACCTTCAAATACCGCGGCTCTGCCGGATTAATCTCCAGCTTTTCCCGCAGGTGCCGGATATGGACTGCGACAGTGTTTTCACTGCCAAAGGGCAGATCATTCCAGATTTCCTGATATATGGTTTTGGGCGAAAACACCCTCCCCGGATTTTCCATGAGCAGTTTCAAAATATCATACTCCGTCGGTGTCAGCGCCACCGGTTCCCCATCCAGCGTGACCGACTTTTCCTTGTCGTCCAATTCGATTCCGCCGACTTTGAGCACATCCTGTTTCATCTTGCCGCTCCCAAGCTGCATATACCGCCTGAGCTGGGAACGCACTCTCGCCGCCACCTCAATGGGATTGAACGGCTTCGTTATGTAATCGTCCGCCCCCACGGTCAGTCCCAAAACCTTGTCCGTGTCCTCTCCCTTCGCTGTGAGCAGAATCACCGGCACGTTGCTGAACTCCCTTATTTTTGTCATTGCCGCGATTCCGTCCATTTCCGGCATCATAATATCCATCAAAATCAGGTGAATATCCTTGTTTTTCACTGCCTCCAACGCCTCTTTTCCGTTGAACGCCTCATAAAGAACATAATTCGCATCCTGCAGATATATTTTCAGTGCATTTACAATATCCACCTCATCATCGCATATCAAAATGTTATACATCTTCCGTCTCCTCACCTCATACTGTACTGCTTCACTGTTTCCATTGTATCAAATTGCTCTTTAATAAAAAATGGGGGAAGTCTTTAAGATTTGTTTAAGAACGATTCTGCTTCCATATAAAAAAAGTCCTCCGTCTGACGGCGAAGGACTGTCCACTCTTCCCAACCATTTCTATACCGCATATCGGTCAGCGGTAACTTTTATTTCTTCCGCTTCTCATTGGCACGTCTCTGTAATTCCTCCAGTGCCTCCTTGAATCGCTTAGAACTCATGGACGGGTTGGAACGAATCATATCTCTCTGGAAGAAATCGCGCAGTCCGCTCAGTCTCTCGCTGTCTGCGGAAGTCTTTACATATTTCTCCTTAAGCTCTGCCAGTTCGTTCTTAATACTGTCCAGATACCCGCTGGGTTTCGTCACTGTCAGTTCCTTAAGATTCTCTAACTTATCCCCAACACTGTTTTTCACATCCTCCATGCGGGTTCCGATTCCCTCTGACCATGCCTGCTTCTTCTGCTTGAAGCTCTCCGCCATTTCCTCTTTGCGGTTTGCAAAGTCCTCACTGGTCAAAGCAATCATCACATCCAGACGTTTCTGGATATGTAACATTTCCTCTTTTGCCTTCTCCATTTTTACCAGCACATCTCTCAAATCCAGAGCAGCCTTGAAGGAAAGTGCGAAATCGGCACAGATATAAGCGGTCAGTACCAGCGTCACCGCGGTCAGCACCCCGCTTGGAATGGAAAGAACAAATTTCTCGATAGGCTTATGAATGACCTCCGTCATCAATATGGTGAGAAATCCCCACGCCAGCGAAGAGCCTAAACAAATATGTCCCTGAAAATTAAATTTGTTCTTGGAATAGTCCCAGTACCGCACCTTGAACAGTGCTTCCATTGTCACACCGGTCACATATTCCAGCGCCGTTGCGCCCAGACATCCCGCTATATATACCAAAAAGATATTGTCCTGAAACGGCATGGACACCACAAGCATCATAATGGCGCCGCTTCCGTACAGGGGAAGAAACGGTCCTCTCATAAATCCACGGTTCACCAGCTTATGGCTTTTAATCGATACATAGGTGGATTCAAAACACCATCCGAAAAAGCAATAAAAATAGAAAAAGAACAGCCATTGAATGATAGTATAAGAATACATTTTCTCTCCTCCTACCGGTATACTTTCAGTTCTACGTTAAGTTTTCCCTTCCGGGTTTCCCGCGGTTCCCCATCCATGACAAATTTTCCGAAGCCACGGACGTTTACGGTCTCTCCGCTCTTTAAAAGCCGTGAATTATTTTCACAAAGCCTGCCGTTCACAAATACCTTTCCACTGCGAAACAGCTCCAGACAATCCCCTCTGGACTTATTATATAGCTTTGCCACAACCGCGTCAATTCGCAGGGACGCCGCCTGCACGGAAACCTTCTCCGGCTCCTCCTCCGGCATCTGCCCCACGTCCTCCGTAATCCTGCAGGTCACATGGGTGTGCTTTACCTGTTCCAAATTTTCACAGATATGTCCGGCAATGGTGTCCGTGCAAAAAATCCATGCCTCCTTATCCCCAACCTTAATATCCCCTACTACACTGCGCTCAATTCCGAGATTCATCAGTGCGCCGAGAAAATCCCTGTGGGAAAGTTTGTCTGCGAATTTGGCAATCACAGGCTTTACATGAATACAGACAATGGGAAAAGGTACTTCATATCCCAGTTCCGCTGCATTTCCAAACCGTATCATCTGCCTGTCCGCGCTGCCAATGCCGCCATACAGTTCATATCCGGCATAGCGAAGCTCCGGTTCCGTCCTCCAGAAAATATCCTGCTCACTCAGTCCCAAAAATCCGGTAAACGTGAACATATTCTGGTGAAAAGATTTCTCCGCCAGATCCCTCAGCCGATTCCGTATCTGTTGTTCTTCCTTTTCGCTGTCTGCTCCCACTGCCACACTCCGCTTTCTACTCTGCAACCGTCACAAGCAGATAATCTCCTACCGTGTCTACCACATCATAGTCAAAATCAAGATACTGCAAATCGTCCTGATGCAGCATCACAAGTCCGTCCGATACCATGTCCTTAAATTCGGCGCCGGACTGCTCCGGGTAAATATAATGATACCGTTCCCTGTAATCCGGCAATGTCCTGCCGTCGGAAACGTTACTCTTTCCCTGATAATACAGCGCATCTATTTTACACGCATAGTGCGTTAAAATCTCAGCCGCAGACTGGTTAAACTGCCACCCCAGATTTCCCGTAATATACAGGCGGTCATACGCCTGCATATTGTCCGCCTCCGATACCGCAGCCATAAAATCCTCGTTATAATACTCCTTACTCTCCGCCGCATAATCCGTAAAATAATTGAAAAAGAATAAGGCTGCGCAAAAGCCGTATACCGCCGCAAAAACCGGAACTGTCTTTTTCCACCTGCCTGCCACCAGTCCGATTCCGTAAGCACAAAAAAGAATCAGCGGGTAAACAATAATATTCACCCTGTTAATATTCACCTCGTAGGTAATCAGTCCGACCCAGATTCCGGTAATCAGAAATCCCCATAATGCCAGCATTTTGGTCTGTCTTTGAATATCCTTTTCCCCAAACAGTCTCCGCGTAAAAATCACGATTCCCAATAACAGAAACGGAATGGACACATGATAGAGCGGGCCAAATGCCGGAATGGAATTAAAAAAGATGTCCGGCAGCTGCAAAAACACGCTGCTGATAAGCGCCCACGCATTTTTTCCAAGCTGCGCAAAAGAAAAATTCAACAACAGTATATCCGCACTTCTCACACTTTCCGGAAAATACTGCATGGTGAAAAACGGAGTCCGTATGCTGGTGTTCAGGTGCAGCGCATTGATAGCCAAAACTATCGTCTCCGGCAATGCCACCAGCACAAAGATTACCGCGCACAAAAGCCCCTGCCTGAACTTCAACTGCTTTTTCCACAGACACCACAGGAAAAAGACAAACAAAAATGCCGTAACGGAATATGCCGCCACTCCGTAGCAGTAAAAGGTCAGACCGAAAAATACCATGGACACATAAAGCCATGGTCTCTTTTCCAAGCCGACCAACAGCAGATAAAAAGCCAGCAAAAAAATATGCGGAAACAGATTACAGTCCAGCGACCATCTGCTCTGCATAAACTGCCATGGATTCACCGCCGTAAGAAGCATCGCCGCAAGGGCAAGTTTTTCATTAAATAACTTTTTCCCCACCAGATACACCAGTGCAATTCCGGCGCTGGAAACGACAAGCATCGGCAGCCTCACCGCCACTGTATTAAGTCCAAACAGTTTGATAAACGGCACCATGCAATAAGAAAGCAGGGCGCTCATCTGCCCATACTTCCATGCCTCCAAATGAACCGGCAGAAAGGTGCCGTATCTGTCCGTTCCATATTCCGACAGCGCCCATGCGTCCACCGCCGCCATAGCCTCATCCTGATTGATACCGGCCGGAACCTGTCCGAAACGGATGCACCGCAAAAGGATTCCCAATGCCAGAATGCCCCAGAACAGGATGCGTATCTTTTTTATCTCTCTCATAGCAGTCTGTCAAAATCCTCCCAAATCTTTTCCCTGCAGCGCATACCACAGGAAGTTGCATCCGCAGACAAGGTGGTACAATAACACTGCCCACTCGGCAAACACAAACACAACTTTCACGCTTTTAAACCACTCCAGTGTATTTTTCACCACCAAAACCAATGTCATCAAAAATACGAAAAACATTCCGTGCATATAGCCCCATGAAAAATTGGCATGAAGCATCCTGAATCCCTTTTCATAAAAAATCAGAAACATCGCCATGCCCGTCAAATAATTGTACCACGCAAAGCGATAGAGCTGATTTTTGAAGAATTCTTTATAATTCAAGACCAGCACGCCGATGGGAAGCGCCATGCCCATCACAATGCTCAAAGGAATATTGTAAGTAAAATTACTCCAGACCTTGGCAAAACCGATGGCAATTCCCGTCTCTTCCCCCGCAGAATTGGTTCCGGTAAAGACACCGAAAAACTGATAGAGCAAATCCAGCCCCGTGGGAATCATTGTCACGCACAGAAAAAATGCATTGCGCAGACTTTTTCCCCGGCTCTTTACAAGCTGCACCAGCAGGATAATTCCCATAACCGGCACCAGCACCATTGTGTAGCTCGGCTTAGTAATCGTGGTTAAAAACAGGCTGACCGCAAAAGGAATACATCCTTTCCACGAAAAGTTTGTCTGATACTCCCGAAGCAGCCTCGCACCCTCAAAAAAGCAGATAACAGTGAACGGTCTCGTTGCCATATAAGTAGCGTTCCATATCGGATTCGGCGTGTAAATTCCCATGCAGCGATAGGCATAGTCAAATCCGAAAAATGCGGTATTCTTAGGGGAATAAAGATTTCCCAGCAAAAACAGGGCAAATACCGCCACGCAGATTCCTATATCCAGCGCTGCCTTTTTGCCGCCGCTCAGATTTTGGCATACCGGAATTTTCTTGATTTCACGGTTCATATAGTACCCGGTAATACCCACACAGACGGCATTTAACAGTGTGGTGGTAATCGCCACGCCTCCCGGTGCTCCCGCAAAAAGGGCAAAGAATTTTGCCACTGTAAAAAAGAAAGGGTAGGGGAATTCATACTCTCCCTGAATTCCCGCTACCTTATCAATATAGGCAGGCATATCGGAAACAAAAACTTCCTGATTCCAGCACTGCTGCCAGAACAAATACAGCATTACGCCCGTATACGCAGTAAGAAGCAGTAAAAAAACAATTTTGCCTGCAAGACTTACTTCCTTCCATCCTGTCCGCTGTGCCAATCCTTTTCGTTCCATATGTCTCCCTCATTTTATGTGAAGCTGATTACCGCATCCTTCGGTGCCTTCGTCTTTTCCACACTGATTGCGTGTAACATAGGGCCCTCGCCCTTGTAGTCCTTCCAATACTCTTTCGCCACAGTGGCGGTGACCTTTACCCATTCTTTCTGCTGTAATTCCTCTGCGCCGTCATACTGGCAGGCATAACCGAGAAAAGCCATATCCTCGGCACAACAGGTCATTGCCATGCGTCCCGGCACAAAATAGCCCTTGGGGAAATTTTCCGGTTTGAGAACCATTGCCACAAACTGGATTTTCTTGCCGATATAACGCTCCAAATGGTCCATGGAATCCAGATACCAGATTCCGTAGCCCTGATTATCCAGCACAATCACATCCTGCTTTAAATCATAGGGCAAGTCTTCCTCAAAGATTTCGTCGATTTCTCCGTTGGAATCTTCAAAAATCACATCCGCCGTGGGATTCACCGCTTTAATGTTTCTCTTATAAGTGTTCAAATCCGGGATTCCGTCACAGCGGTTGAAAATAATCATCTCGGAGTTGCGAATCTGCTCTGCCAAAAGAGAACGCATATTGGTGTAATACATGGGGAAAGTAGAGCCGTCAATCGTGGTAATCTGCTGTTCAATCTTCCAGTACCACGGAAGTTTGGCATTTTTATAATTCCACATGCCGTTGTACTCAATGATAATACGGTCGGGCTTATGCTTTTTCTCCAGTTCCACCAAATGTGCCGGGGTAAAGTCCTCTTCGTCCTCTATCAGCTCCACTTCCGTGCGGCTCTTTTTCAGCAGCGCCTCATCATATTCGTTTTCACCCTCCTCGCACAAAATGAGCAGGGTCTTTCCTTTAATCTGAAAATAAGGTTGTCCTAACGTAAACGAAATAAATTCCGTCTTACCGCTCTCAAGAAAACCGTTAATCACATATACGGGCTTCATAATCTGCCGCCTTTCTCTTATTTACGGAATAATTCTGCCAGCTTATCCTCGTTCAGCCTGGAGCCGATTACGCAGATTTTGCCGGTTACTTCCGGTTTGCCGTCTCTGATGTCATGCTCCTCGGGTACATAATCATAATAAACCCAGTTGCCGTCACCGGAGGCAACCATTCCCTTGGCACGCAGAATGGCACCGTACTCGCCACTGTCTAACGCAGTGAGAATCTTTTCAATCTCATCCTTGGAATATACATTTGCGGTCTCCATGCCCCAGCTTGTGAACACTTCGTCCGCATGGTGATGATGGTGATGGTCGTGGCATCCGCAGGTGCAGTTCTCGTCATGCTCGTGATGATGTTCATGCTCGTCATGGTCATGTCCACAGCACTCGTGGTCATCGTCGTGATGATGATGATGCTCGTGCTCGTCATGGTCGTGTCCGCAGCACTCATGGTCGTCGTCATCGTGATGGTGATGCTCGTGCTCGTCATGGTCGTGTCCGCAGCACTCGTGGTCATCGTCATCGTGATGGTGGTGATGCTCGTGCTCGTCCTCCTCATGGGCGCGCTCCATCATTTCTTTCATCATATCTTCCAGCTTGTCCGCACCTTCAATGGTTTCCAGAATTGCCTTACCCTCCAGCTGCTCCCACGGGGTGGTAATAATGGTAGCCTTCTGGTTGTGCTCCCGAATCAATTCGATACAGGTGTTGAGTTTTTCCTGAGAAATATTGCCAGTTCTGCTCAGAATAATGGTTCCGGCATACTCAATCTGGTTGATGAAAAACTCGCCAAAGTTCTTGATATACATCTTGCACTTGCTTGCATCCACAACCGCTACCGCACTGTTGATTTCCACATTCAGATTGCCTGCCACATTCTCAACCGCACGCAGCACGTCTGAAAGTTTGCCTACACCTGACGGCTCAATGAGAATCCTCTCCGGTGTGTATGTCTTGATTACTTCCTGCAAAGCGGTGCCGAAATCTCCCACCAAAGAACAGCAGATACATCCTGAGTTCATCTCCTTGATTTCAATGCCTGCCTCTTTCAGAAAGCCGCCGTCAATACCAATCTCACCAAATTCATTTTCAATCAAAACGGTCTTGCTTCCGTCCAGCGCTTCCTTCAAGAGCTTCTTTATCAAAGTAGTTTTACCTGCTCCCAAAAAGCCTGATACTACATCAATTTTTGTCATATTTATCAATCCTTTCCTGCCTGAATCGGCTAAACTAACACTCACTGTTCATTGTCTACCATAAATCAAAACTTGTCAATATTACGAATCTAAAAGTTTTCTGAAAAAGTATTTATCACGCTGATGGGTACTGCCGCCAGTTGTCCGCTCTCGTCTCCCCCGCACAAAATCCCCAGGAAATGCCCCCTGCTGTCAAAAATTCCGCCGCCGGACATTCCCGGCTCTGCGTCTGCTTTCAAAAGCAGCATATCCTGCCCGAAATCCTCCACATAAATCCAAGGATTAACCACCTTTCCTTCATACGCATCCGCCGCCACACCTTTGCCGGACGCCATAACAATAATGCCGTCCTCCGCCTGTAAGGAAGCTGCGCTCTCCTCGTCCACGTTGGCAACACAATACTCTTCCAAATGTTCCGCCGTAATGTCCCGCAAATTTACTGCAAGCAAGGCAATGTCCGTATCTGCGTCTGCCGCCACTCTTTCCGCCGTCATATGAAATCCGTCCGAAAAAGTAATCTCCACCGCATCCGTCCCCTGAGTCACCACATGCGCCGCCGTCGCAATCCATAGTTCGTCTCCCTGAACCTTCCAGAGAACGCCGCTGCCACTTACGTTGCCCGCAACAAGCTGTACCATCATACCGGAGGCTGCCTCCTGCAGCATTCCCGCAATATTCTCCTCCTGCGGATTTTCCGAATGGAGTAATGGACTTTCTTTGAGGGTATATTGGGCTCCGGTTGCTCTAAATTCCTGCTCCACGGTTTCAGATTGTACTTTTGTTTCGTTTTGACTGCCAGCCTCTGCCTGCACTTCATTCTGCATTGGCGTCACATTTGCACCACTCTTCCCGACGCAGCCGCTCAAATTCAAAAGAAATACACACAGCACCACACCCGTCCAAATCATTTGATTCCTCTGCCGCCCATGCAATTTATTCCTTGTCTGCATCCGCATCCTCCATTGTGCCTGTGAACACTGTTTTTCTCTTACGAAAAAAGACTGCCTTCGCCGTAGGAAAAGGACAGTCCATCTTGTTTTCACTTGTGTAAGCAAAACGATAAGCCGGGTTATGTCGTTGAATAATCATCTATCTAGTACGGCTGTCGCCAGCCGCATCAAGCAACCCACCTGAAAGCAGGCCGGGCAAGCCTGTTGCTTTCTTTTTGGTCTTGCTTCGGATGGGGTTTACATGGCTCCGCCTGTTACCAGACGAACGGTAGTCTCTTAAGCTGCCTTTCCACCCTTACCTGTCTGCATACAGCAAACCGGCGGTATCTTTCTGTTGCACTAGCCTTGGAGTCGCCTCCACCAGACGTTATCTGGCATCCTGCCCTATGAAGCCCGGACTTTCCTCACCCACATTGCTGTGGCCGCGATTATTTGTCTTACTTACACACTAGTAGTATATACCATATCCCGCCAAAAAAGCAAGTAACATGCTCTTTTGAGCCTGCATATTTTTATTTCACACTTTTGTTTCACATTTCTATTATATATTTCTATATCTCATGTCCATAATTCTTCTACATAATTCATTTCCATTCCACATGTTTATTTCACTCTATTGTCACATGCTTGAAATAAGATTGATACGTGCAGATTATGCAAGTATGATACGCCCGGATTTCTTCCTGTGAGATACAGCAAGTGGGTATAAAATAGCATTTCTGCAAATTTATACCCACTTTTTCCTGCAATTTTGCTCATTTTGAGTGCTTTTTACGCCCTAAATGGGTCTATGTGCAAAAAGTAGCAAATCGTACCCACTTTTCCAGCCAAAAGAGTGGGTACAATTTACAAGAAATCACATTTTAGAACCACTGCCAGTTTTCCGAGTATTGCTGCGCTCCTCATGCCGCCGGCATCCTTGTCAACCTGCTGGCCTTCTGTCAACTACACCCTCTCTCATATCAGGTGCAGTCGCTCACAGCCGCAACTTTCCTGCGCCCCTCTCGCCCTACACATTAAAGCAGCTTCCGCCTACAAACTCCCTGCAAATGGAATTATTGGGGATACTCTCGCTGGGCAGGCTTAAGAAGTAATCCAAAAACTTAAGCAGTCTCTTCGCCTCATAGTATTCCGGTGCGTCCTTTGGAATCTGGAACAGCAAAGGCTCCGCAAACGGCTTGAGCACTGCCAGCTCATAAATCATGACCGAGTTAAACATGGCGTCCGCCTGCTCCTGGAAAGGGAAAATATTCTCTTCCTCCCCTCTGCGGACGGAGGGCCACATCTGAATGGTTCTTCTCGCATCGGAACCTCTGGTGCGGGCATCCCTCACCATACGCCGTAACAATCTGCCGTCCGTGGTCGGAATCCGGTTGTGGTCGTCTACATTGATATTTGTCAAAGCGCTGATGTAAATTTTGTACTTGCTCTCCTCCGGCAGCGCATAGGAAGTCTTTTCGTTCAATCCATGGATTCCCTCAATGACCAGAATATCATCCGGTCCGAGCTGCTTATAGTTTCCGTGATACTCTCTTTTTCCTATTTTAAAGTTAAAGGAGGGCATTTCCACTCTCTCGCCATTCAACAGTCTCGTCATATCCTCGTTGAATTTCTTGACGTCAATGGCTTCCAGACATTCAAAATTATAATCTCCGTTCTCATCTCTCGGTGTCTGTTCCCTGTCCACGAAATAGTCATCCAGCCCGATGGGATGGGGCACTTTTCCGAGGGTGCGAAGCTGAATGGACAATCTGTGGGAGAAGGACGTTTTGCCTGAGGAGGAAGGTCCCGCAATCATAACAAACTTGACGCCGCCCCGGTTTACAATATCCTTGGCAATCTCACCAATCTTGCGCTCCTGCTCCGCTTCCTGTACCAGAATCAGCTCACTCAAAGAACCGCTGCAGATTCCGTCATTCAAATCTCCGACTGTGGCTATTCCAATCTTTCTGCCCCAGTCCTCGGAATCTTTCAAAGTCTGGAACAATTTTTTCCTCTCCTTGAACGGCTCCACCACCGTGGGATTTTTCTTTTCCGGCAGTACCAGCATAAATCCGTCATCATAAGCGATGACGTCAAACCATTTCACATAACCTGCATTGGGCATCATATAACCGTAGTAATAGTCGTAATATCCCTCAATCTCATAAATATTGACAAAAGAACTCATACGATAATGGAACAGCTTTTCTTTATCCTCCATATGATGGCTGCGGAACAGCTCCATGGCGTCCTCAATGGGATAGGATTTTTTCATAAAAGGAGTTTTTTTCTCCACCAGTTCCAACATTCTGTTCTTTATCTTTTCGGCATTTTCCGCCGTAGCGGCAATACTGCCGCAGGGATTGATGTAAGAACCGTTTCCCACCGCAAATTCCACGCGGCACTTCTGACAGCTTTCCTCGCCGAACACATCAAACACGCCCTTCAAAAACAACATGGTTGCGGTTCTGACATAAGTCTTATATCCAATGTCATCCTTCAGCGTGAAAAAATCCAGTTTACAGTCTCTTGTAACACGTTTAAACAGCTCTCTGATTTTGCCGTTGGCTGCCACCACTGCAATCAGGTTATTGTACTGCTCCTGATACTCCTCCGCAATGTTCTCATAAGTGGTTCCCTGCGGATACTGTTTCTGTTCTCCGTTTATCGTAATCGTGTACATTCTCATACCTGCCCTTCTTGACATTATACCTTCATATACCTTTCGGTCTGTTGCATCTGCTATTTCCAAAATTCCAAAGCAGCCTCCAAATCCGCAAGCTCCTGTTCCACCTGCACAAGCCTTATCTTGGCTCTCTCCTTATCCTGCCCGGAAAGGCTTTCCTTTATCTGCTCTGTCACCTGCAAACTGTACTGCAGATATTCCCGCAGCACCGGGTGTCTCTGCTCCAAAAGCAGCTTTCCATACTTAAAATACAGTCTGTCTGTCTCTTTTTCCGTATCCTGTGAAACCGCCCCGGTATAGTGTACCCGGAAGAGGAAATAGTATTTGCCTTCTTCGCACAATATATTCTCCTCCAGCGTTTCATATCCCTGTGTTTGTAGGAAACGGCGAAACTCCGGGAGTTCCGACTGCGGCTGCAAAATCAGTTCCTTTAGTTCTATCGCTTTATCCCTGCTGTCCGTCAGAATTTTCATCATAAGAGGACCGCCCATGCCTGCGCACACCAAAGTATCCGCTTCGCCGGAACGCAGCTCCAAAAGTCCGTCCGACAGGCGCGTCTCTATGTATTCTCCCATCCCATACTCCGCAATGTGCTCCTTTGCTCTCGCCAAAGGCCCCGACCTTACATCCATTGCCAGTACCTTCGGGCTGATACCCTGTTTAATGAGATAAATGGACACAAAACCGTGGTCGCATCCCACATCCGCCACCCGGTTTCCTTTTGTCACCATCTCTGCCAGGCTTTGCAGTCTTTCGGAAAGCACAATTTTCTTGTCCGTCATCAATCCAGATAATCCTTTAATTTGCGGCTGCGGCTGGGATGACGCAGCTTTCTGAGTGCCTTTGCCTCAATCTGTCTGATACGCTCTCTGGTGACATTGAATTCCTTGCCGACCTCTTCCAGAGTGCGGGCACGTCCGTCATCCAGACCAAAGCGGAGACGCAGAACCTTCTGCTCTCTCTCGGTAAGGGTTCCCAAAACTTCCACCAACTGCTCTTTTAACAGTGTAAATGCTGCTGCGTCGGAAGGCACGGGAACATTGTCATCCTGAATGAAATCACCCAAATGGCTGTCCTCCTCCTCACCGATAGGGGTCTCCAAGGAAACAGGCTCCTGACTGATTTTTAAAATTTCGCGCACTCTCTCAACAGGCATGTTCATTTCTGCCGCAATTTCTTCCGGAGACGGCTCTCTGCCTAACTCCTGCAAAAGCTGGCGGCTGACACGAATCAGCTTGTTGATGGTTTCTACCATATGCACGGGAATACGAATGGTTCTTGCCTGATCTGCAATGGCTCTGGTGATTGCCTGACGAATCCACCATGTTGCGTAGGTGGAGAACTTATATCCCTTGCGGTAATCAAACTTTTCCACTGCCTTAATCAGACCCAGATTGCCCTCCTGAATCAAATCCAAAAACAGCATTCCACGTCCCACATATCTCTTGGCAATGCTGACAACCAGACGCAGGTTTGCCTCTGCCAGACGCTTTTTCGCCTCCTGATCCCCAAGCTCCATTTTCTTTGCCAGTTCAATCTCTTCCTCTGCGCTCAGAAGGGGAACTTTACCAATCTCTTTCAGATACATGCGGACAGGGTCCTCAATGCTGATACCGTCGGGAACGGAAAGGTCGATATTCTCCACATCCACCTCGTCCTCCTCGGTCAGCAGAATCTCCTCATCATCCACGTCATCATCATCCGTGATGCGAAGCACGTCCACATTATTCTGGTCCAATACTTCCAGAATCTTCTCGAACTGCTCCTCCTCAAGAGACATATCTGCAAAAAAGTCGCTGATTTCCTGATACTCCAGCACATTTTTCTTCTTTTTTGCCATATTCAAGAGCTCTTTTATTTTCTCTTCAAATTTTGCCTGTGTGTTTTCGTCCATTTTCGTGGTTCCATCCTTCCCAGAAATCTCATTTCCTTTTGTATATTATTTGAAAGCATTTTCGGTAACTATTTTTAACGCTATTTCAAAGAAATATGCACCTTTGCAAGCTCTTCCAATGCTTTTTTCCCTGCAACTACCTGTTTTAAGGCATTTACATCTGTTCCCAGCTTTGACGTATAATATTCATAGCTGTTTTTCTTTACGGCTAACAGAATATCGTGGAACGCCTTTTCCTGCTCCTGAATCGTGGTAATCTCCGGCAGCTTTGTGTGAAAAAGGCTTGCCGCCTCCCGCTGTTCCTCTTCATCCTCAAACATACTGATAATGTCTGCCGGCTGATAATGCCCTTTTTCCAAATCATCAAACAGCCTCTCCGCCACCTTGCGGTACAAATCCTCCGTAAAGTCCTCCGGTGAGATATAACCCGTGATTTTCTGATAAATGCCGGGGTCATCCGTTATCCATGTGAGCAAAAGCCTCTGCGACTTTTTGGCGGTCTCCTCCGGTGTGTTCTTCGGCTGTACGCCGGACTTCGGTCGCTCAACCGGTCTTGCCCCGCCGGTCTGCACCGCATAGGAAAGCACCAGTTTTCTAAGGTTGTCCACACCGATGTGATACTTGTCCGCCACTGCCTGCAGATAATTTTCCCGCTCCACATCCTCCTCAAATTCACAAAGTTTGTGGGCAATTTCCCGGTGAAACTTTGTTTTCGATTCCGGGTCATTTAAGTCAAAATTATCCTGCAACATGCGCAGTTCAAAGAAAAAGCTGTTCTCCGCCTGGTCAATCCTCTCCTGAAATGCCTCTTTCCCCAGATTTTTAATAAATTCATCCGGATCCTTGTAGGGCCGCATGTTAATGACTTTTCCGGTCAATCCCGCCTGCCGCAGAATACCGATACCCCTGAGGGCGGCTTTCACTCCCGCACCGTCACTGTCGTATGCAAGCAGCACATTCTCCGTGTAGCGGTGTAAAAGATTTGCCTGTTCTACGGTAAAGGCAGTTCCCAAGGACGCCACCGCCTGCGAAAACCCTGCCTGGTGCATGGCAATCACGTCCATATAGCCTTCACATAAAATGATATTCCCGCTTCTCGCCGTGCGGGCAAAATTTAACCCGTACAAATTCCTTCTCTTGTCAAAAATCGGTGTTTCCGGTGAGTTTAAATACTTCGGCTCACCGTCTCCCATGACTCGTCCGCCAAAACCGATAACCCGGTGGTTAATGTCCTGTATGGGAAACATCACACGATTCCAGAACTGGCTGATAAGTCCGGAACGCTCCGTGAAATTTGCCAGTCCCGCCTCTTTGATAATTTCGTCCTCAAATCCTTTCTGGCGCAGATACTGCACCAGATAAGCACCGCTTTTTCCGGCATACCCAAGTCCGAACTTGTGCATGGTTTCATCGGACAGTTCCCTTTTTTTCAGGTAATTGTATCCGATTTCCCCGTGAGGTGTCCGAAGCTGATAGTAAAAATACTTTGCTGCCTCTTTGTTGACCTCCAAAAGACGCATCCGCCGGTTTGCCTTCTCGTGCATTTCGGCAGACTCCTCCACCTGCGGGAGCGCAACCCCCGCCCGGTCAGCTAAAGCCCTGACCGCCTCCGGAAACGTGTAATTCTCATACTTCATGAGAAAGGTGTAAACATTTCCGCTGGCATGACAGCCAAAGCAGTAATACATCTGCTTTTCTCCTGACACGGAAAAAGAGGGCGTTTTTTCATTATGAAAGGGACAGCACCCCCAGTGGTTGCTTCCCTTTTTTTGTAGCTTTACATAACCCGACACCACATCCACGATGTCGTTTTTCATTCTGACTTCCTCAATTAGTTCCTCAGAATAATACACTTTACAACCTCTCTATTCGCTTGCGCAATGCTTTACTTTCTCATCCGCCTGCGGTTTTGCCGCTAAATCTGCCATGACTTGGGAATGTAAATATCCTCATAGACCGCAATGGCAAACCGGTCGCTCATGGCTCCCACATAGTCGCAGACTACCTGCTCTCTCGGCTCTCCCTCCGAAATCAAATTAAGGAATTCATCCGGAAGGCTGTCAATGTTTTTCATATAGTGGTGATACAGGGTCTCCATCAGCATTTCCGCTTTGCTTTCTTCGCTCTTTGCCACCGGATTGGTGTAGACCCTCTCAAACATAAACTGCCGTATCTTTTTCATGGCTTCCGCCACGGTGTCCGACATCACAATATCATTTTTATCCATACTGTTGATTACAATGTCATGTATAAAATGATCCAGCCGCTCTCCGGGGGTGGAACCGAGCACATCCCGAATATCCTGCGGCACATCTGTTTCCGCCAGTATTCCTGCCCTCACGGCATCGTCCATATCATGATGTATGTAAGCAATCTTATCGGAAAGGCGGACAACCTTCCCCTCCAGAGTATGGGGTTTTCCGATAGTCTGGTGATTTAAAATACCGTCCCTCACCTCATATGTAAGATTCAGACCGGCTCCGCCTTTTTCCAGACGGTCCACCGTTCTCACGCTCTGTACGCTGTGTTCAAACCCAAGCGGGCATACGCGGTTTAATGCTCTCTCTCCGGCATGACCAAAGGGTGTGTGCCCCAAATCATGTCCCAAGGCGATTGCTTCCACCAGTTCTTCGTTCAATTTCAACGCTTTTGCTATCGTGCGGGCATTCTGTGATACTTCCAATGTGTGTGTCAGACGGGTTCTGTAATGGTCTCCTTCGGGTGTCAGGAAAACCTGTGTTTTGTCTTTCAGACGTCGAAAGGCTTTACAATGGATAATTCTGTCTCTGTCTCTCTGAAAAACAGGCCGTATGTCGCACTGTTCCTCCGGCTTCAGGCGCCCCTTGGAATTCATGCTGAGAGCAGCATACGGGCTTAAATAATCCTTTTCCCACTGTTCCAAACTTTCTCTTATTGTCATCTTTATACCTGTTCCTTTCCCGGTACATCAGAAACCGTTCCCCACGTTAATCCGTATCTCCACACAATGACCCTATTTTCTATATTCCACGTCCGTTTCCGGATTCCTTTTATTTTTTTTAATTTCAGAGAGAATGTTCCTCCCTTTCCTTGTTCTATTCATCATCGTTCTTCCGCTTTCGGAAAATATTCGCCACAAACGACCGTATGTAATCCCCATAATCCAGGAAATCATATATGCCGTCCCGTCTCGCCCTCTGGAACAGCCTGATAAGCAGCAGATAATAATACAAATAATAGCTTTTCACGCTCAGATTTGCAGGTTTCGCCACCAGATGCAGATAATCAAAATGGGAGGGGTTCTCCGTTATCATCCTGTCCTGATATTCAAGGAAGGTTTCCAGTCCCGGCTCCGGGGTAAAAATAGAGATTGCCACATGCTTTAAGCCATGCTCCTCAATCCACCGGTAAAGCCTTACAAAATCCTTTCTCCGGTAATCCAAATCCACAATAAACATGCCCATCATCCGAATCCCCAGCTTATGGCAGATTTCAATACTTTTTGTATTATAATACATATCCGAGCGCTTATGATATACCTCCAGATACCGGTTATTGAATGCCTCCAGCCCTACCAGCACATAATAAAGTCCCACACTTTTTAATTCCTTCATCAGTTCGGCATGGGTGGCAATAAAATCCGCTCTGCCGTAACAGATATAATTTTTCCGAATCTTTCTCTCCTTGAGCAGTGAGACAAATTTTTGAAGCCGCTTTTCATCCACCAGAAAATCATCATCCACAATATAAATATTATCCGATGCGATGGACTGAATCTCATCCACCACTTTTTCTATCTCTCTTCTGCTGTACCTGCCCGCGTTCATCCGGTTGCGCAAACAGAATTTACAGCTATAAGGACAACTGTACGCCGTTCTGACCCACGCCGCCTGTTCTAATTCCAGATACCGGTAATGCTCCGGGTGCGCATAAAAATAACTCCTGTCCGGCAGCGGCAGACGATTAATGTCAAAAGGAAGCGCCTGATTGGCATGCCATGTTCCGCCCTGTTTATAACAGATTCCGTCCATCTTATCTATATCAAGCGCCTTCCCGCAGACAGCGTAATCGATAATATCCAAAACCTTAAAGCAGTCAAAGGTAGTCAGAATGTAGTCCACACTGTCAGCGTACATCCTCTCATAGCACAACTGCGCATGCACTCCCCCGATAATCGTAACCACGCCCGCATGATATTCCTTTGCGTTCCGGCAATACTCCAGCATAAAATTTTCCTGTCTGGTTCTGCCGCACACATAAACCACGTCCGGTTTCACCCGCTTAAGCACCGCCGGAATCCTGCCGTTTTCCACCTGAACATCATAGAGAATCGCATCATGCCCCTTCTCCTTTAAAACAGCCGACAAATATTCCAGTTCCAAACATTCATTTACAATCACTCCCGCAAAATTATATTTTGTTCTGGAAATCTCAGGATGTATCATCAGAACCTTTACTTTTCTACCCGTCATGTCTTCCCCCTCATTTGAGACTCTTTGGTATGTTCCGAAAGATAATAAAAAAAATAAGGTTAGCATGACTGCTAACCTTGACGTGCAGGAAAAGAGACTTGAACTCTCATGGTATTGCTACCACACGGACCTGAACCGTGCGCGTCTGCCAATTCCGCCATTCCTGCATTTTTGTCCGCCGCTTATTTCCTGCGAACAAAATGTATTATATTGGTTTTCGGATAAAAAGTCAATAGAATTTTTGAAATTTTTGAAACAATTTTCAATTTTCTACACTTTTCTGTACTTTTCAATACTTTCCGAGCCACCTTAGAAATAACTGTTGTAAAGATTTCCGGTGTTATAGGTATTGCCGTAGCGTCCTTTCACAGTGTATGTATTCGCCTTGGACGCCTCTCTGTCCGCTGCGAAATTCATCATGGAAGCCTGTGCGGATACCTGATAACCGTAGGAACCGCTGCCCTGGAATAAGCTCTTTACGGTTGACATATTGGATTTGGAAAATGCTTCCTTGTCCACAGACATCTTGCCGTTCTTATCCACAGTGATACCGATTTTGTTCAAAAGTTTCAAATTCTGAACGGTTGCGCCGAGCAAACTGTCCGTGCGGTTCTGCACAGACTTAATATCCACGCCGTCCACCGCATCAAGCACCGAGTTGTAATCCTTTGCAAACTGGTTCACCGCATTGTAAATAGCGTCTATATCATAATCCTTCCTTGTTGTCTCCACTCCGTTGGCATCCTTCTCCGTGATATCTTTCAGATTGAAAACGGAATTACTGCCCTTACTTAACAGAACGTCAGCCGACTCCTTTAACGCATCCGTGCTACTCTGGATTTTCGTGACAGCCTTGGTTTCCTCCGAGGTCAGCGTATTGCCACGCTTTACCGTGTCTTTTGCCAGACTCTTGACCGCACTGCTACTGTTCTGTCCGTAATATGCCTTCATCAGCTTGGCATAGCTGCCATTTTTAATGCTTGCATACTGTCCCAGAAAATCACTGCTCGCCACATTGGCTGCATTGCTGCCTAAACTGGAAAACAAATAAGAAACATCATTTCTTGCACTTACATTAATCCGAATACCCATATGCTACCTCCTTGTACTTATGTTTATTCTATCTTTATATCGGCAAAAAACGCCTTGACTTTAGCCTTTCAGACCTCTTGCCTGTCTGTCCATGTCCTCCACAACAATGTCGTAGATTTCACCCAGACTTGCACAATACTCTAAAACCTTCCAAGGCTCGTTGGTATGGAAATGAATCTTAATCAGCTCCTCATCTCCCACTGCCAGCAGACAGTCGCCCTTAAAATTCTCTGTAAAGTAATCGCTGATTACGTCCTCATCCAAATCCTGTCCTTCAATCAAAAGCTGTGTGTCATATCTGAACTCTAACATAAGAATCTCCTTCCGCATTTCTTTTCAAGTCTATTATAACACATATTCCGCCGTTCGGAACACTCTTTTCCGCATCTGTTATGCACTTTTTCTCATTTCCAAAAATCTCCTATTGTTTAATTGTTACAAAATTGTTACAATTCTTTTTGTAATCGGCCATTACAAAAAATAAAAATAAGGAGGACGAAACTATGTGTTTTAAATTCAATAGCTGCTCCGAGTTATTTAATGCTATTTGCAAGTATTTCAACTTCGGTTGCTAATTAATTAACCCCCGCCTCCCGGTGAAAGCCGGAATGCGGGGGCATTTTTTAATCCAAATCAAATAAATAAGTTTTCAAAACTTCCAGTTTGGCATATACCTTATCCGTTATGTAAGTCTTATTATAGGAATTGATAATGCTCTGCGCCTCAAAATACAAATTCAGTCCCGCATCACAATCCTGTAAAACCGTCTTTGGAACAAGTACATAATAAATTCCGCCGCTCACCAGACCGTCCGCGTTCACGGTTTCTTTGGTCGACGCATTGTAAATCGGAATGTCTAGCGTCTTCACTTTTCTGCTTACGCCGTCCACCGAAATATTCTGCGTTCCGTCCGCGGAATCGTAAAACAGCTTCATAGACAGTCTTCTGGAACCTTTGACAAAGTTCACATCACTCACGGTAAAGTAAATCTGCTCATAGGAATTCGTGGCATCATCCACGGAATCCAGTGCAAAATCATTGTCATAGTACCGGTAAAGAACCGTCTCCTTCGGGGAATCGGGTTCCGCACTCTTCTGCACGGAAACGGACGGTGACTTGATACCCGCATTGTACGCCGCAATCATGGTATTGATAAACAGCTTTGCCTCCTCCACGGTACAGTTTTGTGTGGAGTACGGTATATCCTCACTGCTTCTTCCGGCAGAATGTCCCATACCGGTGTAAGTGATATTGCCCTTATTGTAAATATAATAGTTGTTGGACACATCATTGGGTGACATGGAATAAATCGTATCCTGATACTGTCCGCCCTCATTTACTCTTCCGCCGAGACAATACCACACTACCAAATCACTCTGTCCGTCCTTGTCATCATCCGCCGTGAAATCCAGCTGATAATACTGAGCATGGGTTGACGCCACTTGGAAAGTCTCAGCCAGCTTGTAAGGGTACTGGGTTATCTGACCCTCGTTGGTCTGGGTTACAAGCAGGTTTGTCACCTCGCCGTTATAATTCAGAGGAATCTCGCCCGTATCCGGGTAGCCGACTCCGCTTGCGTCCGTGTAATTGTCATGGTAATAAGCCGTATCATATTTGATGTTCAGATACTGGTTTTTCCATACCTGACTGCGTCCGGTCTCCTCCGTGGTGTAATCCACTGCGGAAACATTTGCCTCCGTGTGCTTATCCTTCGCATTGATAATGGAATACGTATATCCCTGCGTGTAAGGCACGGTCTGCGTGCGCCCGCTCTTCGGCACAAATGCCATATCCTTGCCGGAGGCAAGCACATTGTTCCAGTCCTCGCTGCCCGCCGTAAGCCCCGCACCCGTTTTCAAAACAGGCATGGTCATAACGCCGTAGCGGTCCATTCCCACCAGTCCGCGGATATAAGAATTCAGCGTGGACGCATTGTGGTACTGGTCGGTGCTTCCCATCGCAAGATTATTGCGGTTGATAACACCCTGATTTCCCTTACTCTTGGAGTAGTTGAAATAGGAAGTGGTATCATGGGCAAAAAGCACGCTCTTGCCGCTGTTGATGAAATTCACAATGGCTCCTATCGGGCTGTCCTGTTCGCCTTCGACAATATCAAAATCGCCGTAAGCGTCCGAGAATCCCAAAATCAGCATGTTGTAATCCGCCATATTGATATTGCCCGCCCGGTACTCATTTTCAAACCGGTGAATGGTCATAAAGTCAACATCAATATCGAAATCGTCCGCAATGCCCTTATAAGTTACGCCCTCGTACTCACCGCCGTAAATCAGCACATGGTACAGGGAGGACTCGTATCCGTCCACCTTTTCGTCTGTACTGTAGGCTTCCGTTTTCACCGGATATGCTCCCGTGCTGTTTAACCGGAGCGTATCGTACTGCGTTTTCTTACCATTAATCTGCTCGGCAAGGCTGTACAGCTGCTCATGCTCGCGTCCCCACCACCAAGGGTCGGGCTCCAGCACCTGATCACGGCTGATTTGAAGGATTTTAATTGTTTCCTTCTCCAAGCCTTCCAGCTTGGTATATCCGTCCATAAAGCAGTAAATATTCGTATTCTCGGTCTGGGAGATTTCTAATTTCCATGGAAGAACTCCCTTATAACCGTCCGGCACAGTACGGGTCAGCACATATTCCCTGCCGGCATACAGCTGGTCTGCCGCCACATTGTTGCCGCCGCTCGTAATCCTTATGTCTCCCAGTTCTTCCTGTGAGGAGAACTTTCCGTCCGCATTGACGTCAATGAGAAACCGGGCGCGATACCGGGTATTCGCCACTGCGGCGCCCTCGTTGGCAATGGTAAAGTGATATTCCAGCGTGTACTTTCCGTTGTTTTTGCGGATATAATAAATCTCGTCCCCGTCTTTCCGGTTTCCGTTGGCGCTGGTGTTCACCAGTGTCACCTTCGGACGGTTTAAATAAAATCCGAACAGCTGGGAACCCTGCTCAATCTCACCAAAGGAATAGAAATTCGTTCTCTTCTCGTCCAAAGCCTGTTTTACAAACTCATACATATAAGAACTGTTGTCAATATGTTCTGTGTCAATCGCCCGCTGTGGAGCAGAATCCGGCACCTGCTCCACACGGATTGCCGAAATCTTGTCATTCCAGTTTTCCTGCGCATTGGAGGCAAGCGGCACACTCACCAAACTGGAAGTATCCGCGGTGAAAGCAACGCTCTCCGAGGTAAAGTTGTCATCCCAGTACGCAATCAGCCGGTATCCGTCCTTCACCTTCAGGGAAGTAATATCATCATTTGCAATACCCAGATTCTGCAAATCGGAAAGTCTGTATTCGCCGACGCCCAGATTGACGCTGTAACCTCTGTAGTTAATGTCCTGATATACGGTTGCCGGTGACTCAAAGAAATCCTCCGAAACCACTACCGGATAGGAACCGTCCAGATAAGAAATCAGCGCTTCCTTTTTCTCCTTGGTAATGTCGTTTCCGCCGTATCTCACCGGGGTATAGAAATATACCGATTCCGCCCGGTTTCCGTTCACATAATCCGTGTCTAACATACCCGAAAGCTCCAGACTGCTGTAACGCATATCTCCGGTATGGTAATACACCAGTCCGTCCATGGCGTGGTCGTTAAACACCGTACTTCCCGCTGCCGGGCTGTCTGCCACACCCTTGACCGTGTTCATGTGGTCCTTGCAGGTGCCGATATAAATCAAATCATATTTATCATTCAGTGTTTCCACCTTACCGATAAATTCTGCCGTTGTCATCACCGTGACATTCAGCGTCTCCACATCTGCCGCCCACTTCTGCACCTGTCCCAACGTCAGGGTGGCTTTGCCGTCCTTCGTCTTTGCCGGCTGGATTTCCAGCACGTTCATCGTTTTCTTAGCCTCCGCATTGCGGCGGTATTTATAATTCATGATATGTCTTAAAACGCCTGCCTCCGAAATCTCCTCGGATAACATTGCATAAGAGGCGGACGTGTCCGCAGCGCGGTACAGATTCTCCAGCTGGATTTCGTCCAAAACTTTCTGGAATCCCTTTTTCATATCCATTCCCGGACGGTAAATGGAAAAAGTGCTGAAATCATTATTGATAATCGACTTTGCTCCGGTGTGGAAATACACCTGATTCGTCGTGAAATTGCCGTCCTCATATCCGTCCGCAAGCATGTTCCACAGAGTATCCACATTTAAGGCTTGAAAATCCTGTGTGGTTCCCATTAAAATTCTGTCTAACGTATTCTGCCCGAACAACGTACAGAGTTTGAATAGATTGGTGTTTTTTAACTCCGTATTCTGTGTCACAGCCGTGCTGACCGCCCGGTTCTCCTGCGTGAAAATCACATTGCCGTCCACCAGACAGGGCAGCTTGCCCGCCTGCACGGTTTCAAACAACAGCCTTCCCACTTCAGCGGTCACGTCACCGCCTTTTTGGACTGCCATGTCCGCCGCTCCGGCAGAGTATGTCCATCCCGCACTCTTACCGGAATTGATATACAAAAAGTCAAACTCCGGCAGTGCGCCCGTTGCGGCAAGCGTTTCCGCAAGTTCCTGCGGCGTATAGGAAATCACTTCCACCGGGAAGTTTCCGTACTCCTCTTTGGTCATGTTCAGCACATACTGCTTGAACCACTCCTGATTTTCAAAAGCGTTTTTGCAGTAAAAAGTCTCAGCCCCCAGTGTAAATGCTGCGCCGTCCGCGCTTTCCACCAGATGATAACATCCATAGTTGTAAGCTGTCGTTCCCACACTTGCCCTGTTAATACCCGTAACCGCGTAGAGCGGGGTGGTACCTGTCTCTGCCTCTGTTCTGTTCAAAATTGCCTCAAAGGTTATGAGATAGATATTCTGTCCTGCATCTCCTGCGGAGACACCGTCGGAGGATGATACCGTTTCCGGAGCGAGCACGCTGTCGTCCACATTCTCCAAAAGTCCGGCAAACTCGTAATCGCCCAGACTGTTCTGCACATAAACATAGGATTTTCCGTCCGCATCGGATTTGCGTATCTGGGAAGCCTCCGGCGTCACAGTATCTGCAACCACCTTAAGTACACTGCCTACCCGGTAATATTTTCCGATAGAAAACTCATCCGTTCCCAGTGCAGTTCTTCCAAAAGCAAGCTGATAGGTGTCCTCAGCGCTTCCCGCAGCGAAATATCCCTGCAGCGTCTTGCCGGTTCCCTGAATCATTTCATAGCCTTCCGCCGGAACGTCACTCTCCGCATAAGGCTCCGTAGATGCAATAACCGGCTTTTGGGTAATTCCCTTTTTGGCATAGTACGCCTCCAGTCCGGCTTTCAGCCCAATTCCCGGCGTACCGTCTCCCTCTATCAGTCTTCTCCGCTCCTCCTCATCCGCACATGCGGCAAGGCGTTCCCGCCAGCCGACCCAGCGTTTTTCCTGAGCGTCCCACTCCGAGAGAACCGGCTCGTACCCGTCAAACAGATAACCGATTTCTGCGGCAGCCCTGTCCGGTACCACCTCCAGAATCGTATATTTGCTCTGCTTTTCCTGATACTCTCCGGAAACCTCCGTAATTAAATTTTGAATACCCAAAAACGTATCTGCCGCTTCCACCTCAATCGCGCTCTGCATGACGACCGTTCCAATCAAAACTGCCGTCAAAAGACCCGCTATTTCTGCAGTTACGGATTTCCAATTTCTTGCTTTCATTTCACTGACTCCTCAAAGCCCCTTAATTTACTCAGCCTCACCAAAAATAATGTCAGAGTAGGCAAAGATTTCCGGTGCCTTTGTAAATATCACCTTTACCTTCAACGATTTCAGCGTAACGTCCGCCGGACTTCCGCCGTTCACTGTCATACGCACAGCCTGACTCATGGTATTGTCATAGCTTACCGTCGTCAGGGAGCCGAAGGAAACATTTACCGTCACTCCGGGAGGCGCATCATACACAAGGCTCTCCACCTCATAGGATACCGGCGCATTCTGCGACCATTTCTGCTGGTTATATCCCGACATTGCGTACCGCAGTTCGTAAGTGGAATACGGATGGATTTCACTGTATGCCGAATACTGCGTCGTTCTGCCCGAAATCCGCACCTGTGCGATTTCAAACACTTTTTCATAATCAAACGTCGTAGGCTGGTTATATCTGTCCGTTCCGGTGTAATGCACCACAGCTTTGATGTGATAGCCTCTGTCTGCCGGAAGCGTGGGCTCAATTCTGAAATGCAGGGTTCGTATCTGGTCATCTTCCGTAATGTACTTCATCAATTCATCCGAATCCTTTATCTTGTTGCCGTACTCATCACAGAAATAATACTCCACGGTATAGGATTCACCGTACATCTCGTCGATTTCATAACTGATATCGAAACCGGTACCTTCGTTTCCTCGCTCTACATAACCCTCGCCGGAAGTCCCCCTCTGGTCAATGCGGTACAAAACGCTGTCCCAGACGGACTGGTTCGTATCCGGGGACTTCACCGTCAGCGTAACCATAATATATTTTCCGTAATACTCATTTGTCTGGGTCATTGCCAGATCCGCGGAATCCTTGTCATCCCCGTTTACGAAGGTGCCGCTGCCCGCGTCGCTCAGCTCCCATTTATACTGTAAGTTCTGAAGCTCTGTTTCCGAAAATCCCGTTGTCTGCACAACGGAGCCGAACGAGGGAGAAAATGCCTGCAGCGACTTGGTTGTGATATGTACTGCATCCAGTGAAATCAGGCTGCCGCCCTCCACCTTCACTACGCCCTTGGCGGATTTTCCGGGATTGTTTTTATATGTTGCCACAATGGTGAGATAGGAATTGGGTTCCCTCTCTCCCACCTTTAAAAGTCCGGTTTCACTGATGGTACTGGTGGAACCGCCCTCCTCGATTTTCCAGTTTACCAAAGAATTGACGTCATTGGCTGCGTTAATCATGGCATAGATATTGTACATGCCGTCGCACTGTACCGTGGTAATCCGGTCCTTGATGGGAGTGCGCGCCGCCGCTCCCTCCGCAGCACCGGAAATATACAGTTTCAATGTATCACCGCTGACCGGCGTATTATCAAAAATTGCCTTGGGGCTGCCGCTCAACATCATGCGGTTGCGAAGCGTGGTAACCGGACTGGTGGCATAAGCAACCTGACCGCCGTTTCCCACATATCCCGCCGTAATCCGTACGGACTGCACCACCTGAATCTCTTCGCCGTTTTTGCCGTACTCCTTGCGGGTGTCGCTCAAATCCACGGAAAATTCACTCACATCATCCGCAAGCAGCGCATTGTCCGCTACCGCCGGGTCTATATCTTCGTAAGCTCCCGTGGAAGAATTATAGGCAACATTCCAGCAGGAATACACCAACTTTGCGTCACTGCTCACCCACTTTACCACTTCCTTGGTATAGGTGGTGCCGCTGCCGTCCTCCGCATCAAAGGCATTATACAGTATCAGTTCCCTGTCACTGCCGTCATCCTTGTAATCCACTCCGCCGTTGGTGTCGATAATCATGTCCTCAATCTGATTCACCACAAGCTGTGCCTGACTCTGCATATTGGCGTCCGCATTTCCTTTGCCAAAGCTCTTGGCGCCTGTCACCATGATGGTTGCCACACCCGCCAGCACAATGGATAAAATAGCGATGGTAACGATTATTTCAATCAGGGTAAAACCTTTATTTTCCCCCATAGCCTTCCTTCCCTTCAATCGACTCTTTCTAAACTGTGTTTACCGGTTGCTTCAATCAGAGTAAGTTCAAACTTCTTGCCTCTTTCAATGGTAATGCTTTTGCAGCTTCCGACGGTCTCCGTGCCGCCGTCCACCCATACCGCCTTTTTAAAGGCGCCGCTGATACGGTCATAATAGATGCGCAGATGACTGCTTTCCGATATGGAAAAGGTTGTGCCGTCCTGAAACAGACAGGTTATCTTCACGGCACTCTTTCCAATCTCCTGCGAATCCGGCATCGCATAATCCGCCGTACCAGCGACAGCGTTTTTCTGCCATGCCTTCACCGGCACATAAAACTGCACCACATATCCGCCTCCCGGCTCCTTCAAAAGTTCCATATAAGCATCCGAGCTGCCCGACTTCGTGAGCGCATAGTTCTTGGCTCTGTCCAAAGTCGTGCTTAAGTTGTTGGCGCACTGCTTTGCCTCCTGCCCGGTCACAACGGAATAGGAATATGCCAGAAAGCCCGTCACCACCGCCATCAGAGCGACGGTAACCACTAATTCAATTAAGGAAAATCCTTTATTGTCCCTCATTCTGCACTGCTCCTTACTTCTTGCTCCAACGCTCATATATAACCAAATCTTCAATGGACACTTCCTTTGTGCCGTAGTCCGCTCCCGCACCGGTATGATAAGCATAGCTTGCACCGTCCCAGAAAATATTCAGCACATAATAATCCTGATCCTCCGCAGCATATCTGCGTTTTATCTTCAAAAGCTCCGTGAACTCCTCCAAGGACAGGGATTTCAGTTCCACTTTGCCGTCCACATCCGCCGTATCGCACACGGTAATCGTTCCAGCCGCCATCACAAGACCTCGGAAATCTTTCTGTATCTCCACATTTCCCAGCGCCACCACCATGCGGATATTTTCCGGCGTGGTATTGTCAATGGTATAGTTGCCCTCGCAGAGCATAACCGCCATGGAGCCGTCCTCCGTGGTGAGCACCGCCTTGTCCGCCAGCGCATTTTCCTTGAAATGATGAATCATGGTCTTCACCGCATCTTTATTGATAACGTTATGAAATACCGTCTTGCTCTGCTCTTCCACGCTGAGCTGCGTCATGTCGCTCACCATCTTGGTGGTAAGCGCCTTGAACGTCTCCTCACGAATCACGCCAAGCTCCTGCGCTCTCTTGCTCTCGCCGTAGCTGTCCGTTGCCTTCGTGATTTTTGCCTCTGCGTCCGGCTCATAAGTCAGCACATTGCCCGCCAAATGCAGATACAGTGTGGTATCCTCCGTATCCGGCATTTTAATGGCATCCGCATAAATACGGGTATACTTATCCACCTCTTTCGCATTGACATTATAATAATCCCTGAAATACCGGTTTGCAGCCTCCTCATCCTGAAACTGCATAAAGCAGTACACAAGAGAGCCTGCGTTGGTCGGCTTTACAATGACAACGGGACGGTATTCCTCCCCGCCTCCGGCAATGGTCTGTTTCTTCATGTAATCGCTTAAGGATTTGCCGCCCAATGCCCCGATGGAACGATTTGCGTCCAAAAGCACATATTTATCGGGATGATTCTTGATTTCCTGATACTGCTCAATCTTCATGGGATTGCTCAAATATACAGACTCTCCCACAAAACCGTCGCTCAGCTTTTCACAGCCGAGTGCCTCCGGCGGAACAAGATAAATCAACTGGTTACTCTTTACCGCCACGGACTCGCCCATCAGAATATCCCCTACCACGTCATCCGCATCATGAACGCTTCCGTTCCTGCCGGTTCCTGACGTTGCCACAAAGCTGTGGCCTCCGATATTTAAGCTGCTAAGTCCCGACAAATCAAGGCTGCTCTCCCTGCCGTTAATCAGAATGGCGCTGCTCTGATTATTGTCCTCCGCGGATGTTCCGAATCCGGTATATGTACCTTTCAGTGCCGCACTGCTTCCAATCCCGTTCAGCTTCAAATCGTTCTGCACATAAGTCTCGCCGTCCAAAGAAAGCTCCGCACTGTCCAGCACAATATCCCTGCTCCACAGGGCACTGCCGTCCGTGACCAACTTTCCGCTCGCCACCTGCATATTTTCTTTGCACACTACCAGGGACAAGTCCTCGGAATGCGCTCCCGTGCCGTCCCACGGCTTTTCAAATGCAATCTCCGTGCCGGAAAGCAGATTCTTTCCGTTGACCGTCTGCGCACCGAGCTGCATGGATTTTGCATAGACATTGCCGTAGACAAAAATGCTGCCGGCTGCTTTTGTATTTCCCGCATACAATCCCTCATCAGCAATCAGACTGAACTGATTCAGATTGGGGAAGGTTGCGCTTTGGGAAAAATTAATTGCCGGCAATGCCAGCCGGATGTCCGTCGTGATAATGGACACATATCCGCGCTCATTTACATAAGTAACTTTTAAATCTTTCAGTACGATTCCGTCGGATTTCAGCACCAGTGTATAAATGCCGTCGTCTGGATTTTCCGCATCCGGCGTATGGTCAATTACGGATTCGATAATCGTTCCGTACGTTCCGAAATTGGCTCTGCTTCCGTCCGCCACAACGCCCTCCGACGGTCTGCCGTCACCGTAAAGCTCCGTTGACAGATAGCCTCTTAAGGTTGTCGGGTCGTACTGCGTCGTGTGCAGCTCATCCTTCTGCAACGCCTTCTGCAATTCCTTATAATAAATCTCGTAAAATTTCTCGCTTCTCTTTGCGGGAGTCTCGTACAGGGAATAATTTGCCATTACCTCCTGATAAGCCTTGGACAATGCCGCCGACACTTCTTCCTGCAATCCTACATTAATCTCATCCAGAACAGTCTCCGCCGTGTAAAAATTGTTCTTACCCTGCCTGTCCTCCAAGCGCATACGATATCCGCCATATACTGCAACCATCAGAATTGCCGTCAGAATACTCAGAAAGGCAACCATGATTAACACCATGATTAAACCGGAACCCCTGTTATCCCTATGCAGTTTTCTTTGCTTTCCGTTCTGCTTCATTTTCCGTTACTCCAGCTTCGTTCCACTTAACGTCACAACAGGCGAATCCGTATACGGACTTGCCCCATGTTCATACACATCCACAGTCATTTCATAAATACGGTCCTTCACCTGTGTTTCTCCCAGCATTTTAAGTCCCGTTGCCGCAATCAGTTCATCCCTGAGCATGGTCGAGCCGCCGCTTAAGCTGAGTACAACAGGCTGTCCCAAACCTTCCGCCGGAACCTCATTTACATTCAGGTTCGTGTGATAGCTTGCGGCACATTTGCCCGTCACAGCATCCGGTGTATCCTGAATTTCCAGTTTTGCCACATAATTCATGGGGGTAGGCTGAATGGTGCTTCCGCCCTCCACCAGCAAATCCTGTCTCACAATATAAATATCTGCGGCAATGCCGTCAGCGTTATTGACTATAATGGTATCTGCCTTGTTGGCGTCCGTAATTCCGTACCTCGGCGCATAGAAAAGATAAAGACTTTTCAGTTCCACCGGATTTCCGGCTTCATCCAGATTCTGGGAATTGTTGTATATCACCTGCTCCTCGCGGTAATATTTCTTGTCCTCCGGTACAATAAACGTACTGCACTCATACTCGTAGGAAACCTTTGCCACCGTGAAAGTACCTATTTCCCTCACATCACGGGAGATATCCACCTTTATGGCTCTCTTTACATTCTGCTTAATCTCATCCAGCGTTGCGGAGGATGTGACCTTCTTGTTGGTATTGAAAAAATTGTATGCTATCGTGTCCAAATCCACTTCGTTGTTTTCCGTGCGGATTCGCTGCACATAGGTGCCGCTGTCCACCGCACTTATGGTATTCATGGAAAGTAACCCGGCGTTGTTCTGGTTATAATAGCGCTCATAAGAGTCAGCCCGCTTCGGATTTAATGTAACATACACATCAAATTCCTCACGTCCCGACTCATCATTGATAATTCCTATTCTGGAAAAGACATAGCAGCCGTTGTCCGAAGGCGATGCCGGTGCCTGCACGCGGTACCCATCCTTGCGGCTCTCCGAATAAGCGAACTTGTCAGGGTCCACCAAATCCGCTATCTTCTCTTTTTCAAAAATTTCCATTTCATTCTGCGCCAGCGTCGTTGCCCGCATAGTCTGACGGCTTCTTGCATTCACCTTGTAAGACGATGCAAAGCTGTGCAGCAGGGGAACAACGATAATTGCCATGATACTGACAGCCACAAGAAGCTCAACGAGAGAAACGCCTCTGTTATCCGCTTTTTTCACGTTGCACCCTCTCCTTCTAATTTTCGTCCAACATTCCGAAAATATTATCCTTGCCAAGCCGCACGCCCGGAATATCTTTCGGAACATATACCTTGTCCGTTCCGGTCAGGCTGTAAAAATCAAGACTCATGGAACCGGAAAGATAGCCGTCCGCACCCGCTGACAGGCTCACGGAACTGATGGACTTTCTTCCGGGAATTTCATAAATATAGCGAACCACGTTTTTCAGTCCCGAATAAGTGGTCACAAAGCTGATACTGTCCTGTGCCGTGTAAAGCTGCATTCCGTCATCTACCAGCTCATACTCACCCACAACGGTTTCCCCTGTGTAGGGAACCTGCGTGCTCTGTCCGAAACCGATACTGGGAACAACCACCTGATTGTCCGCTACATTTTCCATATTGTAAAGATACAGTACCTCGTCCTCAATCTCAAATCCCGGCTCAAAACGGCTGATAATGTCATTGCACTCCTGCTTCATGGTTTCGGTGTCCGCAAGATACTGATCTTTCTTGCTGTCCAGTTCCTCCAACTCCGCCACCGTTTTTCTGAGTGCATCATTTTCCGCACTGATCTGATCCGCCTTCTCCTGATTCGGATTGTATACAAACTGCCATGAGAGTACGGCTACCAGAATACCCATTGCCAATATTAAAAGCTGCACATCTTTTCTGTTCATCGCCCTACTCCTGTCCTTCCAATTCATTGTCTGTGTTTTCTGTGTTTGCACTCTGTGCTGCTGCCGCTTCCTTTGCAAGCTGCTCTGCCGCAAGTTCGCTTGCTCCCTTGTAAGTCAATGCCACTGAAAAAGAAACCATACCTTCCTGCTCCATGGGTTCGCCTCTCATGACGGCACCGGAATCACTGATTCCGCTCACAGATACGGTAGAAATCGTGTCAAAGGTGCGAAGCTGCTGAATCAGCTTTGCTGCCTCCTCCTTGTCCTTCACGGTCAGGGACATATTTACCCCTTCCTTACCTGCGGTAAAGGACTGTACATTCAGGCTGGCAGGCATTTTGTCTTCCAGCTCCTCGATAAACTCTACCAGATTCTCATCCGGCAGTACCGTGCTGTCGTACAGGTAATTCAGTTTCGTGTCGGTATACTGCTGTTGCAGATAGCTGCGGTAAATCTCCTTCACCGGTTCCAACTCTGCCACTCTCTGCTGCAATTTCACATTCTCACGGCTCACATTTGCCACATTGATACCGGACACAACGGCAAGCACCACTGCAATCAAGACCCCGCCCGCGCCGACTAAAATCGACACTCTCTTCATGTCCTCTGTCTGGACGGTTTTCTCTATCTTTTTGCCTTTTTCCGCTCTTTCACCCAAAAATCCAAGTGGAGCCATGGACGCACCGATACAGGTCAGATACCGTCCAACATTTTCTCCCTTGAAATCTTTCTCCAGACGGAAGGCTTCCAGTTCTTTCAAAACTCTTACCGGCAATTCCAGCGCATTTTGCAGGAACTCTGCCATTCCGTCGCACTCACCGCCAATACCGGTTATATAAGTAAGTTCAATGGGGGATTCCGTATTGCGGGAATTGTAATAGTCCACAACCCTTGAAATTCCGTTGGAAAGATAACTCAGGGAAGCGTCTGTCTTGCCCTGTAACAGCATATTTAACGCCTGCATATAAGTCAGATTCCGCTCTGGTGCCGCACTTACCACGGAAGCAACCGCCTCGTCAATTCCGTAAGGAATCATTCTCTGCATGGCGATTGCAGCGTCCTTTATAATAGTTATGATGGTATTGCGCTCTCCCACTTTGACTACCATCTTCACCCCGGTATCGCACTGGTCCTGAACTATCTGGAAAATACTGTTACCGCTGTAATCTAACGCCTCGATACTTCCTCCGAGCGCTTTCGCCAGTTGGAAATAGCCTTCAATAATTGTCTTGGGAACTGCCAGCACATGAACCCTGTACTGTTTAACGCCCTTCTCATTCACCTGCGTACCTTCAATGGAATGTCCCAGTTCGTACTGCTCCATATCCACCGGGAAAAAGTCGGAAGCATTGGTACGGATAACGCTTGCTATCTTATTTTCCTTTACAAAAGGGATTACCACTTCCCTGCTCGCAATCTTCGGAGAACTCATGGTAAACACCATTTTCTTCGTCCGGATTCTGGCAGCATTAATGCCCTCTCTCATCACGGAAATCAACTGCTCGTTTACGACGATTTCGTCTTCTCGAACCGTATTTTCCGGTGTCTGTACCGTTGTCCACTTGTACACTCTGGGATTGGGTGATTTGTAATCCACCTCACACATATAAATCAGAGACATCCCAATCTCTACGCTAAGAACTTTTGCCATAATACTTTTTTCCTTCCCTCTCTATATAAAAATTGCTCATTGCTTTCGTTTATTGTATACAAACTCATATCCCATCCAATTATGTATAAGCTGTCACGCAAATTGCATGAGATACTTCAAATACCAGTTTATGAATTGTTCTCCCCACAGTGCCGCTATCATGACACCCACGGAGAGGTAGGGACCCATCGCCAAAACATGACCTTCCCCACTTATTTTCATGCGAATAAGATGTATCACCGAACCGATGATGCACCCTGCAACAAATCCGATTATAATCAGGCGCCAGCCGAGCAAAAGCCCGCAGACCGCCATTAATTTCACATCACCGCCGCCGAGGGCTCTGCCATGTGAAATCCAGTATATCAGGAATAAAACACCACTGACACAAATGAGGCCGATTACGTAATCCGGCCAATTCGCACTGTCCGTCGCAACACGAATCAGCCCCAATGCCAGTATAAAAACATTGATTCCAAGCGGAATCTCATAAGTTCTAAAGTCGATTACACTGAGTGTAATCAGCGCAGAAAACAGCAGGCAGTACAGTAGGGTTGTCATGCTGAGACCGTATTCTGCAAAAATGATAATGTAAAGCACCCCATTCAGCGCCTCGATTACGGGGTACTGAATGGAGATTTTCTGCTTACATTTGCGGCACCTGCCCCCTAATGCAAGGTAGCTGAACAATGGAACGAGGTCGTACCATTTCAGCTGATACCCACAGTTCATGCAGTGGGATCTGACCTTCACAATATTCTCTTTTTTCGGTAACCGGTAGATACATACATTTAAGAAACTGCCGATTACGATTCCGTAGAGGAATATGATTATGTAGAGGATAATGGTAGGGAGCATGGGGTGTCCTTTCTATGCTATTTCATATACTTTTAGAAATCCTGCGTTCCTGCCGTGCCATCAGGTGAGCTGATATATCCTCCTGTTGCCCTTACAGTTACAACACCATTGCCATCAACAGCGATATGCAACGTAATGGGTGTAGCACTCTTTTTGTATGTATTAGAAGCAGTGGTGAATGTAGGAGCTATAGATTTAGCAAGCTCAGCCTCTAATGCATTTGCATGTCCTGTATCATTAAATGTAATAGTCGCTGCGTTGTCTGCACTGTTGGTAATAGTAACATCCAAGCCAGCAGTTCCTATTGCATTGTTGATTGTTTCATCTGCTGCCGCAATCTTCATTGCATTTGCAATTTCTGCGATTGCAGAGTTGTCTTTCTGCAATCTTGTTTTCTCAACATATCTCAGATACTGAGGTGCCAAAATACCAATCAATACTGCCATGATTGCTACAACTACGATTAACTCAACAAGTGAGAAACCTTTGTTAGCGTTTTCTTTTCTTTCCATCTTTTTCATAGTAAATCTCTCCTTCTCATTTTTTATTTCAGGCTCTCCGCCCAAAACATATATATCTTAAACGCCCCGCCCTACCGAGACATTTAATTCAATTTTACAGATTGTCCAGTGCCTCGTACATCTTCATCATCGGTGCAAGCACGGACGCAATCAATACGCTTACGATAGCCGCCAGTACCAAAATCATAATCGGCTCCAGGAATGCCATCAGGGACTGCACTGCCATTTCCACTTCCTCGTCATAGTAATCTGCAAGTTTGTCCAACATTTCTTCTATATTACCGGACTCCTCGCCGATTCGTACCATGTGGTATACCATAGGCGGAAATAACCCGCTGTCCTCCAAAGGTCTCGACAAGGGAGTTCCCAAAATCACCTGAGACTTTACCTCCTGCAATGCCTCTTTATACCAGATATTGCTCATAACATTGGACACAATATCTACAGCCTCCACCAAGGGAACACCTGCGCCCATCAGGGTACTTAATGTTCTTGCCATAAGTGAGGATGACGATTTCACCACCAGATTTTTCACGGCAGGAATACTCAATGCAATCTTTCCAAAAAAATGCTTTCCGCTGTTTGTTCCCGCATATGCACGAATTCCCAGCACAATACCGACCACAATCGCCAGCAGAATATACCATCTCTTTTGAATAAAATAGCTGGCATTTAAAACTCCCTGTGTCAACGCCGGAAGTTCCGTACCTAAATCGTCAAATATCTCTGAGTAGGACGGAATTACAACTACCAGCATGACGATAACAACTGCGATTGATACAAATAAAAGCACAACAGGGTAAATCATAGCTTTTTTCACTAATGCCTGTGTCTTGTTATTTCTCTCAAGCTGTACTGCTACTCGTTCAAAGGCTGTCTCCAAGCTACCGGATGCCTCTCCGGCTGCCACCATGTTTATCATAATGGTGGGGAATATCTTGGGATGTTCCGACATTGCAGTGGCAAGCGTTTCACCTTTTTCGACATTCAGTCTGACTTCCACCAGAGCCTTTTTCAGTTTTTTATTTTCTGTCTGCTCACAGAGCATTTTCAGTGCTTCCAAAATGCTCACGCCCGCTTTTGTAATACTTACAAACTGACGACAGAACACGCTCAAATCCCGGCTGGTAGGTTTTCCGCCGAAATCAATTTCAATATCCTTTGTCAGTGCATTCTGTTCTGTCAGGTTTACAACAGTCAATCCCTGTTTGCGAAGTTCTGCTTTTGCAAGATTCTGATTGTCCGCCTCCACACTGCCCTTCGTCATTTTACCGGACCGGTCAACCGCCTCGTATCCGAATGTTGCCATTTATCTGTTCCTCCATGGGTTATATATCAAAAGATACCTTCATCATCTCGCTGACAGAAGTCGTTCCGTCCATTACATAGTGGCTGGCGCTCATCCTCAATGTGTGCATTCCCTCTGCCAATGCCTGCTCCTTGATTTCCTCTGCGCCGCCCTCTTTGCTGATAATATGTTTCAGCTTGGGGGTCATCTCCAATATTTCATACACACCGGTTCGTCCGTGGTATCCGGTATTGTCACATTTCGGGCAACCGCATGGTTCATAAACGGTAAGTTCCTGTCCTGTGGGTGCACCGAGAATCTCTTTTTCCTCCGCTGTGGCGTTTCTCGGTTTGCGGCAGAACGGACAAAGTCGTCTCACCAGACGCTGTGCGATAATTCCCACAATGGAATCTGCCAGAAGGTACGGGGGAATTCCCATATCTTCCAGTCGGGTTATGGTTCCTGCCGCACTGTTCGTGTGCAGGGTACTTACTACCATATGTCCGGTAATGGACGCCTGAACGGCAATGGTCGCCGTCTCGCTGTCTCGAATCTCACCAATCATAATAATGTCCGGATCCTGACGCAGAATACTGCGGAGTGCGGACGCGAATGTCAGGTTTGCCTTCGGGTTAACCTGCACCTGATTGATACCGTCAATGTTTGCCTCCACCGGGTCCTCAACCGTGATAATGTTCACATCTTCCGTATTTAACTCGCTCAATGCGGTGTAGAGGGTCGTGGACTTACCGCTTCCCGTCGGTCCCGTTACAAGCAAAATGCCGTGGGGGTTGGACAAAATATGGTCAAACTGCACTAACTCTTTGGGCTGCAGACCAAGCTGGCTCTTTTCTTTGGTAAGAGCATTCTTGGACGTGAGTCGCATAACAATCTTTTCGCCATAAACGGTCGGAAGCACGGACACACGGATATCGTATTCCATACGGTCAACCACCTGTGTGATACGTCCGTCCTGCGGCTTTCTTTTTTCAGAAATATCCATGCCGCCAATAATTTTGATTCGTGCGGAGATTGCCGGTAGAAGTTTCCTGTTGTAACTTCCTCGCTCATAAAGTGCACCGTCAATACGATAACGGATACGCACCTGACGTTCCAGAGGTTCAATATGTATATCGGAGGCACGCTGACGTACCGCCTGCTCTATCATTTCTTTTACCAAAAGGACAATCGGGGAGCTGTTGACATCCTCCTCGTATACGTCCTCACGGCTGTTCTGCTCCGCCTCTTTCTCCTTGGTGTATGCCTCCAGAGCAGAATTTACATCTCCGCGTCCGTAGTAACGATCCAGCGCCAGCATAACGCTGCGGTTGGTCGCCGCCACCGGCTCCACCTGAAGATTGGTAATAATGGAAATATCATCCATGGCATTCATGTCCATGGGGTCAACCATCGCAACACGCAGAACATTCAGGTCGTTTCCATACTCAAACGGAATTGCCTTGTTCTTTTTCAGCACATTGCTGGGGACCAGTTTCAGAATATCATCCGGAATTGCCACATTATTCAGTTCTACCATATCGATTCCGAGCTGATTGCTCAGTGCTCTGGCAATGGCTTCATCCGTCGTAATCCCTTCATCAATCAGGACTTCACCCAGTTTCCGTCCGCCCTGCTTTTGAAGTTCCAGTGCCTTTTGTAACTGTTCATCCGTAATTACTCCGCTGTTAATGAGCAAATCACCCAGTCGCAATTTTTTTCTTCCCAAATCCACCGGTTTCTCTCCTGTCCTTTAGAACTTACTTCCTATATCATCATTGTACGATATATCACAAAAAAAATCAATATTTTGTACGAAAAACACAACAAATTATAACAAAAGTCAATATTTTTTGTAGTTTTACCCAAAACGTTTTTATAATTTAGTGATTTTTTTTGTGCAAAAGAACTCTCTTTTTTTTCTACAATTCATGAAAATATGGACAAATATCCTCGAAATGTCCATCCTTCATTCGAAATCCCTTTGGAATCACCCCAAGCTGTGTAAATCCAAGACGCTCATACAAATGTCTTGCATGAATGTTGGTTGCTACCACTGCGTTGAACTGTAACACGCCGAAGCCGTGCTTTTTGCCTTCACTCAGGCAGTCCGTCACCAGCTTTTCTCCGATATGTAAGCCTCTGCTTTCGCTGCTCACGGCATAGCTGGCATTGCAGATATGTCCGCATCTTCCCACATTGTTGGGGTGTAGGATGTACAGTCCGTAAATTTTTCCGGTCGATTCTTCCTCCGCCACTGCGCTGTAGGTTTGCGCCGCGAAGAATTCTTTTCCCGTGCTTTCATCCAACAATTCTTCCTGTGGAAACGCAATTCCCTCTTCCACCACCTCATTCCAGATTTGAATCATTCGTGCGAGGTCTTTTTCCTGATATTGTCTGATTTGAATATTCATTTTGTGTTTTTCCTTCTTTTTCGCATTTACGTTTATTGGAATATTTACCTTAATAGTTATATTGCATTCTCCGGCTCATGTTCTCCTCCTTGTGATACCCACCAGTGAAATCCTAACGTTCTAAAGTCACCGTCTGGATTCCTGTGCGGTCATTCCGTGGTATGCGCCGGTCTATTCCTCATGTTTAAAAAATCCCCAAGACTTATATCATTACTCACAGAGGAATTTGTCCAGTTCTGCTGCCACCTGTTTCTTAACTTTCACTTTGGGTTGGCGGATGACCTGTCCTCTTGCGACCACCATTTCCACATTGCGCAATGCCCGCAAATCTTCCAGCGGATTCTGTGCCGTCACAATCATGTCTGCACACTTTCCACCCACAATACTTCCTGTAACGTCTCCGATTCCGGCAAGTTCGGCGCTTCTTGACGTTGCCGTATAGAGTGCAAAGGAATTGGACACTCCTACATATTTATGGAAATAGAACAGTTCTCTCCAGAAATCATACTGCGTAATCCACGGGCAGCCCACATCATTTCCCAAAACCACAGGGATGTCGTTCTCTAACGCCGCTTTGGAGCAATCTATAATTCCTTTAAACACCACATTTCCATTGTACTGTTCCACTTCCGTCGCATTGGTGATGGAGCGGTCAAACAATGCGTAGGGAAGCGCCGGGGAAATAGTAGTGCAGAGAAACGCACCTTTCTCCTGAAACAACCGGATAATTTCCGCGTCCGGCTTTGCGCCATGCTCGATGGAGTCCACACCATTTTCCAAAGCAACTCTCACACCCTCCGGGGATTCCACATGCGCTGCCACGGTATACCCTGCCTCATGGGCTTTGTCGCAGACCGCCTTCACCATCTCCGGCGCCATTTTCAGTTCGCCGGGCACGCCTTTCTCCTTGGCATCCATCACGCCGCCGGTAATCATCAGTTTAATCAAATCCACTTTTTCCTGCTCTGATTTTTCCAAATGCTGTATGGCTTCCTCAATATTGTGTGCCGCAATGGCAACCGAACCTGCCATATGCCCTCCCGGCACGGAAATTCCTTCATTTGCCGCCAAAATTCTGGGACCGTTCTTGGTTCCCGCCGCAATTTCATCCCGCAGCCTTGTATCAAAATTTCCCAAGCCGCCCACAGTGCGGATGGTGGTAACTCCGCTTAACAGTTCGTCTTTTGCAAATCCACAGACCATCTTGTATGCAACCGCTCTGGTCAGCGCCGAACTCATGATTTTACGCACCAGCTTTTCGTTGTCGCGCTGCTTTTTCTGCGGCTTTCCGTTGCCCGCCAAATGCACGTGCATGTTAATCAGTCCGGGCATGATATACCCACCCTTCAAATCAATGATTTCATAACCGCTCAAATCCGTGCCGTCCGGCACAATATCCACAATCTTCTCACCCTTGGTCAGAATACACAGCCCCTCCTGCGGCTTCATATCCTTGGTTCCGTCTAATATTTTTCCATTTGTAAATGCGTAATTCATTATATGCCCTCCTTGGTTGGTGTTGGTCATGGGGGTGTATTGCTCTCTTGTGCCCCCATGATTGCCAGCCTTTGCTTCACACTTCCAGTCCTTACTTCCTATATTTCTATTGTACTCCCTCAGGTTTTTCTTCGTCAACCATTCCCCGGAGGTCTATGCCCATTTTCTGCCATTTTCATTCCACTTTTTCAACAAAAAAATCCATTTTCCCATATTTTTCAAGCGAAAAAGAGGTCCATAGCAATTTTTCTTGTAAATTGTTACCACTTTTACTTCCCAAAAGTGGTAACAATTAAAAGAAATTTTTCCTTAGACCTCCTCAAGCCATTTGGGGCAGCTTATGTCTTCTCTGACCTTATGAAAAGTGGTGTCAAATAGCAAGTTCTTTCCTATGGACCCCCTCTCCGCAACTTTCCGGAGTTTCCTAAATTTTCCAAAAGAAAAACCGCCCTGTCCTCAGAAAACAAGCGGTCATTTTTGTCCAATTATTCTCAATGGGCTAACCGTCTATCGGTAGCACCTTTTTACTATTATTAATAGTAACTCTCCATAGTACATCTGTCAAAGAAATTTCTCTTTTTTATCTAATAATTTAATTGTCTCATATAGCATGAAACAAAAAAATTATTGTTCTATTACTTGCTTTACAAGCTGCCAGCCGATACTTCCTTTCCTAAGCAAAGATAACGCATCCTCATATTTCACCCACTCAACGGAATCAACTTCACCTGACATTTTAAAGTCTTGTTTCTTTACAGTTGCTTTGTAACCCAACATAAGCATTTCTTTCTTTTCATACGGATAACTGCGAATAAATTCTAACGTTTCCACATTCTGCCCTATCTCCTCTTTCACTTCACGAATAACAGTATCCTCAGCAGATTCACCAATTTTCATAATTCCGGCGACACACACATATTTTGTGGTCGAAACATAATTTTGTTTTAATAGTGCAACTTCGTCGAATTCATTAACAACGGCTGCAATAATACTTGTTGTGAACATATCCCATAACGGAATACAACATTTTTCACAGAAGGGAATGTTTCCCTCATCACCAATTTCTTTTTTAATAAGTTTATTTCCACAATGTGGACAATATGTAAAGTGCATATTCCCTCCCTCGTTCTTTCTACCTTTGCTATAATCAGTATAACATCTTTCTGCAACACACAAAACACAAGGATAAATAAAAAATTTCAAGCCAGCGTCGTTTCACAGAAATGCAACACGATATACAACACAAAAATAAAAACCCCAGTAAATACTGAGGTTTTCCAGTGCGGAAGATGGGACTTGAACCCACACGGTATTGCTACCACAAGATCCTTAGTCTTGCTCGTCTGCCAGTTCCGACACTTCCGCATCACACAAAAATGATAATACCACCTTGCGGGGAAAATGTCAATTCCTTTTTTTAAATTTGTTGGAATTTGTGAGATTATTTGTACAATTATACCATAAGCGAAGAAAAGGAAGCGTCCCATAGGGACATTTCCTTTTCGAGCGATGGATTTCGTATCATCTTTATTTGCGCCTTCTGCGCAGCATAAGCACCGTAAAAAGCAGTATGCTCACTATGCTGACCACCATTCCCGCATACTCTCCGTACGGGGTGTACGTCATGGATAGCGTGTAGTTCCCCGGCTCCAAGTCAAATTCCATCAGGGCATTTCCGAACAATTCCGGCTGCACCTTCTCGCCGTTGATTTCCACTTTCCAGCCTTTCTCATAGGGAATGGACAAAATCAGCCGCCCTGCCTGCTCCATGGCAATGCTTCCCTCCACATGCGTGCTGTCGTACTCAACCTGCGTCAGATGGTTGGCGGAAAGTTTGTCTATCGCCTCTCTGAGCACTCCTTCGTCCAGTTTATAAACATCCACGGAAATCGCCGGGGTATCGTCCTCCTCGTCCCCGTTACTCAGCGTCAGACGCTCTCCCGCCATCAGATTTCCCAAATACAGAACCGCATCCTTTTTCAAATCACTATAGGTTTCCGTCTCCAAAGAGCCTCCGATAACCTCTATCTTTTTCGTACCAGATGCCGCCACAGAACCGTAATAAATGCCGGTCTCCGGCGCCTCAAACTTTACATCATCCCCGGACTTTTCCGCCGTCACCCTTTCAAACAGAGTTCCGTCCACGCCCAAGCTATCCACCAGCTTATTCTGGATTCCCAAGCCGTTTCCGATGTAGGCTTCCGGCAAGTCAAATCCCGTCGGTGCCACATATCCAAAGGGAAGCGTTTCCGCAGCGCGGTACATGTACACCTCACCGCTCTTTTCCACCTGCCTGTAGAGCGAGTTCGCATATTTATCCGAAGACCCGAACATATATCTCACATTGAGAAGCGCCGACGTAAACGCCGTTGCGCCGTCAAAGCCGTAATAAACCTTGCTGTGGCGCATCCCCAATTTTTCATACAGCTCCATCACCGATGAATTCAAAGTGGAGGAAAAGACAGACGCCGTGGGATAGCCTGCCAGAGTGCCGTCATTCTTGGTCTTTCTTGTAAATTTCTCCATGCGGTAAAAATCTCCGCCGTCCTCCTGTTCCTTCGTCCACCGGTACAGCCCCTTATAATCCTGCTGCTCCCCCAGATATGCCGAACGGCTTGTGGTTCCGATACTGGTATTTGCCATATTCACACTGCTCTCCGCAATGACCGCCACCAGCGTTATCAGACCGAGGCCCATTCTCCATTTTGCACCCTCTCTGGTCCGGTACAGGTACAAAATCACGGCATATACCGTCACAAATCCCAGCGTAAGCATTTCAATTCCCGTGGTAAAGTCCTCGCTGTCTATGAACTTTTCACAGCACAGCAGGAAAAATACTGCGGCAAGATACCCGTACAAAATCTGTTTCCTGTCTATCTGTGAAATGTTGCGGTACGCCTCATAACACAGGACAAGTACCAGGCAGATATAGAGGAAGGACTGTCTTGCCGGCAGGGAATCCGGGTAGTTCAATCCGTGCCATGCAAAATCCAGCACATTGGTGCTGAAACTGAGGAGCATAAAACCCGCCAGCGCCAGATTGGCAAAGCGCTTTTTCATGGGAATCGCCTGATTCAGCGCATAGACCGGCAGCAAAAGGAAAACCGCCACGCCACAGTACAGATTGGGCCAGTGTTCCAGCCCCCTCTCCGTGGTGACGCACATACAATGCCTTGCCAGTTCGTCCAGCACAGAAAAATAGGACTTTAACTGCGTGGGAAAATCCGGGTCTCCGAAATTTGTCTGCAAAATAGCGCAGACCTCCGGCACCAAAAGCACAGAAGCCATTCCGCCCGCAAGCAGGGAATAGAGCACAAAATTTCCGACAATCCGAAAACTTCTCTTTTCCGTAATCAGCAGTACCACGAAGTACAGCACCACAAAAATGCACACCATGATGGAAATGTAATAGTTGGTATAAATGGAAATCGCCAGCGCCACACAGTAAAGCCCGCATCTGCCCTCTTTTACCAGCCGTTCCAGTCCCAGCAGAATGAGCGGTGCCAGAATGACGCAGTCCAGCCACATGATATTCCAGTTATATGCCGCAAAAAAACCGGACAGCGCATAAAAGCAGGAAAAGAACAGCATGGCGCCGTCCTTGCACTGAAAATGTTCCTTTAAATATTTAAAAAAGCTCCATCCGCTCAGCCCCGCCTTAATCACCACCAGATAGCTCATGAACTCCATCAGATGCGATTCCGGCACCAAAAAAGCCAGAAAATGCAAGGGACTTGCCAGATAATAAACATACAGTGCCAAAAAATCAGAGCCAATTCCCACATTATAGGAATAAGCCAGCCCTTCGCCCTCTTTTACCTTGCGGAGAAACTCACTGAAAAAAGGCATGTACTGGTGGTACATATCCGAAAAAAGAAAACTCCTGTCACCGAAGGGATAAATTCCGTTTACAATAAATAAGGACAGCAGAATCACCACGGGAAGCACCGGCGCCAGCACCAGTGCTATCCTATATCTTGTGTTCTCTCTGTCCAGTCCTGTTTTTTGAATAAAGCCTTTCACTTACTCTCCATTTCCGTCCGAATCTTTTTGTGCATAATCAAACAGCAGATAATACTCCAGACTCCGATACCCGTTCAATTCCTCATCCAGAGAATCCAGTTCCTGCCTGTTCCCCTGCGCATCCCGCACCTGCATGGCACTGATTACGGGGTACTGCTCCCTGACCTTTTTCAGTTCATTCTGATATGCGGGCAAAGGCAATCCGGCATTTTCCAACAAATCAATCATCAGATAGTTGGCGCTGGTCTCCTGTCCCGTTTTTTCCTCTATATCAAAATTGCTCCAGATGAGATAAGGCACTTTATATCTTAACAGATTTTCCTCTTCTGTCAAAGCATTAGGGTCTTTTTCATTAATTCTTAAGATTGGATTGCTCACATAAGCCGACGGCTGGTGGTCTCCAAAGAACACAATAATGGTGTCCTCGGACGCCTGACTGAAATAAGTAATCAGCTTTTCAAGCGCCTTGTCCGTCCGCTTCACCAAGGAAAGGTATTCCGGCAGCGCCTTGCTTGTCACGCCGTCCACGGTCACATCCGGGGTAAAGTTGGAAAACTCCTCATCATATCCGCCGTGATTCTGCATCGTCACGTTAAATACAAAAAGAGGGCTGTCCGATTCCTTTTCCTCGTATAAATCAATGATTTTGTCAAAGCATGCCGCATCCGTGATATATTTGCGCAGTTTTCCCGCCCCTGAGAAATCGTCCTTAGACAAAAAGGTGTCAAATCCCATCAGGGGATAAACCCGGCTTCTGTCCCATCCGTCCGGATAGTAGGGGTGAATGGCAACGGTGTCATAGCCCAAATCTTTTAAGTAGGACGCTAATGTGGGTGTTTCCTTATGCAGATACTGCTGGTACGCCACACTGCCCTGCGGCAGAAATGCCATGGTATTTCCGGTCAAAACCTCGAACTCCGTATTGGCAGTATTTCCGCCCAACACCGATACATTCATATAGCCGGTTACGGTGTTGTCCGCCCCCTGCTGCAAACTATGTAAAAAGGGCATGTAATCCTCGTTGGTACTCACCTCTCCCAACACGGACAAATCAGAGAACGCCTCATCCATGATGACGATAACATTGGGGCGCTTCACATTCTCCGGATTTTCTTTTGCTGCCGTAAGTCCCTGAGACTGCTTTTCGCTCTCCGCATAAAAATTGCTGGTATCCTCCGCAGAATAACCGCCCGGTTTTTCCACATTCAGGTATTCCATTTCCATCAAAAATGCCACCGCATTGCCGTCCCGCTTGTTCATCACGGCAGGGGTAAACAGCTTGTCATACAGTCCGAAACGACTCACAAAGCTCTCACTTTGCACCATTCCCGTATATCCCCACAGCAAAATAACCGGAAGAGTCACTAGCAAAAGTCTCTTATATTTCCGCCCCGGTGCCTTCATATGAAAGCGGCTTTCCAAAAACAAAAGCAGCAGAAAGGCAAGAATGACCACCACGGTCTGCCATTCCAGACTGTAGCTGTAATTGTTTGCAACACTTGCCGCCGTGCGGATGGAAAAAAGATCCCACGGGCGAATCGGTGTGGAGCGGAAATTCATCACGTAATAATTTGCCAGTCCGATAATCATAAACAGACCGCTCTGAATCATCAGCGCCACCCGCACATATTTGAAAATTCCAAAAAGCAGAAATCCCATAAGCTGATAAAACACAATGTTAAGCAGCTGGGTCTTGAAATTCATAGTGGTGATGGGATTGTGCGTATACAAGTCAAAAAGGTAAAACGTAATTGCCGGGCAGGTCAAGAGTGCGATGCAGGAGGGAACTTTCTCTTTCGTAACTCCCATCTGTACAAATCTGTTCTTTATCCATTTAAAAAAAGCCACCGCCATTGCACGGAATCCGGCTCCACCTGTTCTTTTCTGTAAATAGTCCATTTCTCATTCCTCTTTTCATAAATGCAGAACCCATCCATTCAAAATATGCTTCTGCACTATGATATACTAGTCCATTTAATCAGAAAAAACAATTTGTGTTTTGCACACAATTCCGACAATAACGGGGCTTATTTTGTTGATTTTTTACATTATTTTTACATTCTCAGCGAACTTTCATTTCTCTGCTTCTTTTGGCAGATTCTCTGCTCACTTCCACTTTTTCTGCTTCCATCGGCAGATTCTCAGTCCGCTTTCACTTTACCATGCGTTCACCGGCAGGATTTCATCGCACTTCGTACTTTCCCGCCTCTTTCAGTCGAATCATGGCTCTTGCCAGAGACGCCTGTGAAACATGGTACTCCTCGATACTCTGTTTCTGCCGCAGTTGTTCCTCGGCACGCTCCTTCGCCTGTCTTGCCCGCACTTCATCAATATCCTCCGGCCGCTCTGCGGTGTCCACAAGCATTGTCACACGGTTGTTGGCGATATGGACAAAGCCGATACCGACCACCGCCTCACGCCACTCGTCCTGCTCCTGTTCCTTAAAACGAACCTCGCCCACCTGCGTGGCAATGACCATATCCTCATGGTGCGCCATAATCGCCTGTTCGCCGTCCAAGGCGGGTACAATGACGATACCGCATTTGCCGTCATAAAAGACTTTATCGCTGGCTATGATTTTCAAGCTGAATGTGTTCATCTGCATCAACCTTCCTGTAACTTCTTCGCCTTTTCCACCACATCATCTATGGTGCCGACATTGAAAAATGCAGCCTCCGGATACTTATCCATGTCACCGTTAATAATTGCCTGAAAACCTCTTATGGTTTCCTTCACCGGAACATAGGTACCGGGAACGCCGGTAAAGTTCTCTGCCACATGGAACGGCTGGGACAGGAAACGCTGTATTTTTCTGGCACGGTATACCGTCACCTTATCCTCTTCCGACAATTCCTCCATACCCAGTATGGCGATAATATCCTGTAATTCCTTGTATTTCTGGAGCATGGACTGCACCGCTCTCGCCGTCTCGTAATGCTCTTTTCCCACTACGTCCTCCTCCAGAATACGGGAGGTGGATTCCAAAGGATCCACGGCGGGGTAAATACCCTGTTCCACAATTTTTCTGGACAAAACAGTGGTGGCATCCAAGTGGGCAAATGTCGTTGCCGGTGCCGGGTCGGTCAGGTCATCCGCAGGCACATAAACCGCCTGTACGGAGGTAACGCTTCCGTTTCTGGTCGAGGCAATTCTCTCCTGCAGCTCACCGACCTCGGTTGCCAGCGTGGGCTGATAACCGACGGCGGAAGGCATACGTCCCAACAGAGCGGAAACCTCGCTTCCTGCCTGTACAAAACGGAAAATATTATCAATGAACAACAGCACATTCTGGTGCTCCTCGTCACGGAAATACTCTGCCATGGTAAGTCCGGTTTCCGCAACACGCATACGCGCTCCGGGGGGCTCGTTCATCTGTCCGAACACTAACGCCGTTTTCTCCAGCACTCCGGATTCTTTCATTTCACTCCACAAATCATTTCCCTCACGGGAACGCTCGCCTACACCTGTAAAAATGGAGTAGCCGCCGTGCTCTGTCGCCACGTTACGGATTAACTCCTGAATCAGCACGGTTTTACCTACTCCGGCACCGCCGAACAGACCGATTTTTCCGCCCTTTGCATAAGGGGCAAGCAGGTCAATGACCTTGATTCCGGTCTCCAGCATCTCCACCACAGGGCTCTGCTCCTCAAAGGTAGGGGGCTCTCTGTGAATGACCCAGTGTTTTTCCTGTTCCAGGGATTCTCCGCCGTCAATGGTTTCTCCCAGTACGTTAAAAAGTCTGCCCAACGTTTTCTCGCCCACCGGCACCTGAATACCCTTTCCGGTAGCGATGACATCCATATCCTTGCAAAGTCCGTCGCTGGATGCAAGCATGATACAGCGTACGGTATTGTTACCGATATGCTGTGCCACTTCCATCACCAGTCGCTTTCCTTCGCAGTACACTTCCAAAGCGTCTTTAATATAAGGGAGATTATTGCTGTCAAACTCAACATCTACTACAGGTCCCATGACCTGCACAATTTTTCCATGCAGTTTTTCGCTATTCAATGTTCAGGACCTCCTTTCTCACCTGTTTCTTCTTTTTCTGTGCCTTTGCGCCCGCTGCCACCTCAGTAATTTCCTGAGTAATCATAGCCTGACGCACACGGTTATACTCTATGGAGAGGTCATGAATCATCATTCCGGCATTTTTGTTTGCCGCCTCCATAGCCATCATTCTGGCATTCTGCTCACTGCAGAAGGATTCCACCAGCGCTCCGTACACATACCCCATAATGCTGTCCGGGATAATATTGTCAAGCACCGCCTGCGGACTCGGCTGCATCACCAGCGTATCCTGATAAACGCCCGCCTTCTGCACCTCTCTCTTGGTGTAATCCTCGCGCACCATGGGAAGAAGCTGCATCGACTTGGTCTCAGTGCTGATACTGTTCGGCATATCCGTATAAATCAGAATCACCTCGTCCAGTTCTCCCTGACGAAACTGGTCCAAAATGGTCTCGCTGATAATACGCGCTCTGTGCAGGGTGGGATTCTGTGCCGTGTAGTGGAACTGCTCCGCCACAGGGATTCCCTTCGCCGCAAAATACTGCCGTCCCAGCTCTCCTACCACGAACAGCTTATACTTTTCATGCAGACGCATCTGCTCCTCTGCCATTTTCAGCGCATTGTGGTTGTACGCTCCCGCAAGACCCTTGTCCGCCGTCACCACAACCAGTCCGCAAACCTTATCCTGCTCTGCCTTCTTCTCTCTTGTGTCAAAATATTCATTCTCAATATCCGGCAAATGTCTCAGGATTCTTGCAATCATGGACTGTAACGTGTAAAAATAAGGTTCCGTCTCTTCCAGATTTTTCCTTGCTTTCCTGAGCTTTGTGGAGGAAATCATGTACATGGCATTGGTGATTTTCATCGTATCCCGGATACTTTTCATTCTGCTCTGTATCTCGCGTGTATTCGCCATGACACACCTCCTATTTCTGCAGATACTGCTCTTTAAACTCGCCCGCTGCGGCAAGAATCTGTCCGTTCAGTTCCTCATCCAGCGCCTTGGTGGTCTCAAGCTGACGGTTGATTTCCGGATATTTTTCTGCCAGATAAGCAAGCATTTTCATCTGGAAATCCTTCACCTGCTCCACCGGAATGTCAAGCATGACTCTTCCGTTTGCCGCACAAAGTGTCTCCACCTGCTCCGGCATGCTAAGGGGTCTGCACAGCGGCTGCTTTAACAGCTCCATCAGCACTCGTCCGTGCTGCAACTGCTCCTTGGTGGCATTGTCCAAATCGGAGGCAAACTGTGTAAACACTTCCATCTCACGGAACTGCGCCAAATCAATTCGGATACTTCCCGCTGCCTTTTTCATTGCCTTTGTCTGCGCCGCGCCACCCACACGGGATACGGAAAGTCCTACGTTTACGGCAGGACGCATACCGGAGAAGAACAAGTCGCTCTCCAGGAAAATCTGTCCGTCCGTGATAGAAATGACGTTGGTGGGAATGTATGCGGACACGTCTCCTGCCTGTGTCTCGATAATTGGCAGCGCCGTAATGGAACCGCCTCCCAGTTCATCACTCAGTCTGGAGGAACGCTCCAGCAGTCTGGAATGTAAGTAGAATACGTCACCCGGATAAGCCTCACGTCCCGGAGAACGCTCCAGCAAAAGGGAAAGAGCACGGTACGCCACGGCGTGCTTTGACAAATCATCATATACAATCAGCACGTCCTTGCCCTGATACATAAAATACTCTGCCAGTGCGGTTCCCGAATAGGGTGCAATGTACTGTAAAGGCGCCGGGTCACTTGCGGTTGCCGACACGATAATGGTGTAATCCATAGCCTCGTGCTTTTTCAGTGTTGTCACCAGTTTTGCAATGGTGGACGCTTTCTGACCGATTGCCACATAGATACAGATAACATCCTTGCCCTTCTGATTCAGAATAGCGTCTACGGCAATGGAAGTTTTACCGGTCTGACGGTCGCCGATAATCAGCTCACGCTGTCCCCGTCCGATAGGGAACATGGAGTCAATGGCAAGAATACCGGTCTCCATGGGAACTCCGACCGACTTACGCTCCACAATGGAAGGTGCGGGCTGCTCAATGGGGCGGTATCCTTCCTCTGCGATAGGACCTGCACCGTCAATGGGCGCACCCAATGCGTCCACGATTCTTCCGCAGAATCCGTCTCCTACCGGAATACCTGCCTTTTTGCCGGTGCGCACCACTCTGGTGCCCTCGCGGATTTCATTTTCCCGTCCGAACAAAATACAGCCGATTTCATCCCGGCGGATATCCTGTACCATTCCCTTGACACCGGAATCAAAAATAACAATCTCGCCGTACATGGCGTGGTCAATGCCGTTTACATTGGCAATACCGTCGCCGACCCAGCTTACGCTTCCCACTTCGTGGTCCTTTGCTTCCAGTTCAAAGTCTTCAATCTCGCTTTTTAAAATGGAGATAATTCCCTGCTCGCTGGCACCGGCGGTCTTTCCTGCCTGCTCCAGCTTTTCCGAGAGCTGTTTCATACGTCCGGTGGTACTCCAGTCGTACACCTCATTGCCGGCGGCAATCACAAATCCGCCGCCCAAAGAGGCATCCTGTCTGGTTTCAAAAATCATGTCCTCCCTGCCGTATTTCTTTACCAGAAACTCTTTAATACTCTGCAGCTGCTCCCCGGTGGGCGGCGTCACGTAGGACAGTGTCACCACAAATTCGCCCTTTTTCTCCGGTGAGGAGGCACGGTATGCCTTTACAATATCGTCCCAGAGTTCCACATCCCCGTTGTCGCAGAGGACTTTCAAGAAATCACGGATTTGAATGGGAAATACCTTATCAATGACATTGTGTTTTGCAGTAATCAAAACGGTGGGATTTTCAAAATCCACCCTTACCTGCGGTACAGCCTTGAAGATATCGTCCGCCTGACCCACAATGTCGTTTCCTATATTCAGTTCGTGCAATGTCTTTGCATAATCTAAAGCTGTACTAATCACACTTTTCACCTGTCTTTGCTATAAATTGGTTGTAAAGTTCCCTGTCGGCTTCCTCATTCTGCTTGGAAGCAACAATTTTAGCGGTTGCCGCAACAACAAGGTCTGCAATCTGCTCTCTTGCCTGCTGCATATATTTTTCCTGTTCCATGTCCGCAGTTTTCTTCGCATCACTCTTAATTTTATCCGCCTCCGTCTTAGCGTCGGCAACAATTCTTTCGTACTCGTCGCTCGCCTTGCTTCTGGCTTCATTCAGGATTCCGGCTTTCTCCTCGGCAACGGTGCTTAAGGATTCCTCATACTGCTTTTTCATTGCCTCTGCCGCATCCTGCGTATTCTGTGCGTCTGCGTACTGCTTGTCAATCTCCGCCTGTCTGGCTTCGAGGACTTTTTTCACGGGCTTAAATAGGAATTTGCGGACAATCCAATAAATAATCAGCAGATTGATGATTGTCCACACAAGATTCATGTCTAATCTCAGCATGTCCTGCCATCCTTTCTTTCCTTAATTTCCCATACCATCTGATTAACCAAGGAAAAGAATAATCAGAATACCGATAACGAATCCGTAAATAGCGGTTGCCTCTGCCAACGCGCCACCAAGCAACAACAGCTTTGTAATCTTGCTCTCTGCCTCCGGCTGTCTTGCCACTGCCTCTGCTGCTTTACTTGTTGCGATACCGATACCGATACCTGCTCCGATACATGCCAATGCTGCAATACCTGCTCCGATTGCTACCATAATTTCCTCCATTCCGCCGTCCTTTGACGGCACACGTTATTTTCATTTACTCTGCTTACTTTCCGCAAGCTATTCCATTGCTTCCTTGATAAAGAGGGACGTCAGGAACACAAATACATACGCCTGAATCAGTCCGTCAAAAATATCAAAGTAGAAGCTGAAGGGCACCGGAAGTGCCACAGGTACCAAGAGCTTTAACAATTCCATGATCACGAATGCTCCCAGCACGTTACCGAACAGTCGCATACACAGCGACAGTGGTTTGATAAATACCTCCAGAATGTTAATCGGGGTCACAATGGCTATGGGCTGTGCAAAGCTCTTAACCCATCCGCCCACGCCTTTCTTGTGGATTCCGGCATATTCAATGAGTATGATACTCATAATCGCCAGTGCCGCCGTAACATTCATATCCTTGGTGGGTGGCTTCAATCCGAAGAGTCCGATAATATTGGATATACCAATGAACACAAGCACCGTTGCCAGATAAGGCACATATGCTTTGCCCTCTTCTCCAACCATACCGGTTACGAAGCTGTCCAGTTTTGTGACAATCGTCTCCGCCACCAACTGCCTCTTACTGATGTTGTTCACCTTCAGGTTTCTCGTCAGGAAAATCGACAACAGCAGTATGACCGCCATGATGACCCATGTGATTACGACTGATTCGGCAATCTGTAATTCATAACCGCCTATCAGGGGAATCCCCTTTGGAATTGTCACGGAAAATGCGGTATCCACGTTTAGCTCGGCAAGCAGATCTGCCGCCAAATCTCCCATATACCCACTTCCTTTCCTATATATTTCTTTCTATTAAAATGGTACTTTCCTCAAAAAAACATTCCACCGAATCTTTCTCTTTTTCGTTGTGGAAACGTTTCTCTGAACTTGTTGTTATTCTACTCCTCCTGTAAAAAAAAGCAATGTGCAAAATGACGATTTTTTTGTTCAGCCCAAACGGGACTGCGCATATATTAACTAAGATAATTGTTCAGACTGGAAAGAAATGTCAATGAAAATTGCCATACTGGGGCGTCAGAAGGACACCTCCAATTACGAAAAATATGTAGCAAAGCTGCCCGCCGTACCGGTGACTACTCTAAGCCCCGGTACGCTCTCCTCCTGCGACGCACTGATACTGCCCGGCGGTGGGGACATTACCCCCGCTTTCTTTGGGGAAATCAACACCGCCTCCCGCAATATCGACACGGAGTTAGACATTTTGCAGTTTCAGGCAATAGACTATGCCCTGCGCCTCTCCCTCCCCATACTGGGAATCTGCAAGGGCATGCAGGTCATCAACGTGGCTTTCGGCGGCACCATCACACAGGATTTGCCCACCGCCTCCCGCCACCGCTATGAAAACGGAGACCAATACCACAAAACCCTGATTTCGGAATCCTCCTGCCTCCACGAATTATATGGCAGGGAAATGACCGTAAACAGTGCCCACCATCAGGGAGCTGCCCGCCTCGGAAATGATTTGCTCGCCATCCAGTGGTGCCCGGATGACGGCTGCGTGGAGGCGCTTATTCACGAACGTCTTCCGATTTTGGGGCTGCAATGGCACCCGGAACGGCTGGATGCGGCAGTTTCCGGTGTGGACGGCTCCCCGGTTTTGTCCCTTCTGTCTGCTTGGATTTACGCTTTCCGGGAACGCCTTTAAAAAGGCTTTTCCCGACAGCAATCTCAAAGAGGGACTTCACAATGGCACGCAGCATATCGGCAGTCTGCTTATCAATCTCCTTCATCGCCGCCACCATGCCGTTCATGCTCTTTTTCCAGTCCGCCGTAAATTCAATCAAATCCTTTGCCTGAGAAGCGGACACCACCTGATACAGGGTATCCACAAAGGTCCGAAGCTGCGTCTCATCCAGTGACAGAATCCACTGGTTAATAGCCTTATCCATCCTCATTCTCTTTTCGTAAATGCCGTCCACTTCCACAAACTGTCCGTCCTTTACCAGCCAGCTGAACGGGTCGTGCTGCGCCAGTCCGAAAGTCTTGCTTTCCACCACACGGTAACGGATGTCCGTCTCAAAGAGCATTCCAACCAAAGACGAATGGGGCAGAATTTTCACCACCTTATCGGCGATTTCGTCATAACGGCACTCTGCTAAAACCTCCGGTCGGAATCCCGGTCCGTCCATGCTGTAAACTTTCAGTATTCTCTCCTGCACCTTGGGAATACAGTTCATGGCGCTGTATACCGCAAGATTTCCTCCCTTGGAGTGTCCTCCGATATAGAACGGGCTGTGAAGCCGCCCCGTCACGGTATTCAAATATTTCACACTCAGCTCCTGCCCCGGAACCGGCGACAGAAATGCCATGTTGAAATCTTCCTTCCAGCCGATAATCGTCTCGTCCGTTCCCCGGAAAGCAATGTACATGGTATTATCTTCCAAAAGAAATGTGATGGCGGAAAACTGGGTTTCCCACTCTGCTTCTACTATATTAATGTAGCAGTTCATGCGCAGGGTACGAAACCGGCGGCTGTGGAGCATTTGCTCAAACAGTTCCCGGTTCTCCTTTTCAAAACGTTCGTCGGCAAACAGCTTATCGCAGTCGCTTCTTGCCGCTAATTCCTCCAAGGTCACGGAGCGTCCGTTTTCTCTTACCCCCGGCACCATTCCGTCAAATTTCAGATATGAAAACTGGCAGAGTGCGAGAGAATCCACATCATTCATAGGTTTCTCATAAAAAGACTGCCCACCGTATTCTTTCAAGTAATCGATAATTGTTCCCATCCGAACCAACCTTTCTTATTTCCAGTTTTTCCCTATCTTTCATAGATTGTAGACAATTCAACTACTCTTGTTCTTATTTTAACACATCTTACAATTTACACAAAATTATTTACTTAATTTAATTGAAAATTTTGTAGAAATGTGGTACTTTGAAAGTAGCTTTTAATACGAAAAAAGGGATTGCTTTACTAATAGTTATCACAGCATTATTATTGACCGAGGAGGAATCTCATATGAAAAAAGAAAAGAAAGCCGGGCGTAAAAAAATCTTCAGTATCCGGAAGAAACTTTTGCTTACTATTTTGCCACTGTTTTTGTTATCCTTCACTTTACTGACAGCACTGATGTCCATACAGTCGGGATCTTCCATGCTGAAAAGTGCCAAGAGCACACTCCTCATGGAAGCACAGTCCAATGCCAAAACGGTTGCTATCAACCTGTTAATCAGCACCGGAGGAAGCAGCAGTACAACAGAGGCTTATCAGGAAATCGCCTCCTACCCCGTTAAGCTGTCCTCCTTCACCGCATCCGTAAATGATATTCGTGTTATGGACGAGGGCAACGTATTTCTGGTAAATACCAACACCATGGCAATCTTGGCACACAACGACCCGAAATGCCGCGGCACGCTGATTACCGACTACGCAGAGGATTCTTTCCTGGGAAGAGTTACCAAGCAGATTGAAACCGGTTCTCAGGACGTTGTCTCCATTAAAGGTGATGCAGGCGAGAATTACTATACTACCGTCACTTACATAGAGGGAACCCCTTGGGCTATGGTTTCCTATGTTTCACAGGAATACATTTTAAACGACCTGATTCGTCTGATATATATGATAGCCGTTATCTTCGTGGTAATCTTTGTCATTGTATTTGTAGTCATCGGACTGACCGTTGGAAGCATGACCAAGCCTATCAAGACACTGACCGGTATCCTTACCACCATAGCAGACGGTGATTTCACCGTGGACATTCCGGTAAAAGGTAAGGACGAAATTGCCGTTATGAGCAGTTCCTTAAAGGACTTCGTATCCGTTATGCACGAGGTAATTACCGACATTCAGGGTGTTTCCGACCAGCTTGCCGATTCCAGTTCCGCAACCAAGGAACTTGCAGGTACTCTGTACACCAGCTCCCAGTCTCAGGCGGAATCCATGGCGGATGTCAAAGTTACCGTGGATCAGGTGGCAAGCGGCGTTCAGGATTTGGCAGAGCATGCAGGTACACTGTCCACCGTTGTTACCGCTACCAACCAGCAGGGTGCACACGCTCATGAAAATATGCAGCAGACCGTTGACGTTGCATCTCACGGACGTGAGGATATGGAAACCGTCAACAGCGCTATGGACTCCATTGTCACGGCAATGAAAGAATTAAAAGAGACTGTTCAGCAGGTTGGCTCCTCCACGGAACAGATTAATTCCATGGTCAGCCTGATTAGCGATATTGCAGACCAGACAAACCTGTTGTCCCTGAATGCGGCAATCGAGGCTGCCCGTGCCGGTGATGCCGGACGCGGCTTCGCAGTTGTTGCTGAGGAAATCCGAAAGCTGGCTGAGGTAAGTTCCAATTCCGCTTCCCAGATTTCCGATATCATTGAGCAGGTTACCGCAGAGGTTTCCCGCATGGTAGAGCAGACCAACCAGAGTGTATCTTACATTGAGAGCAACTCTGAAAAGATTACCGCTGCCTGCGACACCTTCGAGAATATTTACAACAACGTATCTGATACCAATGATGTACTGAGTGAAATCGTAGACCAGATTGCTCATGTGGACGACGTAGCAACCAATATTGCAGCACTCTCCGAGGAACAGTCGGCAAGTACGGAAGAAATCCTTGCCTCCACGGAAGTTTTGGCTGAATCCTCCCTGCAGTTCTCCGCAGACAGCAAGAAGGTATCCGAAAATGCCGATGCGGTTTCCTCCGCTTCTTTCACTCTGACAGAGCATATGAAGAAGTTCAAGATTTAATTTATGAAATATGTCAGGTTGTCTGTCGTACCGTTTTAGACTAACATAAACAGCATTAAAACAGCCGGTTCCGTAATGGAATCGGCTGTTTTTTAATTCTTTATTTCCTGTCCTCAATGCTTACATAGTCACGCTCCTGCATGACGCTCTTGTAAGCCGGGCGAATAATCTTATCCATGTTAATCAACTCTTCTATGCGGTGTGCGCTCCATCCCACAATTCTCGCAATGGCAAAAATCGGAGTATACATCTCAAGCGGAATCTCCAGCATGCTGTACACAAATCCGCTGTAGAAATCTACATTGGCGCTGACCCCTTTGTAAATTTTCTTCTTGCCGGAAATAACCTCCGGTGCAAGTCTCTCTATCATGGAGTACAGTTCAAAGTCCTTCTCTCTTCCCTTTGCGGTGGCAAGCTGCTCCACAAATCCCTTGAATACTTTCGCTCTGGGGTCGGAAAGAGAATATACCGCATGTCCCATACCATAAATCAGTCCCTTATGGTCGAATACTTCCTTATTCAAAATCTTCTGCAGATAATCGCGAACCGCATCCTCGTCCGTCCAGTCGGACACGTTCGCCTCAATATTGCGCATCATTTCCACAACCTTGATATTGGCTCCGCCATGCTTGGGTCCTTTTAGTGACGAAAGCGCCGCCGCTACAACGGAATAAGTATCGGAACCGGAGGACGTAACCACTCTGGTGGTAAAGGTGGAGTTATTACCGCCGCCATGTTCCATGTGAAGCACCAGTGCAATATCAAGCACTCTCGCTTCCAACTCCGTATATTGCTTATCCGGTCTGAGCATCATCAGAAGATTTTCTGCCGTGGAGAGTTTTTTCTGCGGTCTGTGGATATACATACTGTCGTCATTGGAATAATGATTATATGCATGGTATCCGTACACTGCGAGCATCGGGAACACGCTGATAAGACCGATGCACTGACGCATTACATTCTCTATGGAAATATCACTGCAATTTCTATCATAAGACGCTAAAGTAAGCACACTTCTAGTCAGTGAATTCATAATATCACTGCTGGGTGCCTTCATAATGACATCTCTGGTAAAGTTCGTCGGCAATGTTCTGTTTGCCGCTAAAATATCACGGAATTGCTTTAACTGCGCCTCTGTCGGCAGCTCACCGAACAAAAGCAGATAGGACACTTCTTCAAAACCGTATCTCTTTTTCTTAAATCCTTCTACCAGCTCTATACAATCATAGCCACGATACCACAATTTACCGTCGCATGGCATTTTGTGACCGTTTTCTATTTTAAATGACTCGATTCTGGATATATTGGTCAGACCGGCTACCACGCCGTTTCCGTTTTTATCCCGCAGACCTCTCTGCACTCCGTATTCGTCAAAAAGCTGCGCTTCAATCACATCTGCTTTCCTACAGAGATTTGCATACTCCGTAAGATAACTTTCATTCTTTTTCACTGAAAAACCTCCTTTTTCCTTCTGACTTTCTCTCTGCCGTTCTTTTTCCTCCTCTTCCCGCCCTGCTGTTCTCCCAGCAAAACGTTATTAATATGATATTATTTTTTTGCCTATCTTGTCAATGAACAAATTATTAACTTTGTCCGATTTCCAATCAAATTATGCGCTAATTTGCTTCTGCTCCATTAATTTTTCAAAATCCACCAGCGGTACTGCCGGAGAATAATACCATCCCTGATACAATTTACAGCCTACCTCTGACAGTTTCTGCCTGATATCGGCGTCCGCCACATACTCTGCCAGTACCTGCACACCGAGCGTTCCCGACAGCCGTACAATGGACGCAATAATTTCGCTGCATCTCGGATTATCCAGAATACCCTTTACCAGCGAGCCGTCCAGTTTTACCAGTTCAAAGTGATTTCCGGTCAGATACCGGATAGAAGTGCTTCCCATGGAGAAATCGTCCACTGCCAGTCGGTATCCCACCTCTCTTAAGCGGTAGAACCGGTCTTTTAACGTATCATCCAATGTCAGCGCATCCTGCTCCGTAATTTCAAGGCAGATTTTCAGGCTCTGAATATCCGTCTCCCCCGCAAGCTGCAACAGGAAATCTTCAAATTCTTTTTCCTGAATCGCTTTTCCGGTGACGTTGACACTGACCTTAATTCCCTGCGTGCCGTATTTTTCCTGAATGGTCCGGGCATCCGTCATGGCTTTTTGGATAATCCACTTTTCCAGTTTATCCCGAAGTCCGGTTTCCTCCGCCAACTGGAAAATCAGCGGCGGATAAATCCAGCCGAGCAACGTATGTTTCCAACGAAGCAGCGCTTCCACACCCACACATTTGTCCGAGTCATTATACTGTGGCTGATAGAACAGCTTTAACTCCTCATGGTCAAAAGCATATTCCAAATCTGCAGCCAACGTCCTTCCAAGCCATCCGAAAGAGGTATCTCCGTCCGTAAGCGCCACTTTTTCCCCGGAGGTTTCACTCTTTTTCAGCGCATTCAGCATCATTTCATACTCCGCCTTGGAAGATTCCTGTTTTCTCTTGTCATACAGCTTTACAAAAGGCATATAAATCCCCACGCCCACCGCAATATTGACAAGCTGTAACATCGAACTGCGGATGGAGCCTGTCGCCATGTATGCATTCAAAAAAATCGGGGTAGTCCACTGGACATTTTCCGTAATCACAGGAACCCAGCCCATCCATGTGGCAAAGTATGCGATGGAAAAGTTCACTATCGGAACTAAAACAAACGGAATCAGAAAAACAACATTATAGACTACCGGCAATCCAAAGACCATAATTTCATTGATATTGAAAAGCATTGGAATTGCCGAAATTCTCATCAGGCTCTTCGTCTCCTTGCGCTTGCTGAAAAGGAGAAGCGCTATCAGCAGACATAAGGTTCCGCCGCACCCGCCTATCATTACATAATTATTGAAAAACTGTCTGGTAAGGATTTCCGTCGCCTGCTGTCCGTTGCTCACCAGTTCCATATTCTGTACAATGGCGCCCTGGAACATATTTTCCGTAACACCCTCCAGTATATCACTGCCATGCACTCCGAAAAACCACAGAACATTGCTTAAGAAAATGTAGGCACAGCCTCCTAACAGTCCGGAACCGAGATGCCCTGCCATACTGCAAAGCAGGTTCGTAAAGAAATCATAAAAGCTGTCCGCCTGCGTCATATGTAAAATAAGATTGTTTATCCCCACGGTAACCAAGCCGACCACGCCAACAGGCAGAATAGCTTGTATCGCGTGCGCCAAATCAGAGTTTGCGCCTCCGGTCAACAGCTGTTTACCCCGTTTCATCCTCTCCGCCACCCACAGATAAAGGTAGGAAGCCGAACTTGCCGCTATCAGTGCCAACAACATTCCTCTGGACTCAAATGCCTGCAGGTTGCCGGTTTTGGCACCGGAAAGAACAAAAAAGCTGCCCAGAGACACCACCATGGTTCCATGCTTCCAACCATGACCGGCGCCGTCCCGCAGCATTCCAATCTGATACCCTGTAATTGCGGCAGTATAAACCGATAACATACCCATAGTAACCGCCCGAACCGACTGAAACAACTGGTACAGCATACCACCGTTCCATTTTGTAATAAAAGTAATATACTTTTCATTTGGAAAGGATTCCAAAAGCACCGCAAAAGAACCTATCATCAAAATAGGAATCATTTTAATCAATGCCTTCCGTACCGCCTGTACCAATGCGTATCCGCGTACCTTGTCCAACCAATTTATCAGCCTATCCCCCATAAGTTATCCTTTCCGCTATACTCCACAATATTCAAACAAAGTAAGCATCTATTTAATATTATAATACATCAGCGGATTTTAGCAACCAATTTTTTCCAAAAAAAGATAAAAAGCAGACACTTTTCTGTCAAAATGTCTGCTTTTCTGCATTTCTCAGCCTTTGAGTTCCCTATAGGTACAAATTAAAATAACAATAGATACCGCAAAAGTCAAAATATCTGCCAACGGCATGGAATAGAGGACGCCGTCCAGCCCAAACCATATCGGCAAAAGCAGGGCAAATCCAACCCTGAATACCACCTCTCTTATCATGGAAAGTGCCGTGGATTCCAACGGTTTTCCACAATAACGAGAGCAATCGCACCCACTCACACCACAAAAAAAGAGCGCAGGTCCAATCACTTGGACTTACGCTCCCGCTACTCAGCTTTGATATTGTAGCATAAATTTTCTTAAAAATGCAAGCAATAAATCGGTACCGTGTTACATCTTTTTCACAGAATCCAGATACTTCTTCGTCTCTGCCACTACCACTCCGTTCAGTGCAAGCAGGGCAATCAGGTTCGGGATTGCCATAAGACCGTTGAAAATATCTGCGATGGTCCATACTGCCTTTACAGTCATGTAAGGTCCGATGAATACACAGAAAATATAAAGCCAGCGATATGCCTTGACTACCTTCTGCTTATTGCCGGTCAGATACTCCAGACATCTCTCACTGTAATAATCCCATCCGAGAATGGTGGTAAACGCAAAGAATACCAGACACGCCATCAGGATAAAGGATGCCACCTGATTCGGGAAAGGAAGTCCTAACTGGAAAGCTCTGGAAGTAACATCCACACCGTCCAAACCTACGTTCCATGAATCGGTAATTACGATTACCAGACCGGTCATGGTACAGATAACCAAAGTATCGATAACGGTACCAAGCATGGAAATCAGTCCCTGCTTTGCAGGAGAATCGGTCTGTGCTGCCGCTGCTGCGATAGGTGCACTACCGATACCTGCCTCATTGGAGAAAATACCGCGGGCAATACCTTTCTGCATTGCCATCAGAATTGCCCCCAATGCTCCGCCGGCAACCGCTCTCATACCAAAGGCACTCTGAATGATAGTAGCCAGTGCACTGGGAATTGCTTTATAATTGCAAACAAGAACAATCAATGCTGCCAGCACATAGGTAACTGCCATAAAAGGAACCACTACCTGTGCCACCTTGGAAATTCTCTGTAATCCTCCGATAATAACCAGTGCCACAAAGAATGTCAAAATCAGACCGGAAATTACCACGCTCCATGAATAATCCATGCCAAACAGATGAACCGTATGTACGCTCTCTGCATCGAAAAAGCCCTTAACAGCGCTGGTAATACCATTAATCTGGGTAAAAGTACCGATACCGAACAAACCTACGCAAACGCCCATAAATGCAAAGATTTTGGCAAGCCATTTCCAGTTCGTGCCCATACCGTTTTCAATATAGTAGAACGGTCCGCCGATAACATGTCCGTCCTCTGCCGTCACACGATATTTAACGGCTAACAGACACTCGGAATATTTGGTTGCAGTTCCCACCAAAGCAGCAATCCACATCCAGAATAACGCACCGGGACCACCTGCCACGATAGCCGTAGCAACACCGACGATATTACCGGTTCCGATTGTTGCGGAAAGAGCGGTACATAACGCTGCGAAACTGGAAACCTCGCCGTCTTCACCACTTTTTTCATTCGCTATCAGATGCTTGATGGAATGGGGAAGTTTGGTAATTTGCAGACCTTTTAATCGAATGGTCAGAAAAATACCGGTTACAAGAATCAGGACAATCAGGGGGACACCCCACACAAAATTATCCACTGCACTTAAGAAATTACTGATTGCGTCTAACATATTCTCCTCCTTAGACTAACAGCCATTCCCTAAAGAGTAGAACACGCACTTGAAATGCTCTGTCCTTTTGCCTGAGAGATTGGCAGCATGTATGGCTGCCGTACACCTTCGGCGCTTTGAATACGGTTATGCGGTATCAAAGACTCTCCAGAGTGAAACTGAATTAAAATTTTTGAAGCCGGAGTTTCCTAAAACTCCGGCAACAAAAATAGAATAGCACATATGATACGATTATACAATAACCATTTTCTTATTTTTCATAATAAAAGTTACAGTTTTCGACAGTCTTTGACAATCAGCCCGCGTCCTGATTGCTGATTTGGAGAAGCCGTTCGGAAATCACCTGTACTTCCTTAAATGCCTCTTCCATTCTCTTCGTCAATTCGCCCTGTTTTTCGATTGCATGCTGAATGGATTCCACCTGCTGTCTGGACTGGTTGGTGACGTCACTCATGCCGTTCGCCATCTGCGATACCTGATTCTGGTACTCCACATTCACCTTAATGTTCTCCTGAACGTTGTCCACTTTCTTGCTGGATTCGTCCTGCAGCGTCAGGAGGTTTGCAGCCTCCGCCTTGGCACTGTCAATCTCCTGCATTCCCGCATTGACAGACTCTCCGTTTTGTACTACGGCTGTTCTCGTCTCTTCCACGTTCTGGTTCATCTGTCCAATCTGCTCGGTAATGCTCTGGGTTGCGGAACGGCTCTCTGCCGCCAGCTTTCCAATCTGGGTTGCAACGACTGCAAATCCCTTACCGTTCTCTCCGGCTCTCGCTGCCTCTATGGACGCATTCAAAGCTAATATATTGGTCTGGTTTGCAATCTTTTCAATGGTATCCGCAAAGGTGCCAATCTCTTTTGCACTGTTTTCCAGTAAATCAATCTTTTCCTGGATCAGCTTGCTGGAACGTCCAATCTGATTTATGGAATCCACGGCACGATCCATCGTTTCGATATAACTCTGGGTCTTTTTGTAGGAATCCTCTGCAATGGCAGACAGATTATCCGTGTGGGTCAGCGTCTGCTGCATGGTAGTTTCCATATTTTCAATACTGGAATTGGTGATTCGCACCTGTTCCAAGGTGTCCTCGCAGCCCGCCATGGTTTTGTCCGCTTCCTGACGAATCAGCTCGTTATTTTCCACCGTATCGTGAATTGCCTGCCGCAAGTTACCCATGACATCGGATAACTGTGTGGACGCCTCGCCGCAGTTGTCCAACACTTCCTTTACCTGCTCTGTATTGTGAAGGTTTTCCAGCATTCTCCTTGCCCTGCCGGAAAGACTGATAAACACCGCCGACATTGCAACATATTCCATGGTATATCCCAGTGTAAAGGCGATAAACCATGACATTCTGGTTCTGTCTCCCAAATCTGCATTGCCGGAACGGAAAAATACTGCTGCCACCAAACAGACATAGCCGATAACTGCCGCACGTACCGTAAACTTTTTGTCAAAGTACAGGCAGCTGAATGCCAGTGCCAGCGCATAGGTCATGTAGATACCTACATGGGAATTGCTCGCCATGATTGCGATAAAAACAGCCACTGCAATAATGCTGTAGTTTTTCAGAAATTTAACAGGAACCTTACACTTGGAAAGAATCATGGGTGATATGGTACAAATCAACCCGAAAGGCATTAATTTTAACAATGCCGGAATCGTAATGCGGAATACGTGCGTTGCCGACAAAATAAAGAAAAAGGGAAAAATCAAAGTCATCCATAACAGTACCTTGCAGATAATCGCACTGACTTCTGCATCATTCTTGGAAAAGAAATCTTTACTCTCCATACCGCTTCCTCCTGTGTACCCCCGCCAACGTTATGCCGGCTTGATGTTTATACTTCCATAATATTATTTTATGCCCGTCATGTCAATGAAATATGACGATAAATGCGGCAGCCCCTTCGGACTGCCGCATTCCTGTGTACACGCGTTTTTCACGTGATAAATTTTGGGTGTATTTCAACGTTTCCGTGGTAAATTCTGTGCGTTTATTTCAGCGTTTTCACAGCGTGTTCTGCTCGTTGCTTCAACCTTTCCACGGTGTGGTCTGTGCTGTTATTTCAGCGTTTCCGTAATGATTGCCGTATCTCTTCGTCCGATTTCTCCCAACGGGGTATAACCGAACAGATAGGAAACCCGGTTGCCGCTGCTTATTTGCTCGGAGGTGGTGTAGGTATAATATCCTTCCCGGCTTCCGGTTCTCTCCATTGCATAACCTCCCAGCTCGCTGAGGGAAGGATTGTTCCGGTTAAGTCCCCAGAACACCATGGGTGCGAACTCGTTTTCGTTGGCATATACATAGAAGGTCACTGTGCCGTCCGCATTATGTATCACACCGTAACTGCCGGTTCCAACCTCACTGCCGCTTCCACTCTCACTGCCGCTTCCACTTTCACTGCCGCTTCCACTTTCACTGCCGCTTCCACTTTCACTGCCGCTTCCGCTTTCTCCACCGGTGCTGCTGCCAGCGCCTGCAATGTCACCGATTTTCACGCTTACGATGGCGGAATCAATTCGTCCCGCGCCTCCAAGCGGTGTGTAGCTCAACAGATAAGAAACTGTATCGTTGTCCGCAAACTGCTCTGCGGTTCTGTAACTGAAATAATTCTCTCCAAGACTCTCGTCTTTGGTAAAGAACACGCCTCCCAACTGTGAAAGGGAAGGATTTACCATATTCTTTCCCCAGAACAGCATGGGCGCAAATGCGGTATCCTCAGCTTTTACATAGAAGGTCAGTGTGCCGTCCGAATGTTTTACCACTCCGCTCTCATCCGTCACCACAATCGGTTTTTCCGGGTTAACAGGTTCTACTGGGTCGACGGGTTCTACAGGATCTACAGGGTCAATCGGCTCTACGGGATCCACAGGGTCTACCGGCTCCACAGGATCTACCTCTCCCCCCGTAACGGTTACCACACAGCTTGCGCTGATTGCCGGATTCACGGAGGAGGTTGCAGTAATCACTGCGGTTCCCGCTGACACTGCCGTAATCTGTCCTGCGCTTACCGTCGCCACATTTTCATTGGAGGAAACCCAATTAACATTTCTCTGTGTAGTGTTCGTCGGTGCATATACTTTCATCAGATTTGCCGTCTGTCCGGGATTGATGGTAATGCTCTCTTTATCCAGACTCAATGCCTGAATGGGCACAATTCTCACGTCCGTGCTTCCCTCTTCCTTATAGACACGCACATAATCTACAAGCATTTCCGCAGAGGAGAAACCGGAATCCGGCAGAATACCACCGTCAAACCACCCGCCCACTGCAAGGTTCATAATAATATAGAAATCCTGGTCAAAAGGTGCCGTATCTGAGTTAGAACCGCTGGAGTACCATGTTTCCTTTGGCAGATAGCTGAAAAACTCGCCGTCCACATACCATGTCAGACTGTCCTCTTTCCATACTAAACTGTATACATGATAGCCGTCATCAAAGGTGGAACCTTCCGGGAAGATGTAATCCATTCCCGTATACTTATTGCCCGGCCATGTGCCGCCGTAATGAATGGTTCCGCTGGTGGAGTTGGTAACTCTTCCCCTTGCCTCCATAACGTCAATTTCGCCGGACGCAGCCCATGTGCCGTACGTATCGTCGTTGGGAAGCATCCACAGTGCCGGCCAAAGTCCCTTGCCTGCGGGCAGCTTTGCTCTGAAATCAATTCGTCCGTAGGTAAAAGAAATCTTATCCTTGGAAATAATTTTTCCGGAGGAATAATCTGCCGTCACCTTGGTCTGAGCCGCATCTGTACAGGTAAAGGTATGAGGATCATATTTTGCCACCAGATGAAGTGCTCCGTCTTTTACAAAAATGTTTTCTTCGCTGTCCGTGTAATACTCCGCCTCATTGTTGCCCCAGCCTGCGGTTCCCGGCTCGGAAGGGTCTATGAAGTATCCTGTGTTGTAGCTCCAGCTGCTCATATCCAGTGCATTGCCGGAAAACTCATCGTTGTAGTACAAATCCCAACCGCTTAATGCGTCGGGGTTACTGTTCTCTCCGCCTACGGTAATATCGTCAATCTCCACATGAGGAGGTCTGTACGCGTTGGGCGCACCGATAAACTGATATTCAATATAGTTGGAGCCCACTGCTCCACCCTTCTGTCCGTTTTCCGGGTATCCGATACGCAGTTTGAAATCCTCTGTAATAGGCTGGAACCACAGACCGAATACATAATCATCAAAGTATCCCCACTGATTTTTATCCGACCACTTCAGATAACCGTTGCCCTGATAATACCAGCCGCTCTCTGCACTGTCACCTAACTCTACCCACTGACCGGTTGCCGCGTTGTAGTACTGGATAACAAAATTGTCCAACTCCTTATTGGTAGGCAGATTATCCGTTCCGGTTCCGCCCAGATAAGGGAATACCACTCCCGCAGAGCCGCTCTCTGCATTTGCCGTAATTGTAGTTGCACCGTTGGCATGCACCGCATAGCTGCTTCTCGTGGTATCTGCATATGTAATCTCATATACCAGCGCAATTTCCGGTCTGTCCTTCAGCGCCAGCTTCACATTAATGGCTCCGCTCTCTTCCACCTTGAACCAGTAGCCGTACTGCTCCACGCCGAAATTCGTGTCATAAATCCAGCCGCTTGCTGCATTGTTATCAATGTTTACATATTCACTGTCCGGTGCACCGACAGATTTTACATATGCCACCAAGTCATCTGCACCCGTTGGATAATTACCGCCTGCTACCGCATTGGGGAATGAAATAAACCCGGAGCCGGTACGGTTTCCGGAAATGGTAGTGCTGCCAACCGCAGCAAGCCCTGTAACTGCAGAAATATCCGGCTTCACAAAATTGAGGTTATACACCAGTGAAACATTCGGGTTACTCTTGGCATATAACTGAACAGAGACACTTTCCGTCAATTTGAACCAGTAGCCGTTAAATCCGCTGTCACTCCAATGTCCCCAGTTGCTGTTATAAACAAATTTGCTGACGGAATCAATGTCCTGCCATGCTCCGTCAACCTTTACGTTAACTCCCAGATCATCCACTACCTCGTCCCATGTGGAGGCTCCTCCGTTAAATTTCGGCATGTTGAATCCAACGCTGCCCTGTGACAATCCCTGAACCGTAAAATCCGGTCCGTTGTCATACGCCATGGAGGTAATGAGGGTTCCCGTGCTTTCCTCCGCTGACACGGTCATTGCCGTACACGGCATAATTCCGGTCACGCCAAGGGCCACTGCCATAGCAATACCTACACAACATTTTTTCCAGTTGCTTTTTCTTTTCATACTCTTTCTCCCTTCCAATACTTGTCGCCTTTTGCCGGTTCCCGTTTCTACCCCATAATCGAAACCTTCACCGAAAAATTCTGATATAGTAAGTTTATTATTTCTTTCAGAGTAATGAAGTGTGCTTTTTCTGTTGCAGGTATGCTTATTTTATTGTCGTATTATACAAATTTCCTCTCTATGATTCGGATTTTGTACCCTCTTTCTCCGCAAGCGCCCATTTTATGCCCTTTGCCAGCCGAAGGGGTGCGTTTTGATAATGATTTCCTTGATTTCGTTCAAACACCACCGGAATCTGCCTTTCCCTGTACAGGGAGCACAATTCCTCCATGCAATGCTCGCTCTCCCGAAGGTAGGGATTTTTCGTCCGCGCCTCCCTGTCTCCGATGGAGAGGTACACCGCCTCCGGTCTTTTAAGGAAATCCTGTCTCTTTACATAATCCGTAAAATCCGGGTACCAGACCGAAGCCGACGCTGCCACTGCACTGTCAAACACTGCCGTCCGGTGAGGGGCATACAGCGCAAACAATCCCGCCATGGAATATCCGGCTAAGATGCGCGCGGACACATTCCCCACCTTTTCCTCCGCATAAGGCATAACCTGCCCGGTGAAAAATTCCAGATATTCGTCCGCTTTTCCACCAAATGCCTCCCCCTTCGCCATCACCGCCCCGTGGCACCACGGGGAAAGGTCATCGTTCCAGCGAAGGTCGGAAACAGTCACGAAATGAAAAGCGGGACCGTTTAATTTCTGATATTCGGATAGAACCTCTGCACCGGATTCTATAAACATATTGGCGTAAACAACCGGAAGAGACATGTTGTTTTCTGCTTTCCGGAAACGGCTCGCTTCCGGCTGTCCGTCTGTTTCCTGATGTACTTCCGTTCCCGGATATATCCGGATTTTCCTGCCGTCCATGACGGTTTCCCATGCTGCTTCCATCGTATTGCTCCTCACGCAGTCGTTTTTTACAAATCAATTTTCACAAAGGACTTCTGTGCTTTTTTTAGGGCAACAACGGTCACTCCCACATAAATCACAACTGCCGCCAGCAATACAGGCACCTGCAAAAGAAGCGCCCGCGGGTTGCTTTCTCCCAGAAAATGCAGATTGGGAAAATGCCACGCCGCCTCAAAAGCTCCCACAATCAGCACCGTCACTATGATATAGAAAATAAACGGTTTGCCGTAATAGTAGGCAGTCTTGAAAAATCCGCCGAGGAAAATACCGTTGAACGCCGCATATATCAAAAGCACGCCACCCAAATAGGTCAGGTTTGCCGCAAGTAACTTATTGTCTACATACGCCGATACTTCCGACAATGCCGTCATACGAATGCCTGCAAACACCCCGATGAACAGAAATCCAAGCATCTGAAAAAATACCGTCACCAGATATTTTGCCTTAACCACGTCCTTTTTCCGTATGGGAAGCAGGGCGGAATAAATAATATCGTCTGCCTCTCTGGCAGACTGCACGGACTGAAACAACCCAAAGCAGATAAAAAACGCTCCCATCAGTATCGGGTATCCGGGAATAAATGTCATAAGACTAAACATCAAAAACCACCATGCCAAAGGCGAGGTAGACAACTTCAGCTCTTTCTTTATCAGCAGTCTCATAATATAATCTCCTCCTTCTCATAAGCAGTCATGATGTCTTCCAGCGTAGTGCCCTTGTCGCGGTTCTTTTCCAGGAAATCAGGAAGTGATGTGCTGTCCAGAATTTCACCGTTCTTTATGTAAGTGATAATGTCGGCGCATTTTTCCAAATCCGACGTGATATGCGTGGAAAAGAGCAGGCTGACACCCTTTTGTTTTAACTGATTAAAAATATCCAACAGTTCCTCTCTGGATACCGGGTCCAGTCCGCTGGTCGGCTCGTCCAAAATCAGCAGCTCCGCGCAGTGGGAAAGCGCAATGGCAATATTGAATTTCACCTTCATTCCCTCTGATAACTGTTCGGGCGTCTTGTCCTCCACCAGTTTAAACACATCGCGGTAATGCTCCCATGCCGAGTCATCCCAGTTTTGGTAAAAAGTCTTTGTCACCGCAACAATGTCTTTTATTTTTTTCTTTTTAAAAAAAGACGCCGCCCCGCCGGCAAACCCGATTCTCTGCTTGATTTCCTCCTCGTTGGAACTCAGGTCTTTTTCAAAAAAACGGATTTCCCCGCCGTCCGGGTGCACCAGATTCAGAATGGATTTCAAGGTGGTTGTCTTACCCGCACCGTTTCTTCCTATGAATCCCATAATCGTGCCGGACTGAAGTGTAAAGCTGACGTCTTTTAGCGCAAAATTGGGGTACTGTTTCCGCAGTCCCTTAATTTCCATTACTTTCATTCTTCTTCCTCCTTTTCCTCCGCTGCCGTAAATGCCTGCATTGTCATATTTATCAGACTTTCCTTGGGCGGAATGGCAATCCCCCTGTCCTTGTCCGCCAGAATTAAGAGCGCATCCCCCGGCTTAATGTCAAACATATCCCTCACCGCTTTCGGGATTACAATCTGCCCTTTCTCACCTACAGTGGCAGTACCTGCGTATTTTCCTTTTGGTGCCTTCATATCCGTCCCGTCCTTTCCCATACCTGCGCATGAATTTACTGTTTCCTTGGAATTTCAAAAAATGCTGTGCATATTCCGATTACTTGGAATTACGTATTCCACTTGCTTGGGTTTACCGATTCCGCTTGTTTGGTTTTACCGATTTCGTTTGCTTGGCTTTAACGACTCCGCTTGCTTGAGTTTGCCGACGTCGTTTGCTTGGCTTTAACGACTCCGCTTGCTTGGGTTTACCGATTCCGCCTGCTTGGAAGTCTTTGGGCAACCTGCTTTTCCTATCGTTTAAAAAAAATAGCAACAAGCTCTTGCCTTTTGACTTGTTTCCCCCCAAAACAGTAATAATACATTTTCCTTTTTGAAATCCCGCCTTTTTACGCAAGTATGATTTGTTATACAAATCATACTTCTCATTCCACTTTCTGTCAATAGAATCTCAAAAAAGGGTATTAATTCGCCGCAAAAAGGGGGATGATAAGAGAAGCTACAACAAAACGTACCGGAAAGGAGTTCTATGGAAGAAGGGATTTTTACCATTGCAGAAAAGCACCCCATCCGCGAAAGCATGACCATTTCCAGAGATGCGGGACTTCATTCAAAGAACGCCGTGACATGGTTTTCTTTGGGAGGCGGAACCTCCATTACACAGGAAAGCTACGATTCCACCGCCATATACATTGCAGCCTGCGGATGTGCAGACTTTGCGTTGGGCGAGTCCAAAACACGCGCCGATTTGCAGGCAGGTGATATGCTGATTGTGCCGGGCGGCACCCTTTGCGGCGTGGAAACGAAACACGGTACTGTCTATACGGAAATCATACCAGAAAGGGAAATTATTATGAACGACATTGTAAAAACAAATGAGACTTTGAAATTGAAAGATTTGATTTCTTACGAAGAAGGAAGCATTGCCAACGTGGATATTGCCCACAACGATACCATGAAGTTTGTGCTGATGGCATTCGATGCAGGCTGCGGACTTTCTCCCCACAGAGCTCCCGGCAATGCCATTCTCACCGCATTGGAAGGCACCGCCACAATCGGTTATGAAGGCAAGGATTACACTCTGTCCGAGGGAGAAAGTTTCCGTTTTGAGAAAAACGGCCTGCACAGTGTCACTGCAAACGGACGCTTTAAAATGTCACTGCTTTTGGTGCTGGAATAATCCTTTTAGAATACTGCCTGGATTACCTGCCCAACTCAAGAAGCAGGAGAACGAGTCTTTTTTTGCTCATTCTCCTGCTTTTATTTATTTCTGCTTTTAGTTATTTCATTTCCTTTTTTGCGCAACCGGCTATTATGCTAGGGAAACTTTCATAAGGCTTATTCCCCTTTTCCATGTGTGTTCCATATGTTCGGGGGTCTATGCACAAAAACTTTCTTTTTCTTTCCATTTTTCTCTGCAGCTTTCCTTCCTGAAAGCCTGTTTTGATACCTTTCAAGGCTTGTCTGGGGTCTATATGAAAAAAGTGCAATTTCTTCTCCCCTTTTCAGCTTGAAAAGTGGAAACAAAATCGCACTTTTTGTGTATAGCTCCAATTCACTTTCATATATAGGTTGTTTCCATTGAAATTCATAGCAAGAGTGGAAACAAATCATTCAATATTTTCTATAGACCCCCGCTCACACCGAAGTCTGCTACCTACGCCGAAAATTACAAACAAAACCTCTCTCCTCCCACAAGCATGCTGCCTCCCTACCCCAAATTACAAACAAAAACGCTCTCCTCTGAAGCCTGTCGCCTCCCTGCCCAAATTACAGGCAAAAGACACTCTACTCCCGCAAAAAACCACCGCCCCACAAGACCGTGGGGCGGTGGTTCAACGAATCGTCAGTAACTTTCCTGCACAAAGCATCTGAATATCAAACTCTCTCTCTTTGTCCGCAAACCGAATCTTCACCTTGCTGCCGCTTACCTTTAGCACTTCTCCATCACCAAAGCGGGAGTGATGGACTGTCATGCCCTTTTGCAGACGGCTGACAAATTGCTGCACTTCCGCAGCTTCATTTTCCATAGCATTGCTGCTTCTTCGCTGATAGGGATTTATAAATTTCTCCTGACGTTTAGCCGTTCCCCTGACCGTTGCCTTGGGACGCTCTTCCTCTTCCCTGCCAAGCAGCTGGCTCCGGAACAGGGATTCCTCCCCCGTGTTGAACAAGATCAACTGATTCTTCGCTCTGGTCGCCCCCACATAGAACAATCTGCGTTCTTCCTCGAAGGTTTCCCGCTCCTTATCCAACATACGCTTACCGCCCTTCGGAACCTCCTCCGGGAAAATGCCGTCCTCCACATCCATCAGATAAACGGTGTCGTACTCCAGTCCCTTGCTGGCGTGGATTGTCGACAAAATGAACGGGCAGCCGGCATCTGACTTTTTCTCAGCAAAAATACTCTGCAAAAAGTGCATCCGCTCCAGAAAAGCCTGCGGAGATTCCTCTCTTGCACCAACCGCCTGCAGCAGAAAAATTTTCCCATCCTTCATTTTGTTTCTCTTCAGATAGTCCCCGTATCCCATATAACGGACGATTCGCCGGATTGCCCTGTCTCCCGGCTCCTCCAGCATATTTCTAAGGTGCGTCCGCACCGCACGCAGACTGCCTCTGGTATGTTCACTTACCCCCGCGAAATCAATGGCAGCATCCAGAACGGGAATCTCCCTTTGCCTGCTGATTTCACAGATTGTAAAAGCGTCCTGCTTTTTCAGATAAGTGCCTATCTTGTAATAAACCTGCAAAAATGCCTCCACATTGTCAGGTTCCAAAGCCAGCCGCATAATATTTTCAATATCCAGAACAACTCTGTTTGTAAAAAATGTCGGCTCCATATTCCGTATCCGGTAAGGAATGTTTCCTCTCTCCAGCAAATCCACAAGGGGAACAACGCTCTCATTATCCCGGTAAAGCACCGCCGTCTGCGTCTTGCAGTCCTTTGCTGCCTGCGCCAGATAAGCATACTGTGCCCTGCGCCCCTTTAAGGGAATGACCCGTATTTCCGATTCCGCCTCTTTCGTAGCTTTCATGTGCTTTTTATGGCGCTTTGTGTTCCTCTGAATAAACCGGTCTGCCGCCTCCACAATGACGGCATTGGAACGAAAATTTTCCTCCATCATAAGCACCTTGGCATGCTCATGGTTTTTCTCAAAGGAAAGCAAAGCCTCCGGGTAGGCGGCGCGAAATCCGTAAATGCTCTGATCCTCATCTCCTACCATAAAGAGATTTCCCGTCTTTGCTGCCAAAAGTTCAATAATGGCATGCTGGATTTTGGAGGTATCCTGCGCCTCATCCACGCAAATATAGGGATATTCGTCCTGAAAATGCTTCCGCACCTCCGGGATTTTCTGCAGCATATTGTAGGCATAAATCATCTGGTCGTCATAATCCATCCAGCCCCGTTCCCTGAGCTGCCTGCAATATTCCTTATAGACAGCCAGAATCTGAATCCCCGCATCTGCTTCCAACGCCTTGATTTCATTCTCTGCAAGCATCCGGTTCTTGATATAAGTAATCAGAGTTCGCACATTTTTCAAATCACTTTCCGTGGGATACTCGTTCTCTATCTGCTGGTAAATCTGCGATAACATTCCTGCTGTCTTTTTCTCGTCCGTCACCAGTTCAAAGGCTTCCCTGCCGAATACACGGCTGCAGTAGGCAATCACCTTTGCGCAGATTCCGTTTATGGTACGAAACTCCAGACGCTGCGCCATTTCCTCACCGAAAAATCCGGCAAACCGCAACGCCATATCCTTCGTTGCCGCCACGGTATAGGTGACGGTAAGTATTTTTTCCGGCGCAATGCCGCAGCAATAAATCATATATCCAAGTCTTGCCACAAGCACCGTTGTCTTGCCGCTGCCCGGTACAGCAAGCAGCAGAACGGCGCCATCCACTGCCCTGACTGCCTCCTGCTGCTGTACATTCAATCGGACCGGAAAACGGTCACAAAATTCTTTCCACTGCATCTTTTATCCTACGCTCAAACAAATTTACAAAGCTTTCTAAAACAAGCCCTGTATCAGAATAATCAAAATCAGCACCGGTAATACGAACTGAAAATAAGGCTTTAATTTCTTTGCAATTCTCAGACCTTTTCCGGTATTTGCCTCTTCAATGTACTTGTCAAATCCCCAGCCCCACTTCGTCACACAGAACAAAAGATAAATCAAGGAACCGATGGGCAGCAAAAGATTACTTACAATAAAGTCCTCGCTGTCAAGCACATCGCGCCCGCCGATAAGATGCAGTCCGCTCCACAAATTGTAACCCAGCATGCAGGGCATACTTGCCACCATAATCACAATGCAGTTAATCAGTGCGGCTTTCTTACGGCTCCAGCCAAACATATCCATACAGAAGGACATAATGTTTTCAAAAACGGCAATGACCGTGGAAAAGCTGGCAAAAGTCATAAACAGGAAGAACAAGGCTCCCCAGATGCGTCCGCCCGCCATATTGACAAAAACGTTGGGCAGCGTGATAAAAATCAGGCTAGGCCCGGCATTCACTTCCACTCCATAGCTGAAACATGCGGGAAAAATGATAAAGCCCGCCATAATGGCAACAAATGTATCCAACGCACAGATGCGCACACCTTCCCCGGCAAGGGAGTGATTTTTATCCATGTAGCTGCCGAATATCTCCATGGCAGCCACCCCAAGACTCAGGGTGAAAAAGGACTGGTTCATTGCCGCCGTAATCACATTTTTCAGCCCCACCGCTCTCACGGTATCCATGTTCGGAACCAAATAAAAACGGACTCCTTCTCCCGCGCCCGACAGGGTAAAGCTGTGAACGGCCAGCACAAGAATCAATAATAACAGCGCACTCATCATGTATTTGCTGATTTTTTCCAGACCATTCCGGAGTCCGCGGCTGCAGATGAAAAATCCTGCCACTACCGTCAAAATCATCCAAAATGCCATCTCTTTCGGATTGGAAAGCAGATTGCCAAAGGCAGCTCCCGTCTGCTCCGCAGTCATGCCTGCCACAAACTCCCCTTTGACAAATTTATAAAAATAAGTAACCATCCACCCGGACACCGTGGTGTAGTACATCATCAGCATATAGCAGCCAAAAATGGCAACCCATCCATGGATATGCCACTTTGCCCCCGGCTTTTCCAGTGCCTTATATCCCAAAACAGCGCTTTTCCGGCTGGCACGTCCCACCGCAAGCTCCATGGTCAAAACCGGAAGCCCCATGATAATCAGAAAGAGCAGATAAAACAATACAAAAACCCCGCCACCGTTCTGTCCTGCCACATAAGGAAATCTCCATACGTTTCCAATACCGATTGCACAGCCTGCGCTTACCAAAAGAAAGCCCAGACGTGACTGAAATGATTCCCGACTCATAATAAATACTTCTCCTTTTTTTACATGTAAAAATGGGCGGTACGAAATGCCGCACTGCCCTGATTATAACATATATGTCTCCCATTCTCCAACACTTTATATGCAATCCCCCATATGAACAGGAATCTCTTTTTCACAACATTCAACCGAAACGGCTCCCTTGGATAAAAACAACACAATGGTGGAACCGCCGAATTCAAAATACCCCTTTTCATCCCCCGCCTGAACATACCGCTTGCCGGAGAGACGTTTTTTGTTTGTGATTTTGCCAACCAACAGCGCTCCTATCTCCATCTGCGCCATTGTTCCGAAGCGCTCTGTGCGGATAACCTGATACTCCCTGCTGTTTTGCGCAAACACCGGCACGGAGCGAAGCGCAACCGGTCTCACGCAATGTAACACTCCCGGAATCTTTTTTTCCGACAAAACCCTGCCCTCCGCCGGGTAGCAGTACCGGTGATAATTCGCCGGAGTCAGCCGGAACACCAGCGCCTTTCCGCCTTCAAACCGTGCGGCAAGACTCTTATCCTGTAACAAATCTTCCACCGAATATCTCGTATGCTTGATGGTAAACTCGGAATCTTTTTCAATATCCATAACCGTCAAAAAACCGTCGCAGGGACTGATCAGATGTCCCTCCGTAAACTCAAACCGCTCTCTTTTGTGCTTTCTGGTAAAGAAATCATTGAACGAATCAAAGCCGTCCTGCGGGATTTCAATATCGCTCATGTCAATTTTATGCTTTTTTATGTAATAGAATACGAGCCATCTCGACGCACCGGAGGAAAGAAATTTTCCCACCACACGGGAAACACACGGCTGCACCAGCGCCTTTAAGAACAATCGTCCGACAACCGTTCCGTACAAAAAACGTAAAATCAGTGAATCTTTCATACCATGTCCCACCCCATGGAGAGCACCATTCCTGCCACCTCAAGCACTCCCAACACAAGAATACAGATTTTTCCTATTACTCCCGGCTTCCTGATTTCCACAGGTGCCAGAAAGCCGGCTCCCATCAGTGCCAGCACCACAGAGAAACAAGCTGTGTTTTTCCACAATCCGCCCTGATGAAGCAGATAAACCACCGGCAGGATAACCGCTATGGTCGTAACCGGAACCCCAAGATAGCTCGTTCTTTTTTCACAGCTCTGATCCTGTCTTTCCTCCTCCAACACATTAAAGTAGGATAGCCGAATCAGTGCGCAGAGAACAAACAACGCGCAAATCATGCCGGTGAGAATACTTTTTTCAGAAATCATATACACAAAAATTCCGGGCAGCACCCCGAAGCTAATCAAATCGCTCAGGGAATCTATCTGAATTCCGAAACGCTTTTCCCCCGCCGTTCTCTCCTTGGTGGAAGCCACCGTTCCATCGAACATATCGCAAATGCCCGCCATCATCAGGCAGAAAATTGCCTGCCAGTAAGACTGCCCGATTCCTTTCAAAATGCCGACAAATGCAAAAAGCATGCCGCCGTATGTCAGAATCACCGTGTAATCGTAGTATCCAAGTGCTTTCTTTTTCATCCCGCTCCTCCTATCGTATCATTCCAAATATAATGCTGTACGCCAAAATGCACCATGGTTTCCCCAAAATGATAATCCAGATAAACTTTCTTCTGTCCATTTTTATCAGCCCGGAAAAATAACATAAAAAATCATCCGGAAACAGCGGAAGCAATGTAGCTATAAAAAGAAACCAGTCGTAGGACTTGCTCTTTTCTATGCGTTTGCTCCACTTATCGTATTGTTTTTGCGGAAACATTGCCAGCACAATGTCCATTCCGTACCGCCTCGCCAGAAAATAAGCGATAATGGAACCGGCACTGATACCGATATAATTACATAAAAATCCCACCACAGGGCCGAACGCCACCGCTCCCGCAGCGCAGCCGAGATAACCCGGCAGCACCGGAACCACCACCTGAAATGCCTGAAATACCGTGAGGATTAACGGCGCCACAATTCCAAAGCCCTGCATGTACGCCTGAACGTCACCCACAGAGGTAAATCTCTGGTTAAAAAACTGTTTTACAAATATCAGCACTACGATGACAAATCCCACAATCGTCCATGCCTGAATTTTTTTACTCATGTGAAAGCCTCCTGTCCATCCGGTTTGCCATCCGCGTCATTTTGTCCGCATACCATGCAGCGAACCCGCTGCTTTTCACAAACCGGTAGCTTGCCTCTGCCAATGCCACTCCCCCTATCACATCAATGATTACATGCTGTTTTGTCGTGAGGGTAGACAGATAAATACATACCGCAATGACCATCGAAGCAGCCCGGTACCATTTGGGTATTTTCGGATTATGCCTTACCGCGATGACGCAAAAGCAGCTGGTCAGACAATGAATGGACGGAAACAGGTTGTCCGCCGCGTCCGTCTGATACAACCAGACCATCAGCGCATCCCAGAACGTTTTCCCTTCCACCACCGGTCGGATATTGGTTGTCGGAAACACACAAAAACACAGCAGACATACCAGCTTTGCCAGAAAATCTGCGCTCATCAGCCGAAAGGCTTCCTCCTTTTCCTGCCTGCACCCAAGGATGTAATTGACACTCCAGAACAGATAGCAGCCTAAATAAATACTGATTGTCCACGGCAGGAACGGAATTTTGTCGTCCAGCGGATTGGACAGATTATAGTGAATCCGTCCGTTTGTCCATAACCTGCTGCCGTAGTAAGTCACTGCATTTACAGCGACAGCCGTAAGTAACGGCAGATACATTTTGTTTGGTATTATTTTCATTCTTTTCATACCAGTTACTCTAACGCAACTTTCTAAACATTTTCTAAAGTATTTTCTTAAAATATAAAAAAAGGATGCAAATCTTTTTCTTAAGGTTTGCATCCTTTGGCTGTGTTTGGTTTTTGTCTTGCAATGTGTTCTTTGTTCGCAATGCGGTTCCTGTTCGCAGTACGGTTCCTGTTTGCAGTATGGTTTCTGCTTGCAGTGCGGTTCCTGCTTGCAACGTGGTTCCCGTTCGCAATCTATTTATTTAGCCGGCGCTTCTCTGTTGTTCCTCTACAATCGGCAGTCTTTTTGCTCTTGTGATGTAATAGACAATGACAAGGAATACGGAACATGCTATCCACGTAACCGGCTCCGCCATTGCCGCCCCGCGATACCCGATAACCGGTATCAGCCAAAGCGTCACTATCACTTTAAAGGACAGTTCTATTCCGCTGGACAAAAGCGGTATCATTTTGTATCCGATTGCCTGCATGGACGTTCTCATGACGAACAGCACGCCGAGGGGAAGCAGGCATGCCGTGCTCCATCCAAGACTCAGCATGGCATTGTCGACAACTGTGGTATCGTTCGTTCCGATTAACAGACGGATTAACAACCGTCCGCCAAAAATCGTGATAAACGCTGCCACCGCCACCCATGCCAAATCCAAAACCACCACAGATTTTAAGGTGTCCCGAATCCTCTTCATCCTGCCGGCGCCAAAATTCTGTCCCACAAAGGTCGACGTTGCCGTTGAAATCGTTGACAGAGGCATCATGAAAATCTCAATAATTCTTCGCGCCGCCGTGTGCGCCGTAATAATTCCGGTTCCCAAATGGTTGATTCCACGCTGCAAAATAATGGAACCGATAGCGAAAATAGAAAGCATGGTTCCCATGGAGAGTCCTGTGGAAAGCATTTCCGCCATCAGCCCTCTCTCCGGCTTCCACTCGCCTCTCTTGGGGAGAAAATCCGGATATTTAAACCGGATATACACCATACATAACAGCGCAGACACCGCCTGAGCAATCACCGTTGCAAGTCCTGCGCCCATGACTCCCATGCCAAATCCCATAATGAATAACATATCCATTCCAAGATTCAAAATGCACGATATAATCAGAAAATACAGCGGAACCCTGCTGTTGCCGATGGCACGCAAAAATCCGGCACACATATTATAGGCAATGGTTGTCACCATTCCCGCCATAATCACAAAAATATACTGGTATGCCTGTTCAAAAATTTCCTCCGGTGTGCTGAGAAAACCGAGGAATGTCCGCAGTAACGGCAGCACCAGCAAAGTCAGCACAATAGTGATTCCCACGTCCAATAAAACCATGGCGGCCACGGCTTTTCGCAGCTTATCGTATTCCTTTGCCCCAAAAATTCTGGACACTACAATTCCATACCCGGAATTTAATCCGTTTGCAAAGCTGACAATTAACGAGTATAACGCCGAGGTCGCGCCGATTGCCGCAATGGCTTCGTCCCCTAAATTGTACCCGGCTATCATGGTATCGATAATATTATATGCCTGCTGGAACAACGTACCGATAAACAGCGGAATGGCAAACTGTATAATCAGTTTCAGAGGTTTTCCGGTAGTCATATCCAATGTGCGTGCATCTTTTTTCAAGCTCAATTCGCCACCTCTTTCTTTGGTTCCTCTTTTATCTTTTCAAATGTCACCGTCTGTTCTTTCATAGAAATCTTTCCGACCCTATAACCATAGTTTAACAGTTCCTTTTTGTAGGTCAGAAAAGAATGGTCTATCGGCAAACCCGCAAGCTTCTCTATTTCGGCATAGGTCAGTTTAAAGTTGTCCGTGCCGTTTTCCTTTATCCAATTCCACAGTGCATCATATTTGCTCATCAAAACTACCTCTTCTTTTCTTTATTATCAATATACCCCAAGACTATCCGACAAATCAAATACTTTTATTAGCCCTGTCCGCAAAAAACTCCAAATCTTTTATAGACTTGGAGGCTTGATTCTAAATTTGCTTCTACTATTCTACTATCTGTGACTTAAAAATTAGGTCATTCGCAAAATTTTTCCTGCCCCCTTCCAAAGGCAGAACAACATACTCAAAAAGCCCTGAATTTTGTAATCTGTTTTATAACTCATTTTTAGCGTGTATGCTATGGCATACAAAATTCCAATTACCTGCCGGTATTCACCATCCCGCTTGTACCTCCTTTAGCAGAATTTTCTTTTGCTGCACATATCTTCCTATCGCTTATTCAAACAAACTAAGCTGGTTATCCTTTAATGACTTCACTTTTCTGTCCGTAATCTTATCATCCGAATCAACCTTTCCGCATAATAGATGAGATTTAGGGTCATAGCATTTTATGTTTTCTCTTACCCGTTCTTCACTAAAATTCGCATAGCAATATTTACAGCCATTGAGACAGGTATTATAAGTTCCAACCTCAATGCTTTCAAAACAGCCACACTCCTCCCGCTGATTCTTATCCTTTTCTCCAATCAGCTTGCAGCCCAGAATCTTTTCAATTAATTTTTTATCTATGCAGCTTCCATGCTGCACACCGGCTTTCTGTAAATCAATCTGCTCCGCACAGGATTCAATGATCAAATTGTATTTTGAAGCAATTTGCACCATCCGGACTGCCAAATACAACATTTCTTCATTTGACAGTGTTCTAATGGCAAGGTCCCTCATATTTCGCTGCGTTTTGGCATACAAATCCACAAAAGAGAGAACTACTTTTTCCGTATAATCTGCAAGATTCTCCGCTATTTCCTCAAATGCTTTCAGATGATAGTCCATTGTATACTTCTGATTTACCAAGATAGGGTCATACCGCCATATTACTCTTTCTTTTCCTATCTTTTCAGATAGTTTCTGAAATGTAGGAATCAGTTCCTTACGTTTATTCGGAAGATTCGGTTCTATATCCTTTCCATATCCGTTTAAGGTGAATTGAAAATAATATGGATAATCTCTTAAATCCTCTAACTTATCCAGCATATTTGCCGGATTTTTCGTCCAGAACACAATACAATCCACCACTTCCGGGGATATATCTATTTTACTTATTTGATGCACATTCATCGGGTTTCTTACATATAAATATCCGTCTTTGATTCTGTTAACAAACCAATCAAAATAATAATTCGGTACATCTGTTCTTCGGCTTACGCTTAAAATCATACTGAATCCTTCCTGTTGAAAGTCAATACCTGAAAACGAACATTTCTTGCTGTTAATGCCGGACTCCTATTTAAGTTCTCGCAATTTCTACAGCCACCATTATCCCCAAACTTCTTCCGCAATCTCTTTCACCAGCTTTAACTTCGCCCACTGTTCTTCCTCAGTAAGTTTATTGCCGATTTCACAGGAAGCGAATCCGCACTGGGGGCTTAAATACAGTCTTTCCAGAGGTACATATTTTGCTGCCTCGCGTATTCTGACAATAACTTTTCCCTTATCCTCCAATACCGGAGATTTTGTGGTAATGAGTCCCAAAACCACCTTTTTATTCTCTGATACCTCGGACAAGGATTCAAATCCGCCGGAACGCTCATCATCAAATTCCAGATAATATGCCGATACATTTTCTTTGGCAAACAGTGTTTTCGCTACACTGTCATACGCGCCGCTGCTTGCATAAGTCGAATGGAAATTACCACGGCACACATGCGTGTTAATTACCAAATCATCCGGTTTTCCTTTGATGGCACGATTATTGATATTCAACAACTGTTCTTTTATTTTCTCAAGTCCTGCCTCATCGGTTCCAAAAAGCATACATGCTCTCGGATCCACCAGCATTCCCCATGAGCAGTCGTCCAGCTGTATATTGCGGCATCCCGCTTCATACAAATCTGCAATTACCTTCTGATACCCCTTGGCGATGTCCTCCACAAGCTCATCCGTATTTTCATAATACTTTCTTGTATTTTCAATGGCAAAAGGCATAATCATCTGTTCCAAAAACTGCGCCGGTGCAGGAATTGTCTGTTTTGCTACCGTTTTTTCAGCCTCTAATGCCTTGACAAATTTGAAGTGTTCTACAAAAGGGTGCTTATCCACATGTACTTTCCCTGTCAGATAAGTATCATCAATCATTGCAGCCTCACCGTGAAAGGGCAGACCTGTTTCTGTCTTGGAATGACCGATGCCCTCAAATCTCTTGAGGAGACGTTTCTACTCTGTCACCTTGTCCGCATACTTAATCCGGTAAATACGGCGCAGAGAGTCATTGATTCTCTCTTCCGAAATGGTTCCGTCCTGCACTGCCTGCAGCACTCCGTTGTACGCCTCTTCAAAATTTTCCGGCATAAGAATCATATCGCAGCCGGCACGCAGCGCCATCACTGCCGCTTTGTCGGAGGTGTAATATTCCGTAATCGCCGACATATTCATTGCATCGGAAATGATAACACCTTTGAAATTCATTTCGTTCCGCAAGGTATCCGTCACCACTGCGGAGGACAAAGAGCAGGGAGTGTTATCTCCGGTCAGGGCGGGTGCCGACAAATGTCCCACCATTATCATATCTGCCCCAGCATCAATTCCCGCCTGGAATACGGTAAATTCATTTGTTTTAAAATCTTCCGAGCTTCTACCCGTAATTGCCATTCCGTCGTGGGTATCTTCTGTGGAGCTACCCATACCCGGAAAATGTTTCAGACAGGAAGTTACATTCTGGTCTTTTAATCCCTGCATCATAGAAGTCACATAAGGCGCCACGGTTGCTGCATCCGTTCCGTAAGAGCGGCTGCCCAAAGCGCTGTTGTCCACACTGTTAATATCTGCTACCGGAGCAAAATCCAGATTGAATCCCAGTACGGAAAGGTACGCACCAACGGTACTTCCCGCCTGATAAGCATTATTGGCATCTCCGGTCTGTCCAATCGCCTGTGCGGAATCCACCTTCGCTGCAAAACCTGCATCTGCAACACGGCTGACGCTTCCCCCCTCCTCATCCACTGCAATAAAAAGAGGATATTTGGTATACAGTTTCGTATTATCTATCATCTGCTGTAACTGCTCTTTGGATTGCATATTCTTGCTGAAATATACAATTCCGCCTACCGCATATTTTGCCAGCGCATCCCTCGTACCGTCCCCTGCCTGTATGGCAGTGGAAACTCCGGTAATGGATTCCGGTGTCACGATAAAGAGACCCGCCACCTTATCTTCCAAAGGCATTACCTCAATGCCTGCATTTACAATTTCATCCAGCTTCTGCTCCGGTGTCAGTTCCACCACCGGCTCCGTATATTCATCCGGCTGCTCCAGCGTCTCCTCTGAGGCAAGCATGGCGTCTATCCTGTCCTGCTGTTCCTGCTGCTCTTGTTTCTTATCACCCGCGGTTTTCATGAGGGCACTCACACCGAACACAATGCCGGCTGCCACTACCGCAATCAACACTATCACCGTAATATATGCCGCAACCTGACTTTTATGGCGTCTGCGCCGCCGTTCTTCTCTTTTATCCTGTTCTGTTTGATTCATTTATCTGACACTCCTTAAATTATAGTTTTATCGCATGTTGAAATTTATAATTATACTGGTTTTGTGCTCTTTTACTTTGTATTCACTGCTCTATGCTTCTTGGGGGACGCTTTCTTATCTGGTGTTCGCCACTCCATGCTTCTTGGGAGTTGCGCTTCCTTATCTTGGGTTCGCCACTCCATGCTTCCTTGACCTTGCTTTTCATTTTACATTAATTTATATGGTTTTTCTACAGGAAATAATTACTTTAATAAAAATTAAGGAATGAAAAGTTCCTTCCTGCCCCGGAAGCTTAAATAGTAAATTTCTGATTTTATTGTCATTGGCATGGTATTATTTCATTGCCACATAACCCGCACCGCAGGCTGCCACTGCTGCCTTTTTTACTTTGGATAAACCTCTGGTTGCCTTCTTTTCTTCTACTGCATTTTCATTTTTGCGCGTAATCTTTAATCTCCTTTTCTGTCTTGTTATCTATTAAAACAGGCGTGTCCCGTAATGAAAGTAAGCCGAACCTTCCCCGCTGTGTTCCTGACTTAACCACCTCCTTTTTAAGCACAAAAAAACACCAGACCATTTTAGCCTGATGTTCTATTCATTCCAATAATCAAGTGACTCCTGTGATGTCGTTGAAATACCAAACAGTTTATACATAAAATCTTCCCTATCATCGAACATTTCTGCAATAATAATCTTATCTGTTTCAATTCTGTAAAACAAATAATTATGTCCTACATAGAGGTATCTGTAATCACAATCAATATCATACATTGCTGATACCGAAATCCCTCTTTCTGCAAAACTTTCAAGACTTCTTGCTGCATCGGTAATCTGTTTCAAAGATTTTCTTGATACCTCCGAACCAAATTCACTTGTCAACCGCGCTCTCAATGTCTTGAGTTTACGTCTTACAATTTGCGAGTATTCGACTTTCTTCAATCTTGTACCCCCAATTCTGCCTCTAAGTCATCAGCGGATATTGTGCCTTCCTCACGAATGGAAATTTCTGCTTCATTCAATTTACTCATAAGCTGAAAGAGCGCTTTCTGTTTGTCAAGTTCATCTAACTCTTTCATATCTATGATTGCACATTGTCCATGCCCGTTACGGGTTAAATAAACTCTGTTACCATATGCCACCTCATTAATTACTGCTGTATAATTTCTCAAATCCGAAATAGGCTTAATATTCGGCATATCCATTCCTCCATTTCATACACAATAGTTTAATTCGTTTCATGCTAACTATATTATACACATCTGCCACAAATCATTCAACTTATTTGCATGTAAATTTACAGCAGTTTATATATAACCCGTTTTGCCAGTTACCTTTCTTTTATAGCGTACATATTTCAGGGGGATCTCTCCGCCATGCACCATGGCAGCATCGCTACATTGCCTTTTCAGTACCAACATCATGCTGCTACCTCTGCATTTCCCTTCCTTCACCAACATCATGGTGACACTGCTGCATCGGCTATTCCTTCAACCGAGCCACACTTAACTCCGCATAAAATTAAGAGAGCGTATCAATTCACTTTCAATCAATACGCTCTCTCAGACCGTTATATCCAAGGGCCCTTCCTCGCTTTCTTTCTTCCATTTCCTCTTTTGTGCTTTTTCCACTTTTCTTTTGTACTTGGTACTGTAACGTCAATTCTATTTATCTTTTGTAACTCGCTACTTTTTCTTTCGTGTACTCAAACTCTCTTTTTCTTTTGTTCCTTATTCATTTGTACATCAATGGAAGAATTATTTTGTTTTTGCTTATGTACTTTAAGTCTCTGGTGGTCCGTACCTCACTTTCTTTTGTATTTTTCTTCTTTTTACAGCTTCTTCTGTTTTTCCTCTTTTCTCTTCTCTTTTGATGATTTTATTATATCTTTTTCCTCTTTATTTGTCAACATATTTCTTGAAATATTTTGATATATTTTCAAAATCCACATATAGTTATTCTATATTTGTAATATTCTGCATATTTCGACAAATTTTTCCAAAATTTTGCCATTACAGCTTCATCAAATGCCCATCATCCGTGTCATGCTATCTCCTCATGTTCCCCCATCATGCTATCCTATGAATATGCGCAGGTGCCGAAACAATATGAGGTGACAAACTATGCGGGAATGGTTCGCGCGTGCGAATAAATTACAAGAATACAAGAGGGTATGAGGGAGTAACATGTGTGATTGCGTGAGGGCATAGCATGAAGGGATGCCCCTTTAGGCGGTCATCCCTAGGATGTCGCCCATATCATGCCATCAAACTGACGCTATTACCCTAAAACAAAAAATGAGATTAACCTAAAATAAAAGAACTGAGACTAACATTAAACAAAAAAATGAGACTAACCCGAAACAAAAAGCTAAGATTAACATAAAATCCTGAATTAAAAAAGAGAGCAATTTAAGAAAGCACAAAAAGACCGCCAGTTCCGGCAAATGCCGGTTCTGGCGGTCTTTCCTATTCCATACCTATTCCTTACTTATGCGTTACCAATTACTCGCAATCATTCTTTTTCCTATTTCTGATTACAGCCAGTACCGCAAGTCCTGCGACAGACATTGCTGTAAGCAGATACCAAATCACATTATGGGAAGTATCTCCGGTATTCGGGTCTTTTCCCTGTGCTGTAGTATTGCTGCTGTTTTCATTGTTATTCTGACTGCTGTTATTGTTGTTGCTATTACCGTTATTATTGTTATTGCCACCGGACGTATTCTTTGCAACCGTGAAGCTGGTGCTTGCAGCGCCATCCGTCCATGTAAGTTCAAAGGTGTGGCTGCCTGCAGACAAAGTCTTTAAGTAGTCTGCCTTAAGCTCAACGATAGTGGAACCTTCTCTTACCGTGTAATTTGCGGAGTCGATGATTTGTCCATCCACTTTCACATTCACAAACTTGGAAAACGCACCGTTGCCTCGGATAACAAAGCTTCCGTCCGTGTTCTGGGTCCATGCACTGTCTGCACCATCGATAATCCGGTACTCGACTTTGAAGGTAACCGCTATGGTATGTGCCGCCGTCACATTTTCAAAGGTATAGCTTGCAGCAGCGTTTACGGATTTTCCGTCCACCATCAGGCTCTCTATTCCGTATCCTTCCTCTGCCGTAATCACGAAGGTCTGGTTACTGCCTTCCACTACCTCCACATCACCGCTCGGTGAAATGCTTCCGTGTGCTCCGGCTGATGCCGCAATGATGTACTTGTCTTTCACCGTCAATACTACGGTGTCGGTGGTAACAGAACCGGCTGCGTTGCTGATGACACACTGATACTTAAATCCGTCACAGTCTTTGTCCGTTACTCCTGACGTATAGCTTGCGCCGTTTGCTCCGGCAATATCTACAAATCCCTTGCCGTCATTTCTGTCAATCTTCCACTGATACGTTAAAGCCGTACCCATTGCAGCCACTTCAAAGACTGCTCTCTCCCCTGTTACCACAGATACACTCTTAGGCTGGGAGGTAATTGCCGGTGCGTCCACATGGTACAGTTCGATTTCACCGGCAAGAATGTTGTAATTACTATCCGTGGGGGTAAATCGCCACCTGTAGGTCGTGTTGACCATAACCTCGGTGTCCTCGGACAGCGCAATGTCCTTATCGTCTATCCATTCCAGTGTACCGGCGGGCCACTTGTCGCTTGCCATGAGCGCTGCGTCAGAAAGTTTCTTGCCGCCCGCAGTGATTGCCGTGTATGTCGGCTCTCCGGCAGGTGTAGCCTTTTTGACCGTGATAGGCGCTGTGCCTGTCGCTTCTGCATAAAAATCGGTGTTATCGGGCACAAACTTCCATTCTGCGTCATATTTGCCCGCCGCATCCATCGCTTTATCCGGTGAAACCCACTCAAACGTACCCTTAACCGTCTCGTTGGTAGTCGGGTCTGTCATCGTGCCGGAAATCGTGATTGTAGAAAGTTTGTCTCCGTAAGTCAATTCCGTCTTGCTCAAATTCAGTTCCCCATTCAGGGTAGGAACAATCTTATCCGCTGCCTTAACATTGATTGTCAAGGTAATATCTGAAATATTGCTGGAAATCGCCTTCACTGTAATCGAACCGACATCCTGATTGCCTGTTTTCGTTGACGCCAGAGTCGGCAGCTTCAGCTTTCCGTCTTCGACGTATGCCTGATTAGTGGTGGTGTAATAGTCACTGTCAAGAATAACCGAAGTAATTGTATACTGTACGTCGCCGTATTCCATCGGGCTGTCCAGCTTCGGCAGCATTCCTGCCAAATCAAACGTATATGTCGTTGCAAGACCGTTTACAACCGATAAATCTTTTGCAACGGGCTCGGCAACGGGTTTCTTAGAAATAGAAACCGCCGGATCGCCGGCATTTTTTTGGCTAAGTTCAAAATTCGCCATCTTTGCGCCATCTGCAAAAACGAAATTATTGTCTTTCAGCGTCAATGTAACGTAGAATGTTCTATCTCCTACTTCTGCAGAGTCGAAATGCAAATTCGTCTTATCAACGCTGTCACGCAAATCAATACTGCCACTACCACCTGTCTCCACTACAGGATTCCTTTGATTACTTGAATCAATTATAAAACAGCCTAAACTTGCTACACCCTCTACAGTTTCATCCGCTGTATCGGTACCGTCGTACTCCTTGCGAATCTGTGTAGGCATATGTGTGTATGACAGTTCATACGGCTCAATCTTCCATGTGACTGTCTTTTCACCGGTATAATTGCCGATGCCTACAACTGTCAGTTCATGTTCTCCGGCGTCCTGTGCCGTATTGCTGTTCTCTTTAATCGTGTAATCCGTTCCCGCTGTCAGCTTTTTGCCATTGTAAAACACATCAAACCGGTAGGTTACATCATCAAGATTGTTCCATCGTGCATTCGGTTTAATCACAAGACGTTCACCGCCTGCCAATGTATTACCTGTGCCTGCCTTCTGCGTGATTACCGTTTTCTCACTATCCAGACTCGCCTTCTCGACCGTCATCTCATAGCCCTTCAGCACCGTCTGCCACCGGTAGGCACCATCACTGATCTTTCCTATCACCACACAAATGAGTTCGTAGGTTTCATCAGCCTTCAAGTCTTTCCATCCGGCGTCTGTAAATTCTTTGCAATCTTCCGGATTAGGCTCATAAACACAAGTGTTACCGTCCAAGCCTGCTGACAGCCACACATCTCCGCCTTCTGCCAACTGTGCCACGCTATCATCCTTTATAAGATACCACCGGAACTGCACCTGTGCAACGTCGCTATCGCGAACAAGCAAAGATACTTCATTCGGCACTTTATTCTCGCCAATCGTAATCGTTCCGCTCTCTCCGCCGGCAGGCGTAATATCAGCTTCCTTACCCCAATAAGTTTGACCGTTGGAAAGTTTCTCAGTCGCAGGATTCACAGTGATGTTGCCATTCATCAGACAATATCCACTCTCCAACATCCTGTAAACGGGAACCGCGATTTCTCCGGCAGTGAACTGACCGCCGCGGATGCAAATTGTAGCCGGACTGTTCTCCGGTACGTTAAGTTCTTCCAGCGCACCGCTCTCAAGAATCAGCATACCGTTGTCCGCACTCAACTTACCGAATGTTCCATTGCCTGTCTTAGCGGTATCCTTAATCGTCAGGTCTGCGCCGCTCAGACTCATATTCTTCCCTTTATTAAAATCATGTCCGTTCAGGTCAATGGTAAGCGGATTAGATGCTCCACTGAAAGCAAAAGCATCATTGGTATAATCAACAAACAACTTCAACCCGCCGCCATTGTTCCGCCAATCCGCAACCGCTGCAATAATATTACTGTCAGCGCTGGTGTATGTCACGCCATTGAGTGTAGCCAAAATGCCCGTCATACCACAGTATGCGCAAGTGTCGTTCTCTATCTTGTCATGAGGGCATTTTACGACTGTGACATTGTTGATAGTGCTGCCCGCGAGTTTTTTTGTATAATCCACATACGTTCCATCTGCGTTTTGGAATGCATAGCCCTTTTTGAGCAGGTTGCCAAGCTGAATCGGAACTCCAAAAGAAGGTACGTAAATCTCTCCATAGCTGCCGCCGCTCAATTTAGTCTTCGTTATTGCAGGTAATTGATTATTTCCAAACCATAATTTCTGAATCGTACCTGCATTCGGTCCTATGATAAGTGTAGCTTCCCTTTCGTTTACGGGATACCCCGAGTGGTCTCTTATACCTATCTCGCTAATCGTGCCGCCTGTCCAACCAGTCAAATCCAGTGTAGCTTTCATCTGAACTTCCACGTCGCCCGAGACTCCGGTTTTTTCATAACTGCCGTTGCCGACGATTTTCAATGTGCATGATGTGCATTTTGTGTAATCATCGTAACCCTCCGACTTTCCAACTTCAATCCATCCGTCTATGATTTTGTGTTCATTCAGATCCAGTGTGACAATTTTATTATCGCCGGAAATACGCGCACGCTTTCCCCAATTTTGCTGTTGGATATCTGCCAGCAGAGTAATCTTCGTACCGTCCTCTGCCTCATTCGTTGCCGTCACAAAATCTGTGCTGTATGTACGTGAACTACCTTTTTCAATCTTCAGGAGCATTTGCTTGTCACAGCCCTTGCATGCCGTTATGCTATCTCCTGTCGTCTCATCCGTTTTCTCGGTCACATTTGTATGGGAGCAGGGTTTGCCGCAAACAGAACACTTGCCGTCATTGTGATAGCCGTTCGGATGCGAACAGGTGAGACCACAGGCACATTTATATTCGTCACTACCTGCCACCGGCTGATAGTCATGCGTATGCTCCACAATGGTAACATCCTGCGTCAAAGTTTTGCCACCGGCATCCACAAGTTTGCTCGTGTCGCCGCTTTCAGCAAAGGCATAGCCGTCTGCCAACAGGTCATACACATGCTGGTATACACCCGAATTCCCGACCGATACCCTAGCCGAGCCGTTGGTATCGTCCTCTGCATAGAACTTGCCCTGTGTCAGTCCATTGGTCAGTTTTGCGTTACCGGTAAGCGTCAGACCGCCATTCAAATCCAAACCGGCTTTAAACTCCAGTTCGCCGCCCTCTGCAGTAACCGCAGGCTTGCGCGTTCCACTCCAGTAACCGCCCTCCGCGGTCAAATTATTTTCAAAAATCAGCTTGCCGCCGGAAACCGAAATGGCAGAGCCGGTTGTCTCCTGAGCTCCACCTAACGTTTTGATTGTTGCATCCCCAGTAATTTTCAGCGTTCCGTCCGTAACACTCAAAGTCGGATAACCGGTCTGATTCAGCGTATACTCATTCATCTGCAATTCAACCGTTTTGCCCGGATGTTCGAATTCAACAGCTTCGCTGATTTCTTTGTCGCCGGTTTTTACGGAATACAGCTCTACATATGCTGCCCCGTTACCGTCAGCAACCGCATCTAAAGCAGTTGTCACTCCATCATCATTGCCATCATAGAGATTACCCAAGCTGTCCTTGGCTACCGGCATAAAATGGCAAGTCTCACATGCGCCTTCAGCATTCCAAGTATGTTCCTTCAGCTCTGTGCCGCCCATTACATATAAACAATCCGAACATCTGCTAGTATGGTATTTACCGTCATCCGTCGGCCATGTCGAAAAAGCATGCGAAATCCGCTGGCTGTCCTTATTGCCGCAGAAGCATTTCACATAATGCCCTGCCTCGTCCGGTTCATAGCCGTAATTACCATTGAAAGAGCAATCCACCGCGTCCCCTTTGAAGCCGCACTTCGCACAGTTCATTTTATGTTGCGTTCCGCCCGAGGGCACATAGGTAACATATTCATCCTCATGGCTGCACCATGTAAGGGTGAGCTTCTTGCCCGTAATCGTCTTTCCCCCCAACAATTCCTTGTTTTCATCGTACACCACCGGATTACCATCAATCTCGTATTCCATATAATGGTAGTTAACGCTGCCATTCTCTAAATAAACCCCGTCCGTAATACGACCGTTCGAACTCGTAATCTCCAACTCGCCGCCGCAAACAGCAAGATACGAGCCTTCGACTTCACCCTCGGCCTGAATTGCTGCCGAGTCAGAATTATTTTCAATAATTATTTTTCCACTTCCATCTTCCGCCCCATAAACGGTAAGAAATGCACCATTCCGGAATGTTATAGGACCTTGGATTGTCAACGTTGTGTTCTTGCCCAAATAGAGAACCGGATTTGTCCCCCTCTTATAATCTACAGTCAAGGAATCAAGTGTCACATCCTTCTTAAGCAAATAAACACCAATATTATTATTTCCTACATCCTCCGTATTCTCATCGATGGTTACACAGCCCATACGCTGCGTAAACCCTGATATACGCCCGCCCGTTTTCGTATCTACCGAAGCATAGTTAATATCAGTGTATCCATCATCCAACGGCGCAATCTGCCCGTTGAACCAGCCGAACAGCTCCTCAAAGCAGTCCGCACCCGTAATCTGCGCCTGTTGCTCCGCCGTCAGTGCGTCATAAGCAGCATATGCCTCCTGAATCGCCATGTATGCCGCCAGAACCTCGTCTTCCTCCATTGCGGAAAGTGCGTCCACATCGGGCAGGGCATTAATCTGCTCCTGAACGGACATCAACACCGCATCCTTGTCTGCGTCCTGTACATCGGCGTTTGCATCGCCGCCGCTGACGTCTCCGCCGGTCTTATCCCCGGCTTTCTTCCCGCCCTCAGTGTCAGTCTCTTCGCCCCCGCCTTTCACTTCCGTCTCTTCCTTGGCGTCGTTTTCTCCCGGCGCACTTTCGCCGTCCACCGTCCCCACGGCAGACATGCCGTTCACAACGACCTTTTCCTCCGCCAATGCCGTCGCAGGCAGCGACGTCAGGCAGAGCATCAGGCTCATGAACAGGCTCAATACTCGTTTCTTCATTATGAAACCTCCTTTAAAATGTGTGTTTGAAATTTTTAATCCGCCGCGTAATGGCGGTAAGACGACCGCTTAAAAACTCACGAACCCGCGCTACGCGCTTTCCTGCCTGCTGACGCAGGCGGTTCGTTCGTTATCGCGGCGAAAAAACAAATGTCTGCTTCGCAGACGCTTGTTTTTTCGCTCGCGTATATTATACCACATCCCTTTGGGGACAGGTCAAGTGTTTTGGCAAAAAATGACAGGCGGAACACTCACCTGCTGTCCCGCCTGTCGAAGATGCTGCTTCATATATTTTGTGCTCTGAATCACCGTTCAGAAACCAATTTACAGTTTCGTAACCACAAAAATATCGTAAATTGCTTTAATCGCCGTCTCGAAATCCTCGTTTGCCACACCGATAATAATATTTAACTCGGAAGAACCCTGGTCAATCATCTTTACGTTGACATTGCTGTGTGCCAGAGCGGAGAAGATACGTCCCGCAGTACCTCTGGTGGATTTCATTCCGCGGCCTACCACGGCAATCAGTGCCAAGTCTGCCTCAATATCAATGGAATCCGGATTTGCCAGTCTGTGAATACCGGCTACCACCTTCTGTTCCTTGTGCATAAACTCATCCTGATGTACAAACACGGTCAAGGTATCAATTCCGGAAGGCACATGTTCAAAGGAAATTCCGTTCTCCTCAAACGCCTGCAAAACCTTTCTGCCGAATCCGATTTCAGAGTTCATCATATCTTTCTCGATATTGATAGAACAGAAACCTTTCTTTCCTGCAATTCCGGTAATGACATATTTGGATTTCTGGCACGTGCTGCCCACAATCCATGTACCGTTGTCCTCCGGGGCATTGGTATTGCGGATATTGATAGGAATACCCTCCTGACGAACCGGGAAAATAGCATCCTCATGCAGCACCGTTGCGCCCATGTAGGAAAGCTCTCTCAGCTCTCTGTAGGTAATCACATCAATCGCCTGCGGATTATTAATAATTCTGGGGTCTGCCACCAGGAATCCGGAAACATCCGTCCAGTTTTCATAAACATCTGCCTTTACCGCCTTCGCCACGATAGAACCGGTCACATCGGAACCGCCTCTGGAAAAAGTTTTTACCGTTCCGTCGGGCAGTGCGCCGTAGAAACCGGGAACTACGGCATTTTTGCAGTTTTCCAGTCTCTTGGACAAAATTTCATTGGTCTTATCCCCGTCAAACTCACCGTCCTCGTTAAAGAAAATAACGGTTGCGGAATCAATGAACTCATATCCCAAATAATTTGCCATTACAATGCCGTTTAAGTATTCGCCTCTGGAAGCCGCATAGTTGCTTCCTGCCTTTTCCTTAAAGTTCTTTTCAATGGTTTTGAACTCCTCATCCAGACTTAAGGTGAGGTTCAGGCCGTTGATAATTTCCTCGTATCTCTCCTGAATTGCCTTTAATTCTGCCTTGAAATTTTTGCCGGCTTCCGCCAAATCATAGCAGGCATAAAGCATATCCGTCACTTTGGTATCGTCCTTAAAACGCTTTCCGGGGGCGGAGGGAACCACAAATCTTCTCTCCTTGTCCGCACGGATAATCTTTCCAACCTTTTTAAACTGCTCTGCACTCGCTAAAGAGCTTCCTCCGAATTTTACAACCTTTGACATGACTCTTTACTCCTCTCCCAGAAACTTATCAATCAGTTTATGGCCCTGTGCCACAAAATTGCCGCTGGCACGTCCCTCTTCCTCATTATAATTCCATGTATGGTTCTGCGGCTTTGTACTGTCGTAGAGCATATACGGAACGTTGTCGGATGTGTGGGTACGCTTACAAATCGGTGTGGGATGATCCGGCAAAACCAACAGTCTGAAATCTTCCCCTGCTGCCTCCATCTTTTCAACCACCGGTCCGATAACCTGTGTATCCAGATATTCAATCGCCTGAATCTTGCGCTCCATGCTGCCCTGATGTCCCATCTCGTCAGGCGCTTCCACATGAATGTATGCAAAATCATAGCCGTCCTCTGTAACGGATTTTACCGCAGCTTCCACTTTGCCCGCATAGTTGGTATGAAGTCCGCCGTTAGCGCCCTCCACCAGGGCAACACCCATTCCGGCTCCTACCGCGATACCTTTTAACAAATCCACGGCAGAAACCATCATGCCTTTCTTTCCCGTCTTCTCTTCAAAGGAGGAAAGCATGGGCTTGGTTCCGGCTCCCCAGAACCAGCAGCAGTTGGCGGGGTTTAATCCCTGTTTTTTTCTTTCTATATTAATAGGATGATTTACAAGAATGTCGTAACTCTTTTTCATCATCTCACGCAGAGCCGCATTTTCGGGAAGATACTGTCCGATTACCTGGCCGAGCACATCATGAGGCGGTGTCAGTTCCACAACCTCTCCCTTATCCCATATGAGGCAGTGACGATAGCTGGTGCCTACATAGAACTGGAAAGTCTCATTGGCAAGCTGCTCTGCCACGGCATTCAAAAGCACTGCGCAGTCCTCGGTGCTGATTTCCGAGGAACTGTGGTCGATAATGGTTCTCTCCTCAAAAGGTACATCCTCCTCGGACAGTGTTACAATATTGCAGCGAATGGCAATATCGGTATCCTTCATGGGAACTCCGATACTGAGAGCCTCCAAAGGAGAACGACCGGAATAATACTTCTTAGGGTCATATCCGATTACCGATAAGTTGGCGGTATCCGAACCCGGTTTCATTCCGTCCGGAATCGTATGTACCATTCCCACCTCGGAAAGTTTGCTAAGTCTGTCCATATTGGGAGTTTTTGCATACGCAAGAGGGGTTTTTCCTCCAAGCTCCGCAATGGGTTCATCTGCCATGCCATCACCTAAAACTACAATATACTTCATTTTCTATTTCCTCATTTCTGCGGTTTTCCCCGCCCATTATTCACTACAAAAGTCTGATTCTGTTATACATTGCGTCCCCTAACAGTTCGCTGTTTGCCTGAAATTCCTTTTCAGTCATTGCAGGAATCAGATAGCCGGCATCTTCCGTATGCCCCTCTGCCTCAATGCGCTCACAGCCGGGGAATAACTCCTCCACCTTATCGGTCACATCCGCTTTCACACGGATAAAGAACGCTCTCTGTGTGTCGTTTACATCAGCTAATTTCACATTTTCCTCGTCCCAGAAACACATAATGGTCTTGCCCTGATGTCTTGCGCAGTCTACTACATCGGATACCACGGCACTTGCGGTCGGCAGCTTGCCGGCGCCGCGTCCGTAATACATGGAGTCACCTAACATATTTCCGGTGACAAGCACTGCATTGAAAACATCATTTACCATGGCAAGCGGGGAGTCTTTGCTAATCATGAAAGGAGCCACCATGGTAAGCGCGGTGCCATCATCCACCGCTTTGCTGATGCCAAGCAGCTTAATCGTCTTATTTGCCGCTTTGGCGTAATCAAAATCTTCCGCTGTGATTTTGGTAATTCCTTCGGTATATATTTTCTCGGAATCTACGTTTTTACCCATCATCAGAGAGGACAAAATTGCAATTTTGCGGCAGGCGTCATGACCTTCCACATCTGCCTCCGGATTGCGCTCTGCGTAACCGTTGTCCTGCGCCTGCTTCAATACGTCGGCAAAATCAGCGCCTTCTTTTTCCATTTTAGATAAAATATAGTTGGTCGTGCCGTTTAAGATTCCCATGATTCCTTCAATTTTCTCGGCAGTCAGGGAATAATTCAGAGGACGGATAATCGGAATTCCGCCGCCCACACTCGCCTCAAAGAGATAATTGCACTCATGCTCAGCCGCAATTTTAAGCAGTTCCGGACCATGCTTAGCCACCAGCTCTTTGTTGGAGGTACATACGCTCTTTCCTTTTTCCAGAGCCTGCTTTGTAAACTGGTACGCAGCGCCGACACCTCCCATGGTTTCACAGATAATGCTCACCTCGTCATCCGCGAGAATGGTATTGAAATCGTGAACCACTTTCTGTTCGTAAGGGTCGCCGGGGAAATCTCTCAAATCCAGAATATACTTTACATTGAGGTGATGTGCGGATTTTTTGTTTACCATATCCTTATTTTTCTCGATAACCTCCACAACACCGCTTCCCACGGTACCGTATCCCAGTACAGCTATATTAATCATAAACTCCTCCGTTCCTGCCCTGATGCGGACATGTATGTTTTATTCTTTCGCCAGAATCTTAACGTGATGTACCCCTTTTTGTTCCTCCAGACGCTCCAACATTCTGGAAATGTCGCCCGTCGTCTGAAGCACCTGCACACTGAGACTCAGTGAAGCAATCCCGTTTATGGGGATACTCTGGTGAATCGTCAGAATGTTTGCGTGATACTCCGCAATGATTTTCAACACATCCGATAAAAGCCCCGGCTCATCATCCATCTGAAAAATCATGGTGATGGTAGTTCCCTGTGAATTGTCATGAAACTGAAAAATGTCGTCTTTGTACTTATAAAAAGAACTGCGGCTGATACCCACCGCATCAACCGCTTCCTGAATCGTCAGAACCTTCTCCGACTCCAGAAGCCTCTTTGCTTCCACTACTTTTAACAACACTTCGGGTATTGCCTTCTGCTTTACAACAAAGTATTTGGCTGTCTCTCCCATAACCCATCCTGCTTCCTGCAAATGTTCCACAAGTTTACGTTTCTCTGACACGGACACTTGTATGCCGCCGAAAGATATTCTAGCACGGGCAACTTTTGAGCGCAAGTCATTTGTAAAATTTCCTTGCTTTTTGGTAAAAGAGATGAAACAATGAAACAAACGGAGGTGATTTTTGTGAAACTCTTATATGCCGAGGATGAAAAAAATATGTCCGAAGCCGTTGTTGATATTCTCACTTTCCACAAATATCAGGTGGACGCCGTGTATGACGGGGAAATTGCCCTGTCCTACGCAAACGCCGAATCATCTGTCATACCCCGATTCTGCTTTTGACCGCAAAATCCGAGATTGAGGACCGGATTCAGGGACTGGATTTAGGGGCGGATGACTATCTGCCAAAGCCTTTTGCCATGGGCGAGCTGCTTGCACGCATCCGCGCCATGCTGCGCAGGCGGGAGGAATTTACCCCCGATATTCTGACCTGCGGCAACCTTTCCCTCAATCAGCAAAGCTATGAACTGTCCTGCAATAACAAATCCGTTGTTCTTCCCAAGCTGGAATATCAGCTTATGGAAGTTCTGATGCTCAATCAGGGAATCTATCTGTCCTCCGAAAAGCTGCTTACAAAAGTCTGGGGATATGATACGGATGCGGAACTTGGCATTGTCTGGGTTTACATCTCTTATTTGAGGAAGCGCCTTTCGCTCCTTCACGCAAATGCCGCCATCACCCAAAAAGAAATTCAGCAGACCCTTGACTCTCTCCTTGCTTTTAACCGTGACGCGGGCGGTTCCGCTGCGCCCCTGCAGCCGGAGTCTCTGCTACGCCAGCCGGGCAATCCCGGAAACGCACAGGAAAATGCACTGTCCTCCACTTTTTTTGTCGTCCGCTTCGGTGGGGACGGCACAGTGCTTTTTACCGATGTCAGCCACATTTCTTTTATCACGGAAGAACAGGCAGTGGTTATGGCGCAGGAGGTTTTGAATACCGGAACCTCTTCGGGCAGCAAAAATCCTTTCTGCTACTGCATTGACGCTCCGAAAGACAATGCAGCGCAGACCATTGTCTTTCTGGACACCTCAAGGGAATCCGCATCGGAACTCCGGGTACTGCTCTTATCCATCGCATTAGGTATTCTGTGCTGGCTCTTCATGCTTTTACTTGTCACGCTGCTTTCCCGCAAAGCCATCAAGCCCATTGCGCAGAACATAGACCGGCAAAAGAAATTTATTACAAACGCGGGACATGAACTGAAAACCCCGCTTGCCACCATTTTGGCAAACACTGAGGCACTGGAGCTGCACAACGGGGAGAGCAAGTGGAGCCGCAATATCCGAAGCGAAATCGGACGGCTGAGCAGTCTTGTCAATCAGCTTTTGCTTTTAGCCCGCATGGACGAGGGTGCCGCGCAGAGTGTTGCTGCCGACTTTTCTCTCAGCAGTCTGACGCAGGACATTCTGCAGCCTTTTCTCTCCTCCATGGAATTAAAACAGATTACCCTGACAACCGATATTCACCCTGACATTGTCCTGCACGCTGACAGGGAACAGATCGCACAGCTTTTGTCCATTCTTTTGGATAATGCCGTAAAATATGTAAATCCACAGGGAGAGATTGTGGTTCGGTTAACCTCCGGTTCCCGTGACAGGAAAGTGACCCTGCTGATTCAAAACACCTGCCGGCAGTTGCCGGATGCCCCGCCCGATAAACTCTTTGACCGTTTTTACCGCGCCGACCGGGCAAGGACCCGCGAAGATACACACAGCGGTTTCGGAATCGGTTTGTCCGTTGCCGACGCCATTGTGAAAGCCAACAACGGCAGTATTCACGCGGCGTACCCTGCGCCCGACACCATATCTTTCACGGTCTCCTTCTGATTCTTTTTATCCTTTTGCGGACTGATTTGCCTCTGCCCTGACCGGCGGAGGCATTTTTTTGAAAAAAGTCTTGTGATTTCCAACACTTTATTTATAATAATATGTGTGCTTGTTATCTTTTCTATGTAAAGTAGTTTTGAAAGCCACTTTATGTGAAAGGATTTAAATCATATCTGGAAAAAGGAGATTTCACACATGAGACCATTTATTATCTCAACGGACACCACCTCTGATTTGCCCGCTGAATTTGCTGCCGAACATCAGATTAGTATTCATCCTCTTCATTATCTGATTGACGACAAGGAATACGGTATGGAATTAGGCGAATTAACACCACCGGAATTTTACCAGACTATGCGTGACGGCAAAATGCCTACCACCAACGCAACCAATCTTGGATATGATATTAAATTGATGGAAGAAGCTGTGGAAAAGGGAAACGACATTCTGCACCTGAGTTTTTCCTCCCAGATGAGTACCAGCTACAACAACGCAAGACTGGCTGCCGAGGACGTTATGGCGAGACATCCCGAATGTAAAATCATCGTTATGGACTCCAAAAACGCCACCTGCGGCTTGGGCGTCCTGATTCGTCTGCTTGTCAAAATGAAAGAAAGCGGCTGCACACTGGAGGAAGCTGCCCGTTGGGCGGAAGACACGTTGCCCCATACGGCTTGCAATTTCACCCTGCATGACCTGTTTCATATGTGGCGCGGCGGTCGATTAAAGAAATCCTCCGCCATCCTCGGCACCGCTTTAAAAATACAGCCGGTTCTCCATATCAATGATGACGGCGCGCTGGAACCCCAGAAAAAGGTGCGTGGCAGAGCCGCTGCCGTAAGGGGACTTCACGCCGAACTTTCCGAACTCTGCGCAGCCGGAAAGAAACCGGAACTTGTCTGCATTACCCACGGCGACTGCCCGGAAGAAGCCGAGGCACTGGCAGAAACCATACGAAACACTTACGGAATCGATGAAGTGTACATAAGTTACTTAAGCCCCACACTGGGCGCGCACTCCGGCCCCGGCACCCTGACTTTGGGATATATCGGCGAAAATAAATAATTTTTGCTATTTTTCCTTCTTTCTAAGTTTCCTCTACGGTTGAGGCAATATAATGAAATCACAAACAAGGAAACATACCTTAGCAAAACAAAAAGGAGGAATCACTATGAAACGATTTTTATCTATATTATGCACCACAACACTGATTCTTGCACTGACGGCATGCAGCGGCACCGACAAAGTAACCGATTCTTTGACGGAAAGCACCGTCACCTCCGATACGGAGGAGTCCACCTTGCAGGAACCGGACGGACAGATGCCGGCAAGACCGGACGGCGAACCCGGTGAGAATGCCCCTGACGGACAGCCTCCCGAAAAACCGGACGGCGAACCCGGCGGCAATGCTCCCGGCGGACAGCCCGGCGGCTTCGGCAGAAATTCTGAGGTGACGCAGGGAACCGCTGCCAACACGATTGATACTGACGGCAGCTACTCTTCCACCACTTACCGTTCCACGGGGGATGACGAAAACGCACTGCGCATCGACGGTGCCACCGTCACGTTATCCGGCATTACGGTAGAGAAATCCGGCGGAGCAACCTCCAACACGGAGAACGGTGATTTTTACGGTGTCAATGCCGCTCTGTTAGCCACCGACGGCGCCACCGTCAACATCAAAAACGCTACTGTCAAGTCCTCTGCCCAGAACGGCAACGGTGTATTCAGTTACGGAAGCGGTACTACCGTAAATATTTCCGATTCCAAAATTACCACCACCGCCGATAATTCCGGCGGGATTCAGACAACCGGCGGCGGAACAACCAACGCTTCCAACCTGACGGTAGACACTTCCGGAAATTCTTCCGCAGCCATCCGTTCCGACAGAGGCGGCGGTACCGTCAACGTAAAGGGTGGTTCCTACACCTCCAACGGCTATAATTCTCCTGCGGTATACTCCACAGCGGACATTACCATTGCAGACGCCGACCTGACCGCAACAAATTCCGAGGCGTTAGTCATTGAGGGCAAAAATTCCATCACCCTGACCGACTGCAATGTGTCCGGCAACATGAGTGATACGAAAGGTTCCAGCAGCAGCGAAAATGTACATAACATTATGATTTACCAGTCCATGTCCGGTGACGCGGATGTTGGTACTTCCTCCCTTTCCATGACCGGAGGCACGCTGACCTCCAACAACGGGGATGTGATTTACGTCACCAACACCCACTGCATTTTGAACCTGACAGATGTGGACATAACCAGTCTTGATAGCGACGGCTATCTGCTGCGGGTGACCGGAAACAGCGCAAGCCACGGCTGGGGAACCGCCGGCAAAAACGGTGCGCAGGTAGAATTTACCGCTGCTTCCCAGAAGTTAAACGGTGATATTATCGTGGACTCTGTCTCCACCCTGAACATAACATTATCCGAAAAAAGTACCTTTACCGGCACCGTGAATATCACGGAAAATGCAGAGGGCGGAACTGCCGTCTCGGACAATGCCGTGATTACCATAGAGTCCGGCAGCACATGGATTCTGACCGGAGACTGTACCATCAGTTCCCTGAACAACAACGGCACCATCCGGTTTAACGGTCATACCATTACTCTGGCGGATGGGACAGTGCTGAAATAATTTGTCCGTCTTTACAACAAATCAAGAATCCGAAAAACAAGGCACGTTTCCCAATACAGGCATCCGAAAAGGAAATTGTGAAAGGGAAACTTTCAAAACCAACACGAAAAGAGGCAGCCCCCACAAAGGACTGCCTTTTCCAATATATAACGTTTCTACTCTATAATATGTAATACCATAACAGTTACGCTGTTAGATTAAAGGATACTTATCCGTCAAAGTCTGCACAATCGCACGTGCCTCCGGAATCTTCTCCTCGCCGCCTTTGATTACCATGGCAATAGCGTCTGCAATCTTATCCATATCCTCAGTATTCATTCCTCTGGAGGTAACTGCAGGAGTTCCAAGACGAACACCGCTGGTTACAAAAGGAGACTGGGGATCGTTGGGGATTGTATTTTTGTTACAGGTAATATGTGCTGCATCTAACATCTTCTCCACTGCCTTACCGGTCAAGCCGAAGTTGGTCAGGTCTACCAGCATAAGGTGATTATCCGTACCTCCGGATACAATCTTAATGCCTCTGCTCAACAGACCGTTGCAGAGAGCCTGTGCATTGTCAACGATATTTTTCTGATATACCTTGAAATCATCGCTGAGAGCTTCTTTAAAGCACACTGCCTTAGCTGCAATTACATGCATCAGAGGACCGCCCTGAATACCGGGGAAAATTGCCTTGTTAAAGTTAAATTTCTCGTTTGCTTCCTTATTGCAGAGAATCAGACCGCCGCGGGGTCCACGCAGTGTTTTGTGTGTGGTGGTTGTTACTACATCAGCATAAGGAATGGGGCTCGGATGAAGTCCTGCTGCCACCAGACCTGCAATATGCGCCATATCCACCATGAGAACGGCACCCACTTCATCTGCCACTTCACGGAATTTCTTGAAATCAATGGTTCTTGCATATGCGGAAGCACCTGCAATAATCATTTTGGGTTTGCTTTCAATGGCAAGCTCTCTCATTCTGTCGTAATCCAAGAAGCCCTCATCATTGACACCGTAAGGTACAATATGGAAATATTTTCCGGACATATTCACCGGGCTTCCGTGTGTCAGGTGTCCGCCATGGTCGAGGTTCATTCCCATAATGGTGTCACCCGGTTTACATACCGCAAACTGCACTGCCATATTTGCCTGTGCGCCGGAATGAGGCTGTACATTCGCATATTCACAGCCAAACAGCTCTTTTGCTCTCTCTATGGCAAGATTCTCTACCACATCCACGCACTCGCAGCCGCCGTAATATCTCTTTCCGGGGTATCCTTCTGCGTACTTGTTTGTGAGGGGGCTTCCCATTGCCGCCATGACTGCTTTGCTTACCCAGTTCTCGGATGCAATCAGCTCGATATGGCTGTTCTGTCTTGCCTGCTCGTCCACAATCGCCTGTGCAATTTCCGGGTCAGTGTTTCTTACTTCATCCAATGAATACATACAATTCCTCCTACTTTTTCTTCTATATTATTAATGCAATACATTAACGCAATAAATAAATTACTCAAAGTTTATCATGAATGATGTTGTTTTTCAATAGAAATCATCTGTTTTTTGCAATAGTACTTCTTTACTCCGAACCGCGACCCTGTTACAATAAATCCATACAAAAGATTCAGGGGGTAATTCCAGATATGTATCACATCATTATCAATCCGGCATCCCGCTCCGGAAAAGGACTTCAAATATGGAAAAAGCAGGTGGAACCGGTTCTGCAGGAGGAAAAAATTGTATACCGCAATTATTTTTCCGAAAAGGCAGGGGATGTGAAACGCATTGCCTCCGAAATCCTTTCATCCAACCCAAGCCGCCCCATTACCATAATACTGTTAGGCGGCGATGGCACTGTCAATGAGGCGCTGCAGGGAATGGGTGACACCTCCGGGGTGATTCTTGGCTATATTCCCACCGGCTCCAGCAACGATTTGGCAAGGGATATGGGAATTTCCAAAGACCCTCTGAAGGCGCTGCACCTGATACTCCATACCGGGACGCCCCGCCCCATGGACTTGGGATGCGTCACCTACGAGGACGGCAGCACAAGGCGTTTTATTGTAAGCAGCGGTGTCGGGTTCGATGCTGCAGTCTGCGAGGAGGCTCTTCACTCCCGCATGAAAGTTGTCCTGAACCGGATTGGTCTCGGCAAACTGACTTATCTGGGAATTGCTCTGAAACAATTATTTGCCGCAAAAGAAATTTCCTGTAAACTGACTTTGGATGATAATGCCCCCATTGACATTCACCGGATTCTTTTTTCCGCCATTATGATTCACCGCTACGAGGGCGGCGGGTTCATGTTCTGTCCGAATGCGGATTGCACGGACGGCTTTCTTGACTTGTGTGTTGCCGGGGATTTGTCCAAAATAGTAATTTTGTGCGCCCTTCCCACTGCCTTTTGGGGAAAGCACTATGCCGTGAAAGGTATTACTCCCTACCGTGCCCGCAGGGTGCACATTGAAACTTCCAGTCCCCTCTGGGTGCATACGGATGGCGAGGTACAGCGCAAGTCTTCCTCCTTTACCGTCACCTGCGAACAACATAGCGCACAATTTATACAAAGCTAAAGTTTTTCTTAATATTACTTAAGGATAATAAAAAACCATTGCAATTTCTTTTTTTATGGATATACTGTAATTGTTGATAAAAATTTCACGATAATATATCTGTGAAGGCAGGTTGCATACACTTTGTATGCAGAAAGGCAAGGTTTTATTATGGACAAGGCAAAGCAGTTCTTTAACCGGTACAAGCATGCCATTCCTCTCATTATATATGGAATTATCTATCTGACATGGTTTGCATGGCTGGAAAAGAATGTCACCAAAAATTACAGAGTCATTCATATGTCGGCTGACGACTACATACCCTTCTGCGAGGTCTTTATCATTCCGTACCTGTTATGGTTTGCATATGTATCCGCAGTGGTTGTTTACTTTTTCTTTAAAAACAAGGAAGAATATACCAAAACATGTATCTTTTTATGTACCGGCATGACAATTTTCCTGATTGTGTCCACGCTGTGGCCCAACGGACACCACCTGCGTCCCGCGATTCTTCCAAGGGATAACGTGTTTACCCAGATGGTAAGTATGCTGTGGAAGACAGATACCCCTACCAATCTGTGGCCGAGTATTCATGTATATAATTCCCTCGGTGCACATTTTGCAATTATGCGAAGCAAGGAATTTGAAAATAAAAAGGGAATCCGCATCGGTTCTTTTATACTGGCAGTGTCCATTATCCTGTCCACCATGTTCATAAAGCAGCATTCCGTTTATGATGTTCTTACCGCATTTATCATGGCAGCCGTAATGTATACTCTGGTTTACCGATATGATGTGGTTATGGCAGTCCGCACCAATATTGCAAAACGTAAAAGAAAACCTCAGCTTAGCTGACCTTAGAATTAAGCCCTGCGTCCGATACCGGATGCAGGGCTTTTTGTATCCTTGTTCAAATTTCTAATTAAATTTAAATATTTTCTGGCAGATTTTATATCCGTCCACCGAAAGTTTTCTGCCGCCTTTTCCGGGCAGGTTCATAAATGCCCCCATAATTCCATGGCGCAGCTTCCGGTACACCTTCTTATCCTTTTCCTTCAAGTACTGCCACAATTCCTTTTTCTTCTGTAAATTTTCCTCTGTGCCGGAGCGTATCAGCAATACCGAGGATATTGTGGTAATGATTTCCAGATAGTTAAACATATACTGATAAAGTCTTTTATTCTTTTTGATTTCTCCCTGTTTTGCCACAAAGAAATCTTCCATAATCTTATTAACCTTAATCTGCTGGTCGATTCGGGAAATCATCACGCTCTCATTTACCGACTGGTCATCTCTTCCAATATAGTAGCGATAAAAATTCACATCAAGATAATACATATTTTTAACATAGGGAAGCGGCTCAAACACATAGATATTGTCCACATAAAAAGTATGCTCCGGCAGTTTGATTCCACAGTCCTGTAACAGCCTGGTCCGGAAAACGACCGAGTGCATTAAAATGTAATGACCCTTTGCAAAATGGCGGCAGTCATCCCACGTAAACATCCGGTTCTGCGGAAGGATATGGCGATAGTTCATAACCTTCTTATGCTTCTCGCCTTCCTTGTCATAAACAAAGTTGCTAATCAGCATATCGAGCGTCGGGTCCCCTCCAGCCAGCTTCCGGAGAGTTTTCAAAATTTCCCGGTATGCCTCTTCTTTCACCCAGTCATCACTATCCACTACCTTAAAATACAAGCCTGTCGCATTGGCAATTCCGGTATTCACGGCTGAACCGTGTCCGCCGTTCTCCTTGTGAATTGCGCGCACAATCGTGGGATATTTTGCAGCGTATTCATCCGCAATCTCTGCCGTCTTATCTTTGGTGGAGCCGTCATCCACAATCAGGATTTCCACTTCCTCACCACCAACTAACAGGGACTCAATGCACTTTCGCATATAATTTTCCGAGTTATAACAGGGTATTGCAATCGATAATAATTTCATTGGTATTCTCACTCCTCTTCAAATCTCTCATTGCCAAGTTTAATGCTCAGGTATTTACTGTAAGCAGCAAATGCCTTGGGAATCGGGTACTTTTCGCCGGTTTCCTCCGGTTCTATATACAACCAGTCGTCTGTCTGCGTTCCCCTCTTTTTGGGTTCCAGTTCATCCACCCGGATGATATATCCCTTCATATGCCATTCCCTATGACTGAAAATATGAACTGCCTCCGGTAAGGGCTGAATCCGGAGCGTTTTCAATCCGTTTTCCGCCAGATATGCGGTAACTTCCTCCGCCGTATGATAACCCAAAAGGGAGGGAAATTCATACATTCCTGCCAGCAAGCCTTTTGCTGCACGTTTGCGGATTGCCGTTTTATCCTCATCCCGGATAACCAAAATGGTTTTTTCTTCCACCACACGGGGCTTTGGCGCAGCCTTTCTGGGAAAATCTTTCTCTACCCCTGCCTGATGTGCGAAACAGATTTCCGCAAGCGGACATTCCTCACAATGGGGTGCTCCGTTTGGAATACAGACACAGGCGCCTATCTCCATCATCGCCTGATTAAAATCTCCCGGTCTGTCAACGGGTATCACCCGCTGCAAATCCTGTTCCACCGACGTTTTCACCTTTGCATCCGAAATCGGTCTGTCATCCTGCCGGATGCGGGATACCACCCTGAGCACATTGCCGTCCACCGCCGGAACAGCTCTGTGAAAAGCTATGGATGCAATGGCGCCCGCCGTATAGCTTCCGATTCCTTTTAATTTCAAAAGTTCTTCATAGGAATCCGGCATACTGCCATCGTATTCCTCCATCACCTGGATTGCCGCCTTCTGCATATTCCGAACCCGGTTATAGTAACCAAGTCCCTCCCACAGTTTCAGCAGTTTCTCCTCATCTGCTTTCGCCAAAGCACGAATATCCGGCAGGTTTTCCATAAATCTCTGAAAATACGGTTTCACCGCCTCCACTCTCGTCTGCTGCAGCATAATCTCTGAAACCCACACTCTGTACGGAGTGGGTTCCTCTCGCCATGGAAGAATCCGTCTGTTGTTATCATACCATTTTAAAAGCGGTTTGGGAATCGCCAAAAGGTCACCCAATCTAAATGTTTCCTTAATTGGTAAAATTTTTTCCTGTCTCTCCTCCTCCGTTAAAAACACCGGTACTTCCTGCCTGATTGCCATGCTGTCTCCTGTCACATAACAGTCGTAGGCAAGGACTTCCACTCCTGCATCCCTCGCCCGTATCAGTTCCTCGGCAAACTCTCTGTGCGTGTCCACATTGGGTGTAAAATACTGTGCTCCCTCCATTTGTATTACAAAAAACACTATGGTGCGGTATCCTTCTTTTTTTGCCCGCACCAGTTCCTTTACATGCTTCACTGCCCGCTCGGAGGGTGCGTCCGGGAACCGTACAACGCCGTTTTCCTCCAGCGTAACACCTTTCACCTCGATAAAAATTCTCTCATCCTGTGTCTCCACATAGAAATCAAACCGGGAATCCCCATAAGTAGTTTCCGGACGTACCAAAACAAGGTTGTGAAAGAGTTCTCCTTTCCGGAGCCACTCTTCCACCACCTTGTTGGTCGCCTGAGAATCAATATTTACGGTACGATTCGCCTTTTCCACCGCGATTAAATCATATTCTGTAGAGCGGTTGGGATTACTGCTTTTTTCCAGATATACTTTCACTCCCGGAATCAGTAATTCCCGACACCGTCCCGTATTCTTGACATGGACTTTCTCTCTTTTTCCATTCAGGTTCACATAAGCGACAAATCGGTTTTGCCTCTCAATAAATTCAGCCTGTACGATATGTTGATATTTCATTTATAAATGTATCCTGCCTTTTGCTTCTGCGATAAGGTACTCTGGCTGCCGGTACTGCCTGTGCAGCGCTCAGAGTATGTATTGACTGGTCATCAAAAAAGATTTGCGCTCCGAATGCCTTGAGAAATTCTTTCTTTTCAAGTCCGCCTAAGAAAAATGCCTCATCCATCCGCACATTCCATGCACGCAATGTGCGGATAACGCGCTCATGTGCCGGAGCGCTTCTGGATGTCACAAGCGCTGTGCGGATAGGACAGTTTTCTGTTCCAAGGCTTCGCTGCAACCGTGAGAGTTTCTGCAAAAATCCGGCAAAGGGTCCCTCCTCCAAAGGTCTGTCCGCATTGCGCGCCTCGTTCTCCTCAAAGGCATTCAGCCCCCGCTCTTTATATATTTTCTCTGATTCATCCGTAAACAAAACGGCGTCTCCGTCAAAAGCAATTCGGATACTCCCGTTTTCTGCTCCAAATTCCGGAAATAAAACTTCGCCCCCTGTATGTTGTATCGGTTCTGTGCAGATAATACCGGCGGCAATTCCGCTGTCCACGGCACATTGCACGTCATCCTCATAGGCAGACAAAAACAAATCCGTTTGAAACGCTGCCAGATACGGTGCCAGGGAAGCTCCGCTCACAAGCACTGCCCTCGTTATATCCAATCCGTAGTATTTAATAGCGTTGAACACCCTCAGGGAAGTATCCGGGCTGTTCCGCGACATAATAATTACATCAACCAAATCTTTTTCCGGCTTATGCCGGTTCAATGCCAAAAGGGAACGCACCAACCCAAATCCGGGACCCGGCTTTAAAATCTCATTTTCATGTTCCACCTGATAACGGCAGTAGGCTTCCACGCCCTGTGTTTCAAAAATTGTGTTCTCCACCGTAAGATCAAATAACGCTCTGGAGGAAACCCCAATCACCATTTTATCCGTAAGCTGATAAGCCATATCGGTACTCCTTTCCGAAATTCTTACGCACATTTTAATGCTTTGCAATCAGAGTACCTTTTCCGCCACCTGCCACATACCGGCTATCTCAGGCGGTTACACTCATACTTTTCTAACGTGAGCAGACAGGTTTTCAGAGATTCATACCTAGTCTCCGTATCCCCTTCCTCTACCTCTACATCACAGGCGATTGCCATGGTGGTAATCATGTCGTCTGTAATACGGTGGTGCAGTCCTGCAAGTATGTTCAGGCGCTGTTCATAGGAGTCTGCGTCCAGAAATTCTAACACCATGGGGTCTAGATTAAGTTCCGTTTCTGCCTGCGGCTCTGCTGTCCCACCGATTTCCGGCGTTGCTTCCGGTCTGCCCGCTTCTGATTCCTCAATCTGTCTGCTGCTTTCCGGTCCCTGCAGTTCAAAGCGGAATTTCTGTGTGACATCCGGATATTTTTCATGGTCTACCAACCCGGTAAACATACTTAACGGTCTTGCATAAATTTTAAAATCACCGTACAGTGCCTGATAAATAACCAGTTGCTCGCCCGTCTCCGAGTGTTCGGCTATTGCCACTATCTGATACAAATTGCCCTTAAAATGTTTGTATATTTCATGTGCTTTGGGAATAAATGACATCCGGCAGCTCTCCTTTCGATTCTTCCTCTGTTTCTATATTAGAGTATAACCCCTGCCACCGAAAATGTCATGCTATTCTTGTCGATACAAAACGGAAATTTATTACATTCCGCTTCCACCCGTAATCAGAAATTCATGACGGAAACTGCAATTCTCTGCCGCAAAGTCAAAGGATTCCAGTTCCTTTTGTAATTTCTCCCTGTCCTCGTCGGTCAGAGCATCGATTTTTCCGTGGTGAACAGTAAGCGTATATTCCCGGCTTCCGTCTGCCTCCAACACTCTGGTGAGCATCACTCCGCTGTTTTTATATCCCTCTTTTTCCAAATAGTCTCTGACTTCCTGCACCATGCAGTTTTCCTGCGTCCGGTAAAGAACTTCCTGCTCATACCCCTCCAGCTTTCTCTGTCCGATTACCGTTCCCGTAATACAGAATGCAGTGATTAACACCAGACATACCGTTACCGCCATAAATGCAATCGTACTTCTTCTCTCTTTCATCTTGTCATCATCCTTTCCACCCTGTCAGTGCTGTCTTCATAATATGTTTTCTCTTTACACTAACAGTTATAGCGGTTTTGATGTCCAATAATCATCCCTCAATTTGCATATGAGGGACCCTTAATTGCCTTTAGAAAAAATTGTTTGGTATATGTAGGAAACTGTATGGGGAAATTTGACACCAAGAAAATGTATATGCATCTAAAAGAAAGGATTTTATACTTACATTGATTAACGGATTGCTATTTTCCATCCTCCTTTGACTTTGCCAGCAGTATGAGTTTTTCAAAAGACTGAATAAAGCGTACATCATCTTCTTCTGTACGTTTCCTCGGTCCCTTAATATGATTCCTATGAGAACTTCGCCTTGCTTTCTTGTTAAGGTGTCTCTCCATCAGCATACGGTCAATATTTTCATTTGTGTACCACTTGCCCGATTGATGAATTGCATATGCCCCTTTTCCAAGTGCCATTGCTGCGACTCCGTAATCCTGAGATACTACGACATCACCCTTATGACAAATGCTAATTAGCTTATAATCTACCGCGTCAACCCCCGCACCGACTACTACCACTTCGCTGTAGTCGGAATATAACACATGGTTCGTATCGCATAGCAGTGTGGTTGGAATATTGTATTTCTCTGCTATTTCTTCAACAATGCCTACCACCGGGCAGGCATCCGCATCAACGTATATCTGCATTATTATCTCTCCATTTCTTTTTGAATCCATGTCTTAATTATATCTATAAATAAGTGTCCGATAAAAGGTCACTACCAATCACTTATCGAACACTTTGTATCCAATAAGTGAAAAAGTGTCCAATAGTGTTCAATAAAGTGTTCGATAAGTGGTACTATGATTGCTAAATCACATATTTAGTTGACGGTCCATTTCCAATCTTCTTAATCAAACCTTTTGCAATCATCTTATCCAGCAATTTTCTTGCCCCGGTCTTTGACTTATAACCTCCTATATCAGCAGCTTCTTGTGAAGAAATACCTCCATTCTGCCTGATATACTCAAGTATTTTATCTTCTTTCGACACAGCAGTTGCTTCTGCTTGATTCGTATTTTCCTTTCCGATATCAGCAGCACCCGGTTCCGTAATAACCCCGCCCGTTCATGCCTTTCCTATTATTAAACCACCAATACCCTCTTTTTAGAAACTTTTCATTTGACTTTTCCCCCATAAAAACCTATACTACCTTTTAACTCCAACAAACTCATCCAGACATACCCATTTAAATGGAAAGGAAATCCGGTATTCATCATGAAAAATGCAGGTAAATTTCCGCTGTGCCACTGGCAGATAATTCTTGTTTTTATACTGTTATACCTTCTTGCGCTGGTCATTCTTTTTATTCCGCACAAGGAAGTAAGTGATTCTTATAAAAGTAAGTTCGTCGAAATGACTTTTTTCTCCGATGAAAAAAGCGGCGAGCGCATTGCCTATATCCCGGATAACACGGATGCGTTACTGTACCGGCTTCAGATGTTTGACGCCGCGCAGGAGGAAATCATATTATCCACCTTTGACTTTAACTGTGATGAGAGCGGCAAGGATATTATGGCTGCGCTATTACATGCGGCAGACCGCGGTGTCCGGGTCCGCGTTATTGTAGACGGTTTCAGCGGGCTTATGGACATGAAGGGAAATCCCTATTTTCTGGCACTTGCCAGTCATGAAAATATTGAATTAAAGCGTTACAATCCCATTAATTTCTTAAAGCCATGGAACATTCAGGCAAGACTGCATGACAAATACATTATTATCGACAACTCCATGTATCTTTTGGGCGGACGTAACACCATGGATTTGTTCCTCGGAGACTACTCCGATTCCAAGAATCTGGACCGGGAGCTCTTTGTATACAACACAGTACCGGTGGAAGGACTTTCCAGCGAAAATCTCGCTGCAGAGATTCCTGCCTCTGAGAATCTATCCGCCAAGCAGTCCTCCCTGATGCAGCTTAGAAATTATTTTGAAAGTATCTGGGGTCTCAAAGAATCCAAGCCTTTCCTTTGCACCAAAAAGACAAAACAAATTGAGGAAAAGTCAACCGAACTAAGGAACCGGTACGATACGCTGAAATCAACCTGTCCTGCATTACAGGAAGAGTGGGACTGGATGGCACTCACGATTCCTGCCAACAAAATCACGCTCCTCTCCAATCCCGTGGAAGCAACAAATAAAGAGCCACATATGTGGTATGCCGTCTCCCGGCTTCTAAAGGATGGCAAAAATATCCGCATATACACTCCGTATATCATCTGCGGCAAAGAAATGTATTCCGATTTGACCGAAATATGCGACCATGCCGACAGTGTGGAAATTCTCACCAACGACGTAGTAAGCGGTGCAAATCCGTGGGGCTGCACGGATTATCTGAATCAGCAGGAAAATATCCGCGCCACCGGCGTCACCGTGTACGAATACCTCGGTAACTACTCCTGTCACACAAAAGCATATGTCATTGACGAGCGACTGACGCTGCTTGGAAGCTACAATCTGGATATGCGAAGCACTTACTTAGACACGGAACTCATGTTAGCCGTTGACTGTCCGGAATTAAATTCCATGATTCGTGACGAATTTGAGCAGGATAAAAGCTACAGCCGCACCATGACGCCATCCGGTGAATACCGGGAGGGTGAAAATTATAAAGAGGTCAAGCTGTCCGCCGGAAAACAGATTTTCTACAACGTACTCCGGGTACTGATTATCCCTATCCGCCAGTTCCTGTAATAATCGTCAGAAGAAAACCTGAGGCTCTATGCTCATTCCGGCATAACGACAATCACACCCCGAACCCATGGCACAATACCATTTCCGGCACAACAATCATGGCACGCCGGAACCTGCACACTGTACCCCTTCGCACATAGCAATAACCGCACGCCAAACTTATGGCACAATACCATTTCCGACACAACAAAAGAATCCGGTACGACAGCATACGCTGCCTTTCCGGATTCTTTTTCTGTAATACAAAATGAACTCTCGCCCCATCAGCCCTGCGTATATCTTGTCAGGAACTGCTTGGTTCTCTCCTCTTTCGGATTGTCAATCACCTGCGCGGGTGCGCCCTGCTCGACAATCATTCCCTCATCCATAAATATAATCTGGTCAGCCACATCTCTGGCAAATGCCATCTCGTGGGTGACGATAATCATGGTCGTTTTCTGCTCCGCCAATCCCCTGATGACCTTAAGTACCTCCCCGGTCAACTCCGGATCCAGTGCGGAAGTCGGCTCATCAAAGCACAAAATATCCGGCTTTAATGCCAAAGCTCTGGCGATTGCCACTCTCTGCTGCTGTCCGCCGGAAAGCTGATGCGGATAATGACTCATCCGCTCAGAAAGTCCCATCTGCGCCAGCAATTCCTGTCCGTGAGCGTTAATCTCCTCCAGAATTTCCTTCTTATGCTGTTTAAACTCCGGGCGCTCCTGCGCAAGCAGCCGCTCCGCCAGTGTCACGTTCTCCAATGCCGTATACTGGGGAAACAGATTAAAGGACTGGAATACCATGCCAAAGTGTAACCGTTTGCGGCGAAGATCCTTTTCCCGCCCGGATGCCGGTTTTGAAGCGTCAAACAGCGTTTCCCCCCGCACCGCAATGGTTCCCTGATTAGGTGTCTCCAAAAAATTCAGGCAGCGGAGCAGCGTGGTCTTACCGGAACCGGAGGACCCGATAATCGCAAGCGCACTTCCCTCTTCCAGAGAAAAACTTACATCCCGCAGTACCTGTGTACTGCCAAAATGCTTTTCAATATTGTTTACTTCCAAAATCGCCATTGTCTTTCTCCTTACCTGAAATAATCCAGTCTGCGCTCAATATAGTTAAACAAAAGCGTCAGGATTCCTACAAACAACAGATAAAATGCTCCCGTGTAAAACAGCGGCCACGTAAGTCCGTCGGATTTCATAAAAGAATAACCGGCAAACGTAAGCTCATAGGCTGCGATAATTCTTGCCAAAGACGTATCCTTTACCAGCGTGATAATCTCGTTGGACATGGGGGGTACGACACGCTTAATCATCTGCAACAGCGTCACCTTAAAGAAAATCTGGCTTCTTGTCATTCCCAGCACCTGTCCGGCTTCCCGCTGTCCGGCGGGAACGCCCTCAATACCGCCCCTGAATATAACAGAAAAATAACAGGCGTAATTGATTGCAAATGCCACCACCGTTGCGGTCAGTCTGCCCGATTCATTACCGTTCCAGATATTATGGGAAAGCCACAGTCCCGGTCCGTAAAAAATAATAATCAGCTGAAGCATCAGCGGCGTACCACGGATAATCCACACGATAATCTGCATCAGATAGCGCAGGGGTTTCCACTTGCTCATGGAAGCAAATGCAAACAAAAGCCCCAGCGGCAATGCAAACAGCAATGTAAATATGAATATTTCAAAGGTAGTCGCCAGACCATTCAACAATGACTGTGTTACAGACCAAAACATAATTCTTTCCTCATTTCCAAAACTAACTTAACTATCCAAACTTATTTTGCAGGTACAACTACTACCTGTGCATTATTGCAGTATGCGTTGGTGCACTCCATGGAAGATTTTACTTCATCGGTCAGAGTCATACCGTTCCATACCACGTCAATATTCTTGGAATCCAGTTCCATAATCTTGTTGTCCCAGTCAATAACTACAAACTGTGCTTCCACACCCAGCTTCTCAGCAACCACGCGTGCCATATCTGCGTCAAAACCAATCCACTCGCCGGACTCGTTCTGATAATCCATGGGCTCAAAATCCGTAATACCTACAATCAGAGTACCTTTTCCCTGAATGTATGCCACGTCACCGTCTGAGCTTTCTGTGTAATCGGATGCTCTCTGCTCTACCAAAGACTCCTGCACACCATATTTCTGGGCAGTTTCTTTCATGGAACCGTCTGCATAAGTTTCTGCAAAAACAGCGTTGATATAAGTAGCCAAATCAGAACCTTTACGGCAGCCGACACCATATTCCTCGGTAGTCAGTTCATCTGTGTGAACAAGGTTCGGATAGCTGGTTCCTTCACCAATCATGGCACCTGCCATCAGCAAATCAATAATTGCAGCATCAGAAGTACCGGAAGCCACTTCCATAAGTGCATCTGCCTGAGAAGCTACGGAATTATACTGATAGCCTTTCTCCTTTGCTGCTGCCTCTCCTGCGGAACCTGCCTCAACGGCATATACCATTTCCGTGCTGCTTGTCTCTTTATTACCACATGCAGTCAGGGTCATGCCCATTACCATGGACATTGCTAATACCAATGCAATTTTCTTTTTCATAATCTCCCTCTTTCCGCGCATCACGCGCACCTTTTATTGTAAAACCTGCGACTTTCGTATTTTACCATAGCAGTACGCTAAAGTAAAGAGGGTACAATGACTTTCTTACCACATTCCGCTCACCAAAAGAACTGTATGTTACAGTTCCTCGTAGTCCCCCCTCACAAAACGGTGGTAGGTCAGTCCAAATTCATTTTCTTCCACACAGTAAACATATTCTTCCACTCCGGCATCCGCAAAGGAAAAGGCATGTCCGCCATGCTCCTCTTCGTCCATGCTTTCCTCGATAACAGACGTATTATGCTCCTTTGCATAGGTCAAAAAACAGTCCCTTACCTGTTCCATGGTATTGCCCGGTGTAGTTATGACCGTTAAAAACCTCCGCAAAAACTCCGGTTCCGGTATCTGTCCCGCAATATAGGCACAGCCTTTCGGCGGAATATCCAGACAATATCTTCCCTCATTTCCGGATACCGCTATCTTTCCCAGTACAGGCTCTTCCCTCCGGATAAAAGCCTCTATTGCCGGTTTCAACTGCGTCTCATTATCCGCATTCTCTGCAAGTCCCAGCATATTTTTTAAGGAATTTTCCGGGTAATACAGCTTCATATTGCCCTCTCTGTATCCGATTTTGCCCTGCCACTCCTTAACCGTATCAATGATATGTTTTTCCAGATTCATTGTGCGTCCTATACTTCCTTTTCCATTACCTTTCCCTGCGCCAGTGTTGCAGGGATGTCAATCAGTCTCTGGTTCTCCGAGCCCCGGAACTTAAGACTTAAGTTCTTTTTTTCTTCCACAAATTCTCCGTCCACCAGTACATCCAGACATTTCAGTATTTCCTCCACGTCCTGTTTTCCTTCAGAAATCCATCTCTGCAAATCCTTTTCATATTCATATCCCGTATAACACCAGATGTCCTTCTTTGGGTACGTCTCCCGTACTTTCCTTAACAATCCCAAAACAGCCGGGCGGTTTGCATCCTCCATGGGTTCTCCCCCAAGCACGGTCAATCCCTGTATAAAATCGGGCGAAAGTGCAGCAAGAATCTCCTTTTCCACTTCTTCCGTATAAGGTTCTCCATAATGGAAATCCCATGTTTCACTGTTAAAACACCCCTTGCAGTGGTGGGTGCATCCGCTGACAAACAAAGACACTCTCACTCCCGGTCCGTTTGCCACATCCGTTTTTTTAATAGAAGCGTAATTCATACTATCCCTCGTTTCCGCAATACAATCCAAAATAAACCACTTTTAGTATACACCCAAACCTTATGTTTGTGAACAAATAACTTTTTCGCCAATAAAATGCGGTTTTTTATTGCTATATTATAGCTTTCTATATTTTTCTTGTTTTTATCCCCGCTGTGTAGTATAATACCCAAGATACAAATGATTTCTGAACGTGCAAAGGAAAAGATAATAGATAAATTATCTCAAAACAGGGGAGGGTTTGTTGTGCATTCATCCAGAAACATTCATTTGGATATAGTAAGAGCTTTTGCAATTATTCTGATGGTAGTCGGTCACTCCGGCTGTCCTGCCACGCAGTTCATTTATCTGTTTCATATAGCCGTTTTCTTTATGGTTTCCGGCTTTTTTTATCGTTCACCGGATACCCCGGCGGAGCTGGTTCGCTATTGTATCCGCAAAATAAAAGGACTGTGGCTGCCCTTCTTTATTTGGAATTCCCTTTTTATTCTGCTCAATAATTGTTTCATCCGGCTCAACATATACACGGATAATCCCCTGTTTGAATCGGTTTCTAACGGTGCGTCCCTGCACCATAACCTCCCCGTGAATGAAATGCTCCGCGGACTGTTGAAAAGCGTCTTTATGGCGGAGACTACCGAGCTGGGCGGAGGCTTTTGGTTTTTACGGATTTTGTTTATGATTTCCATTCTATATGCGGCAACGGATTTTCTCATCCTGCATATCAGGTCATTCCGTATTCGCAGAAATCTCTTACAGGGGATTGTGTCCGTCTGCCTGCTATTTGCCGGTTACGGCATGTATCTGATGGATTTTCGCAAGCTGGGACTGGACAGGACTTTTTCCTGCTACATACTTTTCTACCTCGGAAATCTGTTCGGACAATATGCCGTGCGCGTTCAAATAACACAGACTTGGAAAAAGATAACCTGCATGGCGGCTTCCTTCCTTATTTTATGTATTATGCTACAGTTTGGACGCATTTCGCTGGCGGATAACCGATACCAAAATCCGGTCTTTTTGCTGGTAAATTCCCTGTGCGGCTGGATTCTTCTCTATGAGGCAGCCTATTTTGCTTCCAAAAACCGTCCCATTGCCCGCCTGTTCTCCCCTACCGGGCAAAACACGTTATGGATTTTAATTCTTCACTTTAGCTGCTTTAAACTGGTTAATTTTATCGGCGTACAGATAACCGGAGAGCCAGCTTACTGCATTGCGGACTTTCCCGTAAGATATACGGGTGGAGCATGGTGGTGCCTCTATTCCCTCGCAGGCATTGCTATCCCGGTTCTGATTGGACGGCTTGTTTCAAAATACAAAGGAGTATCTACCTAATGAAAAAAATCAGTGTCATCATACCTGTATACAATGTGGCGCAATATTTGGATGACTGCCTTCTTCGGGTAACCGGACAGAGTTATACCGATTTGCAGATTCTTCTGATTGACGACGGCTCCACAGACAAAAGCGGAGCCCTCTGCGACAGCTGGACCGACCGCGACAGTCGTATTCAGGTCATCCACACTGCCAACAAAGGGCTTTCCTCCGCCCGGAATACAGGACTTCAGGCGGCGGATGGCGATTATATTTCTTTTATCGATTCGGATGATATGATTCACCCCCGGTTTCTGGAACTGATGTCCGCCGCTTTAGAGGAGACAGGCGCTGATATGGCTGTATGCCTGGAACAAACCTTTACTAATGACGTTCCCACCGGAGAGTCCTTTCCCTCCGTGGGCGCCCTTTCCTCCGTGGAATCCCTACCCTCCGTGGAATCCCTGTCCTCCGTGGAATCCTCTCCTCGTTACCACTTGGAGCACACCGAAACCCAAGCGGAATTTATGCGGCACTTTATGGATTCCTTCACCGGACCGGTCTGCTGGGTATGGAACAAGCTGTACCGCAAAGAAATTCTGAAGGGGCTTTCCTTCCCGGAGGGCAGAAAAATGGAGGACATCTGTTTTCTCTCGGACGTGGCACTGCAATGCCGGTCCGTTGCATGGATTTCTGACCGCCTGTACTATTACAGACAGCATGCCGGCAGCATTATGTCCATGGGACAATCCGACATTGCCCCTGACTACATTGCCGCTCTGACATATTCCCTGAACCGTCTTTGCAACATTCCCGGAATGGCGGCAGATTACCCGCCTTATGTGCTCAACAAAATAGCACTGTTATGTGTCAAAAGCAAAAAGAACGGCTTTACGGCAAGCATGCAGGAGGGGCTTACACATTTTTGTTCCCTCTATGACAGTTATCACAAAAATATACACGGCTGCAAAAACCGGTGCAAACTCTTTCTTGCAAGGTACGCTTTTCCGTTGTACTATTGTCTTCGTAAAGCAACCGTAGCCGTCTGAAAGGAGAATTTTCATGGCAACCGTTTTACTGATTGATGATGATTCCGAGGTACTCACAATCAACCAAAAATACCTGACCGGAGAAGGCTTTAGCGTGTATGTGGCAGATTCCGCCAAAAAGGGCATTGTCTGCGCAAAAAAGTTAAAACCGGACTGTATTGTCTTAGATATTATGATGCCGGATTTAAACGGCTTTGAAACCTGCACCCGGATTCGGGAATTTTCCTCCGCCCCCATTCTTTTTCTCACGGGAAAAAGTTCTGAGGACGACAAAATTACCGGGTTTACCTGCGGAGCGGACGATTATATTGTGAAACCATACAGCCTTCGTGAGTTAAAGGCGCGCATTGACGTCCTGTTGAGACGCATGGGGCAGTTTCAGACTGCTTCCGACAGCCACAGACTCACCTTTGACGGTCTTTCCATTGACAAAGTGGCGCACAAGGCATTTTTTGAGGGAAAAGATTTAGGACTTGCCAACCGCGAATATGAGGTGCTTCTGTACTTTGCCGAGCACCCGAACCGTGAAATCACCTTTGAAGAACTGGGAACGGCGCTGTTTGGCACCTATCAGGAAGCGGACCGCCGATCCGTCATGGTGAATGTGAGCCGTCTGCGCAAAAGATTTGAAGGAAATTATTCTCTCGAAAACCGCATTGAAACCGTGTGGTCCAAAGGTTATCGCTTTATTGTCAAAAATGCCTGAAAGGAGTAATGAGCCATGTCCGAAAAAGCGTCCTTTTCCTCCCCTTCCATGGAGACGGAAACCATAGAAAGCCTGTCTTTAAAACTTTTGGAGGCAAACAATAAGCTGAATCAGACCAATCAGGAGTTAACGTGGCTGCAAAAAGAGCGTGAGGAAATGTTATCCAATATTTCCCATGACCTTCGCGCCCCCATTACTGCCATTCGCAGTGCAGTGGATTATCTGACCTCCGGGCAGGAAATATCCCCCGATGACTACCAGAACTCCCTTCAGTTAATTGACCACAGAACCAAAACACTGGAAAATCTCATTCAGGATATGTACTATCTTTTCTGCATGGAGGATACCTCCCGCAAATTACAGTCTGAAACGTTAGACGCTGCTCCTTTTCTCGAGGAGTATTTTTATGATGCCCTGCCGGACAGCCGATATGAAAGCCACGATATGGTACTGGATGTTCCACAGGATCTTTCCTGCACCATTACCGTTGATATTCAGAAAATGATTCGCGTGCTGGATAATCTTATGACAAATGCAGCCAAATACTCCGCACCGGAAAGCCGCATTGTCTTAGGGGCGCGCCTCTCCGCCGACGCCTCCCGTCTTTTTATCTCCGTAACCGACAACGGTGCGGGAATTCCGGCAGAGTCCCTGCCGCATATTTTTAACCGCACCTATACGGTTTCCTCCTCCCGCACTCCCGGTTCCGCAACCGGAAGCGGTTTGGGTCTTGCTATTGTAAAAGCCATTGTGGAACGCCATGGCGGAACCGTCGACTGCAAAAGTGAACTTGGGAAAGGCAGCACCTTTACCATATCCCTTCCCTGTGCCTGTCACTGACCTTTTTCTGCGCAGGCAATACATTTTTCCGCCTCTCTTAAAATTTTCTTCGTGCTGTCTTTCCCGCCGGGTCTTGAAAGATAATAGGACGGCACCGCTGCCGCCATTTCCAGACATTTCTGCCCGATTTCGGGACGGTATTTTTCTTCTTTCAGCAAATGCCTTACAAACAGGTTATCCGCATATAAATACATGCGGTCAATCCCCCGCACTTCACTGACCGAAACGTCCTTCCCGTCATGGATTCCAAGCATGAGAAATGATTTCACTTTCTCCGCCTTTAACGAAAATTCCCCATCACAGGGCACCAGAAATTTGTCTTTTTCTTCATTAATATATATAAGGTTTCGGAAATCACAGCCCTTTTCCCGCACCACATTTCTGCATAACTTCTGATATGGAAATGCCGGATATACCATGGTTATCCCGCCCGCTTTCGGTTCCACCAGCGCCATATCATCCGCCATCAGCCGGTATCCTTTTTCCAGCAGCGAGGCGGTCAGCGTGGATTTGCCACTGCCGCTCTCCCCCGCAATCAGCACGGCGCCCTTTTCATCCGCCACCGCACTGCAATGAATGGGCAGCAATCCTCTCTGCAATGCAATCATGGACATCCCATAGCCTAAAAGGAAGGTCTGCATATAAAAAGGATTCCCCCCTTCTTTTAACTGATAGCTGATATGCTTTCCGTTCTCCGCTACCATCCACATGGTGTTGTTGGACAGCCAGCTTCTCTTTTCTCCGAAAACGTAATTTTTCCCCGTCTCCTTTTGCTCCATGAGCACGGACTGCGCCACATCCGCCTTTTCGATTGTAACTACCGGAATTTGCGCCTCACCACCGTCATCTGCCACAAGCTGCAAAAACTCCAAATCCGTCTCTATTTTCATCCCGTAAAGTCGATAACAATACTTAGCCATACCTGTCCCTTTCGTTGTCAAAACATATATTTTATGTTATCATATCCAATAGTTGTAAACAAGAACAAATGCCGATACCCGGCAGAAAAGAGGTATTATGTCAGCTATCTGGGGAATGATTTCATGGGACGCTCCACTCACGCCGGACATTGATGAGCGGATGCAGAGACCCTTTCGTGAAAAGTGCAAAATCGATCACTACCGCACCCTGTGCAAATCCAATGTTTACATGGGCTGTGGCATCCAGTATTTCAACTCCTATGCCGAAAAAGAACAGCTTCCCCTTTGCGACACTGCCTCCGGCTTTTTTCTGACCGCCGATTGCGTACTGGACAACCGCGGGGAACTGCTTTCCGCCCTACAACTTGCAGAGGATACCCCGGACGGCACTGTTATCGCAAAAGCATATGCCCGCTGGGGCATAGACTTCCTCTCTCACCTGAGAGGGCTTTTTTCTGTGGCGATATATGACCTTTCCAAAACGACACTGTTTCTGGCAGTAGACCAGATAGCCGCAAGGTGTCTGTACTATTCCCATGTACCGGGGCAGATTGTGTTTTCCACACTGCTTACCCCGGTCTGCGCCGTTTCTCCCACGGTTCAGCACAGCGAACTCTTTTTTAAAGACTACCTGACGGCTCCCGGTCTTGCGCCGAATATCAGCGCCGCCGACACTCCCTACAAGAATGTCTACAAGCTCAATCCGGGAACCTATCTTGAAATTACCGGTCAATTCTGCACGGAGCACCGCTACTGGTCCCCCGCAGACTTTTCTCCTGCCTCCCACTGCCACACGGCAAAAGAGTACGGCAGCTTTTTCCGGCAATTATATACAGACTGTGTATCGGACGCTCTCAGCACAAGCGGTGAAAACGGAGTCTGCTTAAGCAGCGGTCTGGATTCTTCCAGCGTGGCAGCACTTGCCGCAAGGGAACTCGCCGCACAAAAGCGCTCCCTGTACACTTATACCTATGTTCCCAGTGAGGCGCCTGCCCCCGACAAAAACCGGGAACATATTCAGGACGAAACGGAAGATGTGCGGAAAATTACCGCCATGTACCCGAATATGATTTCCGGCTTTTGGGACAATCAGGGAAAAAACTGCCTAGAATCCCTTCCCGAAGAGCTTTCGGTTATGGAAATTCCCTTTAAGGCATTTACCAACTTGCCTAACCTCTGTGAAATCTATAAGCGTGCGTCGGAGGACGGCTGCAAGGTACTGCTGACCGGGCAGGGCGGAAACAGCACTGTCTCCTACGGCTATATTGACGATATTTTAGGCGACCTTTACCGCCATAAGCGGTACGCCGGCTTTTTACTCTGGTTAAACCGCTATGCCAAAACAGTGGGAGAAAGCCGGAAAAGTGCACTGCGTAGCTGTGTCCGCTACTATAATGCCGGAATGAAAAAAGAAAAAGAGGATTTAAAGAGTCAGCCCTGCGAAATCACCAATCCCTTTATCGAAAACAATATTCTGAACGGTTATGCCATGAATGAGCGGCACTACGCCCATTCCGCAAAAGGAATCCCCGGTTTTCCCATGTCGCGGGCTGCCTACCGCAACTGGGTTTACTTTGCTCCTTTTCTGACCTATATCGGTGAACTGGAAACCAAAATGGGACTGCACTACGGACTGCTGTTGCGCGACCCGACAAAGGACTGCCGCATGATTTCCTTCTGCTACCATCTGCCCTACCGGCTGTTTGCCTTTCAGGGAACCCCGCGCTGGCTGATTCGCGGTAACATGAGAGATTTGCTTCCCAAGGAACTGTTAGACGACTGGATGCGCTACGGGGTGCAGAATTCCGACTGGTTCACCCGCATTATCCGGGACTGGAAGAAACTGGAGCCGGTTTTGTCCAAACAGTTACAAAAGGATTTCCCCTGTCCCTTTGCAGATACCGCAAAGGTGGAGGCATTTTTAAGCAGCTGCAATCCGCTCCCCACCCCGGAGAAAGAGAATGACTTTCTGTACTTATGTTTCCTTTATATTATGTCACTCTATCTCTCCCCGGCGGAGTAATTGCAACCTCTTTTCCCCGGACTGCATGCGCACGGAATCCTTACAAACCGTAATATCCGTGTATCTGCCTGAAACCCGATCTATATCATACAAAATGTAACAATTATGTTAGAATTGTTTACTTTTTCTTTCTGCAAGATTATGATGAATTTAGTTGCGAACGCAATGATTATCAAGAAATGAGGTAACATAATTATGAAAAAATGGGAAAACCCTTCCGTAGAAGAATTAAACATTAACGAGACAGCTCACAGATGGACCGGTATTTATCGTGACGGTGGTTACATCGGAGATGGTCAGATTTCCGGTCACCTTTCTTGGCAGAAGCCTGTAGACGGCGACGAGCAGAATCCTGAGAATCAGTTGAGCTAATCTTTTTAGCGGTTGATTTGATTTTACAGACCAATCAATAATAGTCAGACATGGATGTATATCCTGCCTGACTATTATTTTATTTACAGTTCTCTTATTTTCATTTGACTCCCTGTTGGTACTATGCTGTCTCCACGAACCTCTCTGCCCGGTGTGTTGCCTTTATCTGAGTTCTAATAAATTCCGGCGCTGAATCCGTTTGCAAACATCTTCGCAAAATCTTCCTCATGGATGGCATACTCACCGGAGGTTTTATACACGCTGATTGCAAGCAGCTGTGCGTTCTTTCCGGGGATATAACTTTCGCCGTCTCCCAGATTATAGGACTTGAGGAATTTGCCGTTTGCATCCAGTTCCCTGATTAACACATGGTATGCGGAATCGGTTACTTTCACGGTATATTCCTGCTTTGTGGATTTCACCCACCCCTTCAGACAAATCCGGTTGGGGTGCTGCGCATAATTGCCGCTCATATGGTCATAGTTGCCGGCACGCCAGTTGCTGTAATCCGCAAAGTCCACCTTCTCTATATCCGGGTACTCCGTTTCCCAGAGAGAGCTTTCCGGCTGTTTGTCTTCTTCCGTTGTTCCGGTCTCACCGGTGTTTTCCGGTTCCTTTACCTCTTCCGTTGTCCCGGTCTTATCGGTATTTTCAGGCTCCTTTACCTCTTCCACCGTAACATCCAGCGTATCGGTTACACCTTCCACCGTATAGGTCAGTATGTCTCCGTCCAGTTTCACCAGTTTGACTGCCTTTCCAGCCGTTTTGGAGCATACAGTGCGAATCACGCCGTACTCTAAATTTCCTTCCATAATACATCCTGTTTTGGCATCCACATAAAACCAGTTGCCCTCATGGTAGAGCATTTTTCCTTTAATGTCATGCACAAACCAGTCGGTAAAACGCTCGGAATCACAGACTACATTCTGTCCCTGAAATACATGCCATCCCACATGATTGTTGCGGCCGCTCTCCAGAAATTCATCATCCGTGCAAAGCAGAAAGCTGTGTCCGGTCTGCCCGCTCACTCCGCTTCTGGTATCATCCCATGTAGGGTCGACCTGATACCATTTGCCATCCAGCAAAACCGTTGCCCAGCCGTGGTCGATTTCTTCGCCCTCCATATAATTACTTTCAATCCCTGCCATGTCAAGCAACATCCGGTATGCCTGTGTATATCCGGAGCAGACTGCCTGATTTTCGCCCAGCGCACCTGCGGTTCCGTACGCCTGATAACCGGCATAACGGTAATTGACCGTCTCCACAACCGCATCATGCAGATACAGAATCTTATCCAAATCCGTCATGGACGGCTCCACTCCGCTCATAATGCGTTCCACATTTTTCTTAAGAGTGCCATATCTCGCCGAAACATTACTGTCCGTATTTTCAATATGGATTTTATCCACCCACCAGAGTCGGGTTGTGTAAGAGACATACATGTTGGGATAATAGGACGCCCAGATAAGACGCTCATCCCCTGTTTTCATATCCTGCAGCAGATTCTTAAATTCCGACACCGTCATGCGGTACCGGTATATACTGTGTGTGCCTGTGTCAACGGAGTAAAGCATCTGCGAAATCTCCGTCCGGCAGGACTGTTTCTGTCCTGCGGTAGCCGCCTCCGCCCTGACGGGGCACCACAATACTGCAAACAACATGATAACCGTGAGTAAAAACTTTAATTTCTTCATCCTATGGTCTCCTTTTCTGCCTAAAATCCATACGCAAGCAAAAAAAATCCCCCACCGTCCTATAAAGACACTGAGAGATTATCGATTATTCCGGCAACCAGACTGTCATAGCTAACGCCTTAGACCCTCAGCTTTGCGTCCCCACCTTTCAGTGGGTTTGCTCTTATCAATATTTTATTTAGTTATATCATATGACAAATTCCGACAAAATGACATAGAAATTAGGTACTAACTTCTTTGACCTGTTTTTCCTCTATCTGAATTTCACGGTCACAATACTGTAAAATACTCTTTCTGTGGGTGATAATCAGGCAGGTTGGACGCGGTGAAAGCGCCTTTAATCCCTGTAACACTGACAGTTCCGTCTTTTCATCCAACGCGGAGGTTGCCTCATCCAAAATCAAAAACGGAGCTTTCCGCAAAAAGGCTCTTGCAATGGCAATGCGCTGCGCCTGACCTTCGGACAATCCATGCCCTCTCTCCCCGATTACGGTATCAAGCCCTTTCGGCAGTTCCATCACAAAATCGTAGGCGGACGCCAGTTTTAAGGCCTCATGTATCTCCTCCTCCGTGGCATCCAGTTTGCCCATACGGATATTTTCGCGTACCGTTCCACTGAACAGGGTATTCCCCTGCGGTACATAGGAGATAAATTTTCGGGTGGAGGCATTTGCCTTCTCCGTTTCTCCTTTTTCATTATAAAAAGTCACGCTTCCGCGGATATTGCTCATAAAAGACATGATGACCCGGATTAATGTCGTCTTTCCGATTCCGGACTCACCGATGATTGCCACGAACTCGCCGGGAGCAATCTTTAAATTTACATTCTCCAACACGGTTTCTGCCGTGTATCCGAATGTCATATCCTTGAGTTCCACGCCAACGCGCTCTGCGACCATCTGTCTGCTCTGCTTTTCCTCAAGCGGGATATTCTGCAGCTCCATCACCCTTCCGGCGGATGCCAGAATGGATACCACCTTCGGAATCTGCTGCGCCAGTCCCAACACCGGTGACTGCACCCGGTTGACCAGTGTCAGAAATACGGACATTGTTCCGTAGGTAATCGTCTTTCGGGAAATCTGCAATGCTCCGTAGCAGAATGCCACAATATATCCAAGCTGAAAAGCAAGAGACATCACCGTGGAGCTGGCTGTCCCTAATTTCGTTCTCTTATAAACCCAGAAAAAACGCTCTTCCCTAAGTCCGGTCAGGCGTTCTGTCGAATATTCCTCATTGGCAAATGCTTTTACAATTAACAGGTTTGCAAGACTTTCCTGTAAAAAAGAACGGTATGCCGCTTCACTCTCCTGCACTTTTACCTGCAATTTTTTCAGTTTTCTCCCCAGCCACCATGAGCTGAGTGCCGCCACCGGTGCCATTGCCAGTGCAAATACCGCAAGCAGCGGTGAATAATAAAACAGGGTGAAAAACACCAGTAAAAGTTCGATTCCAAGCTGAATAATGCTGGGAATCGTAGTGATAATCCCGTCCGCAATATTTCCCGCATCACTCGTCAGACGGGTCATTAAATCCCCGGTGTGATACTTTTTCACATCCATCCAGTGTGAGTTAATGATTTTTTCATAAATCTGCTTCCGGATTCCAAAGGAAAACCGTTCCGTCAGCATGGTGGAAACAAGGGTGTGTACCACGGAAAGCGCCTGCAGACCAAACATCAGCACAATGTACACCACCATAAGCCGTACAAAGCCGTTTCCGAAGGTGGCATTGTCGATAATGCTCTTGGAAATCTGAACCATAATCAGCGAGGCGACCGTCTCTGTCAGCCCAATCAGCATAATCAGAATAATGCGCCCCATATAAGGTCTGGCGTACTGCATCAGCCATTTGGCGTACTGATACTGGTTTCCCCTGTCACGCCATAATTTTTTTACTTTTCCCATATGTATCAGACTCCCGGTTTAATCAATAAATCCGTTCTGCTGCATCTGTCCCAAAAAGTTCATAACCGATTTTTCACACTCTTCGGCAGAAACGTCGTAAATCTCCAACAGATTTTCCACTATCTGTGCGGGAGTAATCTCCTCCTGCAGCATATCCCAAATGTCATTTCCTGAACCCTTAATCAGAAAGTATTTTCCGGTTTCAAAATCAATCATGACCTTTTCTCCGGATAAATCGGTAACATTTAATTTCTTTTTTAATATAATGCTTTTATTTCTGTCCATTTTCATTCCTCCGCATATCCGCCACAAATCGTGCTACAGATAATCATACAATAAGATAACAGCTTCCTACAACACTTTTTTACAGACTTTGCATGATTTTCTGTACTTTCTCCGCCAATTCTCCCACCGTCATCCGGTTTTGGGGCCGATTTACACGGTAAACCGGTATCTGTCCGGCCAGTTTCAAAAGTTCCGACATCATTTTTGCTGTCAGACTAAGCTGCTGGTATGTAGATTTTTTGTACAGGCAGTCTAAAAGCAACGCCAGTTTTGCTCCGCCGGATACCGATTCCACTTTTACCTCATTTTCCGGCGAAACGGCAAGACAGAAAATTGCTCCGAGGCATGCCTCCCCTGCATGATACCTCTCCCGTTCCGGCAGACCATATTTTTCCCTGCCTCCGTCCGGCATATAAATAACTCCCTGTTCCTGTTGTTCCTCCGCTGTCAGGGCATCCGCACACATTCTCCGCACCGGAAACGCCGCCTGCGCACAGACGGTATTGCCTTCAAAACGAAGCGCCACCGCATCGTCCGCCATAAACTGCATGTCCCTCTTTAACAGTTCATCCGTGAGAGTTGATTTTCCGCTTCCGCTCTCGCCCGTAAGAATCACTGCACGGTTTTCATGACATACACAGCTTCCGTGCAGCATGACCGTTCCCCGCTGTATCATAATTACGGACATTCCGTACACAAACAGACTCTGCTCAAAATGCCACTGTCTTGCCTGCGGCAGACGCATATACTCTAATGTCTTACCTTCGCGCATACAAAAATAGCCGTCTCCCAGAATTGCTCCCCAGCTCTCCTGTGAATCCAGCTTTTCCACCAACCAAAGCGGTTCCCCTTCCTCATTGGTCTCTCCATGTTCTTCAATAAACTGCTTTACCTGTGTTTCAATCCATGAAAGATTTGCGGCACATATGCGAATATCCGCCTCATCGGTTGTCCCCTCCGGCAACGCATATGCCATACTCAATTCGCAATCCGCCTCTATCGTCATGCCAAATATACGATAACGCAATGGCTTGTCTCCTTTTCAGACATTCAGGCAACCGGTGTAAACCACCAGTCACCTGCTGTCCTGTTCTCATTTATGCGGATGCGTTTTCGCTTCCCCAAGTGCCGTGAATGCCGGGTCTGGAATGACCTGCTTCGCATGGATTGTCGGGAGTTGCATCGCAAGTCCACTTATTGCTGTCCTCAACGAAAGGTGCCTCTACACCGTGTGCGGTTGCCTCTAAGCCGAGCACTTCCATGTCTGCATTTACCCAAGTTTTTTTCATGTTTCCTTATCTCCTTTTTATTTATACTCCAGTTGTTAATTATATCCAAAACCGGCAGGAAAACAACGATTCTAACATGATTGATAGGGTTTTTTAAACCCGTCCATATATTCCAGAAACAAATTCGTATAAAAATGCCGGATCATATCCTCCCTCTCCAAGTCCTGCATCTTTTTTCCTTTAAGTTCCCTTAACGCCTTGTCGCAGTCAATCCGGCTGTCTCCCTTGTGCCTCTCGTACCGGTTTATCCACTCCGCGCAGACTTTGTCCGCATCCTTTCCCCAGCGCCATCTCAAATCCGCGCTCTGCCGTCCCTTTCGCTTTTCTTCGAGTATCTCTTTCGGGACGATACCCTTCATATATTCCGCAATCAGTCTGCGGCTGCATGCGTCCTTATTGAACTGCTCATAGGGAATTGCCCGCACAAAGGCTATCATGCGCTTGTCCAGTGTCGGGTCCCTGTCCATCACCCCGGTATACAGGGAATTTTTCTGTTTAAATTCCCCCATATGCCGAAAATCATCCTCACAAAACAAAAGGTCGAAGGAAAGTTTATAATCGTTTCCGGCACGGCACATTTTCTCTGCCAGTTTCTTAAGCCGTCTGTCCGCCCCCTGTCTGTGCAGATACTCCCTTTGCACAAAACCATGGGAAAAACAGCTCTCCTCCGTGACCGGATAAGGCATACGCTTAAAACCGCGGTAAACCGTAGCCGCCAACATTCCTTTTCTGGAAAAGTGATGCTTCTCATAAAGGCACTGTATCTGCCTCCACATTTCCAAAAATCTTCCATGCCGAAACAGATACACCAGATACAGGGGGAGGTTTCCGAAGGACACCGTCGCATTTCCCATGGTTCCCGTCAGTATCACTCTTGCCCCCTGTTCGTATGCAAGCTGCATTCCCCGGTATATCCAGAGCAGATTCTGGGGAGATTTGTAAGGCATTTCGCACACCTTCATATACTCCTCATGTTCCGCCCACACGTCCATGTCCGGCAAATCCATGAAAGTACATTCCAGATTCGGATAGTGCTCTTTCAGCAGTTTAACTGCGGGGGATTCATCCACAATCATTTTTCCGCCGAATTCCGATTGGTAATCCTTAAGCGGCACAGAGGTATAGGAATACAGCTTTTTCCCCTGTGCAGCCAGTTCCTTTGCCGCAAGGCATGCCACGGAGGAGGAGTCATATCCCCCACTCAGTAAAATTGCCGTCTCCCCTGAAGAACACAGTTTACTTTTCACACATTCCCGGTAGATTTCCAGGAATTTATTTTTATATGCCTCGTCACTGTTAAGCCGAAGCGGCGCAACGTGGTACGGATTCCAGTATTTCTTTTTATCCACCTGTATCTGTCCGTTTGCCTGCACGGTAAACGTCAGCTTTCCTGCCGGAACAATACGGTATATCCCGTCAACCGGCGTTTCCTCGCTCTCCGTGAACACGCCGAAATTGTCCTGCCCGATATAATCGGACAGCCATCTCTCGTTGGGGCTGCATTTTTTCAAGAAAGATTTGAGCGGATTCATCAGGGAGGCATAGTACAGCACGCCATCCTGCAGCGTATAATAGACAAAACGCTCCCCCACCGCATCGGCAACCACTTCCGCCCTTTTGCTTTCCCTGTCATAGCAGACAAAAACATAGGCTCCCAGCAGTTCATTCAAACACTCATCCCCGAAGCGTTCATACATTTTCCGCAACAGCCTTCCGTCAGGCACTTCGTCTTCTTCCGGCTCTCCCAGTCTTTTAAACAGGTCGCTTCGATTGTCAAGCACCACGTCTGCATTCAGATAGCGCTCTCCGTCACCGTAGGGAAGATGTTCCCCCATGGCGTACTTTGTAACATACTGAATTCCACAGCCCATGGTAATCCCCTCTGTTTCCAGATACTCCCAGCGGTCAATGACACATTCCCGAAACCCTTTTTTCATTCTTTCTGCCGTATCCGGCGGCTGTACACCCGTCAGATTAATGGCTCCCCAAATTGCCGACATATCGATTCCCCTTATCCGTCTTACTGTGTTATCAAAATGGTTTGTATGTTTTCACCGAACCGGTAGGTGATTTTTCCCTCTGTCAGTTCCAGAAATTCCACCGGCGCTTCCTCCTGTGCAATTATCGTCTTTGTACTTCCGTCAATATCCGAGCGAAGCAGCCTGTTTCCATCCGCATAATACCAAAAGCCGTCCCAATATCTCATTTTTCCCGTGACCTCATGCACAAACCAGTCGTCGAACCGGCCACTGTCACATACAATGTCATATCCATAGGTATTCCAGCCGTAATGCGCATTGGTGGCTGTATTTTGAAACTGTGCATCACTTCTCAAAAAAAAGGTATGGTCTGTCTGCCCTTCCCTGCGGCTTCTGGTGTCCGCCCACGTCGGATCGGCATGGTAGTAAGCGCCGTCCAATTTTACCGCAAGCCACATATGGTTGAGACTGCTGCTGGACGCATAACAGCTTTCTATCCCCGCCTCATGCAAGAGCACCGCAAATGCCGAGGAATAACCGGTGCATTTCGCCTTTCCCTCCACCAGCGCCACGGAAGCGCAGCCGTTATTGGGATAGCTTGCATCATAAGCCACATGCTCCGTCACATAATCGTGAAGCACCAGCGTTTTTTCCACGTCACTCATCCGGCTGTCGATTCCCGAAAGAGCCTCTTTTACCTTCTGTTTCATTTTCTCATACCGCGCCGTAAAACCTGCGTCCGCACCGTACAGGGTCGCCGTGAGAATGATTCCGTCCGCCCCTTCGGTCAGATTGGGGTACATGCCATAATAGGTCTGATACGCCAGATAGCAGTCCCCCTCTATCAGCCGGTTATATATCTGCATAAAGTCCGTATATTTCACCTGATAGGACGAAACATTTCTCGGATTCTGCTCCCCGGTCAGAAGCATTTCCCTTATGACCTCCTCCAGCGTCTTATCCGACGGTTCCTCAACGGGTATCTGCGCCTCCCTCGCCGTCAGCTTCGCACAAAATCCGCTCTGAAACAGTCTGCGGTATGTCTCGTAAGTGATAGCGTGCTCTCCCGCATACCGGTAAATGCTGATGGCAAAACGCTCTGCATTTTCTCCCGGCACATAAGTTTCCCCGTCCGCAAGATTCAGCGATTTTATCATTTTACCGTTCTTATCTATCTCCCGAATCAGCATATGGTAGCTTTTGTCCGTAATCGTTACCGTATACTCCGTTTCGGGCAGGGAAATCCATTCTTTCAGACAAAGCCTGTTTTCCATCTCCATATAGCCGCCGGTCATCCAATGATACATTCCGGTGCGCCAGTTCTCAAACTGTCTCCAGAAATCCGTCTCCTCTGTTACATTCTCCGCCGTCATTTCCACCGAAAAACCCTCAGCAAACATATTTCTAAATGACTTGTAGGAACAGGTATGCTCCCCCGTCACTTTGTATAAAGAGATGCCTATATACCGGGCTCTCTTATCCGGCGCATAGACTTCCCCGTCCGTCAGATTCCATGAACTGAGCATCTGCCCCTGTTCGCTCAGCTCCCTGATTAACAGGTGATAGCTTTTATCGCTTATGTGTATCGTGTATTTTTCTGCCGTACCTGTCACATATTCTTTCAGACAAATTCTCTGTGCGTTCTCCCGGTATTGTCCATCCAGATTGGAATAAACACCGCTCCTCCAGTTGGTAAAATCGCTTAAATTAAGGTCATTTAATGTCCGCTCCTTTTCTGCCGCCCCTGCCGGGATAACAAAAAGAACTGCTGCCAGAACTATGATGACAAAAGCAAGGCTTCTCCTAAATAAATTCTGTTTCATCTGCATTCCTGCCCCTATTTTTTGAATTTATCCACAACGGAATATCCCTCACCGTTTCCACCCGTGACATACATTCTGCCGCAGCGAATCCACGCATGCGCCACCATTTTCCCCTCTTCCAGCCTGCACCCCAGATACAGAGTGGACGAAATTTTCTTTTCCTTAAGCAGCCGCTGTGCCGTCAGCGCCCGCACAAGGCATTTGCTCTCCCATGTTGTTTTCTCACAAATCTGATTGACGCAGTAGCCCACCTTATTCGCATAGCGGTAGTTCTCCATGGTCTCCTCAAAAGGGGTCTCTTCTCCCTCTATCCCCCATTTTCTCCGAAGTTTCCCGGTATTTCCGTACAATACCTGAAAACGGAAAATTGCTGAATAAAACCAGCACTTCAGAGACAGCAGTTTGTGATTATTGTACCTGATAAACCGTAAAACCCTTCCCGGTATTCCCATGCTGTCATTCGCCTTTCTCAGGATTTAAAATGCAAATCCATCTTTTCATAAATATTCTGCAGCTTCCGAATCTGTACCGCATCAATCTGCTGAATCATGCGACGCTTGTATTTTCCTTTGTGGAAAAACAGTCCTCCCACTCCTCTGACCAGCCACGCCCAAGGGAGCAGCCACGGCTTTTCTTCCAGATAAGGATAGTATTCCGCCATATAATGTGCCGGCGGAAACGCATACCAGAGTTTTAACCGGAAACGGCCTGCCTCTTTCCCCTTCTGCTTTTCCTTTGCAAACTGGTTCCAGATTCCGTTTTCATCTTTTCCGTAAATTCCGCTGTCCAGCATATAGGCAAAAAGATTGTCGTAAAATTCTTCGCTCTCGCCGCCATCCAGCCACAAATACGCCAGCTTCTCCATATGCTCCGCAAATGTCAGAATCCCGCATTTTTGCATTTCACTGTCTAAATATTCCCGGTTCATTTCCTGCCCGAAGCGTTCCAGATAGACATAAATATCCACCAGATGACGGATTCCGCAGCCGGTCTGATAAAAATGCTTTGCCGCATGCGCCATCATATACACATAAAAATCCTCTTTGGAGAATACCTGCGTATACCGGCAACCCTCTTTCACCGTAGTTCTGGAGAAATTCTGGAAATACCCGTACTGGTTGCGGTCCACCGTCTTGTCATACATGGCGTGGTGCGCCTCGATTACCAGAAACGGCGGTTTCCTAAAAATGTCATGGTGTTTGACCGCCTTGTACAGGGTATACCCTCTGTCCTTCAGAATCTGCTCCGCCTCTTCCATATTCTGCTCTGCAAACAGAATATCCAGATCGCTCATTTCCCGCATTTCCGGTGACGGATATAAGAATCGTAACACCGCCCCTTTCATGGGCTGATTGACAATTCCTCTCTCCTCAAAGCACTGTTCCAAACTCTTCTGCTCCTGCACCTGCACACCGGTCTTGATAATACTCCCCATCAGCAATTCCCGGATTTGTCCCTGCGCATCCGCAGGAATATTTTTCGTGCGAATCAGCGCTCCCAAAAGCAGATACTTCAAGTGCTGCTTTGTGGCAATTTCTATAATGGCTTCTGCCGTAATTCCCTCCGGGACATCCGGCACCGGTTTTTGCTTTAACTGTGCCAGTATCAGTTGTGCCAGATATTTTTCTAATGTTTTCACCCCAATACCTCCTGCCTTGTTTCACTTTCCTTTTCTGAATTTCTTATGTTCTCTCCAAAAATCAGAAACCCATGCGTAGCCGAATGCTATCGGCGCTGCCGCAGTGTAAATGTCCACCAGTCTTTTTTCCTTTTTTATAATCTCAGGATTTCTTCTTATCTCATCCCTGTGTTCCCTTAAAAATTTTATCGTGTCTTTCCTGTCCGTCCCGTCATGCAGAACATAGGAAAGGTTTAAATATGTAATGGAATACTTTTGTAGGCTGACTAAACTTTTTGCCTGCAAATCCGTCTCCTGTTTTCCCGCAAAATATTCATATCTCTCTCTCGTATTTTTCAAAATGTTTCTGCAGTTTACAAGCCACTCACGCTTGGTTTCATTGGCGGAAAGGCTGCCGCTTCTCTTGATATAATAATATAAATATTCAGGAACCTGACAAATGGTTTGCGCTCTGTCAAACAAAAGATACATGACTGCGGAATCCTCGTAGCTTCTGCCCACCGGAAACCGGACCTGCGCAAACAGTTCCCTTTTGTATAATTTATCCCACACATAATTGCGCAGCACCTCGTCCTCCAGCAAAAGAAACAGTGCCTCCTTTTTCGGATAAACCTTCGTCTGTTCCACAGGCGGTGTTCCGTGGGTACATTTCTCCCCGTTTACCACATAATGTCCGCAGACCGCTATCTCACAATCATGCTGTTGTATGGCGTTGTAAAGACAGGCAATCCAGTCCGGCGCCACATAATCATCCCCGTCCAGAAAGGCGATATACTCTCCCTTTGCCACATCCAGCGCCACATTTCTCGCATCCGACAAACCGCCGTTTTTCTTGTGAATGACTAAAATCCGGGAATCCCTGTCCGCATACGCATCACACATAGCTGAGCAGGCATCGTCCGAGCCGTCATCCACCAAAATGATTTCCAAATGCTCATACGTCTGACTGCACAAAGACTTCATGCACTGATCCAGATATTTTTCTATCCGATAGACCGGAACAATCACGGTTATCAATGGTTTTTCCTTCATTTGTTCCCTTTCTTTCCCCAAAATCCTTTCAGTTTGTTACAAATCATCCGAAATCCTTCTGTCCGGCAGTAAGCCGCCACAAAGACAAGACAACAGATAATGCCAATCACGGCTCCCTTACCGATAAGCTGTAACCAGTTCTGTGCCTTCCATTTTCCCAATGTATGATACAGAAGAAGAATCGTGAGTATGACCAGCACCACATTTTTAAGAAGTGCCAGATAATAACCCGACGCCCCCCTCTCAAAATACTCTCTGAATAAAATCTTAGGCTCATACCAGAAATAGGTTCCCAGTCTTGCCAGCGCCGACGCCAGAATAATTCCCGCAAGCCCTATCCACATACCGAGCAGTATGGAAAGGATAATATTGAGCACCGCACCCGCAAACATAATATATTTTGTCCGCACATACATGCCCGTGGCATCCCGGTAAACCCAGAGCGGCTGCAGCACACAGGACAGGTAGGTATTGAGCGTCATGGCAAGAATGGCACCCGTGCCTATGGTAAACTCGCTGCCCAGCCAGACCGCCACCAAATCGTTTGCCAGAATACAGAACGCGCTGACAATAATGCCGCACATGATAAAGCTGACCGACTGCGTGGCGCGGAATATCTCATACCGCTTTTCGGATTTTTCCTTCACAATGACATTGCCGATACTTGCCGTCAACGCCGAGAAAATAATCTGAACCGCCAGAAGCAGCTTATTGCTTACCATCAGATAGTTGGAGTAGATACCCGCCATTGCCGTGCCGATAAGCACGGAAATCAGGATATTATCCGTCGCATTGAACAGCGTACCGCTGAATTTATACAGGAAAACCGATTTCATGTTTTTGAAAATACTCTTTTCCTCTTCCTTGGTAATGTCCCCGCCGTTTTTGATAAAGGGATACTGCTTCTCCGCCTCCTTCGATGCAATCAGGTTGTTGGCAAACTGAATGACCACACCGATGGCGAGATAAATAATATAGTTATGCAAAAGTAGCAGCGCCGCTATCTGTAATACCGTCTTTAACAGATTCGTCCAGATGGAAATATTGACTACCTTATAGTTTTTCTGGTCCGCCGTCAAAATGGTGGATTTATAAATAAACAGATAGGAAATCACCACATTGGCAAGGGAAAACAAGTAGTATACGGTCAGGTGCTCTATCTCTTTTTCCGTGTTGATGATATATTTCAAAAAAGGAATCACCGCAATGCCACACACCGTCACGGTAACGGCAATCACGCTGTACACCCGCTTATAAAAATGAATCAATCCCGCCATCTTGCTCTCGTCATGCTCTGCCAGCGGTTTGTAAAAGCTGTATGCCATGGTGGTGCTGAACCCTAAATCCGCCATGGACAACAGATTCAGCACATCGGAAAAAATACCGTTTAATCCCAGATACTCTGTTCCCAAAGTCCTCACGAAAACGGTTCTGGACACAAAACTCAGAACCAGCGTGACAAACTGATAGGTAAAACCGGATAGCATATTCTTTGCGGAATTTGCTGCACGACTATTCATCTGTTCCATCCTCACTTACCTGATTTACTGTATTATCCTGTTCCATAGTCTCCTCCGCAAACGTATCAACAGAACGCTCGCCGGACACCTCTTCCTCCGTGTACTTCAGAATGAACTCTCCCCTGTTTTGGAAAAATTCCAAAAGATTTGCCGCCTCCCTCGTATAGGCAGAATCATCCATATTGCCCACAAAACGTCTGTAATTGTTGACAGTGACTTTCCTTCTTGCCGCCGTCAGCTCATATAACACTTTCTCTGCCTTTTCAGGCGCAAATACCTCTTCTGCCATTCTCTCCATGGTGCTCTGCAGCTTTGCGCGAAATTCCTCATTCTGCATAAGCGACCTGAAAAAGGCATCCTCCGTCACGGAAGGCATGAGATACGAGTCAATACTGTCCGTGCTCAGTCTGCTGGACGCACTGTTTGCCATACTGCCGTCCATCCGGGGCATGAGGTAACGCCATCTGCTGTCCTCATATTCTCCGTCCCCCGTGGTTTCCGTTCTCCATGCCGTCACATAATCCGAACCATAGAGGGAATTGGCAAGATACATATTGGCACAGAAATATTCCAGATAATTGTCCACATCCATCTGTTCGGTGACATTTCTGTAATTTTCCTCCACGGACAAATCATTTTCCGTCACATAGCGGTATAAATCAGCATATCCGTGCTGCTCCAACGGACTGCTGCCCTCAATCCCGTATTGGATGACGGACACATTATCCGCATCCACCCCGTACTTTTCGGCAATCAGTTCCGCATCATATTCACCTTTTAACATATAGACGCCCCAATATTCACCATTCAAAAATACGGCGCACAGTTCCATATCCCTTGCCTGTACCGTGGTGTCCTGCAGCAAATTTGCCGCCAGATAATCCCTTGTCATAAAGGCATTGTCGTGCAGGTGCGTCTGCAGGGTAATGCTGCCTTCCTCTCCGTGATAGAAATTCTCCAGCCCGCTTCCCGTCTGCGCCTGTCCCTGTCCGTAGAGCACAAGTCCCTTCTGCGCCGCCGTTGTGCTGATGTCAATCAGGATTCCCATGGACATTTTTTCCTCGTAAGTTTTATCCTTCTTATCGTCAAAAAATTCCATGGTGACTTCCCGCTGCCAGTTGTTATAGTAATTGGCTGTTCCGCCGCCGTCGGCTCCCATGGCGATGGCATCCTCGTAGGTGCGTCCTTTCACATAGATACCTTCATAATAGTCAAACAGATTGTCCGCATCGGTGGATATGGAAATCACAGGCAAATTTGCCACATCTGCGGCATTGGTAACGCCCACAAAGTAAGACCGTGTCTCCACCTCTCCTGCTTTTCCCTGAGCGTCTACCGCCACCGCCTTTACCACCGTTCCCATGGTAATGCCGGATGGCTGGAATGCACCGGAATAATCCATTCTTTCATTGACGGCAAGCGCCATGTTGGAGGAACCGCTCCGGTTCTGAATACTGATAGGTTCCTCGTATAAAAGGGAATCCTCTGTCGGCTCGGAACCGTCCAGCGTATAATAAATATTCATGCCCTCACCGGCTGAAAGCTCCAGTGAAAATGCGTTATCGTAAAATCCGCCCGGCACGGAAAATGCCAAACCCGTGACCGCCAGATTCTCTGCGTTTTCATTGCTCTCCTCCCGGCTCGCTTCCCTGATTCCAAAGGCAATACCGCCGTCCTCTGTTCTCGCGTAGCTTGCCCCATCCGGAAGCTCCGGCACCATAAGGCTTACGAAAGGCTCCGCATCCGGCAGGGAAAAGCTGACAATGTCACCTTTCTGTAACGTACCTAAATTGTCCACGCAGACAAACCCGCCTGCCTCAAGGGTCTGTCCCTGCGTAAATTCGTATTTCTTTTGTCCGTTCACACTGACAATACAGCCGTCCAACGGAATATCCGCCCGGTCGCTGCAGTTATAAAATTCCACAAAGCCACCCTGATTCACCTCATTGATGACAAGATTCTCTGCCGCCTCCGACTGGGTGAGCCGTTGTCCCGAAGATTCGTATTCGCTGCTGATTTCCTCCAGATATTTTTCTTCCTGCTGCTGTCTTTGGTTTGAGGACCAGATAATGAATACAAGTCCCACCACGGCAAGACCGCTCAACAGAATCACGATAATATCCTTCACGGAAAATTTCTTTTTCTTGTCCATTCCTTACTCCTTATTTCCTCTTCGTCCCCCGGACATAAATAACGTACCAACCACTGCGCCCAGAATACCGCCCGCCACATTGGTGAGAATATCCATCAGCTCAAAATAACCTCTGTGGGTCAAAAGCTGGGTACACTCAATGGAAAAACTGCTTAAAAAGCAGTAACACAGCACTAAAAGCAGCTTTCTTAGCGCACGCTCACGCCCTCTCAACAGCGCCAGCAAAAATCCCCACGGTACAAACAAAAAGATATTTAACAGGTCATATACCATCTGGTCCGACATCTCAAAGGTTCCGCTTTTGAGCCACCACGAAATATCGGTGAATATTCCCTGACGGCTTCCGTCCTCCCGGTTAAAGAACGTAATCTGGAACAGAAAGCAGGCATATGCCGCGAGGAGAATCCATAAAATCTCTTTTCCCGCGCCGACCTGTGTTTCTTTCAGTCTGGAATAAATCAGCACTGCCATATGTACCAGCAAAATTGCCGCGATAACCATCAAAAATAAGGTTGTCCATGAAATTCCGCTTATCTGTTCATTCACCAAGCGGACAAAGCGCTCCGAAAATCTTTCCATCTTGCTCTACCTTTCCACCACTTACAGTTCGGGCAGCGGTCTGTTTTCCTGCTGCGCCACAGAATATGCGTAAAACGGGATTTCTGTTTTCAATCTGTCATAACGCTTCTTTCGCACCATAATCTGCACTTTGTCAAACAGCCATGGCCACTTTCCGATCAGCTTTTTCACCCTGTTTTTAAATGTCTTGCTGTCATCCGTTTTCAGACGCCACTCCCCGGCACATAAATGCACGGCATAATGCTTTCCGGTCAGCGTTCCGATTTCAAACAGTTCCTTGGGGAAAATAACGAAATCCCCCATATCCTGAAACTTATTGTTCAGCCGAAACTGCGGGTAATTCTTTAAAATATAGTAGGTATAATAGTAATTGCTGGTGGCATAGCCGTCCACAACCAGTTTTCCGTCCCGGAAATTGAAAATTTTGCCGTCCTCGTTTTTACCGAAAGTGGTAATATCATACAGATTTAAAAGGTTCTTAATCAGAGGATTCCCCGGCTGCGCCCCGATAATCGCAGAGCCCACGGAACAATCGAATATAAAATTGAAAAATGCCGGGTACTGCAACAGGGAATCAAAGGATTTGCATACCTTTACATCCGTGTCCAAATAAATTCCGCCGTACTCGTAAACCGCCTTTAACCGGTAATAGTCCCCGATAAATCCCAACTGCTTTTCCGCATAAGTCTTTCTCACAAACTCATTCTCATCAAAAGAACAGTTGCTCTCATCCCAGCGCATCACCTGATAGCCTTCCAGTTTGCTCCATGAATCCACGCACTTCTGCAAATCTGCCGGAAGCGGCTTTCCGCCAAACCAGCAGTAATGAATAATCTTCGGTATGCTTCCCTGTTTGTTTTTATTTGTTGTTTCCATATTGCTCCTCCTGCCCCTTTTCAATTTCGGGAAGTTTTCCTTCCATGAAATATTGATAAAATGTATTTTGTCCTGTTGTTTCCTTTTCACCAAACCGCGTGCTCAGCTTATGAAAGCCGCAGCGAACCGTGAGTACCCTGTACTTCAAAGCATCGAAGGGCTGTCCCATATACGTTGCCAGAATATGGGATTCCACCTGACTGACAATGGGCATTGCCCGGTACTCCTCCTCATAAAATTCACACGCCATCGTCATGAACAGATGAAATATGAAATAGTCCACCGCGCGATTCTTTTCTTTCCAGTATTCATACAAAAAAGCTCTTGTCAGACATAAAATGTTCTGATTCGTTGTGCCGTACAAAAACCAGTTGTTGGTTTCCATAATTTCCGGGTTAAAGCCGAAATAATAAAAGCTGTACATAAAAATCGGCATTTCATCCGTATAACGAAGCAGCTTTGCGTCGGTACAGTAAACCGTTGCATCAATCCAGTACCCGCCGTAGCGTATCAAAAGCTCCAGCCTGATTAGGTCGGAAAAATGTGCCGGTTTTAAAATCCCCTGCTTCCACTTTTCCATAATCTGTTCCGGCAGGGTAATGTACTCAAAGACATTGTCCGCATCAATCACCGTTATGGTGCGGTCCGGCAGATTTTTTTTCAGGGATTCATAGCATTTCTGCACTAAAGGCGGCGCCTCCTTCATTCCCTGCAGCCAGCAAAACCATATCTGTTTCGAATTTGCCTGTTTTGCCTCCTGCTCCCACGGCCTTTCAGCGGTACATTTCTCCCAGTATTCTTTTTTCAGGCGTTTATAATAAAGCATCCGGTGTTTTTGTCCCACCATTACATTGTATAAAAAGGACAGTTTTTCATCCCGGTACTTTGTTTTTTTCATGACAGCATCAAATACAGAGCCAAGCAGCATATGGTCCTGCAGCTTATACTGTATTTTTTTTAAGGACGCTTCTTCCATTGTTCATCCTGCCTTTCCTACATAAACGGTTTCTCATTCTTCCTGCCGGTCAGTGCTTTCTTTCACTTTTTCGTCAGTTACCGTTCCCCACAGCGTTCAGTTTCCCTGCAGTTTATTCAGAACCCGGTACAGAAAAACCATGGTTCTGTAGCGCCTTTTCCGAAGCAGCATGCAAATCAGTCTTTTTCTTCCGCGGATACCGGATTTGTCCAGAGCCTCCATAAATTCCGCACTGCCGCATATCTTGTCAATCAGTCTCTTTCGATCCTCTCTTCCAAGTTCTTTCCGGCAGCTAATCTGCTTTAAGTGCATAATAACCAGACCCGTGTACATTCGGCTGAACCGCTCCACCTGCGGCTCATTGTCCCGGTATTGTGCGCAGTAAGCCATGGCGTTGCGGTACAGCTGGGTCACCGACTCGAAGAAATTTTCCCGAAAGCTGGTAATCAGCGTCCCCGCAGAGCGCACGTTGTACTGATAATACATTTCCTTATTGACTACAATTTTCTGCGCCTTGGAGAGAAGCTCCGCCACAAAACAGGCGTCCTCATAAATGCAGTAACGCGTGTCGAACTCAATTTGATTGTCCGCAAGAAGCTGTCTTTTAATCAGTTTATTCCACGGTGCATGAAACACCTCTTTGTCTATGGTTTTGATTAAAAAACGGTGGAAAAACTCCTCTCCGTTTCCCACAAATCCTTCCTCTAACGGATTCGGAATTTTCTTTTGTTTATCCACGTTGTAGTACCAGAAACAGAACATCGTCACATCTGCCTGATGTTCCTCCGCCAGCTTCACATTGTCTGCAACAGCGTCCTTCTCCAGATAATCATCCGCATCCACAAACGCTATATATTTTCCCTGTGCCTGCCGGATTCCGGCATTTCTCGCCGTACTTACCCCGCCGTTTTTTTGGTGGATCACTTTGATTTGTTCGTATTTTTCCGCATATGTATCACAAATTTCTCCGGAGCGGTCCTTACTTCCGTCATCCACCAAAAGAATCTCTAAATTGGAATAGGTCTGTGCCAGAAGATATTCCACACATGCGTCTATATATTTTTCTCCGTTATAAATCGGAACAATTATGCTTACTAACGGCTTCATCGCGCCCCACCTCTTTTCAGGTATTTTGAGTGAAATTCTGCTTTTTCCCGTTCCTTCTTCTCCACTGGAGGAAGGCACACGAACACGGCAAACAGAATGTAGAGATATTTGAGTGTCTGCAAAGAATCCACCCATTTCAAATTAATCATATAGCAAAGCGCCCCGGTAAACAAAAGTCTGGGCAGACCGGATTTATCCACACGCATTCTCTTTACCATTCCCACAAGAAAGCTGCCAATAAACACAATATAGGCAATCATTCCCGGATAGGCATAGCGGATATATTCCGCAATATAAAAGTTATCCACGGAGGCAATAAACGAGCCGTTGATTTCCGAGCGGAAGGAACGTTTTCTGCCGATTCCCAAAAGCGGATTCAGCCAGTCTAATGTAAAAATATATTTCAACTGGTCTCGGTAATGGGAACTGCTGCTGAGCGCCATCACATTTGCCCCGTACTGCACTGAAAACTCCGTCCCCAAAAGTTCATCCACAATACTGGTAATCTGTAACAGAATGTACCTTCCAATGGAAGTATTGCGAATGGCAATCACCACAAGGGCAAACACAATCAGGGCAATGATTCCCACCAGTATCACCTTTTTAATCTGCTGTTTGGAAGACAAAAGCACAATGATTCCCACTTCCAGAACAAAGACGCTCAGTGTGGAGCGGGAGCCGCACAAAAACACATTTGCCGCCAGAAGGAAAAGCAAAATGGGATGCGCCAACAGATTGACCTCCTGTTTTTTTTCGTCGTAACAGGCAAAGGGCGTCATGGTAATCAACATCAGCCCGTATCCCAGGGAATGGTTGCAGGAGCTCATAATGCGGTAGCTGCCGGAGCGCACAAACTGACCCGTATATACCCCTTTGATTGTCTCCAGATAAGAAAATGGTGACCTTCCCATTCCGTATTCCACGATTCCCAAAAGGGTAATCAGGTAAGAAAACAAAAGAATCATGCGAATGGTGTTTTCCACCCCCAGCGTGGTGCGAATCATGTAAACCAAAAGGTAAAGCGTAAGTATCTCAATAAAAGGATTTAAAAAGGCATTGATGTCGGCACGAAGCACCATGGTATAGGTGATGACGCAAAGATACGGAAGCAGAATCTTGCTGAACGGCTCCGTTATCACAAGATTGACAAAATCCTTGATTCTTTTCGTATCTGCCAGCATCATAAACAGCACAATCACAATCATGATGCGAAGCGCCGTCAAATCAAACAAAGGGAAAGGGATTCCAAAATACTGCGGCAATACATACAGCGTAAAAAAGAATGCTGCCGCCACCCAGTGGAAAATCTTAATCTCCCGCTGAGGCCTCAGATATTTACTTTGCTGTACATTTTCCTGCATTATCTGTGTCATCTGTTCCCCTTTATTGCCATATAAAGTTCCACCGGTATGGATTTTTTGCTGTGATAGCAGTCCGCATACCGGAAAAGTAACGGAAACGTGTTCCATACCTTTTTATCCCGCATCAGTTCAATTCTCATTCCCACCGAATGAATATTTCTCTCAAGCAGCTTATACGCCCCCTCGTCCATGGGAAGGGACTTTGCGAACGTAAGCGTCGCCTCATGACTCTTTCTCAAATCTTCCAGAAACTGCACTCTCTTGGGGAGATTGCGCATCTTGTGCATCGTCACGTTGGAGGAATGGAGCCTCCGCCGCAGCGTAACGCCGTGATACACATAAAGTCCGTCCAGACAAAGCGCCAGTTTCCAGACAAATTCATCATGCGCCCACCCGGTATACCAGTACGGAATGGCCTGTTCCCAGAAACTTCTCCGCACACACATGCTGCATCCCTGACAGTTGATAAAAAGATTATGTGCGTTAAAGGGAAGGTGCTCCAAAGAGTTATCCCGTTTAAATTGTTTTTTCTCCCATGCGGGCACGCTGGGTGCGTCCGCCGACGAGACAAAGGATTCAAATTCCGAGCAGAGTAACCGGATTTGCGGTTTCTCCTCCATCAGCTTCACCATAACCTCCACCCGGTCGGGCACCCAGATATCATCCTGATCGCAGAAAAAAATAAACTCTCCCGTGGTCTTTTTCACAGCGCCCACAAAATTGGAGGCATACCCCAGATTTTTTTCGTTTCTCTCTATCCGCCAGTGTTTTTCTAAATGATGTTCCCTGATATACTGCTCCACAAGCTCCACGGTACGGTCGGTGGAACAGTCATCACAGATAACCACTTCCTCCACGGGCATGGTCTGACCGAGTATGGAATCCAACTGTTCTACAATATAGGTTTCTCCGTTATACGTTGCCATTGCAACCGATGTTTTCACCATATGGCTTTCCTTCCTGCTGCCGATTTTGCCTATCCTTTCATTATCTTTCCCAAAAGAATGGCAATTCCTCTGCTGTTCCACCGCCGAACACTCCTGATATAACAGCCTATGCGGTGCGTAAAATAGGGATTCTTTTTATAACCCGGAAAGTTCTGCGCAATAAACGCAAACGTCTGATTCAATAGTTCTCCCTGCAATGTCCTGTCCGGCACCCGCCCGATTCTGCTTAAAGAACTGCACATCAAAATCTTTACACAAAAATACTCCAGTTCCGCTTTGTATTCCTCATAGAAATTATTTTTTTGGTAAAAATCCAGTATGTTCTGCAATACCGCGAAAATGTCTGCCACTTTCCTGCTCTTGTTGGCATTCATGGTGGAACTCTCCCGCAAAATATAAGTCACAAACGGCTGATCGACGTACTTTTCTTTTTCAATAAAAGGAATGAGCTTGATACAAAAGGCGGTATCCTCATAAATCAGTCCCTCCGGGAAGTCCATTCCCGCATACAGCAGAATTTCCCTGCGAATCAGCTTATTCCACGGGCAGGTCATGGGGTCGATAAACATATCCTTTTTGTCTTTGTACTGACGGATATTGCCGCGCACAGGCAGTTCCCTGCTGCCGCTTTCTCTCTCCTCCACATAGCGGTAACTGCACTCCACCATATCGCAGTTCTCCGCCTCTGCCGTCTTTACCATGGTTTCAAACATGGCGGTATCCACATAATCGTCCGAATCTACAAAACCGATATAAGCCCCGCGGCTCTCCCGGATTCCTAAATTTCTCGCCGTTGCCTGTCCGCCGTTTTCCTTGTGAATCACCTTCACCCTGTCCGGATATTCCCTGCCGTACTGTTCCATGATTGCCACGGAGCCATCCGTGGAACCGTCATCCACCAACAGAATTTCCAACTCCTGCAAGGTCTGCCCCACCAGACTGTCCAGACACCGTTTCAAATATTTTTCCGTATTATAAACAGGTACGATGACGCTCACCCGTATACTGCCTGTGTCCATTTTCCTCTCCTCTTATTTTCCGTTTTCTTCCGGCTGCTTATATCCTGTTGCTTTCCAGTAATTCTTGTGTTTTTTTCATAACCTGCCCTGCCTGTTTGGGAAAATGTTTCAGCGCCGCTCCAAAGCGGTCATAGCCGCTCCCAAGTCCGTGAATATCGCTTCCAAGCGCCCAGACAAGTCCCCGCTTCCAGTAATATCCCGCACGCGCTTTCCGGTATCCCGGCTTTCCAGTGAGACTGTCCGCATTTATCTGTGCATACATCCCCTGTTCCAAAAACGGTCGGATTTGTTTCAGGGAGTACCGCTCCACATGGGCAAGCACCACCTCAAATCCTCTCTCCTTTTTCAGAGCAAGTACAGAGGCGATCAGTTCCGGCTCCCATCTCTTGGAAAAAGGCATTTCCAAAAGTAACACCTTCGTCCCCTCCATGCACAGTTCTTCCAGTCCTTCCATTTCTTCCATGCCCTTGCAGATAAGCACCTCCGCTCCGATTTTCACAGCCGGCAGTCCTTCCGAAAGCGCCACAGCGTCCGCTAACTGCCTATATGACTTTTCTCTCCTCTTAAGAAAGGCGGACACGCTCTCCGCATGGGGATAAAAGTGAGAGGTTGCCACAATCTCATGAATTCCGTTTTGTTTTGCCATGGCAAGCTGCTTAAGCGCCATATCCACGTCCTTACAACCGTGATCCATGCCCGGAAGGATATGGGCGTGAAAATCAATATTTGTAATCTTTTCCATAGTGTTTGTAATGATAATCCTGAGACTTCATGGAAATCCCGTTGAAAACGAATCCGCAAATGTCAGCTCCCACCGGTTCCAACATCTGTACAATCATCTGCTCCCTGTCAAACTTCGTCACACCCTCTCTCACCACAAGAAGATATGCCGTAGCTGATTTTGCCAACACCAGTGCGTCCGATACAATTCCCACCGGCGGCAGATCCACAAAAATACAGTCATAGTTTTGTTTACATTCCGAAAGCAGTTCCTGCCATCTGTCGCCGGACAACAATTCCGCCGGATTGGGAGGAAATTCTCCGGAAACCACCACATCAAAATGCTCGGAATAATTCTGTATGGTCACTTTTTCGGTAATGCCCGCAAGATACTCACTCAGACCCTTTTTGTCCGGGAGTTCCAAGAATCCGCCCAGACGGCTCTTTCTCATGTCGGCGTCAATCAAAAGAACCCGCTTTCCAAGCTGGGCATAGGACAGCGCCATATTGATTGTCGTGAGTGTCTTTCCCTCATGGGGGTCAGCACTGGTAATGGCGTAAATAGGACACTTTTCACCTTTTCCGGTAAACAGAAGTTTCGCCCGGATGCTGTTGTAGGATTCCCGGACGGCAAAAGGACTGTCCTCCCTAAGTAAGGTATTGACCGGTTCATTGGGCGAAACCGGCTCCATCTGCGGCACATCCCCCAGAATCGGAATGGTAAACAAATCCTCAATCTCATATTTTCTGCGAACCGTGGTGTCCATAAGACTTCTCACCACAAACCACGCTGCGGAGAGCACAAAGCCTGCCGCCGCTCCCAACACCACATATTTTAACACACTGGTTGACTGGTACGGCACGGTGGGAAGCTGTGCGTCATCCAAAACCTCCAGTCCTCCGGATTTGACAATGCGGATAATTTCCGCCGGTGCAAGGTCTCCGATGGCATTGGCAATCTCCATCGCCATCACCGGGTCAGCATCTATCACGCTCACCGTAAATGCCGCCGTGTTTTCCACCGCTCTGGCACTGATTCTTGTCTTCAGATATTCAGTAGTATAGGTTGTTCCCGTCGCCTCCTGCACTTTTTCCAAAAAGGTACGGCTCTTCAAAATCTGCATATAACTGCTAATCAGATTTTTTGCCTGACTGATGTCCGAGCTTCCGATATTGACGGAAGAATCCGTAATATAATCCGGATTGCTGTACACGTAAAAGGTAATCTGCGCCATATAATAGGATGTGCTTGTACAGCTTGCATACACGCCTCCCAAAAGTCCCAAAAGCGCCGTGCACAGGAAAATGTAAATCACCTTTTTCTTCAGTGTCCAGAAAATTTTCTCCAGATGAAAGTTTGATAAGATTGTTTTAAACATTATGTAACTCCTCCCTCAGAAAGGTTCGTATGATACCAAGCATTTTGTCCCGCCGGGACTTGTAAGGCTGAAAGTCAAAGTCTGCGCTTTGTTTTATCACCTCTGCCAGAGAATCCTCTTCCCCGCAGACCAACACCAGTTTCTTTTTGCCAAATGCTCTTGCAATGTCAAGCTGATGGTCATCCACATGTTCGTTATATTTTTTCAGCCTCGGAAAAACAATCACACCCTTGCCGTGATGGATTCCCGATAAAATCGTTCCGACCCCGCTGTGAGTAATCAAGAGCGAGCACTGCCCGATTTTCTCTTCAAAGCTGTCCTTATCCATAAAATCCGTATAGGCATAGTGCTGCGGCGTATAGTCGGAATGACCTCTCTGTGCGTACACCTCTTCCGTGATGGTGCCGTTTTCCACCAGTTCATCCACCACCCGCAGCAGCCGGTTGCACTGAAATTTCTGTGTTCCCAATACTACAAATATCATTTTCGACTCCTCTTTATCCCTTTTTCCTAAAAGATTCCGCCGGCATAGGTTGCCTTCGGAAATACTTCCAGCATTTCTTCCCATTGAACGAGAAATAAATCTGCCATGGAATACATCAGTTTTCCGGTCAGGGAAGGTGCATCCACTCTTGCAAAAGACTCAATATAGATTATTTTCATTCCTTTGCGCTTTGCCAGAAAACAGACCGGATAAGTCATCAACGCTCCTGTAGATATGACGCAGTCGGGACGCTCCTTTTTCAAAATAGCATTTGCCTGAAAAAAGAGTTTTATGAAATGAAAAAGAAACAACGGCTCTTTCCTGTTTGTCTGCCTCAAATAATAAGTTCTGTCCCCCCACGCCGTCTTTCCTTCACTGGTTTTTTCCGTAATCAGAAAGGAATCGTTCTCCTCTGCAATGGGGCGTAAGCATGTAATTTCCTCCAAATGTCCTCCGGAGGAAGCTGCAAAACATATTTTCATACACGGTTTCCTCTGCTTGTTTTTAACATTATAATATTTTTCCCTTATAGAAGCAATTAACATCTCACCAAAATATCTTTCATCCCATCTCTATAAATTGGTAAAATTTACAATTTTTCGCAGATTATGATACCCACAAAAACGGATATCGGCTGTTTTCAGCCGGTATCCGTTCCCGCATTTTATCTGTCTGTGATTTATCTCTCTGCGCCGTCCTCCGGTGCCAGTTCCTTTAATTTCTTATACTGAATAATTTTTACAAGACCTGCTGCCAAAACAATTACGCCAGCCAGAACGGTCACATACAAATCCAGATGGCATCCCCAAAAGAAATAGATAACTACCATTCCGATGACAAACAACATTGAAACTGCAATGTCTACATACTTCATATTCATCTCTGTTTTCCCCTTCCTATGCCTGAACGTTCTGTCCCTGAACTTCCATATCCTTAATCTGCTTATTACGTTTAATGCTTCTCACCAGTTCGTACACGGTGTATGCTGCGGTAAGAATCAGAATCAGCCAGTGAATCCAGCAGTGTCCCATGCCTGCGGCAAGAGGCGCTTCCTCCTCTTCGATTTGAACAACCTCCTGTGCATCTTCCTGATTGTCTTCCTCTACAGGTGCGGCAGGCGCTAAAGGAGTTTCCTCTTCCTCAATCACTTCTACTGCGGGAGCTGCAGGTGCAACGGGTGCAGCAGGCGCTGCTACAGGCGCAGGAACAGTCTCTGTTTCCACTGCAAGAGGTGCAACCGCGGGAGTTGTGCTTCCGCCACCCTGAGAAGGTGTGGTTGTAGGAGCCTGAGGTGTTTCAGCGGGGACTTCCGGCTGTGTGGGACCTGTAGTTCCTTCCGGTTCGGGAGGAACGATAACAGGAATTTCGCTGTAAACAATATTGGCAACCCATGCGTTTTCCACATCATTGTAGTAGTAATTTACTAAAACACCGTCATTGCAGTCGCCGGGCTTTCTGACATTCAGCCAGTTTGCTCTGATGGTTTCGTCATAATCAGCCACTTTGGATACCGCAACGTCTAAACCGGTGCTTCCAAGCAGAGTTCCTGTCAGACTTGCGCGGTAGTAATTAATGATAACTTTCTCGGTATTTTCCTTGGTACATTCTACCTGAATCACTGCATCCTGTGTTGCTGTTCCGGTAACGGACGCAACACCGACAATATAGCCGTCAATCACAGGGGAAATGATTTCATAATCTTCGCCTAACTTATAGGTTCCCGTCTGTGCGTAAGTGGTTCCGTCCTCTTTGGTAATCTCGGTAAAGTTACCGTTCTCATCATAGTAACCATACAGTACCTTAATGGTAAATCTCTGGTTGCTGATAATACCGTCTACATGATAGCCGTTACCCTCCGTCTTGATAACATACCATGTGATATACTCGCCTTCGTTCAGTGTCACGCCCACACCTGCAAGCTGCTCCTCGGTAGGCTGTGTTTTCAGATACTGTGCAACGGTTTCTCCCTTGATTCCGGTCTTGTAGAGATTAATGTAGGAATAATCCCTGATTCCTGTCTCCTCATCCAAAACACCGGAGAATAACTCGCCGGTAATGGCTTTGCTGTAATTCTCGGTTCCGTAGGAATAGATTTCGGAGGGCTGTAAAATTCCTCTCTTAAGCACATAGTAATATGCGTGTACCGGCTTTGTGTTTACATAGGTCTGTGCCTTATCCGCATTATCCTGTGCCTCGTCTGCTGCCTTCTGGGCATCTTCCCATTTTTTCTTGGCATCATCCACATTCTTCTGTGCCAGTTCCAGTGCTTTCTTTGCATTGTCAATATTGAGCTTATGCAGTTTTGCCGCATCCAGTCTTGCCTGTGCTGCTTCCAGTGCCAGCAATGCCGCATTGTATTTGTCTAAAGCTGCTTTCTCTGCCTGTGCTGCTTTTGCTGCTGCCTGCGCTGCCTGTGCTGCTGCCACCTTGTCAAAGGTTGCGGAGTAGGTTGCAAATTCTGCCTCGTCGATGGATGCGACATACATCTTGTCGTCACGAATGGCAATCAGCGCCTGTGTATTGTCCTTATCACTCTTTATCACGATGAAAGTACCGTCAGAGGTTTTCCATCCATGATATTTTGCTTCCAGATTCAGCTCATTATACCAGTTTTCCCAAGTGCTTCCTGTAAACAGTCCGCTAATCCATTTCAAAAATCCGGGATTCTTGGTTGCCTCAATATATTTGTCGGTATCGTCTTTTACTTCCTCGTAAGCGTCAAAGGACTGGTCGAACTCCTTTAACAGCTCCTGATACTCACTCTGCTGTGCCTTGTCTAAATAGATAACTTCTGCAGTTTCATTGCTGTAAATATAATCGGTAACGGTTGCCATGGAAGTAGTGAGCCCTGCGATTTCCGTCATCAGCTCATTTACCGCATTCGCGGCATCCGCTTTTTTCTGCTGTGCTGCGGTAATGTTGTCTGCAGCCTGTGCGGATTCTGCTTTCAAAGCTGCAAGATTGGTATTCTGAACCAGTTTCTTATCTGCCTCATATGCACTTACCTTATTCTTTGCCGCATCAATCTCAGCCTGTGTATAATAAGTGTAAACCCATCCGCTAAAGGTCAGCTTTCTGCTCTTCCAGTCGCTTGTGGTCTTTCCCGCAACTTTTCTTGCCTCTTCGATTTCAGAGGTGCCAAGTCCCAGGAAGCCCTTATCTTCCATGCTGTCCACACGGCTCTTTGCCTCATTGTAAGCAGTGATTTTATTATCTGCCTCAGCTTTTTTTGCCTGCTCCTGTGCAATCACAAGATCCTGCTCTTCTTCGATCTTGGTCTGGTCAGCCTGTGCCTGTGCCAGTTCGCTTTCTTTCTGCTCTTTCTGAGCCTTTAAATCCTCAACGTCTACTTTCTTCTCGTTTTCCAGATTTTTCACTGCATCATTCGCAGCAGCTTCTGCAGCGTCTGCCTGTGTCTGTGCCTCTGCGGCTGCTGCGGCTGCTGTCATGCTGTTTGCCACTGCTGCATCGTACTCTGCCTTTGCTGCAGCTACGGCTGCCTGTGCGCTGTCAAGCGCTGCCTGTGCCGCATCCAGTGCTGCCTGTGCATCCGCATTTCCCGCAAGAACCTGTGCCTCTGCATCCGCAACGACTCTGTTGTACTCGTCGATTGCCTTGTTCAGAATATCTACGGATTCATTGTACGCATTTTTTGCCTCATCTGCAGCAGCCTGTGCCTTATCGGCTGCATCCTGTGCTCTCTTTGCATACTGCTCAGCCGCAAACTGGTTGGTAGCGTTCTTGCCCTTTGTCGCTGCGCTCTCCGCTTCTTTCTTTGCCTCTTCCGCTGCTGCAGCCGCCTCGGTTGCGGTTGTCAGCTTTTCCTGCGTGTCGGCAACGGTATCGTTCACAATGTCGGAAAGAGCTGCATCTGTATCCTTCTGCACCTTATCCGTATTGTCATTGGCTTTTGCCACCTCTTCCTCAGCGGCGCTCACCTTATCTTCTAACTCATCCTTCAATACGGGCTGCTCGGAATATACACCGTTTCCGTCGCTGACGGTCTTGGTATAATTGCCGTCCGCATCTGTCTCAAGTGCCGCATCACCCGCAGCGTTTGCCAGCTTTTCAGCCGCTTTAGCGGCTTCCAGTGCAGCCTGTGCCGCATCATATGCAGCTTTGTCTGCCTGCTCTGCGGCGTTTACCGTATCCTTCAGCTCGTCATTCATCACAATGACGTCCCCTGCACTGACGCTTCCCGCAAAGGCAGTCATGCTTGCGCAGTTGATTGTCTCTGCAACCATCACCGCACTCATCAGTATGGTAACGGCTCTTTTAAAAGTTCTCCCCTTCTTCTTTTTCATCGTGTTCTCTCCTCATCTTTCTGCTATATTATTTTATGTATTGTTTTTGAATATTCGTATTGCTTTCTAATATTCTTCCCCGACAAGATTCCATTCCAGCTCTCTTGTGGTTTCCTTCAGCTTTCTTAAGTTCCAGCCCTTGTATGCCGGACCATCTTTACCGCTCAGCTGCACGATCCGCTCTCTATAGCCCTTGCACCGGACCCAATAGACATTCACTGCGATACCTGCCAGCAAAAGCAGAATCACCAGCGCTATTCCAAGGAATGTGTTCTGCCCTGTCAGATTTCCGTCCGACAACGGAACCGCTTCCTCTTCAATCACGGTCAGCTTGTAACCAATTCGTTCCGCTGCCGCTCCCAGAACTTGTCCTATGGGTAGTGCTGTTTTTGCAATCACACCCTTCATCCATTGTTCTCCTCTCAACTGCCTTCCCTATTAAAGACGGGACGGATTTTCAAAAGGGTTCAAAAAAATGAAAAAAATTGCAAAATATTTTTTTACATTGTCGTTTTAATACGCATCATTATGTCTAAGCACCACCAGCACGGTCTTTAAAACAATTTTTATATCCAGCCACAGCGACCAGTTATCAATGTATTCCGTGTCCAGCTCCACAATCTCGTCAAAATCCTTGATATTGCTTCTTCCGCTGACCTGCCACATACCGGTGAGTCCCGGTTTGATGCTGATACGCCGCCACTGTCTGCTCTCGTACTTTTCCACCTCGTCCAAAGTAGGCGGTCTGGTTCCCACCAGACTCATGGTTCCCTGAACCACGTTGAAAAACTGCGGCAGCTCGTCAATGCTGGTCTTTCGGATAAATTTTCCCACCTTCGTCACGCGGGGATCCTCTTTCATTTTAAACATGACTCCGCCCTGCAATTCATTCTGCGCCATCAGTTCTTTTTTCCGCTCCTCCGCATCCGTATACATGCTCCGGAATTTATATATTTTAAAGTGCCTGCCGTTCTGCCCCACACGGGTCTGCTTGAACAAAACCGGTCCGGGGGAATCTAACTTTATGGCAATCGCCGTAATCAACATAATCGGGGACGCTACGATAATGCCCACAATCCCCGCCAAAATGTCTAACGTCCGCTTGAGCATACTTTCATAGGTATTCAGTGAAATGGTGTGATAAGCGATGACCGGATAGGTTCCCACCGTAGAAACATAACTGTTGGCGCGGCGTCTCTTGTAAAAGTCCACCACCAGTCTTACCGTCACACCCATTCCGATACACAGGTCGACATACTGCTGGGTAAAAGGCAGCTCGTCGCCGTTTTTCTGCATAATATAAACCTGATCCAGCTGATAATTCCGGATTAACTCCTCCAGTTCCTCCAGATAGCCGATGTAGCGTTCGTCCGCCTCCGCTTCCTCCTTCGTCATTGCCACATAGCCGATGACATCCATGCGAATACCGGTCTTATCCAGAAAATAGCGGAATTTATTAAAGGCGCCTATTTTTCCCACGAAAACCGTACGGGGTGCCCGCTTTTTCATAAACTTTCTCGTAAGGGGTCTGTAAGCCACCATTTTGATACAGAGCAGAACATACCCGATAATCAGAAAAACAAAATAGAATTTTCTGCCCTCCGCTTCCACATCCGTCACACAGTACATAATGGCAGAGGTGGCTACCGCCGCCAAAAGAAAAGACTTTGTGATTTTGCGGTGAATCCTGTCCAGATAATAGAACAGCGTCACGTTGTAAAGATACTCTTCTTTGTTGGAAAGAATATAAATAAGAATAAATACCGGCATAAGAACCGTCAGCTTTAAAAACATTCCGTCACTCAGGCTTTTCCCCAAAAACAGCTGCGTGATTCCAAAGGAACTAACCAGTATCAAAATATCTAACACAATTTGTTCCGTATCGGTATTTGCTCCAGAATTTGTCCGATTCATGTTTTCCTTTCCGACGCCCCAAAGGCGCCCTTTAACCTTCCTTTTTTATTGTCCCTGTAACTCTTTGTCGTCTTTTAATGGCATTCTGCGGCGCTATAGTTTTTATCCAATTCTGCGAAATGTCCAAGTGCAGCCTGTGCCACTTTTTCCACCTCTGGAAACGCCTCTCTTTCGCATGCCATATCGTCCCATATCCGCTGTATGTCAAACTTTCCGATGTCCTCCACCAAAAGAAACGGGCTTCCCGGCATGAAATCTTCTATCACATGAAGCATTTTTTCCCCGTAACAGATGGGAAATACCTTCTTCCTAAAAAGCCATCCCAGAATCATGGCATGGTATCTCGACGCAATCACATAGTCCGCTCCGATAAAATATCCCGCTGCCTCATGTACGGAAATATCCGGATAATTTACAATATGTAGAAGCGGATTATCTTTTTTATCCGCCGCCAGCCTGTCAATCACCCTATCATCCTGCTGTTCCCTGCAAAATCCCATCAAAACAACTTGTTTTTTGTCGGCAAGGAGCCGGGAAACGATGTTTTCCATCATCTTTTCATATTCATCCGCGACATCGGTGTTCCCCACTTCGTCCTTCAACAGATTGATTACCGATATCAGCACATAATTTTTTAGTGTCGGAGCTATCGCCCGTTCCACAGGATAGGCAAACAGAATGTCCGGTGCCACACGGATATTGCCGCCCGGAAACATTGCACCGGAATAGTTGTCCCGAAAGCTCACCGAGACCGCCTTCTGAAAGCATTTCCGGTAAAACTCCAAATATCCCCCGGAATGAAAGGGTCCGAAATTGCAGCCCATCACATAAGCTTTTCTGCCGTAATATTTCTCCTCCTTCTTATAATAAGGAGAGACATAAAACTCCTCTGTTCCCAGTTCCATAAAAATAGACCCCGAAATCAGAATATTGCATCTGCTGTGTCGGGATATAAAGTCAAAACAGGTATATTTGGAAAAAGCCTCTCTCTTCCCTGTTCTTTTCAACACCTGATTGATACAGAACGGAACCACATACAGAAAACGGAAAAACCATTTGATAAATCCCTTATCTGTAGAGACATAAGAAAGATTTGAAAGGGAAGCAAAATTTCTGCGAAATCTATGTTCTCCACACAGCCAGAAATGCGTATTCGGATAACGGTTGCACAGGACATGAACAAAAAGGTCATCCCCAAGATTCCCCTTGATAAATGCCCTTATACAGGTATCAAAATAAAACATACTTCTTCCTCTCACACTTCAAACCACACAGCCCGCCGCCGTGCATACTATGAATGAGTATATCGTAACTTCGGCGTATTGGCAAGTATTACCTGCCCATACGCCGTCGACATTTTATTTATTCTTTTTATCCTTTTTCTCCAAAAGTCTCACAAGGTACTCCCAGACCCGCTTTGTGGAAGAAATGCTCAGGGTTTCCTCCGTTGTGTGAATGTCATTCATCTGCGGTCCGAAAGATACGCAGTCCAAATCATCGATTTTGCTTCCTAAAATACCGCATTCCAGACCCGCATGGATTCCCTCCACCTTCGGGTTTTCACCGTACATATCCCGGTACAACTTCACCATCTTTTCCCGTAGCGGAGAATCCGCACGGTACTTCCAGCCGGGATAATCCCCTGACACCTCATATGTGCCTCCCGCAAGCGCCATAACGGCCGCCAGCTTCTGAATCAGTGCGTGCTTGGCGCTCTCCACACTGCTTCGCACGGAAAACTGCGCATGGAGACCGTCCTCTCTCTTTTCCAGAATACCAAGATTTAAGGAGGTTTCCACCAGTCCCGGCACATCTGCGCTCATGCTCTGCACACCGTTTGGCAGGGTGCATAGAACGGCTGCCAGCCGCTTTGTATCCTCCGGCTGTACACAGGAAAATTCACCCTTTCCGCTCTCGCTCACATGAACCGCAAAATGCGGGTCTTTGCCGGACAATTCCGCAGCAATCTTGGATGCGGTATCATCCGTGGTTTCCGCAAACAGTGCGCTGTATTTCGGAGGAATCAGAATCACCGCTTTTGTCTCCCGCGGTATGGCATTGTCAGCCAGTCCCCCTTTTACGGAAATCAGTCCCACAGGCATTGCCTGTGTCAGATTCCACAAAAGTCTGCCAAACAGACAGTTTGCATTTCCTCTTTCCTTGTGGATTTCTCCGCCGGAATGGCCGCCAAACAGCCCTCCCAACGTGATTTCATAAGAAATTCCCTGCATAAGATTATCCTGCAGCGGCATATGGCAATCCACTCTGGCTCCGCCGGCACAGCTTGTCAAAAAAATCCCCTCGTCCTCGGAGTCCAGATTTAACATGCGGTGCCCCTGCAGCATGGATAAGTCAATCTCTCTTGCGCCGTCCATACCGACTTCCTCATCCACGGTAATCACCACTTCCAGCCTCGGATGGGAAATGGCATGGGAATCTAACAGCGCCAGTCCATAGGCAACTGCGATTCCGTCATCACCGCCGAGACTGGTTCCTTCTGCGTAAACCTTGTCCCCGTCCACGGCAACCCGCAATCCTTCCGTCTGCATATCAATGTCGCAGTCCGGCTTTTTTACCGCCACCATGTCCATGTGCCCCTGCAAAATTACCGCGGGCTCCTGCTCATATCCCGGAGTTGCCTCCTTGACAATAATGACGTTCTTCCATTTATCCTGAATGTAAAACAAATCCCTGCTCTTTGCAAACTGCACCAGATAATCGCTAATCTTATCCACATTGCCGGAACCATGCGGAATCCGGGTAATCTCCTCAAAAAAATGAAATACATCCTTCGGTTCAAGCTCTGACAAAACTCCCATTTTCTATCTCCCTGTCATTTTTCGTCTGCGTGCCTGATATCGCACATATAAAAAGGGGAGTCTACCGACTCCCCGCCACTCCCCGAGTAGGGCTCGAACCTACAACAACTCGGTTAACAGCCGAGTGCTCTACCATTGAGCTATCGAGGATTATTCCAACAAATACCAGTATAGTTATTTCCTTCCCCACTGTCAAGTGCCGTCCGGTAAAAATTGATAACCTTTTTGTGCCTGCTTTCGCTCCACTCCCTGCCAAGCTCTTTGCGCCACATTATCAGCTTATGCAGTAATGCAAAATTTATACATAGAACAGTAAAAACGAGTGTGCTCTCGCAGAATCATCGGGGCGGTACGATTCTTATGAAAATTTTTATCGGAATCCTATTGTCGGATTTTCATGTTAAATTTTTTGAATTTTATATGGAAATTGATTACCACATAGTGTATAATATGAAAAAATGCAGATATGGTTCATCGGTAGAACGCTAGCTTCCCAAGCTGGAAAGGCGGGTTCGATTCCCGTTATCTGCTTTTCACAAAGCACTGAATCTATAGATTCTCCGGTAAATTCCGCACTTTCCCACACTTTGAATTTCACAAAAAAAATGCCTGAAATCAGGCATTTTTTCATCGGGGTGACAGGATTCGAACCTGCGACCCCCTGGTCCCAAACCAGGTGCTCTAGCCAAGCTGAGCCACACCCCGCTGTGCATTTTTTGCAATGCAAAAGCTATTATATACTAATCTTCTTCCCACTGTCAACCGCTCAAAGCATTTTTTTGATTTTCGCTTTCAGACGCTGTAACGCATTGTCTGTGGACTTCTCATCCCTCCCAAGTACCTTGGCTATCTGCGTATAGCTCATACCGGTTCTGTACAGGTCGAGTACCTGCTTTTCAAAGGAACTCAGCTCATTTTCGATAACATTTTCCAGATAAGCAACCCTCTCCTTATCCAAAACCATTTCCTCCGGATTCTGCCCGTTTCGGTCAGCCAGTGCATCCAAAAGATTGTGTTCCTCGCGGTTATCCTCATCCGTATCACTGCCATACAAAGACACATAAGTATTAAGCGGAATATGCTTCTGCCGTCTGGACGCCTGCACCGCAGTATACATCTGACGGCTGATGCACAAATCCGCAAAGGTATAAAAGCTGGCATCTCTTCCGCTGTCATAATCCCGCACAGCCTTAAAAAGTCCAATCATTCCCTCCTGAATCAAATCCTCGCTGTCACCTCCGAGAATGAACATGGACTTCGCCTTACTGCGCACCAGATTTTTGTACTTATCACAGATATAATCCATGATATGTTCCTCTCCGCTGCGCAGCCGGTCAATCAGTTCTTCGTCCGATATTTGCCTGTACTCCAGATATTCTCCCGCCATGCCGTTTCCCCTTTACGCACCAAGTTACTGTAGTCTCTGCCGCACGATTTCGTATGCCAGCACACCGGCTGCCACCGAGGCATTGAGGGAATCAATGTCACCCTTCATGGGAATGGACGCTACCATATCGCACTTTTCCTTTACCAGACGTCCTACGCCCTCGCCCTCGTTGCCAATCACCAGTCCGATAGGCCCTTTTAAATCCAAATCATACATGGTTGTTCCGCCCATGTCCGCACAGACAAACCACAAGCCTTCCTTTTTCAAATCCTCTATGGTTTTTGCCAGATTTGTCACCTTTGCCACCGGTGTGTAATTCAATGCTCCAGCGGAGGTTCTTGCCACAGTAGCCGTCAGCCCTGCCGCCCGGTTTTTGGGGATAATAACCCCGTGCGCCCCTGCCAGATTGGCGGTACGGATAATCGCACCGAGATTGTGAGGATCCTCAATATTGTCCAACAGGATTAAAAAAGGCGGTTCCCCCTTCTCCTTTGCCGCTCTCAGTATATCCTCCACCTCTGCATATTCATATGCAGCCGCATAGGCAATGACACCCTGATGTTTTCCGGTCTCGCTCATCTGGTCGAGCCGTTCCTTTGTCACAAATTTTATCAGCGTGTCATGCTTTTTCGCTTCTCTCTTGATTGTCATAATGGGACCGTCCTGACAGCCATCCAAAATGAAAATTTTATCAATGGGCTTACCGGACCGGTAAGCCTCTATCACGGCATTTCTGCCCTCAATCGTAAACTCCTGATAACCCATATTTACTCCTATCCCGCTTAAATCGTCATTCCGATCAGTTCAATGCCCCTGTCAATCAGATACAGCAACCGCTCCGTCTGCCCGGTCAGATACAGATACCCCATCAGGGCTTCAAAACCGGTTGCCCGGCGGTAATCTCCCATGGAAGCATTTTTTGCCGTAGTGTAGGACTTGGCATTGCGTCCTCTTTTGTAGACTACCTCTTCCTCTTCGGTCAGCTCCTGTTCCAAAGCCTGAATCATGGCAGACTGTGCCGGCGCCTTTACGTATTTTACAGTCTTTTTATGCAAATCATTGGCGGAGCGGTTCGCTCTCTCCACCACTACACTCCGAATCACCAGCTCATAAATTCCGTCACCGATATACGCCAGAGTCAAGGGGGAATACGCCCGCACGTCCTGTTCCCCGCAGTGAAAAACTGTTTTAATCTGCCCCAAAAGCGTTTCCTGATTTTTTACGCTCTCTTCCATTTAACACCCTCTCTGGTATCTTCCAGTACAATTCCCTTTGCCAGCAGTTCGTCCCTGATTTCATCCGCTCTGGCAAAATTCTTTGCTTTTCTTGCGTCCTGTCTCTCCTGAATCAGTGCCTCAATATCACCGTCCAACAGTTCCTCTTTTTTATCCACAATCAGACCGCAAATATCGGAAAGCATCACAATCTCTTCCTTGAGAGCTGCTAAAAATGCCTTGCTGCTGTTCTCATCGGTATTGGTATTTACAAATTTTACCAGTTCAAAAATAGCGGCCAGAGCATCTGCGGTGTTGAAATCATCGTCCATAGCCTCGTCAAATTTGTTTACAAACTCCTTTGCCTCTGCGAGCTGTCCGTTCTCTTCCTCTGTCAGCTCCTCTTTCTGCGCATTCTCGTACAAATATTTCAGATTGTCCACGCTGGTGACAATTCTCTCGTAACCGTTCTTTGCCGCTTCCATCAAATCTGCGCTGAAATTCAAAGGACTTCTGTAATGAGCGGACAACATAAAGAAACGAAGCACCTGTAAATCATATTTTTCACTGATGTCGCGCACGGTAAAGAAATTTCCCAAAGATTTGGACATCTTCTTATTATCAATATTCAAAAAGGCATTGTGCATCCAGTATCTTGCAAAAGGAACTCCGTTTGCCGCCTCGGACTGGGCAATTTCATTCTCATGGTGAGGGAATACCAAATCCTCCCCGCCTGCATGAATATCAATCTCGTCTCCAAGATAATGTTTGCTCATAACAGAGCACTCAATATGCCATCCCGGACGACCTTTGCACCATGCGGAATCCCAGTACGGCTCGCCTTCCTTCTTGGGTTTCCAGAGAACGAAATCCAGCGGGTCTTCCTTCTGATCCTCACCGGACACTAACAGGGAACGGTTTCCCCCTCTTAAATCATCCAGATTTTTGTGGGACAGCTTTCCATATCCCTTAAAACTTCTGGTGCGGAAATATACGGTACCGTCCGCTGCCACATAGGCATGTCCTTTATCAATCAAAGTCTGAATCATATCAAGCATTCCGCCGATTTCTTCGGTTGCGAGAGGGTGTGTGGTTGCCGGCTTCACATTCATATCCGCCATATCCTTTTTGCACTCGGCAATGTATCTCTGGGAAATGACAGAGGCATCCACGCCCTCCTCATTTGCTTTTTTAATAATTTTGTCGTCCACATCCGTAAAGTTGGACACATAATTCACTTCGTATCCCTTATGCTCCATATAACGGCGTACCGTGTCAAATACAATCATGGGACGGGCATTGCCGATGTGAATCAAATTGTATACGGTCGGTCCGCAGACATACATTCTCACCTTGCCCGGCTCTATGGGGACAAATTCCTCTTTCTTTTTGGTCAGTGTGTTGTAAATTTTCATATCCCGTTTCCTTTCCTATGCCTCTTTGGCTTGATTTTCCTTTTCTTTTTTGCGAAGCGTATTCCGCAGTTCCTTCATCTCATCTTCTAACTCCAACAGCCTGTTTGTCAGCTCGGAGTTGGATTTCTGCAGGCACGCAATATCCTCTCTCACCGGGTCCGGTAAATCTGTCTGGTTCATGGTATCCTGTGGCAGCGCCATATTGTTGCGCTTCACCACCCGTCCGGGTACACCCACTACGGTAGAGTTGGGCGGCACCTCGCTTAAAACCACACTTCCGGCACCGATTTTGGAATTATCTCCTATGGTAAAAGACCCAAGCACCTTGGCGCCCGCACTAATCATCACATTATTTCCGATAGTGGGATGACGCTTTCCGTGCTCCTTGCCGGTTCCCCCTAATGTCACCCCCTGATAGAGAGTTACGTTGTCCCCGATAATGGTCGTCTCACCGATAATCACACCATTTCCGTGGTCAATAAAAAAACCTTTTCCGATTTTGGCGCCGGGATGAATCTCAATTCCCGTCTTGCGCACACCCCGCTGGGAAATATATCTTGCCAGAAAATAATGCTTTTTTTCATACAGCCTGTGGGCAATACGGTAGTGCAGCATTACCTTAAAGCTCGGATACAGAAAGACCTCCATGGAGGAATGAATCGCAGGGTCTCTCTCCCGGATAATCCGTATTTCTTCCCGTATATTTTTTATCATTCCCATAACAAACCCCATTTCCGCCCTGTTTTATCAAAAACACAGCAAAAGTTCAAATCATTCTCTGCATAAAAAAACGCAGATAAATCCGTATTCAGAGACGAATTTATCCGCGGTTCCACTCTAACTTAAGGGCTTATGCCCTTCCCTCAATCTGTTTAACGCACAGTCCTCGGATTCGGATACTGAACTCATACTGTCTGAATGAGTCTTCCCCGAACCGGCTCCCGAATGCACTTCCTTATTCTCCGGCAGAGACCGCTTACAGCCGATGACGGTCTCTCTCTGGTGCCTTATGAAAAGCTACTCTCTTCGTTCAAAGCCTTTGTTATTTATATGTCACTACTTTACAGAATATGCAATCCGGCGGGATTTGTCAACTGTTTTCTACCGTCTTGCCGCACAACCGCTGCACCCTGCACAACCATTGGAAACTGCCTGCGCCGTCAAATCAAAGGGGCTGGTCAGCATACAGATTGCCTGTGAGGATATTCCCTCGCCGTTTCCGGTAAAACCAAGTCCCTCTTCCGTGGTTGCCTTCACGTTGACCTGTATCACGTCAATCCCAAGTGCCTTTGCAATATTTTCCCGCATCGTATCAATGTAAGGACGCATTTTCGGCGCCTGCGCAATGATTGTGGCATCAATATTTTCAATCAGGAATCCTTTTTCCTCCAAAAGTGCTCCTACTTTTTCCAACAGTTTCACAGAGGAAATGCCTTTGTAGGCGGCATCCGTATCCGGAAAATGTTTCCCGATGTCTCCCATTGCGGCCGCACCCAGCAGTGCGTCCATCACGGCATGCAATAACACGTCTGCATCGGAATGACCCAATAATCCCTTTTCATAGGGAATTGTCACCCCGCCTATTATCAGTTGCCTGTCCTCCACCAGTCTGTGGACATCATAGCCCATACCTATGCGCATTCTATACCTCCTTCTGATTCATGGAATGATTGTTTACTGCTTATCGTCCCGGCGTTCCCTGCTACGGTCACTGCGGCGCTCATCCCGGATTCGGCGGTTGCGTTCTTCGCGGTTACTGCGAATTCTTCCGTCACGGCTGCGTCCGTCACGATTTTTCTCATCCCTGCCACGACCGTCACGGCTTCGTTCATCTCTTCCGCGTCCATCGCGCCTTCTCTCGTCCCTGCCGCGACCATCACGACTTCTCTCATCTCTTCCGCGTCCGTCCCTGCTTCCACGGCTTCTTCCGTCACGGTCGCTGCGTCCGAAACGCTCCTCACCGCGTTTTCTGTCCGCCTTCCATCCAAAGCGTTTGGGAGCATAGCTGTCCTCCGGAATATCTTCTCCCTTGTCACCCACCTGTAATTTTAACATGGCTGCCGCCAAATCCATAATATCACATTCTTCCGCTTCCAGCTTGCGATTGAGGAATTTTTTCATCAATTCCATATCTTCATGCTCATGAAGCTCCCACGCCTGCGCAAGATACTTGTCTGCCTTGGCACGCATTACCTTGGAGGCACCGGGGAGTTTCTTCTCCTCGATGGTGGTGTGGCATGTTCTCTCAATGTCGCGGATTCGGTACATCTCCCTGCTGTTTACCAGCGTAAAGGACCGTCCCTTTCTTCCTGCACGTCCGGTTCTTCCGATACGGTGCACATAGTATTCGTTATCCTGCGGAACGTCATAGTTGATGACAATTTCCACATCATCCACATCGATTCCTCTCGCAGCAACATCCGTAGCTATCAAAATACTGGAACTGCCGTTGCGGAACCGGTTCATTGCCACATCGCGCTGATGCTGGGATAAATCTCCGTGAAGTCCCTCTGCCTGATATCCTTCCCTTTTCAAAAGCTCCGCCACTTCATCCACCTTTTTCTTGGTGTTGCAGAAAATCAGACACAACTTAGGCTGATAATATTCCAGCAGACGAAGCATTGCCGCATCCTTGTCCTGATTGCGCACTTTATAGTATCTCTGGGAAACCAACGGTATGGTCAGTTCTTTTGCCGCAACCTTCACCATTCTTGCATTATTCTGGAACTGGCTGGTAATGTCTAAAATAGGCTGGGGCATGGTTGCCGAAAACAGGGCTGTCTGATGTTCATTGGGAATCTGTCCCAAAATATTTTCCATATCCTCACGGAATCCCATGTTCAACATTTCATCCGCCTCATCCAGCACCACCATGTTCACATGTTCCAATTTTATGGTATGACGGCGCATATGATCCATGACACGCCCCGGTGTTCCCACAATAATCTGCACCCCTCTGAGGGCATTAATCTGTTTACTGATTTCCTGTCCGCCGTAAATGGGCAGCACCTTGATTCCGTGCATATATTTTGCCAGTTTACGCAGTTCCTCCGCCGCCTGAATGGCAAGCTCTCTGGTAGGGCACAAAATCACCGTCTGCAATTTGCGGAGCTGCGGGTCTACCTTCTGAATGACAGGGATTCCGAATGCCGCCGTCTTACCGGTACCGGTCTGCGCCTGTCCGATAATATCCTCTCCCTCCAGCAAAAACGGAATTGCCTGTTCCTGAATCGGCGATAATTTTTCAAATCCCATTTCGCGAATGGCACGCAAAATCCGCTCATCCAGCAAAGGCTCAATGGCAGCCATGGACGTTCCCGCGTTTTCCGTATCATTTTCTACATATTCATCATATACTGTCTTTTCTTCCAAGTTTGTTTACATCCTTTCGATTTTATACACAAAAAAAGAGAAACCATTACTCGTTGTTCATGATTTCTCCCATCATTGTCTCAACATCAGTGATGAGTATAGCACAACGCGGGGCAAAGCACAAGTGTTTTCAATTTCTGAGTTCCCGTATGAAGTTCTGAAAACCGAATTCAAACCGATAGAGACGCAAATATTTCCGCTCAGTTACGCTTTCGCTCCGTAAAAAACGTAACGGCACGTACGGATTTTTGTTCGCTTATGCTCCAAAAATCCTAATGCCGACGTTTTTTAAGGAACTTCGCCGGAAATATTTGCTCACATTCCGGCAAAATGAAAGGGGACGGTATCAAAGGGCTGCCTGCGTTTTGAGGCTTAAGTAACAAGATGATAATTTCTTGCTGATCGTAAGGGATATTAGCCATGAGTGTATTGTAGTAGAAGAATGGAAGGAATATGGGCTGCCGAAGGGTCAATCTTTACGAATGTAAAATTTGCTGGCGAGGAGGAGCCAGTTTGCGCGGAACCACTGCATAATCTGCCAGTATCCGCATCCTCTGAGGCTGTATTCTTCAATTAGGTTAAACTTTGCCTGTAGGCTCCTCACGTCCTCAAACCACACTTCATGTTCCGTTCCGTTCTCTCTGTCGGTGTAGCGGAAAAAGGGAGTCTGCGCCGTCTCATCAAACTGAATCCGTGCCCCCTGCTCAATGGCAATCCGCACCGCCTGTACGTTGTTGATGGTGGTCGCCTTTGTCACTCCCTTTTCATACGGAAGCGGCCAGTCGTATCCATAATTCGGAATACCCAAATCAATTTTTTCTGCCGCAATTTCCGTAAGGGCATATTCCACCACCTGGCGTACTTTATTGATCGGAGCCACCGCCATGGGCGGACTGTAAGTATAACCCCACTCATAGGTCATGAGAAGCACGGAGTCCGCCGCCTCCCCCAAAGCACGGTAATCTTTTCCCTCATATAAAAGTCCCGGCTGGTCGGAGGAAGTCTTGGGTGCCAAGGCAACGGATGTCCGATACCCCTGTTCCCGCATTGCCTCCGCCACCTGCCACACAAAGGCGCTGAAAGCGTCCCTGTCCTCCGCTAAAATATATTCAAAATCAATATCCACACCGCGGTAACCTTTCTCTTCCATTAAGTATAACAGATTCTGTATCAGTGTTTCCGCATAAGTCTCATTGTTTACCACCGAACTAATCAGACGGTTATTGAATCTGCCGTCCGGTCCGAAAGGTGTCAGCACCAGAACAGGCGCTGTCCCAAATTCATATGCCGCCGCAATTAACGGCTCATCCGCCAGTAACGGGAGAATCAGATTTCCCTCCGCCGTAAATCCATAGGAAAACACAAACAAACCGGACAAATAAGGAAGCGTCTGCCTGAGCACCCATTCACTGATAAAGGGATAGGCATACCCATTCGCCACAATGCTCCGGGACGGACGGTGTTCCCCTCCTCCAATAAAAAGAGCCTGCCCCACGGCAAGCTCGTACGGATATACTAATTGATTGTCAAAAATAATCTGTGCTGCACTCACATTATAATAGGAGGCTATTAAATCTACATTGTCACCCGGATTCACCACATAGATGTCCATACTTCACCATGTCTTGTGCTCTCCAAACACTCTATGCCGCCCGGTGTGAATCTATTCCTTCCCCTTGCCAATCCACGCTTCATCTATTACAATAAAATCGTTCCTGACAACGCAGGCAAGAAAGAAGGTAGCTTTTATGAAAATCAAAATCTGTGGTCTGACCAGTCCTTCGGAGGCAGAATACCTGAACCGCAATCATGTGGATTTTGCAGGTATGGTGCTTTTTTTCCCAAAAAGTAAGCGCAATATCTCGCCCGAACAGGCAGTCCGGATTATGCAGGCACTGGATAAAAATATCCGCAAAGTGGCAGTGGTTGTTTCCCCATCCGTCTCCGAAATCCGGCAGCTGGAAGCACTCGGTTTTGATTATCTGCAAATACACGGAACGCTGTCCGACGAAATGCTCTCCGCCATTCACACACCCATTCTGAAAGCATTTAACGTGACGGATATGGAACAGTATAATTTCTTCCACCGCTGTCCGCAAATTGCGGGATATGTGTTCGATGCCCAAGAACCCGGCAGCGGAAAAACCTTTGACTGGAGCCTCGTCACACAGATTCCCCGTGACGAAAAATTGCTGTTCCTTGCCGGCGGGCTTCACTGCGATAATGTACAGGAGGCGATTGCCCATGTACACCCCGACGGTGTAGACGTGTCCTCCGGTGTGGAATACACTGACCGTCCCGGCAAGGATCCCGCCTGCATTGATTTATTTATACAGCGTGTCCGCACGGCTCCGTAGGGAGCCAGTCAAGTGCCTTTTTGATATAAGTATCCCAGAAATCCCATTCATGATTTCCCGGCCCGACTTCAAAGACAGCGTCCACTTCCTGTTTTTTCAAAAAATCCGCAAAATCCTGATTGTGCGCAAGCAGTTCGTCCTGCTCACCGCATGCCATATAAATCCGGGGAATTTCCGCACCCGCTTCTTTTAATTTCCGGATTAAATATTTGGGATTTTTATCACTTTCCTGCAAAGCAGTCAAATCTCCAAAACAGTCTTTTACAAAAGAACCCCTTCTGAAAAACATAGGCGCATCCTCGCTGTACTTTGGCATTTCATCAATCAACAATGCCCCCGACAATGATACGATATATCCAAAGGTTTCGTGATATTTCAGACCGTTTCGCATTGCGCCGTAACCGCCCATGGAAAGTCCGCCGATAAAAGTATCCTCCCTTTTTCGGGATAACGGAAAAATCCTTCTGGTAAGCTCCACAAGTTCCTCTCCCACGAATGTTCCATACAGATTGCGGGAATCCCTGTGGTCCACATAAAAGGCATTTTCTCCTGCCGGCATAACCACCGCAAGATTTCTTTCCGTCGCAAATCGCTGAATTCTGGTTCCATTCACCCAGTCCATGTGATTTCCCATAACGCCGTGCAAAAGATACAAGGTCTTAAAACAATTCTCCTGTCCCTTTGCCTGTCCGGGAACATATTGATTCTCCACCGGGAGAATCACATTCACCGGAACTGTGCGCATAAGGGACTGTGAGTACAAATTCATCTGTAAATAAGCCATTGATTAATCCTCCAAAGCCTGTGCCAAATCCGCAATCAAATCCTCTTTATCCTCAATACCGACGCTGATTCGGATTAATTCTGCAGGTACTCCCGCCTCTTTTAACTGCTCGTCCGTCATCTGGCGGTGCGTGCTGGATGCAGGATTCAGACAGCAGGTTCTTGCATCTGCCACATGAGTTTCAATAGCACCCATCTTCAATTTCTTCATAAAGCTGCTTGCCGCATCACGTCCGCCCTTTAATCCGAAGGAAACTACGCCGCAGCTTCCGTTGGGCAAATATTTTTTCGCAAGTTCATGATATTTGTCCCCTTCCAGTCCACAGTAATTGACATATGCCACTGCGGGGTGATTTTGCAAAAACTGTGCCACTGCCAGACCATTTTCACAGTGACGCTGCATTCTCACATGCAGGCTCTCCAGCCCAAGATTCAGAATAAAAGCATTCTGGGGGCTCTGAATGGAACCCAAATCTCTCATCAGCTGGGTCGTACACTTGGTAATAAATGCGCCCTCATTTCCGAATCTCTCCACATAAGTCACTCCATGGTAACTCTCATCCGGAGTACAAAGTCCGGGATATTTATCCGCATGCGCCACCCAGTCAAACTTTCCGCTGTCAACAATAGCTCCGCCGACTCCGGCGCCGTGTCCGTCCATATACTTGGTTGTGGAATGTGTTACGATGTCTGCTCCCCACTCAAAAGGACGGCAGTTCACCGGTGTAGGGAACGTATTGTCCACAATCAGAGGCACACCGTGTGCATGCGCAACCTTTGCAAATTTCTCAATATCCAGAACCGTAAGCGCAGGATTGGCAATGGTCTCACCGAACATAGCCTTGGTATTCTCCTGAAATGCTGCACTGAGTTCCTCCTCTGTTGCATCGGGATGTACAAAGGTTACATCAATTCCCATGCGCTTCATGGTAACGGCTATCAGATTGTAAGTTCCGCCGTAGATACTGCTGGAAGCCACAATATGGTCACCGCATCCGCAAATATTGAAGAGGGCATAGAAATTTGCAGCCTGTCCGCTGCTGGTGAGCATTGCAGCCGTACCGCCCTCCAACTGGGCAATCTTTGCCGCAACCATATCATTGGTAGGGTTCTGCAGTCTGGTATAGAAATATCCTGACGCCTCCAGATCAAAAAGTTTCCCCATATCCTCACTGGTACTGTACTTAAAAGTGGTACTCTGAATAATGGGAATCTGACGCGGCTCACCGTTTCCGGGAGTATAACCTCCCTGTACGCAAATGCTGTTGATTTTCACCTTTGAATCCTCCTTGTGCTTTTTATAAAATAATTTTTATTTTTCTTTGTCAAAATCTGCCATGGGCAGTTTCGATTTTTATTGTACCACGTCTTTTTGAAATTTTCTATATCTCTTTCAGAGGGCTTTCTCTGACACATTATCCCCATCCCCAATAGTTGACTTAATTCCTCAAAAAGGGTATATTTATATCGGTTGCTTTGGCAGCATTTAATATACCACATTTCAACCTGCCCAGTGGGCGAACGGAGGGTGTTATGAAATATGATGTAATTATTGTGGGCGCAGGCCCCGGAGGAATTTTTTCCGCTTATGAATTAATGAAGAAAAAGCCTGAGGTAAAGGTAGCGGTTTTTGAAGCCGGACACAGTCTGGAAAATCGCCACTGCCCTATTGACGGTGAGAAAATCAAGAGTTGTATCGGCTGCAAATCCTGCTCCATCATGAGCGGTTTCGGCGGTGCCGGTGCATTTTCCGATGGAAAATATAATATCACCAATGACTTTGGCGGCACTCTGTACGAGTATGTCGGCAAAAAGGAAGCCATTGATTTGATGAAATATGTCGACAGCATCAATATGGAATATGGCGGCGAGGGAACCAAAATGTATTCCACCGCAGGTACCCATTTCAAGAAATTGTGCCTCCAGAACAAGTTAAATCTGCTGGACGCATCCGTCCGCCATTTGGGTACGGATATTAACTTTATTGTGCTGGAAAATCTTTATGCGGCTTTGAAAGATAAGGTGGACTTTTACTTTGACACACCCGTGACTAAAATTGAGCTTGCAGACGACGGCTATGTAATACATACGGAAAAAGAGTCCTACTCCTGCAAACAGTGTATCATTTCTGTGGGTCGAAGCGGCAGCAAGTGGATGGAAACGGTCTGCAAAGACTTAAACATTCCAACCAAGTCAAACCGTGTGGACATTGGTGTCAGAGTGGAATTGCCGGCGGTTATCTTTTCCCACTTAACGGACGAACTGTATGAAAGCAAAATTGTTTACCGCACGGAAAAGTTTGAGGATAATGTAAGAACCTTCTGCATGAATCCCTACGGTATCGTGGTAAATGAGAATACCAACGGAATTGTCACCGTAAACGGACACAGCTATGAGGATGTGGAAAAGCGTACCGCCAACACCAACTTTGCATTGCTGGTGGCTAAACATTTCTCCGAGCCGTTCAAGGACAGCAACGGATACGGCGAAAGTATCGCAAGACTTTCCAATATGCTCGGCGGCGGTGTCATTGTCCAGAGATTCGGCGATTTGGTAAGAGGACGCAGAAGTAATACAAAACGTATCGAGGAGGGACTGGTACAGCCTACATTGTCCGCCACTCCCGGCGATTTGAGTTTGGTTCTGCCCAAACGTATTTTGGACGGAATCATTGAAATGATTTACGCCTTGGATAAAATTGCTCCGGGAACTGCCAATGATGACACCCTGCTCTACGGTGTGGAAGTAAAATTCTATAATATGGAAGTGGAACTGGACGAAAATCTGGAATGCTGCCATAAAGGACTTTACATTATCGGTGACGGCAGCGGTGTGACCCACTCCCTGTCCCATGCCTCCGCCAGCGGCGTATACGTAGCAAGAAAAATTGCGGAATAATTTAACGATAGGAAAGCGTGCACCGCAAGGCGCACCACGAAAAAAATGGTATGGGGTTTGCCCATACCATTTTTGTGTCTTTTCCACCCTACTGTCCTAAATTTTTCAATTCCCTTGCCAAATCCAAATCTGACTGCTGTACTTTGAGATTGGTGGATATGGGCTGTTCACCGGGTCGTGTAACCGTGATTTCTATAATAGTTCCCTCCGTAATTCCACCTTCCCGCAAAAACACTGCCTTCACAAAAGCCTCAAATTTAGGATGATTTTTCACAAATGTATTTTTTGCGCTCATCAATTTCATCATCATTCCCGGATTTATCATCTTGTGTACTCCTTCCGCTTTCTCACTTGTCCAGCACGCCCAGCCATTTTAAGGCATTCCAAATTCCGTCTTTCGTAACATCCGTGGTAACATAATCCACCATGTCTTTCACCGTCTGCGTGGCGTTTCCCATGGCAATGCTTGTATGCGCACAGGAAAGCATGGGAAGGTCATTGGTGCTGTCACCGATAGCAACCGTGTCCTCCATCGGAATTTTCAGCAAATCCGTAATATAATGAATTGCCGTTGCCTTGGAACACCCCTTGGGAATCACCTCGAAATAGCCGTTTTCCCGGTCAATAAAATCCAGTTGCTCAAACTCTGCCGCAAAGGCGTCCATCCGTTCACGCTCATCCACATAGGCAAAAAACTTATCAAAATGTCCCGGTGCCAGACTAATGTCGCTGGCGGTATATTCCTTCGGAAATCTCTCCAGATACTCTCTGAATGTCCGGGTACGGACATCCTCCAGTTTAGGAACATATACCTCTTCACTGCCCTCCAGTACAGCGTCAATTCCATTCTTTTTCAGTCCATCCATGATTCGGAGGGACAAATCCATCTCAAAAGTCCGGTGCATCAACACCTCGTCATGGTATACTGCCATCGTGCCGCACCCCAGCAGCAATCCGTCAAACTCCACCTGACCGGTAATTTCCTCTCCCACCAGTTTACGTGTTCTGCCGGTATTGATAAAGCAGAGATTCCCATTTTGCCTTGCCAGAGAAATTGCCTTTTTGGTACTCTCTGACATTTCCTGGGAGCCGCCGCCGAACAAAGTTCCGTCTATGTCAAAAAAGATAATCTTCATCTTTTCCTCCGCTTCTATTGCCCTACGCCATATAGCTAAAAACGTCCGACCGGTTCCCCAATCAGACGTTTTTCCATCACTCTCAATTACAAATTCAAATTGCTTACGCAATCTTGGTCTTAGCCAGCTCTGCCAGAGTCTTGAATCCCTCTGCATCATTTACAGCCATCTCAGCCAGCATTTTTCTGTTCATGTCAACGCCTGCAAGTTTCAGACCATACATGAACTTGCTGTAGGACAGACCGTTCAGTCTTGCTGCTGCATTGATACGTGCAATCCAAAGCTGTCTGAACTGACGCTTTCTTTCTTTTCTACCTGCATAAGAGCTGGTTAATGCTCTCATAACAGACTGTTTTGCTACTCTATACTGCTTGCTTCTGGCTCCTCTGTAACCTTTTGCAAGTTTCAATACTCTATTATGTTTCTTCTTGGCATTTAAGCCACCTTTAATTCTTGCCATGTCTCATTCTCCTCCTTGCCTGAATTATAAATAAGGTAAAATCTTCTTCATATTCTTAACGTTCGTTGCATCCGTGATTGCAGGCTTTCTCAGATTACGTTTTCTCTTTGTGGATTTCTTGGTTAAGATATGGCTCTTATACGCTTTTGCTCTCTTTAACTTACCGGTTCCTGTTACTTTAAAGCGCTTAGCTGCTGCTCTGCTTGTCTTCATTTTGGGCATAACTATTTCCTCCTAAATTTTTAATAATCTATTTTAACCAAAACGCTTACCGCTTCTCAGTTAAAAACATGGTCATGCTTCTGCCTTCCACCTTAGGTGCCTTTTCCACTACTGCAATGTCGGACAGCCTCTCAGCAATGTCATCTAAAATATGCTTGCTGTTGTTCATATGCGCCATCTCACGTCCGCGGAAACGAAGTGTAACCTTCACTTTATCTCCCTTGGAAAGGAATTTTCTTGCAGAATTTACTTTCGTGTTCAAATCATTGGTATCAATGTTGGGAGACAGACGAATCTCTTTGATTTCAATGGTTTTCTGCTTTTTCTTTGCTTCTTTCTCTTTTCTAATCTGCTCGTACTTGTACTTGCCGTAGTCAACAATCTTGCAAACAGGGGGCTTCGCAGTGGGAGCAATTTTGACTAAATCCAGTCCAGCCTCCTCAGCCATTTTCAGTGCATCTCTGGATGACATGATACCGAGCTGTTCGCCCTCTTCTCCAATCAAACGTACTTCTTTGTCCCTAATCTGTTCGTTAATCATTAAATCGCTAATGGTCTTGCACCTCCATAAGAAAATCAGCATCCGTGCATTTATTTTATGCACAAAAAAAGTGGACAGCATATCTATCCACCAAAACTTCACCACAAAGGACTTTCTGTAAACACATATCAATCCTTTTGAAAAGATGTTGACACTTACAAGCCCGATTGCCGTAAGGTGAGAGTGGATACTCTGCTTGTTGTCGTGTGTTTCTCACACACTTGATTATATTACCACGACATGTTATGTATTGTCAACAACTTTTTCTTGGTTTTTATAGATTTTTACAGACATTCCGGGATTTCCAAAATCCCTCTTGATTTCCGTACATTTCCGGACAGGAACCATTTCTACCTTTTCCGTTACAGAATCCTTCCAACACAAAAGCCGGACAAATTCCGGCTGCGAAAAATCTCAACCTTCTGCCTGAATACATCTGAATACATTTTGAAACAAACCGTTTTCCGTATGTAAGAGCCTCCGGTTTCACTCCCGAAGACTCCGGCGCACTATTTCCCAGAGAAAGTCGCACATGCGGTTTCTCTGCAGTCGCACGCTCCGCATCCCTTAATATCCACATGGTCAGCCACGCACTTGTAGTTGCTGTTGTAGATACATTTCACTGCTTCACAGTCAATGCTGATGGTCTTGCTGGGATGCGCCAAAGAACTGGTGTAGGCGTCCATCCCGCCATGCTTTTGGGCAAAACTCTCACAGCAGGTGTCATCACAACTGCAGGCATGTTTTCCGCCCACCATAATATCACCCTTGCTGCAAAGACAATCCTTATTGTAGGTACAATTTTCCACTACACATTTTAAATCTGCCATATAAGCCTCCTTCTGCGCTGCTTCCGAACAAGTCTAAGGAGCAGCGCAGACATTAGACCCGGACATTTCCGCCTGTACAGTCCATGGGGATTATGTCCTTTTTAGTCTTTCCGGCTTATTGAAAAAAATTCGCAGAAACAACGGCAAATTTATTCTGTTTTTGATTTTCTTATTTCTCTTCCTGTACTTCTTCCTTGCGGATAGCCTTTGTACGGATTTCCTCCAGAATCTGGTCAAGGAACTGCTGCAGAGGCTTCTGTCCCTCATCTCCGGCGAAACGGCTTCTCACGGATACCAGACCGTTTTCTGCTTCCTGCTGTCCCACAACCAGCATATAAGGAACCTTTGCCAGTCTTGCCTCGCGAATCTTGAAACCAATCTTCTCGGAACGGTTATCTGCGGTCGCATCAATATCGTTCTTCTTCAGCTCTTTCAAAATTTCGTTTGCATATTCCTCATATTTTTCAGAAATCGGAAGCACTCTTACCTGCTCAGGGCACAGCCATGTCGGGAATTTGCCGGCATATTTTTCAATCAGCCATGCCAAGGTACGCTCATAGCAGCCCATTGAGGTTCTGTGAATGATATAAGGACGAACCTTATCACCGCTCTGGTCCACATAGTACATATCAAAATTCTCAGCGATGGCACAGTCAAGCTGAATGGTAATCATGGTGTCTTCCTTGCCGTACACATTCTTAGCCTGAATATCAATCTTCGGACCATAGAAAGCAGCCTCTCCCTCAGCCTCTACATAGGTAACGCCTTTTTCTTTCAATACTTCACGTAACGCGTCCTGAGTCTTGTTCCAGTAATCGTCATCTCCCAAGTATTTGTCCTTATTGTTGGGATCCCACTTGGACAGACGATAAGTAACATCATCCTGCAATCCCAATACAGTCAAAACATAGTATGCCAGATCCAGACAGCCCTTCAACTCTTCCTCTGCCTGGTCGGGACGGATTACCAGATGTGCCTCGGTAATGGTAAACTGGCGCACACGGGTCAGTCCGTGCATTTCTCCGGAATCCTCACTTCTAAACAAAGTAGAAGTCTCACTCATACGGTAAGGCAGGTCACGATAGGATTTCTGGGTATTTTTGTATACATAATACTGGAACGGGCAGGTCATGGGACGAAGTGCAAACACTTCCTTGTCCACTGCCTCATCACCTAACACAAACATGCCGTCCTTATAATGATCCCAGTGTCCGGAAATTTTATACAAATCGCTCTTTGCCATAAGAGGAGTTCTGGTGCGGACATAACCCCACTCCTTATCCTCCAGATCCTCAATCCAGCGCTGCAATTTCATAATCATCTTGGTTCCCTTGGGAGTAAACAAGGGAAGTCCCTGTCCGATAACATCTACGGTGGTAAACAGCTCCATCTCACGTCCTAATTTATTGTGGTCGCGGCGCTTTGCGTCTTCCATGCACTCCAGATGCTCTTTCAGTTCATCCTTGGTCGCATAAGCTGTACCGTAAATTCTCTGCAAGCGCGCCTTGTTGGAATCTCCTCTCCAGTAAGCCATGGAGGAAGAGGTCAGTTTAAATGCCTTCACTCCCTTGGTGCTCATCAGGTGAGGCCCTGCGCACAAGTCCACGAAATCACCCTGACGATAGAAAGAAATTTCTTCTCCCTCCGGCAAATCCTCAATCAACTCTACCTTGAAAGGCTCCCCTTTCTCCTCCATAAATTTGATTGCCTCTGCTCTGGGCAGGGTGAAGCGCTCGATTTTAACGCCTTCTTTAATAATCTTCTTCATCTCTGCTTCCAGATTGTCAAGGTCTTCTCTGGAAAAAGGAGCATGGTCGAAATCATAGTAGAAGCCTTCCTCAATGCTGGGTCCGATGGTCAGCTTCGCATCCGGGAACAAATGCTTCACAGCTTCGGCAAGTACATGGGATGCCGTGTGACGGATAGTGGAAAGACCTTCTTTATCCTTTGCCGTGCAAATGCTCAGTTCACAGTCCTTGTCAAGCTCGGTGCGCAAGTCAACTACTTCCCCGTCCACAATGGCACAGCAGGCTGCTCTCGCAAGACCCTCACTGATGTCCATTGCAATATCGTACACGCTTTTCTTTTCTGCATACTCTTTTACAGAACCGTCTTTCAATGTAATTTTCATAATCTATTCTCCTATCCCGCATATTGCGTTTTACTTTTTATTTTGCTTTTTTCTTGGCTTCGTCCGCAGATACCGCCTTGTCGTCTTCTTCCGCGGCATCGGGAAATTCAAACCCGCAGTTGGTATTATTGCCGTTATTGCTGCCGATGGTAACTCCATGGGTTAACGGTGCACGAAGCAGTCCGTAAACAATACCGCTTAACAGGCAGATGGCTCCAATCATCCAGAACCAGACCTTCGGCATGGTTACATCACCGTCAAAGCACTGGTGTGCAAGTTTTTCCAGTTTCTTCCATACTATCATTCCCATACTTTCCTCCATTCCGAAGCGCCTGCGCCGGGGTACTTCCCATGAAATCCGCGGCGCCTCCTCACGTTTTCATTCATGTCTGCCATAAAAACAGACACGAAAAAAGTCCCCTGCAATATCTCCTATTGCAAGGGACGTAAGTTACGCGGTTCCACCCTTTTTGCAGATTGTACCTGACATACAAAAATCTGCCACCTTCATTTGCTCATAACGGAAGCTGCCGGGCTGTATTAAAGCCACTCAGAGATGGTCTTCGTCTGTTTCCGGCAAAACCGCTTTCAGCACCCTGTCCGGGGCGGTTCTCTCTGCTGCTTTCTACATTCTACTGTTCTCTTCTTCGTTTTCACATATCTCAATTATGGAATAATCATATTACTTTTTTTTGCGGATGTAAAGAGGATTTTTTAATTTTTGCCCATCTCTCCGGCAATATAGTTTTCCACTTCCGTGCGGGGCATATTTAAGGATACTGCCAGTTCTCCGTACAGATTGTCCTCTGCAATGCGGAAATATTTTGCGTCCACGGCAGTCACCTTTCGTCCCGCCTCCAACCGCTTCTGTTTGCGAAGATATATGGTTTTGATAATCCGTACCCATTCTTCACAGCAGTTGGCTTTCATGCAGCCTTTATACTCCTGCTCTAACATTTTGTCGTTTGTTATGGTAATCAGCGGAATCCGGGGAATTCCCTCTATCAGCTTCTGTGCCTCTTCCTTCGTCAGCACCCTGCGCATGGACTCCTTTGCCGCATCCACCGGCACATATACCGTGCTGCCCTGCATGTAAAGAGGTTTCAGGATATAATATTCCCTCTCCCTGTCCACACCGGAAATATCAAGCGTGGTTATATTCTCCACCGAGCAAACACCTTTACTGCCGGCTACGACAAACTCACCTTTCTCAAACACACCCATCATCCTTTCTCACATTTTCAAGATTTCCAAGGTTTTCCTTTACCGTAATTATACCCTTATTTTATCAAATCAAACCCGAAAATGTCAGAGAAAAAACGGGTGAAAAAATATTTTTGTGAATTATGTGCAGTCAGGCGCCGCTATGTTTTGTCTACTTTCACCAATGCTTTCTGCTTCCATTTTCCCTTTGTATACCGGATAACACACACCACGGCGGTCGTTGCCCAAGTTGCCCCCGTGGTCACCCAGATACCCCAGTAGCCCAGCGCCGGAATCCGGGTAAGCACCTGTGAATACAGAATACGGCACGCCACCTCCGTAAATCCGTTCAGCATGGCAAAACCGGTGTCTCCTGCTCCGTTCAAAAGTGCACGCGGCACATATATCATACCGAGTCCGAAATAGAACAGACTGTTAATGCGAAGCGCCTTCACACCGATGGCAATAACCTCCGGCTCTTTTACAAACGCCCCGATAATCTGCTCACCAAACAGATAGCATATAGGAAGAAGCAGAATACTGAAAATCAGCACCATGATAATCGCCTGATGATACCCTTTTTTCACGCGTTCCAGCTTGTTTGCGCCTACGTTCTGTCCGGTATAGGTGGTAATTGCCGCTCCCAAGGAACTGTAGGGCTGCTGAACCACCTGCTCGATTCGTCCGATAATGGTATATGCCGCCACAACCGTTTCGCCAAAGGTATTTACCACTCCCTGCAATACCATACAGGACACCGCAATCATGGAATTTTGCAGAGCAAGCGGAATTCCCAAGACAAAGGAACGCTTAATAATTTCTTTCTGCGGGCGAAGCTGTTCCGCCGTCAGCCGGAAATACGGCACCTTCACATAGGCGTAAATAATACAGGTCACTGCCGCCACTGCCTGCGCGATAATGGTTGCTAACGCCACTCCGAACACACTCCACTCAAACCGAAGCACAAAGAGCAAATCCAGCACCACGTTGATAAGGCTTGCCAGTATCAGAAAATACAGCGGTGTTTTGGAATCTCCCAAGGCTCTTAAGATAGAAGCAACACCATTGTATGCCGCAATGGCGACAATACCGGCGCAGGTCGTTTTCATATATAAAACAGAATCCGCCATGATACTGTCCGGCGTCTGCAAAAGCCGAAGCAGCGCCGGCGAAAAAATAATTCCCAGCACGCTCACCACAATGGCAACTGCCGACAGCACATAAATGGAATTGGCAATGGTCATCCGGATATTTTCTTCATCCTTTGCGCCAAAATACTGCGCCACGATAATTCCGATTCCAATTGCAAGACCGGAGCTTAGGGAAAAGAATAAAAAGTTCATGGAACCGCAGGCGCCCACCGCCGCAAGGGCATTGGCACCCACAAAGTTTCCCACCACAAGGGAATCTACCATATTGTAGAATTGTTGAAACAGATTTCCGATAAGAAGAGGCAGTGCAAACCTCAAAATATGTCCTGCGGGGCTTCCGACAGTCATATCCTGCATATTTTTCGTATTCATAAATAAATATCCCTCCATATCCCATTATACTTCCGGGGATATGGAGGGCTCAATGGATTATCTTGTTTCATCCTGCCGTTCTTTTCTGCCCAGCAAGAAAATCCATGTCGTGATATATAATACGATTCCTAAGACCGAACCAACCGTCAATCCCGTGCCGGCTGCCGCCTCAAATTTTATTTTCAGTGCACCGCCCACCAGACTAACTGCAAGAAATCCTTCCGCCGCACCGATTATCGCATTTGCAATCGGCAGAAACCATGCAACTCTTTCAATACCTTTTTTCACACTACTCATACCGATTCTCCTTTTGTAGCCGCTCAAAATTTTTGTCAAAACTTCTCAAAACTTTTGACAAAACTTTTCGGGAAATATTTCCGGTATTTATAAGCACGAAACGGAGGGAAAAACCCTCCGCTTTTTTTGACAATAATTTTGTGAATAACGCCTACTTTTCAGAAGCGGCTTCATCCTCATCTTCACACTTGGCAAGTTCCTCTTCCAAGGCTCCAATCTCATCACGGATGACCTGTCTCTGTTTGTGGAGTTCCTGAAGGTCATAAGGTGACTCCATCCCAAGGGTAGAATACTCAATACACTTGGCAATCTTCCAGTCCCCAATATCAGACTCCTGACATGAGAGCTTGGTCTTCAGGTCTCTTATTTTCTGTTCTATCTCATTTTTGCTCATTGTTGTTTTGCTCATCTCTGTGTCCTCCTCCAATAAATGGATGGATAAAAAGCTCATCAAAGAGCTTATCCATACTCTTAACTACATTGTATGAGTCATAGTGGCTCACACCGCCCTTCCATGAGGCATAGGCACATCTCACATCATCAAAGGACATCTCCCCGGCATCCATGAGCTTCCGGAACTTCTTCAGCTTTCTCCGCATCCTTGTGACGGAGTCCTTGCTGATACGTTCCTGTACCTTTCCTGTCTCTGTTAGGTTATATTTGATTTTAAGGAATGTGAAGCCATGTGACAGCTTTACTATCTGTGTTTTCTTTGGATTGATAAAGAGTCCAAGCTCATCACATATCCCTTGTATGTCATTCAGGAGCCCCTTCAGGTACTCCTTGTCTTCATGGATGATGTAGATGTCATCCATGTACCGCCCATAGTATTTCATGCCTTTTACAATCTTGCAGTAGTTGTCTATCCTTGTGGGATAGTATACTCCGGATATTTGAGATATTTGGCTTCCAATACCCACGGACTTTCTCATGTACTTTTCGCCTGTCAGCTTTGCCTTATCAATTTGAGCATGTTCCAAGGCGTTATACAGCGTTTTCATACAGTTAGCATATTCTTCATCAGTCATGTAGGAAACATCCACCCTGAAGGTATCTATGAGCTTCTCAATAAAGCTCATTGTCTCCTTATCACCAATCTTTTTCCGCATTTCCTTTATCAGACCATCATGGACTATATTGTCAAAGAATTTGCTAAAATCAATCAGTAATACATACCCTTCATTGCTCTTGTGTTTCCTGTAGAACTTGTGAAGATGTGTGCTCAACCGTTTCCTTGCAAAATGGATACCCTTGCCCTCCATGGAAGCACCATTGTCATAGGTCAGGTACTTGGAGAGCTCCGGGACAAGCACATTGTCACAGACTGACCTCTGTACCACACGGTCAGAGATGTGCATTGACTTAATATGCCTTGTTTTTCCCCTCTCATGCAGCTTGAACTCATAGAAGTCCTTCTGCTCATAGGTTCCATCCTTCATCTCCTTTTGAGTTTGGTTGATATTCCTCAAAAGGTTCATTTCATACCGCTGTACTGACTCTTTCCACGCTGTTCCCTTCTTTGACTTGTTAAAGGCATCAAGTAGGGAGTTGGCATCATATACAGACTCCATATCATTCATAGAGCTTCACCTCGTTTCTAGCACCAACTGACGTATCAGGGTGCATCAAGATGTTCCCCCATCCTCCCTCTATCAGAAGATGGGCTTCTTTACCTTTCGGAAGGACAAGCTTTCCTTTCCTGTATCGTATATCGGCACATAGCCTACACTTAGTATACATACACGAAATCGGGCGGACTCCACCATCCCCGGCGGCGTTGTTATTATTACTATTACCATTATTGTTACAATTAGCAAACGCCGCCGCCGACACCACAGCACTCAACGGTGGAAAAGTCTCTTGATACAAAGCTTGCCCCGGATAATTATACTTGTTTTTCAGCCTTTTGGGAAGCACCTTCTTTCTGTGCTTTGGCTGCTTCATTCTCCCTGATTTTCTTCAGGATTTTGTTGTCACTCTTTCTCCATCCCTTCAGGAGGGCTATCTCCTTCTCAATCATTTCCACATATCGGATATACTTCTGTGCATCCACCGGGATGATGGATATAATGTATTGCATCTCCTGAAGGAGCTGCTCACAGTTTCCTATGGCATGATTTTGGAAGTTTCTCCGGTCATAGAACTCACTCTCACATACTGGATATATCGTATTTGCCTGTGTGATGTTCATTATCATGTTGTGGAGGATATTCATTATGTTATTCCTCATCTTGTCTATGAGCCATGCCGGATATTCCTCTATTATCGTGGCTTTCATTTCATACTTCTCCACTATTTCCCGAAACTTCTGCTCATCCTCCGGCTCCATTCCCGGCACCCCATACAATGACTTGACACTCCTCACCTTGTCCTTGATGCCAAAGTCCCGGAGGAGCAGCATTGTGATTTCTCTCCGGAGCATTATGGCATTATGATAGAACTCCAAACTGGATACACTTCTTTTGTTCTTCAGAACGCTCAACCTATTTCCTCCTTCCGGTCATCTGCCCCCATACAGGGGGCAGATTAAAGATTAACCGATACAGAAATACGGGCGGACCCCACCATCCCCGGCGGCGCCGGCATTACTACTACCACCACCATTAAGGCTACAATAAGCAAACGCCGCCGCCGACACCACACCACTCAACCAATACCACCATCTACTTCCGTTATGTCCAAGTCCTGCTACCTTCAGGTTAGGAGCTAACCGGAACAACGGGAACTGAATATTATCACATCCTGTATCATAGAATGATGAACTAAGCACTGTGGAACCATATACCTGTATCTCACTCATAAGTTTAACTAAGCAATCCTTCCACTCCCAGTTGCTTGCATATCCTGTGATGCCTGCTCCTGCGTTTGAATTGCCTGTTGTAGATACTGCTGTTGTCAGCAATTCTCTGTGACTAAGTATATGATTATTTAATGCTGTTTGCAAGGCTGCTGCATATACAGGAAGAACCGTTTTATACATCTTAGAGCCTACATACCCACCTGTTGTCACATTTGTATCATTCATAACTGATTTTGTCTTGAAGCAGTCCTTCGGTACAATCACAGCATGATGTTTTGTGAAGGCTGTATCTCCATTATTCCAAAATACATCAAAGCCTGCCAAGATACATCTGACTGTCTCGGCACCACCCAAGTCTGTAGTGATGCTTATGTCAAAATAATCACCCACATACAAGTCCTTAAAGGTTCCTGCACTGATACGCTGACATATTTCATCCACCGTATACACATTTGTCAGGTTCTTCCCTCTGTAGATGGAATTATGAGCTGCTGCACTGTCAGAAAAGACATTGATGAACTGCTCATTGAGGTATTTGTCATTGTCAAGGAGCTGCTGATGTCTCACATTCCACTCATCATAGTGTGCCGGAGTTGTCCTCTCCATTGCTGTCATCTCAAGGACAAGTTTCGGATGCTCTGCTGCTGTTATATTTGCCATTTTCTTCTTCCTCCTTAATAGTTGTCTTCAATGGTGAATGTCACCTCTGTCTCATCCTTACCTTTTGCAAGGAAATTAGAGAACGCCACCACATCTCCATCCTCATCAATGAGTGCCATCTCACTGATGAATGTACCAACAAGCTCATCTTCCTCAAGCTTGATGGTATACTCATAGGATGTATCTGAAGTCTTGGTTGATGAAGTATAAGGCTTTCTGACCACCTCTTTCTTCAATGCTACATTCTCCGCAAGTGGTACTATCACGGTACCATCTCCATTGACACCGCCGGAACCAAGTGCAATGTGTGTTATCTTTGCAACCGTTCCGGTTGTATGGCTTGCTTCAGCCATCTTTTTTCTTCTGATTTTGGTTATCACGCTTTTTGTTGCCATTCTACAATACCTCCGTTTTTTGCCAAGCATCTATTATCTTGGAACCATCAAGGCTCCATGTTCCATCAAGGAAGATGAGGTTGTGCTCTTCATGCCATATCACCCTGAACTCCCTTGTATGTTCTACACCAAAGCTGTATGCCTGCTTGGTGGTGTATTCTGTCCTCTGTGCATCCATGAGCCGGGAGCCTGTCAGCTTCCAAAGCCCGTTGAGCTTCAGATAATCAAAATAGTCAATGACCATCCGGTACTGCTCCAATGTCTTCCTGATACTGTATGCCTCCTCACAAGGCTGCATCCTGTACCGCTGCTTCATTAGCAGCTTCTCTTCATGCTGATGGCGGAATGTTGTGCTCCATCTCATTTCTCTTGGAGACATCTGTGCATCCACCACATAACTTCCATCTGTTGTCCATGAGCCATCTGTCTTCAGGTATTCAAAATAGTACATCCTGAAGCTGTATGCCGCCTTCAGGATGGCACTCTCTACCATCCGGCAGGCATAATTGTATGCCATAACTGCAAGCCCGGCTTCATGGAGCTCATAAAGGCTCTCATATCGGTATCCTATCCGGGTACCAACGGGAGTCATCTCTGCATCAAGCATATAGCTCCCATCCAGTTTCCACATTCCATCAAGCTTCCTGTAGTCATAATAGAATAGATGCTTCTTATACAGTACCTCAAGGAAGTTTCCTGTGTGTGGCTGCCTGATGCTCAAGTTATACTTGAAGAAGTAGTTGTCCTTTGCACCCACCTCTTTCCACTTCCTGACGGTCTTCCGCATAATGTCAAAACTGATAGGATGCTCCTCATCCGCATCCATCACAATTACTATGTAGAACTCCGCCCATCTGTTTTCAATGGTATCAGACTCCAATGTCCGGCTCCCATCAAGGAGCCAACTTCCATCAAGTGTGAAATGGGAAAAGCCTGTCAGGTCATTTGCTCTCACAAGAACCGGGGAAGTATATCCAAGAGTCCTCACCGCAAGCAGCACTCCCTCATTGGTACCTCCAAGCTTGCATATCTCCTCATACATGGCTATCCTTGAGCGGAAGTTCTCTGGATGTTCTCCTTCATACCGGGTGAGCCTTCTATCAGCTCCATGTACCGGGAGCATTTCATGGCTGCATGTAGCAACCATTCCCTCATCCCTTGCCCGGAGTATGTCTTCCTTTGCTTCATCAAACCTCTTGCCGAACACCCGGCAAAGGATGTACCACTTATTCAGTGCTTTCTTCAGCTTCTTCAGAGGAGTAGTGAGCAGATACCACATGTATTCAATAAAGTTCTCTATCATGGCGGCATCACTCCTTCCCCCTTGCACTCTGTACTACGTTCCGGACAGTCACATTGATGTCTCCTGCCATGATGACCTTGTCCTGTTCAAGAACCATGTCATCAGACGGTTGCAAGATGTCTGTCTTCCTGTAGTTATCAATCTTTGTACTAAGCACTTGGATGATGCTGTCCCTGTATAGGGTATTCATTTCTCCCCTTGTCAGAGCCATCATGTCCTCAATGAGTTTTGTTGCCTGTGCATCCACTCCATCCGTTGCCGCATCTTCAGCAAGGTATATCACAAGCTCAAAGTCCTGTCTCACTACTTCACTGGACTTCACAAGATAGTCCTCATAGTTTCCCTTCAGCGGCTCAATGGCTTCACCCACCTTTCTTATCAGCTCCGGAGAAGCTTCTCCTGCTGCACCTGTGACAATCACATCCACTGTGCCCTGACCTCTTGGATGCTGTGCATCAATCCGGGCATCCAGTACACCGGGTACAGCCTTTGCAGCGTTCCGGAGCTTCTCTTCTATGGTTCGTGTTGCAAGCTCCGCCCATGAGCTCATACATCTGTCACGGAGGTCTTCAAGGTCTTCCTCTTCAGCTCCTTCCTCAAAGAGCCAGTCATCCTCATTTGTCACATAGTCCACACCATCAAGGTGTATCATGGATATGGTTATTCTTCCCGGTGCTATATTGTAATAGGTTCCGGTAGCTTCAGCCTCCACAAGCACTCTTCCTACAGGTTCCCCGGCATCAATGACCGTATTCTCACAGCAATAGAACTTCAGCTCATTGCCTCCGGCATCCGGTTCTGTTTTGAAACAATGTCCTTTTGTTACCTGAAGAGCATTGTTGTATTCACTCCTGTATATGCTCACATAACCTCTTGCTGCCTTTGCCTCCTTCTGCTGTTTGGAATAGTCGGCAGCCTTAATCTTCAGCCAGTCTCCTTCAGCATGTTTGATGAAGCATCCATTCACGATAGTACGGGCAAGCTCTTTCAGCTCTATGTATATGGTCACAAGCATCCGGCAAAGGTGATAGAAGATGCCGCCCTTTTTGAAGTTCGTTATAGGAAAGCCTTCACCCTCAAGCTCTCCCTGTACCTTTTCCATCTCCTCATCTTCATCCGGGAGAGGGATAATCTTCTCCATAATGCTCTCATCTATCATTCCACAATCACCTCCACGCCATTGCTCTCAATGTCAATGTTATATTCACTATTGCTATCTGTCCTCCGGAAGGCTATCCTGATATGGTATATATGACCGTCAAAGTTCACCGTTGTCTGTATGCTTCCGGCATCAATATAGTCCCTTTTGGACATCTTGGAACGGATACGCTGCTGTATTTCCATCTGTGTGAAGTCATCATACTCTCCCTGCATAAAGTCAAGCAGGCTCCACCCATAGCTTGCATCCCCTTCCTCATCCTCATAGAAGAGCTCACCCTCTTCTGTCATTGCCTCATTCTTAATATCCTGAAGCCAACATTCATCATCCGATACAAGGGCTGTGTCCCCGTTCCCGTCTGATACAGGCTGACCATCTTCATCAAGCATGATGTCTACATCATTTGCACCTGTTATCTGCATCAGAAGCACCTCCCTATGATATAAGGCTTGCACTCACCATACATGAGCACGATTGCCACAATCTCATTCTTCAGGACAGGTATGTCAGTTTTCACCTTCGGTACCTCCGGGAAGCGGATGTCAGGCTGCTTGTTTTTGTCAAGTATTTTGAGAGTTGCTTCATACAGCTCTCCGTTCTGTCTCACAGATACCACCTTTGCATATAAGCCGGGCGGATACTGCATGTGTGGATAGTTCTCTTTTATCTGATTTTGAAGCTCCTGCTCCACAAACATCTTCATCATGTCAGACATCCTTCTCACCTCCTGCAAAATAGATATACATGTGTACCGCTCCGGTATCATCACTTCTCACTATTGTCTTCTCTACTGTTACAATTCCGCTGTATTTGCTGTGCTGCACCTCAACTTCTTGGCTGTGGTGTATCCAAGGGATGGCTATTGTCTCCGCCTCCCAAAGGTCTCCGTACTTATTCAGGGACAGGATGGTCTCTCCCTCCTCAAGTACATATATCTCTTTCTGTTCTTCCTTGGTTCCCCAATAGAATACCTTTTTCTGAAAGAAGAACGGGTTCTTGATGCCCCATGAGCTGTTGACCTCTGCTATGGTATTGATACCGCTCTTTCTGTCAATGACAAAAAGGTCTTTCTTCCCATAATGTTCATCAGACAGCACATAGTCCTCAATCCCTGCACATGCCAATACATACCGGATGACATCCTGCGGCTCACAGTCTACAAAGGATGCCTTGATGGTCACTCTGTCAAGCTTCATCATGTCATCTTTTATCATTATTTCCTTCCAGTAGTCCGTGTCACCGCATCTGACATATCCATCAATCAGGCTGTCAAAGTCATCCTCATATCCAAGCTCAACGCTTGCTTCATCCATATCTTTGAACTTCAGGACTCCCTGAAGCTGTGGTGATAATTCCACCCGGCACCAGTCCATGTGAGACTCTTTGCTTGAGAAACACTCAACCTCTATACCATCCGTCACCTCATAGTCTCCTACTGTCACCCGGAACTCCGGGGATATTAGCTTCTTGTATCCCAAGCTTCTCACCTCCTGCTATTTCACAGCCGCCCTTGCTGCCTTCTTACCTCTGCTTGTGTTCCGGCTGTCCTTTGCCGGGCTTTTGCTTTTTGATTTCTTACTCTTTGACTTCTTTGTGCTCTTTTTAGTAGTCTTTTTCTTTGTGGTCTTCTTTTTCACCTTTATCCCGGCTATATCAGGAGCCCACAGTTCCAATGAAGCTATGGAAGATTGTCATACCAAAGCTCTTATACAGTTCAGCAACTTCATCTTTGCCGGATGTGTTCCGGATAGATGGATGCCACATGTAGACTTCTTCAATCACTTTGTACTGCTCATCCGTGACAGTTCTTTCAATTCTTTCCTCAAATTCCTGCTTCTGCATCCTGCACCTCCTTCATTCCTTCATAGTTCCATTTTCTGATACCCTGAACCGGGTGACTTTCTTTGTGCCGGAGAACTCCGACTATTGAGATTTACTAAGTTTTTTGATATGATTTATCTTGGATTAGTGGGTTACAAGTAACCCTTGCAAGGTTTATTATATCTTCCTATTTGCAGAATGTCAACACTTTTTCTGCTTTCAGGAAGAATATATATTCCAATTTGCAGAAAGAGAGGTCATCATGGAATTAGATATGATGGGAATTGGTGAACGTATTAAAACAAGAAGAAAAGAATTGAAACTCTCTCAAACAGACATATATGAGAGATGTGACATCACTTCAGGAGCATTGAGCAAAATCGAAAACGGAAAAACTACGCCTTCCGTTATTGCATTTTATAAGCTTTCACAAGTGTTAGAGTGTGATATGAATTGGTTGGCAACCGGAATATCTTCCAATATGCAGAAGTCCAATATCTGCAAATTGGAAGAGGAGCTGTTGAATGGTTTCCGGGAGCTTCCTGAAGATGACAAAGAGGAACTCATGGGCTTATTGCAACTAAAGCTCCGGAAGGTGAAAAAAGAAAGAGATGTGACTGCAAAATCATCCGGATTGATGGGTACAGAAAATGGTGACATGGTTGGCTGATTTTTTTATGCTTTTTTGGGTTACTTGTAACCCTTTTATTGTCACTTTGCTTTTTAGGGAAGCAATTCCCGAAAAAGTTCATTTTTCCTTGAAAATAAGCCAAAGTGACAACTTTATTTGCAAGGTTCCAATTTGTCACTTTGATTGCATCCAGTCCCGGCTCTCCTGTTCCGTGTACTGATTGCATTGAGTAACGCCTTTTTTTCAAAGCGTTACTTTCAAAAAAACCTTATTTTATGGGACTTTACGAAACAAACACGCACATTGACAACACTTAATCAGTAACGCAATAACGCCACGTTATAACGCTTGACCTATTTTCAGAAGAGGATGCCTGATGTATAATGTCCTTACAACCTAACTTTGAGGTGTTGTGGATAGAACAAGTGCTCAAAAACCAAGTAAAACCAATGCTTCCAAGCACTCTATCCACTTCCCTCCCTTCCAAGGGCACAAAAAAAGCATCCGAAACAGCTTATTCTCAAATTCGCTGTCAAAGATGCTTCATTTTTTCTCTATGAAATTCGCCACAAACCTTGATTTCACGGGGTTTCCCGTCATTTCCCACCTCTTCACGGATGGTCTCACGTTAGAATGTCCTTTTTGTCAGATATTCTGTTAAGTTACACCTTTGTCCATTTCTAATATGTATACTCTGTATTTACGATTTTATATTAGAAAATTTTCGAAGGAACCACTATCATGTTCATGTGAAATCTTTGTAAAATTTATGTCAATTTTTTACTGTACCGCATTACCGGAGGTAGTGTAAATTTTGAAAGTCTCCCAGCCGTCTGCCGAGTCTCTGTCCGCATATAAGACACTGCTTTTGTCCCTGTCTGCGCAGACATATTTTCCGGTAGTCATTGCCTTGAGGGCAAAATTTCCGGCAGATAATCTCTCCAGATAAAATTTCTCCCATGTGCCAATCGCAGAGCTTCTCGCCACAAGCTGGTTCTGTTCATCCATCACCGCGCACACATATTTTCCGTTGACAGAAGATTTCAAAGAAACCGTACCGTCCGAATTGTTGACAAGGGTAAAGGTTTCCCATGCGCCGCCGTATGAATCCCGGTTCGCCACCAGCGAATCGTTGCCGTAATTTTCTGCACAGACAATCTTTGCCTGACTGTCCGAAAGATAATACTCTCCGTCAGAGACAATGGTACTGTTTCCCTGCGAACCGCCGTCCGCCGGGGTCATCTGTTTTCCGCTCACATCATAGATATAGAAACTTTCCCAGCCACTGACTGAATCTCTGTCCGCATACAGAACATTTCCGTTGTCCTCATTCACGCATACAAACTTATCATTCGCCAGCGCTTTCAAAGCGTACTGTGTATCGCTCACCTTAATCAGTGAAAATTTCTCCCACGTGCCGATGGCGGAACTTCTTGCCAAAAGCTGTTTGTTTTCGTCTATAACCGCACAGACATATTTTCCATTGGCACCGGATTTGAAAGAAATACTTCCGTCACTGTTATTTACAACAGTCAGAGTCTCCCATGCACCGCCATAGGTGTCTTTGTTGGCGACTAACGAATCATTGCCGTAATTGTCCGCACATACTACCTTGCCGCTGTTTACTCCTTTCAGGTAATACTCGCCGTCCGCTATGGCTGCTGTTCCCTGACCCTGTCCTCCGGTTCCGGCAGAGGTGGTATTTCCCGAAAAATAGCCCTTGATTGCATTGATAAGGTTTGCATTGGGGCTGGACTGCCCTACCTGAGACCACTTACTGTAAATGGTGTCATAAGAATCCGTCGCCACATTTGCCTTGGATACATTTTGATTGTATAATCCCCAGTTATTGTTCGTGCCGGTCACTTTATATGTCCACGTTGTCCAGTTCAGCCCGTTGGCGTTTAACAGGCTGACGCCCTGTTTCCACGCCTCGATATTGTTAAAATAACTGAACTCGCCCAGATAACTCGGAACGTTGTAATTTGCTGAGTGAATACCGTCTATTTTCTTCTGCATATTGGCAATCTGCTGTCCGTTGGCATTGTCATAATCATCATAAAGATAATTATGATACTCGTACATTATGTTTTCCCAGCCGTAATTTGCCGGATTCGGCAAATCGGTGGCATCCCATGTTGCCTCCATGATAATCACATGATCCGGGTCCGCAGAGCGGATGACATCATAGGCTATGTCATAAATGCTCCAGAGTGTATCGTGGAGCTGTTTCTCGGAGTAGCTGGAATTGTACCGATATGTACAATACGGCTCATTTAACAAATCATATCCCGCAACTGTGGGATTGCCCGCATAACGCTGCGCAATCTTATACCAGATATCGTAGTACAGCTGCTGGTTATTGTAGGCGTTGCTTCCGAAGAAAAATTCGGACGCTCCCTCCTTATTGTCGCCGCCGTCCACGCCGGAATGGTCACTGCCGTTCTGGGAACCCGGCGCACCGTGGAAATCTAAAATGACATACATTCCGCGCTTTCCCGCCTGCTCAAGAAACCAGTCTATCCGGTCAAAACAGCCGTCAATATAATTTCCGTTAAAATCCACAAAGTTCAGATACCAGAATGGGAGACGGATGCAGTTAATTCCCATGTTTTTGCAGTTATCAAAATCCGCCTCCGTCCAGTAATTGTCCTGATACGCTTTAATCAGGTTACGCATATTCTGCTCGCCAAACCGTGCCGTCAACGTCTCGTAAATATCCTTCTCACAGGTTACAATGCGTCCGGAATTATTGTACTCCGTCGGTGTCATCCAAAATTCCTGCACCAGATACCCACCGGCATTCGTTCCTCTCAGATAAACGGTATCTCCGGTGCCGTAATTGTTTTTCAGCACCTTACCGTTTGCCTTCAAAAAATCTGAATTTGAAATTGCAGCTTTCGCCTCTATCGTTGTTCCCGGAAGCGGCGACAACATCAATCCCGCTGCCATTGCTATCGTAGAAATCACAGAAATCACCCTTTTCCATAAGCCTTTGCTTTTCATGATACCCTCCTGTTTCAAATGGTTTTCCCTTCAACTACATTATTTTATAAAAACGTTTTTACATTTTATGTTTAACATATTGCACATATTTTTTCAATAGGTCATTTTATTTTTGTGGAAAAACACGGTATTTGAATAATATTGATTCCTTATAGAAGAGTTTTTTATAGAAAAGCACCAAAAGAAATTTTTATCCAGAAAATTAGAGCCAGCCTTTTCGACTGACTCTAATTTACTCCAAACAAATTATACTTTATTTGGATAATTCTCTAACTGATGAAAAATACCAACTACATTTACAGCATCTGCTCTCACATCAAAAATAATAATATAATTCATCTGTGGCACAACTGCTTCTCGATACCCCTTCTTGGCCAGATATGTATCTCTACACTCCGGGAACTGCAAAGGGTTGACCTCCAGCCTGTCATAAACAGCATCAATACTATCCAGCAAATGTTTTGCTGCCTGTTCATTCTTTAAGCGATAAATCAAATGATACACAAGATTGTCAAGCAATTCTCCAGCATGTTCTGTAACATTTAATTTATAAGCCATACTTTGCCCTCGTTTCCCTCAGCGCGGTTCTGGCATCCTTTACCTTTCCTGCCTCTATCTGCTTTTCAGAGATTTCAATGTCTTTGTACATAGCGATCTGTCTCATGGTTGACTCATAAACTTCCATGCTCATAATAACCATATCGCCATAGCCGTTTTTAGTAACATAAATTGGCTCGTCTGTCTTATGGCACATATCTGAAATCTCCGAGGTATTCTTCAAGTCTTTAATTGGAATGATTTGTGGCATAATCTACACCTCCCTATCCATGGTCTAATTATACCATAATTATGTCCTTTTTCAACTTTTTAATTCATCTTCGCCAGCTTCGCTGCCTGGTCGGCTGCGATACAAGCGTCAATAATTTCCTCAATATCTCCGTTCATAACCTTGTCCAGTTTATAAATAGTCAGTCCGATACGATGGTCCGTAACGCGTCCCTGCGGGAAATTGTAGGTACGGATTTTCTCGGAACGGTCACCTGTACCAATCTGGCTTCTTCGCATCTCCGCTTCTGCATCATGTCTCTGCTGCTGCTCAATATCATACAACTTGGACTTCAACAGGGCAAATGCCTTTGCCTTGTTCTGAATCTGGGACTTTTCTGTCTGGCTGTACACCACGATACCGGAGGGATAGTGGGTCAGACGCACGGCAGAGTCCGTAGTATTGACGCACTGTCCACCGTTTCCGGATGCACGCATAACATCAATACGAATATCCTTGTCCTCGATTACAATATCAATATCATCATCCACCTCCGGCATAACCGCCACGCTGATGGTGGAAGTGTGGATTCGTCCGCCGCTTTCCGTTTCCGGCACACGCTGCACACGGTGCACGCCGCTCTCATACTTCATCTTGGAGTATGCTCCCTGACCGCTTATGGTAAACTGTACCTCTTTCATGCCGCCGATTCCGATTTCGTCCACATTCAGAAGTTCCACCTTCCAACGCTGTTTTTCGGCATAATGAACATACATACGGTAAATCTCTGCCGCAAACAAAGCTGCCTCGTCTCCGCCGGCACCGGCACGGATTTCCACGATAACGTTCTTGTCATCATTGGGGTCCTTCGGAAGAAGCAGAATCTTCATCTCCTGCTCCAATTCCTCCACGCGCTTTTTACTGTCGGAAAGCGTCTCCTTAATCATTTCACGCATTTCCTCATCATTCTCCTCCTCCAGCATGGAAAGGGAATCATCAATATCCTTCTTGCACTTTTTATACTCGGTATATGCCTCCACGATAGGCGCAAGGTCGCTCTGCTCCTTCATCAGCTTCCGGAAACGCTCCTGATTGTTGGCCACCGTCGGCTCGTGAAGCTCATTCATAATCTCCTCGTAATGATTCAACAAATCTTCTAACTTATCAAACATAACTGCCTCTCATTCCTGCTTTAACTAACTTATCCTAAAAGGATTCCGTGCACAACCCTGTCAAGTCCCGCATAATCCTTTACTACCGTCACTTCCGCAAAACCGGCATTTTGCATTAATGTGCTCACCGCTTCCGCCTGGTCATATCCTATTTCAAAATAAAGTCTGCCGCCACCCACAAGGTAATTCCGGCTTTCCTCTACGATTTTCTTGTAAAAATACAGTCCGTCCTCTGTTCCGTCCAGTGCCAGCCGCGGCTCATGCTCCCGCACCTCCGGCATCAACTCCTCGATCACAGGACTTGGAATGTATGGCGGATTAGACACGATATACTCATATTTTCCGGTCACATTTTCAAACAAATTGCTTTGTAGAAAAGTGATATTTCCATCCGGACAGATTCTTTCCGCATTTTTCTTTGCGACCTGCAAAGCCTCCCCGGAAATATCCACGCCGACACCCTGACAATCATTGGAATAATGCAAAATGCTCAAAAGAATACACCCGCTGCCGGTGCACATATCCAGAAAACGCATCCCGTCGTGGGGCTCCCTGAGCACCTCTTCCACCAGTATTTCCGTATCCTGCCTCGGAATCAGCACCTTATCGTTTACCTGAAAAGTAAGTCCCATAAAATCCTGCTCTCCGGTCAGGTACTGCAAGGGGATATGTTTTGCACGCTTTTGTATCAGTGCGCGGTAACTCTCCGCCTGCTCCTCCGTCACCGGCTTGTCGCCGTGCACAAGCAAATCATTCCGGATTGTGTGACACACATATTCCAAAAGGAGTCTTGCGTCCAGCGCTGCCTCACCTATGGCTGCGTCCGCCAAGGAATTTCTGCCTTCCTCATAAATTTCCCGATACGTCATAAGTCATCATCCACATTGGGCTTATTGTTGTCGTCCATCCAGCTTTCGTCCACTTCATAGCCGAAATTGTCCTGCAAATACTTTTTCCAGTCAAAAACCGCCTCTACCGCCGCAATGGCAACCTCCGCCATGCTTTCGTCCGGCTCCTTGGTTGTCATCCGCTGAATCCACATTCCGGGTGCGGACAGAATCCGGATAAAAAGATTGTCGCTGCGCCCCGCAAGACGGATAATTTCATAAGAAATCCCTGCCACAATGGGCATCAAAAGGACACGCAGCACCACTTTTTCCACGACATTGTCCACGCGGATAAAGAAAAACAAAATAATACTTACAAACAAAACAAAAAAGATAAAGCTGGTTCCGCATCTCTTGTGCAGTCTGGAACTTCTCATAACATTATGCACAGTGAGCGGTCTGCCTTTTTCCACACAGTTAATACATTTATGTTCCGCCCCATGGTACTGATACAGGCGCTTAATATCCTTCATGGCGCTGATTGCCCATACATAAAGAACAAAAATCAAAATACGGATTACTCCTTCGATAATCGCCATCAGGGAACGGTTACGGATAAATCCTTCAAACAGGGACGCTATAAAATAGGGGAGAACCACAAAAATGCCCACCGCCAACACCACGGAAATCACGGTTGTCAACGCTGTCAGCACCTTGTCAGAGTTTCCTTTTGTCACCTTGTCCACTGCCTTATCCAGCTTTGTCTCCTTTTCATCCTCTTCCTCATAAAAAGAAGCCGAATAATTCAGTGCTTTTGTTCCCAAAATCAGAGAATCTATGAAATTAAAGATACCGCGGATAAACGGAATGTCCTTTATCCTGTTACCGTGCAGTACCCCCTGATAATTCTCCAGTTCCACGGCAATCTCGCCATTGGGTTTTCTCACTGCTACGGCATAGTTCTCTTTATTCTTCATCATAATGCCTTCCAGCACTGCCTGTCCGCCGATGCCGGAATAACGGCTGAATTTCCTCTTTGCCATAATTCACACCTTTTAACTATTTCTTTCATGAAAGGAAAAGGTTGAGATAGGAATACCTCAACCTTTCGTCAACCTTCTTATTTAACACCGTATTTCTTATTGAACTTATCAATACGTCCATCAGCTCTTGCGGTCTTCTGCTGACCGGTATAGAATGAATGGCACTTGGAGCAAACTTCAACGTGAAGCTCAGGCTTTGTGGAGCCGGTCACGAAAGTGTTGCCACAGTTGCAGGTTACGGTTGCCTGATAATATGCGGGATGGATTCCTTCTTTCATCTCTTTCACCTCTCTATGAAAATTTAAGTTATTGCTTTGTTCTCATCCTCACTGCTTATGGAACCACAAACAGCGGTATTATTGTAACATACACAGTCACGGCTTGCAATAGCTAAATCAAATAAATTTGTTCTTTTTTACCATTCCGACAAATTCTGCATTGTTCCGCGTTCTGGCAAACATATCCAGTATTCTGTCCGTTGCCTCGTCCGGCTTAAGTCCGTTCAAAGCCTTTCGCATAATGTTGATTGCCTCTAACTCCTCGGAATTTAACAGCAAATCTTCTCTTCGGGTTCCTGATTTTGCCAAATCAATGGCGGGGAAAATTCTCTTTTCGGACAATCTGCGGTCAAGAACCATTTCCATATTACCGGTTCCCTTAAATTCCTCGTATACCACATCATCCATTTTGCTTCCGGTTTCCACCAGCGCCGTTGCCAGAATCGTCAGGCTTCCACCCTCACGCATATTTCGCGCCGCACCGAAAAATCTTTTCGGCATATGTAATGCTGCCGGGTCAAGACCACCGGATAAGGTTCGTCCACTGGGCGGAACCACCAGATTGTATGCTCTCGTAAGACGGGTGATACTGTCTAATAAAATCACCACATCTTTCTTATGCTCCACAAGTCGCTTTGCTCTCTCAATTACCATCTCCGATACGCGCTTATGGTGCTCCGGCAGCTCATCAAAGGTGGAATAGATAACCTCCACATTATTGCCCTGAATTGCCTCCTTAATGTCGGTAACTTCCTCCGGTCTTTCATCTATCAGCAAAATCAGCATGTGCATCTGCGGATTGGTGCGAAGAATGGACTTTGCCACCTCTTTTAACAGGGTCGTCTTACCTGCTTTGGGAGGAGACACAATCATACCTCTCTGCCCCTTTCCCACAGGGCTGACCAAGTCCATAACCCTCATTGCCACGCTGCAGCCCGGCGTCTCCAAACGAATTCTCTCATTCGGGAAAATCGGGGTCATATCTTCAAACGCGCGGCGCTTCATTGCCTCTTCCACGGTATATCCGTTAATGGTGCGGATAAAAAGTAGTGCGCTGAATTTCTCCTGCTGGGTTTTCACACGCTTATTGCCCTTTAAAATATCTCCTGTTTTCAATCCAAAACGTCTTATCTGGCTGGGTGCCACATATACATCATTCTCGCCCGGCAGATAGTTTTCACAGCGGATAAAGCCGTATCCGTCCGGCATAACCTCCAGAATACCGCTTGCTTCCTCCCCGCTGTCCAGCTCTCTCGGATACTGACTTTCGTCAAAATTCTCTCTGGGAGCATTTTCTCTGGGCGTGTATTCTCTCGTTCCGCTCGCATTGTCTCTGGATCCGTACTCTCTCGTTCCGGTCGCATTGTCTCTGGAACCGTATTCTCTCGTTCCGCTCGCATTATCTCTGGAACCGTACTCTCTCGTTCCGTTTGCATTGTCTCTGGAACCGTATTCTCTCGTTCCGCTTGTATTGTCTCTGGAACTGTATTCCCTCGCGCCTTCCCTTGCCGGTGTCGGTCTGTTCTGGTACACCGGTCTTTTGGGTGCCGTCTCTGCAGGAGCCGCTGCGTCCTTACCTGCAGCACTCTCCTGTTCTTTTTTCAGGCGTTCATCCTCCGCTAACATTGCTTCCACCAGTTCTGCCTTTTTCATGGTGGATGTACCCTTCAGTCCCCGCACTTTTGCAAGTTCTTTTAACTGTACCAATGCCAGCGATTCATACTTTTCTCTCATATATTCCTCCTACCTAAAACATAGCTCTCTCTAAAAACCTACATCTATTTAATTCCGCTCACTCAGGGATTCATCATTTATAAAGTAAAATCAGAGTAACAATCAGATTCTTATCTTCCAAACTGCTCCGAATCAGAGATGTCTTGGACGTGTTTACGTTTGATGCTATTATAATACATTCTGTTAAAAATAGGAAGTCCCCAATTTTATTTTATCCTTTTTCATCTTGCGAAGCCCGCAAAACTATTATATGATAAACAGGATGAATGTCTTTACACTGACAGTTTACAGAGAAAACAATACAGAAATGAGGCTATGAGGATATTATGACGACAAGTGAAAAAGCACTGCTGATGCACGAAAAATGGAACGGGAAATTAGAAACCGTGTCCAAAACTCCGGTAAAATCCAGAGAAGATTTGGCGATTGCCTATACTCCCGGTGTTGCGGAACCCTGCAAGGTTATCGCGCAGGACAAGGAGGCGGCTTACAAATACACCATGAAAGCCAACACCGTAGCCGTGGTTTCCGACGGCAGTGCTGTCCTCGGTCTTGGAAATATCGGTCCCTATGCCGCCATGCCGGTCATGGAAGGCAAAGCCGTTTTATTCAAGGAATTCGGCAATGTCAATGCCGTTCCCATCTGCCTGGACACACAGGACACCGAGGAAATCATCAAAGCCGTGACCTATCTTGCTCCCGGCTTCGGCGGCATCAACTTGGAGGACATCAGTGCTCCCAGATGCTTTGAAATCGAGGAACGTCTGAAACAGATTTTGGATATTCCTGTTTTCCATGATGACCAGCATGGTACTGCCATCGTAGTTCTTGCAGGAATTATCAATGCGTTAAAAGTAGTCGGCAAGAAAAAAGAGGACTGCAAAATTGTTGTAAACGGTGCGGGAAGTGCCGGTGTTGCCATCACAAAGTTGCTGCTCACCTACGGTTTCCCCAATATCGTTATGTGCGATAAGGTCGGCATTGTCTCCAAGGATACCGAGGGACTTAACTGGATGCAGCAGAAAATGACCGAAGTCACCAATCTCCACAATGAGACCGGTTCTCTTGCAGACGCTTTGAAGGGTGCGGATATTTTTGTGGGTGTTTCCGCCCCCAACATTGTAACCCCTGAAATGGTTGCCTCCATGAACCATGACGCCATCCTCTTTGCCATGGCAAACCCCGTACCTGAAATCATGCCGGATGTGGCAAAGACTGCAGGTGCAAGGGTAGTCGGTACCGGACGCAGCGATTTTCCCAATCAGGTCAACAACGTGGTCGCATTCCCCGGTATCTTTAAGGGTGCACTGGAAGGCCACGCCACCCAGATTACCGAGGAAATGAAGCTGGCTGCCGCAGAAGCCATTGCCGGACTGGTGCCGGAGGACGAGCTGAACGAGGACAATATCATGCCCGAAGCCTTCAACCCCAAGGTGGCTGAACTGGTTGCCGAGGCTGTCAAATCCCACATTCGTTAAGCGAGGAATCCCATGAAGCCGGACTGGTATGGTAAACCCTATTATTCACTTGACGCTTATTGTAAAAATACTTTTCACCATAAATGCTATAAAATAGCCCTGAATGCCCACATGACCTGTCCCAACCGGGACGGCACTCTGGGCACTCGGGGCTGTATCTTCTGTAGTGCGGGCGGAAGCGGCGATTTCGCTGTGGACTTGCACGGTCAGAGTATTGAAAAACAAATTGAAGAGGGAATTTCACTCTTTGGCGGCAAAGCAACCGGAAACTGTTTTATCGCCTATTTTCAGGCATATACCAATACCTATGCCCCGGTGGACTATTTGGAGCAGGTTTACCGCTCTGCCCTGAACTGCCCCGATATATGCGGCATTTCCATTGCCACAAGACCGGACTGCCTGCCGAAAGAGGTACTGTCCCTGTTGTCGGAATTAAAAGCACAATATCCGGACAAATTTATCTGGGTGGAGCTGGGACTGCAGACCATTCACGAACAGACTGCGGCATATATCCGTCGCGGCTATGCTTTGTCATGTTTTGAAACAGCTTTCCACCGTCTGCAAGCCTTGCAGATTCCGGTGATTGTACATGTGATTTTAGGATTACCGGGGGAAACGGAGCATATGATGCTTGAAACCATTTCCTACTTAAATCAGCTCCATCCTTTCGGAATCAAACTGCAATTACTCCATGTACTAAAGAATACCGATTTGGCAAAGGACTATCTTGCCGGAAAATTTGCGGTACTAACCAAAGAAAACTATCTGTCCATTGTCTGCGACTGCCTGACACATTTATCCCCGGACATTGTCATTCATCGTGTCACCGGGGACGGCCCGAAAAAGATACTGATTGCTCCGCTGTGGAGCGCCAACAAACGGGATGTACTCAACTCCCTGCACAAACAGATGCGGGATACCGGCGCCTTTCAGGGGCGGGATTTCAAAGAAGGAGAAACCTTATGTTACAAGACCCATTGACCTTATACAAACTGATTGTATTATATATGTTGGACCGTGTCTCTTTTCCTCTGACCACGGCGCAAATCAGCGATTTCATTTTAGAGAGGGAATACACTACCTTTCTGACACTGCAGCAGGTTATCAATGAACTGACGGATGCCGGAATGATTTCTTCCCGGTCGATTCGTAACCGCACCCATTTGGCGATTACCGATGAAGGCAGGGAAACTCTGACTTTTTTCCAAAACCGAATCAGCGATGCCATCAAGAACGACATTAACTCTTATTTTCGGGAAAATGAACTGTCCCTTCGAAATGAAGTCTCTGTTCTGGGGGATTATTACAAATCCACCTCTGGGGAGTACGAGGCGCATCTCGTGGCAAAAGACAGAGGGAACAAACTGGTAGATATTACCCTGTCCGTCCCCTCTGAGGAAATTGCTTCCGCTATCTGCGACAACTGGCAGAAAAAAAATCAGGAAATTTACATGTATCTGACAAAGGAACTGTTCTAATCTTCCTTTGTCTCCTTTGCTTCTCTGCGTATGCGCTCCATATGCTCTTTGATTTTCACTTCATAACCGTTGCCCGAAGGCCGGTAAAATTCTTTTCCGTTCAATTCGTAAGGCAGATACTGCTGTTCCACATAATGATTGGGATAATCATGCGCATACTTATAACCGGTTCCTCGTCCCATTTTTGCTGCTCCTTTATAATGTGCATCCTGTAAATGTGTGGGGATTGCCAGATTTCCTGTGCGCTCCACCTCCTGCATCGCCTCAAATACCGCATTGCACGCGGAATTGCTCTTTGGCGCACACGCCACATAGGAGGCTGCCTGTGATAAAATAATCTGTGCCTCCGGCATTCCCACCCGTTCTACCGCAAGGGAGGCATTGACCGCAACAGCCAGCGCATTGGGGTCTGCATTTCCCACGTCCTCCGACGCGCAAATCATAATTCTTCTCGCAATAAAAGTAACGCTTTCCCCTGCATACAACATTCTCGCCAGATAATAGACTGCCGCATCCGGGTCAGATCCCCGCATACTTTTGATAAAGGCGGAAATGGTATCATAATGATTGTCTCCGCTCTTATCATACCGCACGGCACGCTTCTGAATACACTCCTGCGCCACATCCAGCGTAATGTGAATTTTGCTGTCCTCCGCACTACGGTTTGTTGTCATGATTCCCAGTTCGATGGCATTTAGGGCGTGTCTTGCATCTCCGCCGGACAAATCTGCCAGAAAATCCAGCGCATCCTCCTCAATCACGGCATTGTAAGACCCCATGCCCCTCTCTTTGTCGTACACCGCCTTTTTCAAAAGCTCTTTGATTGCCTCTTTCGGAATCGGTTGCAATTCAAAAATGATGGAGCGGGAAATCAATGCCCCGTTCACCTCAAAATAGGGATTTTCCGTGGTTGCACCGATTAAAATGATGGTTCCGTCCTCCACAAACGGAAGCAGATAATCCTGCTGTCCCTTATTGAACCGGTGTATCTCGTCAATGAAAAGAATGGTGCGCTTGCCATACATTCCCTGCAAATCTTTTGCCTTCGCCACCACTTCTTCCATGTCCTTTTTTCCGGCTACCGTTGCATTAATCTGGGTGAACTCTGCGCTGGTCGTGTTGGCAATCACCTTTGCCAGTGTGGTTTTGCCCGTCCCGGGAGGGCCGTAAAAAATAATGGAACTGATTTTATCTGCCTGAATGGCGCGATATAACAGCTTATCCTTTCCGATAATATGCTCCTGCCCCACGACCTCGTCCAAGGTACGGGGACGCATTCTTGCCGCAAGGGGCGACTCTTTCTCCATCTGGTTTTTTCTCATGTATTCAAACAAATCCACGATATGACAGTCCTTTCCGTGTTTTCAGATTTGCGTTTCAAGTTCCCTGTATCGCATAGAGAATATGCAATACCACTCTTTTGATAATACCACTTCTTTGGAGATTTCTCAATGCCGGAGTATTTCCTAGCAAAACACAGTTACTGTCATATTTTGTAAAATTTAATATTAAGTTTTTTATATTTAATGTATACTATACATAAAAAGAGCATGATGATATAAAATTTGAAGACATGCTTATATATATAAGGTGCCCCACACGGAAATATGCTCAATACGATTAACACTACCATATGGTATAGCATTAGGACTTGTGTAGTCAGAAGTGTATTTTTCGGCTTATGTGCCATTTAATTGTCATTAATATAAGCTACTTTTCACAACTATGTTATCTGCTTCATGCCGGATTTATCCGTGCGGGAGTTGATATAAATAACAAAACACCTATGAGAAGGAGGATTTTACTATGAATCAATACGTAGTATTACAAGTAACATTGAAAGAGAAACTTATCGGAACGGCTTCAAAGAACCTCAAGGAGCTGGAAGATGCAATCAACACTCAGGCTGCCAAAGGATACCGCTTGCATACCATTACCACGGCCTCTGCCAACAGTACCGGTTTTGGTGGCGGAGACCGTATTCAGGCAACTATGGTGTTTGAAAAGATCTGATAGAGTTGCACCGGTGCAATTTTTGCATGCACCCGGTTACCCACATTTTGGAAAAAATGCTTTGCCAAAATAACACTGCACATATAATCCAAATGTGTAACAAAGGTTACACGTTAATAATGCTTCAGGTTGTACGTCTCTCAATATATGAGAATAACCGAACCCTGAAGCTTTTTTGTTTTACGGAGGAAAATATATATAAACAGCAATATCTGTCGATGGAGATTTTTATCGCTATCACGCTCAAACATTCTCTAACCTCAGGAAATCCGATTTTTGAATAACGATAGACCAAAAAGGATAGACTTGAAAATTGGTCTTGATATTGACTCAATAACCTATAAGCACCAGGACAACCAAATTATTCTGATTTCTGGTAATAGTAATTTCATATCTACAGTAAAACTTGCTCGAATAGAAGGCATTGATTCAAACCAAATGCTATGCAACACGAAAAGAAAAAAACCTTGAAAAAGGCAGGCTCACATAAGGACGCTTTCAAAAAGTGACCGATTGAGAGCAGCACAACGCCACAGAGATTTAAAACTCTGTGGCGTTGTGCTTTTTTATAGCTAACAGGAAAATGATTAGAAAAAATTTTGATCTTTGATTAAGGTTGCGGGCGTAACAGTTACTGCAAAGTGATTTATTCTACAATGGCGGCGTCCGTCAGTCTGGAATAGTGAGCAGTATATTTCCGTAAAAACAGCAAAGCCGCCCGGTTTCGGACGGCAAATTGGCACAGGCTGTGTTTTATACTCCCCAAAGCAACATGCCGAGTGCGGCAGAAAAGAGTATCATTATAATCGGCGACGGTGCAGTTTTTTTGATTCTTTTATATCCGAAATGTGTCAGCCACAGAATGGCAAAGACCAAAATGGATTTAGGATCCGGAGCAAGCGCCGAATGAATATTCGTAAAACCAAGCAATGTTGATATGGCCATACCGATTGCCGTAGCGAGAATCATTGCAATAACGCATGGGCGGACGCCGGAGAGAAAAGCGTTGACGCCGGCATATTTCATCAGGTTTTTGAGTACCGCCGCAATTAAAAGTATAATAATGAAAGACGGAAGAACAACGCCGAGCGTAGCAAGAAACGAGCCGAGAATGCCGCCTTGTGTGGAACCTATAAATGTCGCCATATTAACGGCAAGCGGACCGGGTGTCGATTCCGAAACGGCAATGAAATTTAAGAATTCGCTTTCCGTTAGCCAGCCGTTTGAAATGACTGTTTCTCTTACAAGGGAAACCATTCCGTATCCGCCGCCGAAGGAAAGGGCGCCGATCATTAAAAAATTCAGGAATAATTTCAGGTAGATCATTGTTAATTGCCGTTTCCTTTCCGCAGTTTTTTCAGGAAGAAATTTGCAAGTCCTGCTGTGCCGCAAATCAGAATATAGTAAACGGAAGAAAAAGAAACGGCGAAAACAGTGCACGCCAGCATTGCAGCAATGACCGACAGCAATATGACCATGTTAAAGGCATTTCTTTTAATGCTTTTCAGCATTTTCAAGCCGGCAGAGGAGATCAGATAGATCACACATACCTGTATTCCGCGGAAAGCACGGGAAACCCATGTAAGGCTTAAGAATTGATCAAAAAACAGTGAGATGCAAAAAATTACGGTAAATGAAGGAATACAAACCGCCACGGTAGCCGCCGCAGCACCGAACAAGCCTGCAATTTTATAGCCGATATATGTGGCGCTGTTGATTGCAACCGGTCCGGGTGTAGACTCGGCAATGGCTACCATATTCAGAAAGTCGTCCTTTTCGATCCACTTCTTGCGCTCTACAAATTCGTTTTCAAGCAGCGCAATCATAGCATATCCGCCGCCGAAGGTAAAGGCGCCGATTTTAAGAAAGGTGAGAAACAAAGTCCACTCTTTTCTCATTGCCGCACCGCCTGTCTTTTACGGATAATAAAAAGTATAACGATACCGAGAATAATCAGGCAGCCGGACAGCACCTGTGATACACGGATACCCGGAAGGAGATAAAGGCTGTCAGAGCGCAGCCCCTCCACCAAAAACCGTATCGTTCCGTACCCGATCATATAAAACGGAAGAAGATAGCCTTTTCGCCTGAAATGCAGGCAGCATATCAGCATAGCGGTGAGTAAAGCTAAATTCAATGCAGATTCGTAGAAAAAGGTTGCCTGCCGCCATTGGCCGATTTCTTCTATGTAAACGCCGTAAGGGAAAAAGCAGAGCGAAGGATTTGTAATTTGGTTTCCGTATGCCTCTTGATTGACAAAATTCCCCCAACGCCCGATAGCTTGCCCAAGCACAAGGCTCGGTATCAGGGTATCGGCAAGTGACCAAAAGGAAATCCGTTTTACTTTACAGTAAATCAATGCGACTGCGACACCTCCGAGCACTCCGCCGTAAATGGCAAGACCCCCTCGGTTAATTTCAAAAACAGAAAGCAGGTCGTTTTTGTAATTATCCCATTCGGAAATCACATAGTAGGCTCTTGCACAAATAATGCATACGGGGATCAGCCAAAGAGCAAGATTGTATATATGCTCCTTGTTGATGCCGGTTTTTCTGCATCGGTATATCGCCAAAGCAAAGCCAAGCACCATACCGCAGGCGATAATGATTCCGTACCAAGCGATATTCAGCCCTTCAATTCCGAAAAGATTTTCTATTGCATATCGGTTCAATTCCTTGTTTCCTCGCTTTTCTCAGTCTGCCCGCAGCATACGATAACCGACGCCGATATGCGTCTGAATATATTGCGGACTGTCCTTTTGCGGCTCCAGCTTTTTGCGCAGGGTCGCCATAAACACCCGCAGAGAAGCAATATCGTTTTCCCAGCTGCTGCCCCAAATCTGCTGCGTGATATAGGTGTGCGTCAGCACCTTTCCGACATTATGAGAGAGCAGACACAAAAGCTTGTATTCAATCGGGGTCAGGTGCAATTCCTCCCCATTTAGATAAGCGCAGCCGGCGGCATAATCAATTTTAAGCTTGCCGTTTTGGAAAACGGGTGAGTCGGCGTCGCCGCTTGCCTGAAGCAGCAGCAGCCGTCTTTGCGTGACCCGAAGGCGTGCCAAAAGCTCCTCTACGGAAAAGGGCTTTGTCAGATAGTCGTCCGCCCCGGCATCCAGCGCCGTGATTTTGTCTTTATCCTCGCTGCGCGCACTGATCACAATAATGGGCATATTTGACCATGAGCGGAT